>Ga0302324_100002408_pt1 | contig 43306 bp, 42 predicted proteins | sample Palsa_T0_1_FD_201949 | JGI IMG/M metagenome (GOLD analysis project Ga0302324, IMG submission 201949) | Peat permafrost microbial communities from Stordalen Mire near Abisko, Sweden - Palsa_T0_1 | ecosystem: Environmental > Terrestrial > Soil > Palsa > Peat permafrost | place: Sweden: Abisko... | reverse complement strand
CGAGCGCCATGGCTCGCAGCCTGCGCCGCAGCTCGAGCGGCTGCGTGCCGCCGGAGTGAGTGTGGTCAGGACCGATCTGGACCGGCTGCGCGATTCCAACACGGCCTACTCGAGCCTGTGGCGCCTGGCGGTGCGCTGGTGGGACACACCCGCGGGTGCTTTCGGCTTCGAAGGCCGGCGCCTCAACTTCAAGGCCAACGACCGCCAGCTGATCATTGCCGATGATGGTCGCGGCGGTCTCGTCTCGGTTCTGGGCTCGGCCAATCCGAGCGACCACGAGAGCGCCTGGTCGAACGTCGCGCTGCGTGTCGAAGGCGGTGCGCTCTCCGCGCTGCTTGCGAGCGAGCTGGCGGTGGCACGCTTCTCCGGCTGGGACGGCAACAGCGATGCCTTCGGTGTGAGCTCGGGTGCGCGACCGGCGGCCAGCAGCCCCTGCGCGTCCCCGGGCGCCGCGCGTGCGGGTGTCGCCCGGGTAAGCAGCGTGCAGCTTCTGAGCGAGGGGGCGATCCAGAGCGCACTGCTCACACGCGTGGATGCGACCGCGAGCACCGATGCGATCGAGGTGGCGATGTACCGGCTCGCCGACCGCGGGGTGATCGAGGCGCTGCTCGCGGCGGCACGGCGCGGGGTCGCCGTGCGGCTCATACTCGATCCGAACGAGGGAGCATCGAGCGGCGGGGCCGCAGGGATTCCCAACCAGGTTGCCGGGAGCGAGCTGGTCTCGCGCAGCGGCGGGGCGATCCACGTGCGCTGGTACCGCACGCACGGCGAGCGCTTTCACAGCGCGCTCGTGATGATCTACGGGCCCACCCGCGCGTGGGTACTGGCGGGCTCGGCAACGCTCACCAGCCGCAGCCTCGCAGACTTCAACCTGGTGGCCGATGCGGCCGTCGACACCGAAAGCGGCAGCGCGCTCGCGCAGCAATCGCTCGGCTACTTCGAGGCGCTGTGGAGCAACCGCGCCGCGCTCGGCATCGAGTACACGGCCGATTTCGCAGCGTTCGCCGACCCCTCGCAGTCGGACTACTGGCTCTACCGCTTGATGGAGGCCTCGGGGGCCTCGGGGTTCTGAGAGGCGCGCTGCAGGTCCACGCGCACCGCCTGCGCGGCCTGCTGCGCCAGTGAGTCGAGCGCTGCGGCGCTCGCCTGCTCGAAGGCCGCCACCACCTCGCCCAGGCGGTTGGCCCCGACCGGTGCGCTGCTCGAGGCGACGAACGTCGCGATCACATCGCGCCCCTCGCGTCGGCCGACGATGCAGTCGAGCGTCACCTGTACCACCGGGGCTGCAGCGCCGGCGCCGTAGTCGGCCTCGAAGCGTCGCACCATGATCAGCAGCAGGTAATCGGACGGGAACGGACTGGTGGAGTCCTGCACCGAGCTCCAGGCTCCCGAGGCGCGCAGGGTCTCGACCGCGAGCGCATCGATCAGCTCCGCGACCGGCGCCGGCCAGCGGCTGCCGGCATAGAAGTCCATCCGATGATCGGCCCGCACCAGCATGATGTGCGGGGTGTCGAGCCCGGGGGCGGCGCCCACGTGACCGACGCGCAACGAGGCGCTCATCGGCGCTCCCGTGGTGCCGTCTGTGATTTTCTGCGGCGCACGCAGGTAATAGGTCTGCTCGCGCGGGGCGCTGCTGTGCAGCAGCCCCGCGCAGCCGGACAGCAGGCACAGGAGCGGCAAGGCGGGCAGCGCTCTCATTTTGCGATCTCCACCCCGCGCTCGGTCGGCTGATAGAGCAGCTGCGCCGGGTTCTCGCGCAGGCTGCTCGAGAGTGCGCGGATGTCCTGCGCCGCCGCCCGGCCCTCACGCACGAAGCGCTCGATCTCGGGCAGTCCGTCGCGCGTGAACGAGCGTATATCCTGGCGGTTCTCCACGATCAGCTTGTCGAGCTGGCTGCTGGCATCCTCGAGGTGATCGGCGATCGTGTGCAGCCGCTTGGAGGCCGCGCGCACGTCCGGATCCACCGCATCGAGCATGGTGCGCGCACTGTGCGCGGATGCGCTCAGCTCGGAGCTGGCGCTGCGCATGTCATCGATCAGTACGTTGAGGTTGCGCACCGTGTCGGGCAGGTTGCTGCTCGCGCGATGGAAGTTGTCGACCGCATCGGCGACCTCCTTCAGGTTGGTATCGCTCAGCAGGCGATCGGCACGCTGCACCACCTCGTTAGCCTCGGCCACCAGCTCCGGGAGACTTGCGAGGAACACATCGAAGCGCGAGGGAGCTGAGCGGATCACCGGGTAGTTGCGGCCGGGGACCTCCGGGGCCATGCGCTTGTTGGCGCGGTCCTCGGACAGGTCGATGTACAGAAGACCCGTGATCCCCTGCAGCTGCAGCTCGGCCACGGTGCCTTGCGAGACCGGGGTGCGCGAGTCGATGTCGACGACCACCTCCACGCGGCTGGAGTCGCGCGGGTCGATGCGCATGTCGATGACGCGGCCGACGCCGACGCCCAGGTAGCGCACCGACCCGCCCCGCTCCAGCCCGCTCACGCTGCCGGTGAAGTAGATCTCGAAGCGGTTGTAGCTGCGGTGCTCGCGGCTGTCGGAGTACCAGTACACGAACAGGGCTCCCACCAGTGCCACGACCAGCACGAAGGCACCGACCGCGGCGTAGTTGGCCTCACGTTCCATGCGGCTTGCCTGCCAGGCGTGCGCGTGCCCGCTCGCCGTGGAAATACGCCTGGATCCACGGGTTGGGGTTGTCGACGATGCGTTCCAGCGTGTCCGATTCCATGCGATGGTCCACGATCACCCCGACACGATTGCAGGTGCGGAAGATGCTGTCCAGATCATGCGTGATCATGACGATGGTCAGCTTGAGCTCCTTCTGCAGGTACAGTACCAGATCATCGAACGCCGCCGCGCTCACCGGGTCAAGCCCCGAGGTGGGCTCATCCAGAAACAACAGTCCGGGGTCGAGCGCCAGCGCGCGCGCCACGGCGGCGCGCTTGACCATGCCCCCGGAGAGCTGCGCGGGGAACTTCCCGGCCGCATCCGCCGGCAGTCCCACCAGGCGAAGCTTGAGGTGCGCGAGCTCATCGCGCGCATCGCGCTCGAGGTCGAAGTGCTCGATCATCGGCAGCTGCACGTTCTGCAGTACCGTCAGCCCCGAGTACAGCGCCCCTTCCTGAAAGGCCACCCCGTAGCGCGCCTTGATGGGACGCAGCTGCGACTCGCTGAGCGCGGTGATGTCGCTGCCGTTGATGAGCACGCTTCCGGCCTCCGGGCGCTGCAGCCCGAGGATGCTCCGCAGCAGCACCGACTTGCCCGAGCCCGAGCCACCGACGATGCCGAACACCTCGTCCCTGCCGACCTCCATGTCGAGCCCGTCGTGCACCACCTGGTTGCCGAAGCGGTTCACCAGCCCGCGCACCTCCAGTACCGGGTAGCGCATCAGATGTTCATCTCCATGAACAGCACCGCGAACAACGCGTCCGCAAGGATCACGAAGAAGATCGCCTGCACCACCGCGACCGTCACCAGGCGCCCGAGCTCGCGTGCCGAGGAGCGCACCTGCATGCCGCGATAGCAGCCGGCAAGGGCGATCAGCAGCGCGAACACCGGCGCCTTGATCACCCCCACCCAGAAGGTGGTGGGCGAGATCGACTCGTTGACGCGGTTGACGTACTGCGTGAGCGGCATGTCGAGCAGGTAGCGGCACAAGAGCGCCCCGCCGGTGAGCCCGATGAGATCGGCGATGATCGTGAGCAGCGGCAGCGCGAGCGTGAGTGCGAACACGCGTGGCACCACCAGCGCCTCGAACGGGTCGACACCGGTCGCGATCAGCGCATCCACCTCCTCGTTGAGTTTCATCGAGCCGAGCTCGGCTGCAAAGGCGCTCCCCGAGCGGCCGGCGACGATCACCGCGGTGAGAAGCACGCCGAGCTCGCGCAGCACGCCGATCGTGACCAGATCGACCACGTAGATGTCGACGCCCAGCCCGCGCAGCTGCTGCGCGCTCATGTAGGCGATGATGACGCTGATCAGGAAGGCGATGAGCGCCACGATCGGCACCGCCGTGATGCCGGTGTCGTACAGGTGCCGGGCGACGGAGATCGGCCGCAGGCGCTTGAGCGAGGTGAGATTCGTCAGCGCGGTGACAAACACCCGTCCGAGGAAGGCGAGCCCGTCGAGCATGTCCCTGACGCCCCCGACGGTGTAGCGGCCGATGGTGGCGAGCGCACGCACCTCCGGCTCCTCCTCGCCCTCGGGGGGCGCGGCGGGCGCATCGGCCGCACCTGCCGCCGCCTCGTCCTTCAGCATCTCATCGAGCAGGCGCAGCTGACCCGGCGGCGCACCGTCGAAGGAGACCGTGACGCCGGCGGCCCGCGCCCGCGCCAGGAAGCGGCGCAGCGCCCAGGCTGCCGAGAGCTCGAGCGAGGTGAGTTGGCGGGTGACGATGCGCACGCGGGGCGAGGCGGTCAGGTCGAGCGCTGCCAGCTGCGCGGCGATGGTCGCGAACTCGCGCATGCCCCATTCGCCTGTCAGGTCCAGCTGCAGCCCTTCAGCGGTGCGGCGAACCTCGAGGGCCATGAGCGCGGCGCGCGGGACTTCAGGGCTTGGCGTGCGGCTGTGCCTCGGGGAACCGCAGCCACTTATCGCCCGCGCACGCGATGCCGGTCAAGCGCCCGGAGGTATCCGCATCACTGAGCAGCCCGGAGCAGTCGATCGCGGCGCAGATCCTGGCGCCGTGACGGGCGACGCCGGCCGGTGGCAGCTCGTTGCGGGTGTCAAACATGGGAGCCTCCTTGGTGCGCATCACATTAAATCACCGCCCGCCGCAGCGGCGCCAATCGGCGCGTGCGAGAGCGCGATGATAAGCGCGATCCGAGGCGCGGGCTAAGCTCAGGTGTCGTCGCGGTAGCGGCGGATGCGCACGGCGGCGAACAGCAGCGCTGCGGCCACGAGCACTCCGAGCCACAGGTCGATGTCGGTGAACGCGCCGCGGAAGTTGAGATCGCTCAGCAGGGTGCCGACCGGATGCAGACCCTTGTGGCTGATGATGCGGAAGCGGTAGCCGTCCATCAGCGTGCGCCAGATGCCCTCGCTGCGGTAGCGGATGAAGTCCCACAGGAAGTGCGTGCCGAAGGCGATGCGCTCGATGATCGGCGCCAGGACCGGCGGCACGGTCGCCCACAGGAAGGGGCTGCGCCGCGCCCACGCCGACACCAGCATCAGCGCGGCGGCGACGGGCGCGTACCACAGCGCCGCCAGCACCAGGACCAGCAGCATCACCAGCTCCGTGCGCAGCCACTCGAGCGTGCTCCAGCTCATGACCGCGGGGATGTTGCCGGCGGCCATGCGCACGCCGAGGATTGCGAAGAACACCAGGTGCGTAAGCAGCGCGAGCGCGAATATCAGCAGCGGCGCCACCACCAGCGCCACGAGCAGCTTCGCGGTCACGGTGAGCGCATCGGACACCGGCAGGGACTTCCAGAAGAGGATGCTGCGGTCCTTGCGCTCGGCGTACAGGCAGTCGAGCGTGTAGTAGCTCAGCACGAACAGCAGCACGACATACAGCGGCACGGCGAGCGCCCACTGCACGATGGTGGCGAGCGCCACGCGCTGCTGCTCGCCGAAGCCGCCCGCGCCGGCGAACGCATTGTCGTCCTCGAAGTTCATGTGGGCGCGGCCGAGCACGGCGCACAGCGCGAGCAGCACCGCCACCGCCGTCGGCGCCATCCACAGGTAACGGTGCTCCCAGAACTCACGCCGCAGGAGCGTCAGGAGTGTCCCCCCGAACGGCCGCGGAGCAAGGGAGGTAGGGGCAGGCGGGGTATCCCCGGCGGCTTCTGCGAGGGTGCTGTTCACGTGTTGGGACTCCCCTGCATCTTGGCGACGAACAGGTCGGCGATGGAGGGCGTGCGCAGCTCACCGAAGCTGCCGAGCTCGGCGGCCGAGCGGCCCTCGAAGAACATCGCCACGCGCCCGAACAGCTCGCGCTCGTAAAAGGGCTTGAGGGCACGCGCGCTCGGGGCCTGCTCGGAGGCAAGCGTCACCTGTTGATAGCGCCTGCCGAGTTCCTCCACCGACTCAGACAGCGCCACGCGACCGTGGTTGATGAAGATGACGTCGGTGAACAGGTTCTCCACCTCCTCCACCTGGTGGGTGGTGAGGAGAATCGTGCGCTCCTTGTCGAAGTAGTCGTTCAGGAGCGTGTCGTAGAACCTGCGCCGGTAGAGCAGATCGAGCCCGATGGTCGGCTCATCGAGCACCAGCAGCCGCGCATCGATCGCCATGATCAGCGCCAGGTGCAGCTGCGTCACCATGCCCTTGGAGAGCTCGCGCACCCGGCTCTTCATGCGAATGTCGGTCTTGCTGAGGAAGTCGGTGGCGATGGCGCGGTCGAAGCGCGGGTGCACACCGCTGCAGAAATCCAGCGCCTGGGAGACGCGCAGCCAGCGCGGCAGCACCGCGACGTCGGCCATGAAGCACACCTCGCGCATCAGCGCATCGCGCTGCGTGCGCGGATCGAGCCCGAGCACGCGCAGCTCCCCGGTGAAGGGCGTAAGTCCCAGGATCGCCTTGAGCGCGGTGGTTTTGCCCGCCCCGTTCGGACCGATCAGTCCGACGATACGCCCGGGCTCGACGCTGAAGCTCACCCCATCCAGTGCGCGCCTGGATCCGTAGGACTTCACCAGTGCGCGCGCCTCAATTACTGCTGTCATCTTTGTCACCTGGCGATGCGGGGCTGTTGGCCGCCGGCCACGGAGTGGCAGGGGCGTTCGCCCCGGCACGCTGCAGTTCGTCCTGCGAGAGGCCCAGGCGCTGGATGGTGGCGTAGATCTTCGGCCACTCGTCCTCGAGGAAGCGGGCCCGCTCGTCCTTCATGAGCGCCTTGCGTGCGCCGAGACTCACGAACATGCCGCGGCCGCGCCGCTTCTCCACCAGCTGCTCGTCAACGAGCTGCTGGTAGCCCTTGAGCACGGTGAGCGGGTTCAGGCGGAAATCCGCCGCGACATTGCGCACCGAGGGCAGGGGGTCGCCTTCCTTGAGAACGCCTTCCAGGATCATGGCGACCACGCGGTCGCGCAGTTGCCGGTAAATCGGCAGGCTGTCGTCCCACTGCGGATCCATGATCGATTGCACGGGCCTGTACCGGGAGATTAGCTCACTAATCTACCAAAACGGCCGGCTCGGGCTGACCGAACCAGGCGTGCTGCGGCTGCACCGCGGCGAAGGCAATCCCATCGGCGTGCATGCCCGGGGGGAGCGCAGTCGCCTGGACGAAGCTCAGGCCAGCGATCAGGGTGATGAGGGCGGCGGCAGCGCCGCAGGTCACGTCCCGGTACAGGGTTGAGAGGAAGCTGTTCATGGGAAGTCCCCTACTCTTAGGTGTGGTCTTGGGTTTGGGTTGGAAGGCGCACTCAGACGTGCGCCACGGGGGCGGTCGCGGCGGCTGCGATCATCGGCGGGCTGGTCCGCACGACGGACGTGGACTGCACGAAGGCGAGCCCTACGACGAGCGTGATCGCGGTCGCGGCGGCAACGCAAAGAAGGTCTCGGTAGACGGTGGAAACGAAGCTGCTCATGGTCATCTCCTTCAATCGGTTTGGTTACTTCGGTCTCTTCGCTCGGGCGGCCCCTTAGGTGCTCGCCGTCTCTAGTGATGTACTCTAGTACTACACTACTTAAGTGTCAATACCTGTGATTGATTTTTCTGGCGCGTCCCTGGGAGGGGCCAGGGGGCGCGGCAAGGGCTCCAGGGCAGCGCCAGAGGCCTTACGGCCGCCCTGGTACCGCCTTTGAGAGCCCGGGCGGCTCCCGCGTTTAACTAGGGGCCTCCGCGGTCACAGGCTAAGATTCAGGGCTCTTTTGCCGCAGAACGAAGTCCCGACCATGAAACCCGCGCTCAACGTCGCGATCACCGGTGCCGCCGGCCAGATCGGCTATGCCCTCGCCTTCCGTGTCGCCTCGGGCAGTGCCTTAGGCCCGGATACGCAGGTCAACCTGCACCTGCTGGAGATCACCCCCGCGCTCGCCGCTTTGCAGGGGGTGCTGATGGAGCTCGAGGACTGCGCCTTCCCGACACTCGGGAAGCTCGTGGCGACGGATGATGCGAAAGTCGCCTTCCGCGACTGCCACGTGGCGCTCCTGGTCGGGGCGCGACCGCGCGGGCCGGGCATGGAGCGCAAGGATCTGCTGCAGGCGAACGCACAGATCTTCTCGGCCCAGGGCAACGCGCTCAACGAGTGCGCCGATCGCAAGGTGAAAGTGCTGGTCGTCGGCAATCCCGCCAACACCAACGCACTCATCGCGCGCGCCAACGCCCGTGATCTGGATGCGCGCAACTTCACCGCCATGACGCGGCTCGATCACAACCGCGCGCTCGCGCAGCTCTCACACAAGACCGCAACGCACGTCAGCGCCATCCGCCGCATGAGCATCTGGGGCAATCACTCCGCCACGCAGTATCCGGACCTCTCGCACGCCGAAGTTGACGGCCGGCTGGCCAAGTCGCTGGTGGATCAGAAGTGGATCGAGGAGAGCTTCATTCCACAGGTGCAGCAGCGCGGCGCGGCCGTGATCAAGGCGCGCGGGGCCTCCTCGGCCGCCTCCGCCGCCGCCGCCGCGATCGATCACGTTCACACCTGGGTGCACGGCACGCGCGCAGGCGACTGGACCAGCATGGCGGTGCCGGCCGATGGCAGCTACGGCATCAGCGCGGACGTCGTGTATTCCTATCCGGTGACGGTGAGCGGGGGCGAGTACCGCATCGTGCCCGGACTTGCCGTCGATGAGTTCAGCCGCAAGCGCATGGACCTGACTTACGCCGAGCTGCGCGAGGAGCGCGACGGTGTAAAGAACCTCCTCGGCTGAGGCGGCGCGCGGCGCGAGGAACCTCGAGATGCTCGGTGCAATCGTGTCGCTGATCCTGGTGGTGGCGGCGGCGTACGCCGTGACGCAGATCGGCGGGCTCATCACCCTGGTGTTCATCGCCGCGGTGCTCTACCTCGCCTACCGTCGGCTGTCGCTGCTGACCTTCACCGCCACTTTCACCGTGCTCCTCGGGGCCTACACGCTCTTTGGCGCGAACAGCGCGCCGGCGGGTCTGTGGAAGGGGTTCCTGTGGGTGCTGCTCGCGGCACTGTGGCTGCTGAACGTGCGCACGCTGCGCAAGGCGCTGATAACGCGCCCGTTCATGAAGACCTATCTGAGACTGCTGCCGCCCATGTCGCAGACCGAGAAGGAGGCACTGGAAGCGGGCACCGTGTGGTGGGACGGGGAGCTGTTCACCGGCGCCCCGCGCTGGCAGAAGCTCCTCGCCGCCAAGCCCCCGCAGCTGTCCTCCGAAGAGCAGGCGTTCCTCGATGGTCCGTGCGAGGAGCTGTGCCGCATGCTCGATGAATGGAACATCAGCCACGTGCGCGCCGACCTGCCGCCGCAGGTGTGGGAGTTCCTGAAGACGCGCGGCTTCTTCGCGATGATCATCCCGAAGCGCTACGGCGGCCTGGAATTCTCCGCCTACGCGCACTCGTGCGTGCTGGTGAAGATCTCCAGCCGCAGCCCCGTGGCCTCCTCCACGGTGGCCGTGCCCAACTCGCTCGGGCCCGCGGAGCTTCTGAACCACTACGGCACCGAGCAGCAGAAGAACTATTACCTGCCGCGCCTTGCGCGCGGGGAGGAAGTGCCGTGCTTCGCGCTCACCGGCCCGCGTGCGGGCTCTGATGCCGGCTCCATCCCCGACACCGGCATCGTGTGCCGCGGCATGTGGGGCGGGAGCGAGGTGCTCGGCCTCAGGCTCAATTTCTCCAAGCGCTACATCACGCTCGCGCCGGTGGCCACCGTCATCGGGCTCGCCTTCCGCATGTTCGACCCCGAGCAGCTGCTCGGCACACGCACCGACATCGGCATCACCTGCGCGCTCATCCCGCGCAACACACCGGGGGTGAGCATCGGGCGGCGCCACTTCCCGCTCAACGTGCCGTTCCAGAACGGCCCCATCCAGGGGCGCGATGTGTTCGTGCCGCTCGACTCCATCATCGGCGGTGCGGCCATGGCCGGCAGCGGCTGGCGCATGCTGGTGGAGCAGCTCTCGGTGGGGCGCTGCATCTCGCTGCCCTCCAACACCACCGGAGCCGCCAAGGCTGCGGTGTGGGCCACCGGCGCGTACGCGCGCATCCGCACGCAATTCAACACGCCGGTCAGCCGCTTCGAGGGAGTCGAGACGGTGATTGCACGCATGACGGGCCTCACCTACACGATCGACGCCGCGCGCTCGGTGACCGCTGGCGCCATCGACGGTGGCGAGCGCCCCTCGGTGCCTTCCGCGATGCTCAAGTACCACGCCACCGAGATGGGCCGGCAGGTCGCCAACGATGCCATGGACGTGCATGGCGGCAAGGGCATCTGCCTGGGGCCGAAGAACTACCTCGGGCGCGGCTACCAGATCGTGCCGGTGGCGATAACCGTGGAGGGCGCCAACCTCCTCACGCGCAATCTCATCATCTTCGGCCAGGGCGCGGTGCGCTGCCATCCGTTCGTGCTGCGCGAGATGACCGCGGCGCGCAACCCCGACCGCAAGGCCGGCGTTGAGGCGTTCGACCAGGCGCTCTTCGGCCACATCGGCTTCACGATCTCCAACGCGGTGCGCTCGCTCATCATGGCGCTGACCCATGCGCGCTTCACGCGCCCGCCGGTGCACGGGCCGACCGCGCGCTACTACCAGCACGTGATGCGCTTCTCCGCCTCCTTCGCCTTCGCGGTCGATGTCGCGATGCTCTCCCTCGGCGGCTACCTCAAGAAGAAGGAGGGCCTGTCGGCGCGCCTCGGGGACGTGCTCTCCTGCATGTATCTCGCCTCGATGGTGCTCAAGCATCACGAGAATCAGGGCCGCCCGCAGGAGGAGCTGCCGGTGGTCGAGTGGGCGTGCCGCAATCTTCTCTACCACGCGCAGGAGCAGCTGCACGGGTTCCTGCGCAATTTTCCCAACCGCCTGCTGGCCGGGGTAATGCGCGCGCTGATCTTCCCGCGCGGACGTACCTACTACGCCCCGGGGGACCGCCTCGGCCGCAGCGTCGCAGCGCTCGTCACGAACCCGACGCAGTCGCGCGAGCGCTTCGGACAGTTCATCTACAAGACCCTCGAGCCCGGTAATCCGCTGGCGCTGTTGCAGGAGGCGCTGCTGCTCGCCGTGCAGCTCGAGCCACTCGAGAAGCGCATCCGCGTCGAGGGCGTCAAGACCGGCAAGCTCACCGCGCTCGATCAGCCCGGCCGCATCCAGCAGGCGCTCGCCGCCGGCATCATCTCCGAGACCGAGGCGGCGGCGCTGCGCGACTACGACCGCAAGGTGATGGACATCGTCAACGTCGATGACTTCCAGCCGCACGAGCTCGCCGCAGCGGGCGAGCCGGCTGCGAGGTCAAGCGCGCACGTTGCATGAGCAGCGCGGCGCCGCCCGTTGAGGCCGCGCCGGCAGCTCCCGCGCCGCCGCTCGCGAGCACCGCACCATCCGCGCCGCGCTGCGAGAACTGCGGGGCGCCGGTGACACAGCGCTACTGCGCCGAGTGCGGCCAGAAGATCGAAGCCCCGGTGCACTCGCTGTGGCACTTCATGAAGCTGGCCGCGGAGGATCTCACGCATGCCGATTCGCGGCTGTGGCGCACGCTCGCGGCCCTGCTGTTCAAACCCGGGTACCTGACGCGGGAGTTCCTGCGCGGGCGCCGCGCGCGCTACCTGCCGCCGCTGCGGCTGTACCTGGTGGTGTCGGTGGTGTTCTTTCTGCTGGCCGCCGCCATGCAGCAGGAATTCACCGTGCTGCAGTTCGACTCCCCGCACGCGGGCACGGCTGAACTCAGCCCCGCCGCGGGCGCAGGCGCCGCCGAGAGTGCCGAGCAGCGCTCGCAGGGGATCTGTAACGTCGACACCAAGCCCTACACCGGCCCCTGGGCGCGCCAGCTCGCGCCACTGCTGGCCCAGGCATGCCGCAACACCAAAGCGGACAAGGCCCATTCGCTCCAGCAGGTCTTTATGCACAACCTGCCGCGGGCGATGTTCCTGTTCCTGCCGCTGCTGGCGGGGGCCATGATGCTCATGTACTGGCGACCGCGGCATTATTACGTCGAGCACCTGCTGCTACTGGTGCACGACCACGCCTTCGTCTTCCTGGTCCTGGTGCTCACCTGGGGACTGGAGGCTCTGCTGCCCTTCGCTGCCGTGGCACTGCGCCGCGCGCTATTCCTGTACATCGTGTGGTACATGTACCGTTCCGTGCGCGTGGTGTACGGACAGGCCCGCTGGCTTACCATCGCCAAGCTCGTATTGTTGTCTTTCTTTTATCTGGTGAGCGGGGCTGTAATGCTCGCCCTCACCAGCGTGTACAGCGCACTAACACTGTGAAGGAGAACTCGGATGCGTAGCTTCATCATCGGCGCGCTCGTGCTCGCCGCCTCGTTCGCCGCCGCCCAGGAGCGCACCCCCTCGCCCGCGGGCGCGGAAGCGTACATCATCAGCCCGAAGGACGGGGCCAAGGTCCACAATCCGGTGCGCGTGCAGTTCGGGCTCAAGGGCATGGGGATTGCCCCTGCGGGCGTGAAGTTCGACAACACCGGTCACCACCATCTGCTGATCGACACCGACGCACCGTCCGACATGAGTGCGCCGCTGCCGGCGAGCGACAAGATCGTGCACTTCGGCAAGGGTCAGACCGAGACGACCCTCACGCTCACCCCCGGCAAGCACACGCTGCAACTGCTGCTCGGGGACCAGAACCACGTGCCGCACAACCCGCCGCTGATCTCGAAGAAGATCACCATCACCGTGACGCAGTAGCGCAAGCGCGCAAGTCCCAAGCCCGCCATGATGCGCGCGGTCCTGCACGTGGACATGGACGCCTACTACGCCTCGGTGGAGCAGCACGATGACCCCGCGCTCGCCGGCAAGCCGCTGGTGGTGGGCTGGGAGGGCGCGCGCGGGGTGGTGGCGGCCGCCAGCTACGAGGTGCGCCGTTTCGGGGTGCACTCGGCGATGCCGATGCGCACCGCGCTGCGGCTGTGCCCGCAGGCGATCTGCGTGCGCCCGCGCATGCAGCGCTACCGCGAGGTATCGCGCATCGTATTCGGCGTGTTCCATGAGGTCACCTCGCTGGTGCAGGGGCTCTCGCTCGATGAGGCGTTCCTCGATGTGAGCGCGCGCCAGGAACAGCCCGGCGGTGCAGCCGCGATCGCGCGCGGCATCAAGGAGCGCATCCGCGAGCGCACCGGGCTCACCGCCTCAGTCGGCGTCGCCCCCAACAAGCTGGTGGCGAAGATCGCATCCGACCTGAAGAAGCCCGACGGACTGACGGTGGTGGAGGCCGCACGGGTGTGCGAGGTGCTCGATCCGCTCTCGGTGCGGCGGCTCCCCGGGCTCGGGCGCAAGACCGGGGCGAAGGTGGAGGCGGCGGGCATCCGCACCCTCGGCGCGCTGCGCAGCGCGCCCGATGCGCTGCTGTGGCCGCTGTTCGGGCGCTATTCGTCCTGGATCCGCGAGCGCGCCTCCGGGATCGACGATCGGCCAGTGCTGCCGGAGCTCGAGGAGAAGTCACTGAGCGCCGAAGACACCTTCGAGCACGACATCGCCGACGTGCGGCTCCTGCAGCGCGAGCTGGCACGGCTGGCGCAGCTGGCTGCCGCCCGCCTGCGCGCGCGCAAGCTGATGGCCGCCTGCGTCGGGGTCAAGATCCGGCGCGATGATTTCACGACCTTCACGCGCCAGCGCGCCGTGGCCCCGCCCACCTGCGAGGCGCGTGCGGTGGCGGGGGTGGCGGCGGAACTGCTCTCGCGCTGGCTGGCCGCCAACCCCGGTGCGAAACTTCGCCTGCTGGGGGTGGTCCTCACTGAACTGACACCCGCGTCGCAGCTGGGCCTGTTCGAGTCCAATAGCATTTCTCCATGTACCTGACGTTCTTCGGCCTGAACGAGAAGCCGTTCGCGATCACGCCCGATCCGCGCTACCTGTTCCTTAGCGAGCGGCATGCGGAGGCCCTGGCGCATCTGCTCTACGGCATCAACGAGGCCGGCGGCTTCGTGCAGCTCACCGGCGAGGTCGGCACGGGCAAGACCACCATCGTGCGCTCGCTCCTGGCGCAGACGCCCAAGAACGCCGAGATCGCGCTGATCCTGAACCCCAAGATGACCGCGCCGGAGTTCCTGCTCACCATCTGCGAGGAACTCGGCATCGGCGTACCGGACTCCGCTCTCGGCAGCCTCAAGGACCTGGTCGACATCCTCAGCCAGTACCTGCTGCGCGCGCACGCCGCCGGGCATCGGGTGGTGCTGGTGGTGGATGAGGCGCAGAACCTCTCACCGGCGGTGCTCGAGCAGGTGCGGCTGCTCACCAACCTCGAAACCAACACGCAGAAGCTCCTGCAGATCATCCTCATCGGTCAGCCCGAGCTGCGCGAGCTGCTGGGGCGTAACGAGCTGCGCCAGCTCGCGCAACGCATCACCGGCCGCTATCACTTAAATCCGCTCTCGCACGATGAGACCATCGCCTACGTGCGCCATCGCCTGCGCGTGGCCGGCGCCACCACCGACATCTTCGGGCCCGCGGCACTGACTGCGGTGTACCGCCTGTCCGCAGGCGTGCCGCGCGTCATCAACGTGATCTGCGATCGCGCGCTCCTCGGGGCCTACTCCCTCGACCGCCACCGCGTGACCGGCTCGCTGGTGCGATACGCAGCCTCCGAGGTGTTCGGGCGGCGCTTTGCGCCGCACTGGCTGCCCTGGGCCGGGACCGCCCTCATCGCCCTGGTGCTCGCGCTCGCGCTCGTGGCACTGTGGAACTACCAGCCCTGGAACGCGCACCCGTGGAAGGCGGCGCAGCCTGCCGCCGTCGCTGCCGCCCGGGCCGCCGTGCCCCATGCGGCGACGCTGAAGCCCGCTCCGCCGCCGCCGCCGCAGCTGGCGCAGCTTCTGAGCCAGCACGTCGCCGATACCGACACCGACTCCGCCTTCAGCAAGCTCTTTGGCCTCTGGGGGGCAAAATACGAGGCGAACGGCACCGATCCTTGCAGCCAGGCGACGAGCCAGGGGCTCTCGTGCATCGCCGAGCGCGGCTCCTACGGGCAGTTGCGGCTCTATAATCATCCGGCAATCCTGCTGCTGAACGGCGGCGGAACCAGCTACCAGGTGGTGCTGACGCGTCTGGACGATGAGCAGGCGCGCATCGAACTCGGCGGAGCGCAGTCGGTCGGGCTCGGCGAGCTGTCGCGTTACTGGCTGGGGGACTTCGTGATGCTGTGGCGGCCGGCGACTTCGCCGGTGAAGCCACTGTCTTCCGGCATGCGCGGCGCACCGGTGCGCTGGTTGCGGCAGAGCCTGCAGCAACTGCACGGCGAGCACGACGCCGCGCCGGTGAGCGACGTGTACGATGAGCAGCTCGCGGGCCTGGTGCGGGAGTTTCAGCGGGTGCACCAGCTCACCGTGGACGGCATCGCCGGCGTGCAGACGCAGATCGCACTGGCGAGCGCGGTGGCAGGACCGGATGTACCGCTGTTGTCCGCGGCCGATACCCATCATGGCGGGTGACCGATGTCGTTCATCTTCGACGCACTGAAAAAATCCGAGAGCGACCGCCAGCGCAAGAGCGGCCCGGCGCTGTACGAAGTCAGGGTGGCCCCGCCGCGCACGCGCCTGCCCCTGTGGGCGGTGGCGATTGCGGTGCTGCTCGCCATCAACCTCGGCATCGTCATGTGGATGCTGCTGCGTCAGCCGGCACACGACACCGCAGCCGCGGCGGTCAGCCCGGCAGCGCCCGCCACGAGCGTGCCGCCGCCCGTATCCGCGGCGCCCCAGGTTGCAGCGCCCCAACCTGCGCCTCAGCCGGCAGTGCTCCAGCCTGCCGCGCCACCAACCGTGGTCGCACCACTTGCGACACCCAATCCGGGCACGGCCTCTGCGACGACGGTAACCCCGGCAGCCGCACCGCCCGCGACGGCATCGGGTGCGGCCGCGGAGGAGCAGAACCCGCAGGACTATGCGCCCGCGCAGCCCTCCGCAGCTGAGGGACTGGGCAACCACGTGCGGCGCGCCAGCGCTGCGGGCGTGCCGCTCTATCAGGATGCGGCCGCCACGCCCGGCACGCAGCTCCCGCAGCTGCATCTTGATTTCCACATGTACGCCCCGCAGCCGCAGGAGCGCTTCGTGATGATCAACATGCACAAGCTGCACGAGGGCGACTCCCTCCCGGGGGGTGTGCACGTCAACAGCATTACGCCCGAGGGCGCGGTACTGTCGTACAACGGACAGACGTTCCTGCTGCCACGCGAGTAGTTCTCACCTCCGGGCCGCCGGACTTGACCAGCTTCACAGAAATCCCGCCCCGCTAGCGACAGGTCCGGGGCATTACGTCATCGTAAATCCCGCGGCCGGGCTCACGGCCCGACGGGCGGCTTTTAGATGACAGTCCTGGCTCCCAACACCCCTTCGCCTGAGCCGTCGGCGCGATCGCCGGCAGCTCCTGGGCCCATGCGCCTGGCGCTCGCCGCCAAACCCCTGATCGTGCTCACCCAGGATGCGCACCTCATCGCCGCCGTCAGGAAGGTCACCGACCCGGTGCACGAGGTGCTTACCGCGGCCGCGGAGATCGATCTTTCGACGGCACTCATCGCGCATCACTCCGGCGTCGCGGTGCTCGACTGCGCAGCGCTCAGCAGTCACGCCGCGACACTCGCCGAGCGTCTGCACGCGCAGTTTCCCGAGCTGGTGCTGATCGCCGCCGGCAACGTCGATGAGCAGGCGCAGCTTGCCGCGCGCATCACCGACGGCTCGGTGTATCGCTTCCTGCACAAGCCCTTCTCCGAGCAGCGGGTGCGGCTGTTCGTCGAGGCCGCCTGGCGGCGGCACGCGGAAGTTTTGTCCGAGCCGCGCCCCTCAGCGCGCTCGCATGGGACGCGCGCCGGGCGCGCCCTCGGATGGTGGCTGGCACTCGCCGCGCTGGCGCTGCTCGCAGCGCTCGCCGCCCCGCTGGTATGGCTCAGCCGGCGCCAGCCGGAACCGGCCGTTCGCAACGCCCCGCCTGAACCGGCGGCCATCCCGCGCGCACCGGCCGCGGATGCCGAGCTTGAACAACTGTTAGCGCGCGCCGCGCGCGCGCTCGCCTCCGGCGCCCTCACCGCTCCGCCGGGCGAGAACGCCCGCGACCTGTACCGCGAAGCGCTGCGCGGCAACCCGCACGAGGAGCGCGCCGCGAACGGCCTGGCGCAGCTGCTCGCGCGGCTGCTCGAGAACGCGAACGGGGAGCTGCAGGCGCATCACCTCGATGAGGCGCAGCGGCTGCTCGAGCAGGCGCGCGCCATCAGCCCGGATCAGCCGCGGATCGCAGTGCTCGCCGCGGACTTGAGCGCACAACGCGCACGCGAGGCCACCGCCAAGGCCCAGGAGCCCGTGGCGAAGCCCCCCGATACGCGCCTTCTCGATTACCTGAACCACGCCCGCGACGCCCTCGCGCGCGGGCAGCTCATCGAACCTCCCGAGGACAACGCGCGTCTTTACCTCGAGTCGGCCCACGCGCTGGCCCCTGAGGACCCGGCCGTGCAGCAGGGACTGCTGGAGCTGCGTACGCGCCTGCAAGCGCAGGCGCACCAGGCGCTCGAGGCCGGCAATCCCGACCAGGCCGACAGTTGGGCGGCGGCGGCACTGGATGCGGGAGTTGATCCGGAGCGCGTCGCGGCGCTGCACGAGGATGCACAGCAGCTGCGCGAGCAGGCGCACGCCGCGGCCTCCGAGCACCTGGCGCTCAGCTTCAACGAGCGCCTCGCGCAGGGTCACATCACCGACCCGGACGGCGACAGCGCGAAGTTCTATCTCGGGCAGCTCATGCAGCAGGATGGCGCGGGTACGAGGACGCAGCAGGCGCGCCGCGCCTACGGCGCGCGCGTGCTCGATGAGGCGCAAGACAGCCTGCGCGCGCAGGACCTGGCGGGCGCGCAGCGCTGGCTCGGCGAGGCGCGCACGGCGGGCGCGGATGCGGCGCGCATCGACACGCTCGCGGCGAACCTGAGCGCGGCACAGGATGCGGCGCGGCAGGCTGACAGCTACGTCAATGAGCACACCCTCACCCGCACGCGCTACGTGGCGCCACAGTTTCCGGAGCTGGCGCGCACGCGCGGCATCGAGGGCTGGGTGGACCTGCAGTTCCTGGTCGGCACCGACGGCTCGGTGAGCGAGTTAACGGTCGTCGGCGCGCAGCCGGCGGGGGTTTTCGAGCAGGCCGCGCTCGATGCCCTACGCCAGTGGCGCTACCAACCGGTGACGCGCGCCGGACAGAACGTGAGCCAGCACACGCGCGTACGCGTGCGCTTCGCGGTGCAGCGATGAAGCCGCGCCGCAGCACGCCTTCGGCACGCGTGATGGTGGTCGATGACGATGCCCGCTACGGCGAGTGGCTGCGTCATCATCTGGATGTGCTGGATCCGCAGGCGAGCGTGAACCTGCTCAACCACGCGGAGTTCGATCGCTGGAGCGGCTCCTTCTCCGGCCGCGACTGCGATCTGCTGATGCTGGTGGCTTGCTTCGGCCAGGGCGAAAACCCCGACGCGCAGGGACTGAGGCTCCTGCGCCGCCTGCGCGAGCAGCCGGCCAGCCCTGCGGTTATCGTGATCGCCGAGGACGGCAACGAGCTTACCGCGGTGCGCGCGCTGCAGCTCGGCGCGATCGACTATCTTCCCAAGCGCTTCCTCACCCCGGAGCGCCTGAGCACCGCGGTGCGGGTCGCACTGCGGCGCGTCGAGCGGCGCGTGCAGCGACGCCTCGCAAGCCTTGCGAACGTCTCGCGGGATGCGCAGCGCAACGCGCGCGAGGCGAGTGAGCCGGCATCCGAGCCGGCGCCCGCCTCAGCCGAGGGCGCCGCAGAGGCCGCCCTGCAGCCCGAGGGCATCGCGGCGTTGCTCACCGCCAGCGCCGAGGTCATCCCCGGCTACACGCTGCGCCTGAAGATCGGCGAGTCGGAGAAGGCGATCGTGTATCTGGCCAGCAGCGTGCAGCGCGGTCACAACGTGGCGCTGAAGATCAGCAAGACGCTGCGCGATGAGGCGGCCGGAAAGCAGTTCCTCGAGCGCGAGTACACCGCCGTCATGGCGGTAAAGAGCCCGCTGGTGGTGCAGATCTACGACTACGGCGTGCACGCCGGGTTCGAGTACCTGGCGATGGAGTACCTGCCGCGCGGTGACCTGAAGGCGCGCATCCAGCGCGGCGTGAACGAAGCGGAGGCGCTGCATTTCATGGCAGAGATCGCCGCGGCACTGCAGGTCGTGCACGCCGCGGGGCTCGTGCACCGCGATCTGAAGCCCCCCAACGTGATGCTGCGCGAGAACGATGCGGTGGCGCTCATCGACTTCGGTCTGGCGCGCTCACTCGACAGCAACACGGTCAGCACCCAGACCGGGGTGCTGCTCGGCTCGCCCTACTACATGAGTCCCGAGCAGGCGCTCGGGGAGCCGCTCGATGCGCGCTCGGACTTCTACAGCCTCGGGGTCATCCTGTACGAGATGCTGACCGGGCAGAAGCTCTACGTTGGCTCCAGCGCGCTCGAGGTGCTGCAGCAGCACGTGAGCGCCCCGCCGCCGGTGCTGCCGGAGGATCTGCAGCGCTACCAGCCCTTGCTTACGCGCCTGTTGGCGAAGTCGCGCGGTGAGCGCTTCGCGAGCGCCGCGGAGATCCTGGCCGCGATCGCAGCGCTGCGCGGGAGCCCCACCGAGCAGTCACTCGCGCCTGAGGAATCGCAGTCGAGCGCGGCCTGAGCAACCCTTACTCGGCGACCACCGAGTGACGCCGCTCCTGGGCGCGCCCGAGCGCGAGCGCCAGTACCGCCCACACCGCCGAAACCGCCGCGCCGAACCAGCCGACGCCGGCCGGTGCGAACCCGAGTCCACCGGTGAGTCCCTTGTAGAGCGAGGCGCTGAGCGCATCCCCGCCGCGGTACACGAACGTGTCGATCAGGCTCTTCGCCTTGTACTTCTCCTCGCGGCTCACGACCGTGAACAGCGCATCGCGACACGGTCGCGTGAGCGCGTAATCGCCCACGCGCCGCACGGCGTACACCACCACCAGCACCATGAAGAACGGCGCGAGCGCAAACAACGCGTAGCCGGCGGTCATGATGAGCGGCACCGACACCAGAATCCGCTTCAGCCCGAACCACTTGAACAGCCGGCCGAACAACAGCGCCTGCATCAGGAGCGAGGCCGCCTGCACCCAGAAATCGATGCCGGCGAAGAAGCGCGCGCGCTCATCGGCCGAGTGAAAGATCTTGGCGACGAACGCCTGCTGCTCGAGGTACAGGAACGTCGACACCCAGGTCATCAGCAGCACGAACACCGCGATGCCGAGCAGGTACGGCGAGCGCAGCACCTGGCTGAAGGCAGCCCAGATGCCCCCGCCGAGCGCCTGGTCCGAGCGCGGCTCGGGCGAGTGCGCGGCCGCGGCAGCCGCGCGTGCCTCACTCATCCGTGCGCGCTGCCAGCGGATGATTCGCCTCATGAACACGAGCGACAGCGCGAGCAGCGCTGCGGAGATCGGCAGCAGGTTGATCGCGCCGATCGGCACGGCGAGCTCGCGGTCGATCAGCGGCCCGAGGAGCCCGCCGGTGCTCGCTCCGGCCCAGATGAAGCCGAACAGGCGCCCCGCCTGCTCGCGGGTGAACACGTCCGCCATCAGGCTCCAGAAAGCGGCCACCACGAACAGGTTGAAGACGCTCACCCACACGAAGTAGGCGCGCGCGATCCAGGTGTGATCGGCCTCGAGCCTGAACCACAGCCAGAACGCCACCAGGTTGGCCGCGAAGAACCCGTAAACCCACGGCAGGAACACGGTGCGCGGAAAACGTGAGGTGAGCCAGCCATACACCGGCTGCAGCAGCAGCATGACGACGAATACGCCCCAGAACAGGTACGGGATCTTCTCGAGCCCCGAGGTGATGCCCATCGCATCGCGCACCGGGCGCAGGATGGTGTAGCTCGCGAACATGCACAGGAGCGTTGCGAACGAGGCCAGGAGTGCCGGCGCCTCACCGGGCTGCAGGACGACCAGGCGGCGCAGCAGCTGACTCATGGCACACCACGATGTTGTGACTGTCCGGATGGAGCACGAAAGCGTGGCAGTCGTGCGCGCGGCGCTGCGGGTGCACCCGGCTCGCATCCCCTGGCGGGGAGGGCGGCTGCCTGGAAGGCCTGCACCGGGGCGCGCTCGCTCAAGCGCGATGCGACGTGGACCGCCGACCGGTTCGGGTGCCCCTGCGCGATCCCGGTGAGCGCGGGCGGCAGCTGCACGAGCCAGCCCGCGCCGATCGCCGCCAGCACCGCCCGGAAGAAGACTTCCGAGCTGCCCAGCTCGCTCAAGCCGACTGCGATGTGATCGATCATGCCCGCACGCGCCTTTCGCTAGCTCCGAGCTGGGCAAGTGTGCCACAGCTACGCCGGCACGGTTCGCGGTAACACTTGGTTAACATTGCCGGCGCGGCCCAACCAACTTCTGGCGCCAACAACCAACCGGCGGCGTGAGCCTGCCCGCACAAGAGGGGGAACGGTGCGCGGCGCTCACGCTTGACACTCAATCGTCATAAGGTTGCAATGCGCCCGAAGGCCGCCACTAAGAATGCACCTCGTCGACACAACAGTGTTTTACTCGCCCACCAGTGGCGGCGTGAAACGCTATCTGTCGGCCAAGCACGCGTGGCTCGCCGCACACACCTCCTGGGAGCACACCATCGTGGTGCCGGGGCGCGAGGATCAGCTCGAACGCGGCGGTGTCTGTACGCTCGCGGGCTGTGTGGTGCCGGGCACGTTCAATTACCGCCTGCCGCTCAATCCGCGCCGCTGGACGCGGCTGCTCGATGCGCTCGAGCCGACGCTCATCGAGGCAGGGGACGCATTTCACCCCGCGTGGTGCGGCTGGACGGTGGCGCGGCGCCGCAACATACCGCTGGTAGGTTTCTATCATTCCAACCTGCCGCAGCTGGCCGCGCGGCGCTCCTGCGGCTGGTTCACCGGACCGCTCCTGCGCCGCTACATCCGCCTGCTCTACGAGCGCTGCGACGTGGTGTTCGCGCCGAGCCGGCTGATGTGCGAGTACCTGCAGAGCCTTGGCGTGTGGCACGCCGTGCACCAGCCGCTCGGGGTGGACGCGGAGGTCTTCAACCCCGCGCGCCGCAGCGATGCGCTGCGCCGGCGGCTCGGGCTGGCCCCGAGCGCGCGGGTGCTGGTGTATGCGGGCCGCTTCGCACGCGAGAAGAACCTGCCGGTGCTGCTGCAGAGCTTTGCCCGGCTCGGTCCCCCGTATCACCTGGTGCTGATCGGCGGTGAGGAGCAGGCACGCCCGGCCGCCAACGTCACCATGCTGCCCTACCGCCGCGACAGCGTGGAGCTCGCCGAGTGGCTCGCCTCGGCGGATGCTCTGGTGCACGCGGGCACCAAGGAAACCTTCGGACTGGTGGTTCTCGAGGGCATGGCCTGCGGGCTGCCGGTGGTCGCCGCGCGCGCCGGCGCGTTCCCGGAATTCGTCGACGACAGCGTCGGGGTGCTCGCCGAGCCCAACAGCGATGCGAGCCTGGCGGAGGCGATCGCCGCGCTCTACGAGCGCGATCTGGAAGCGGTCGGGGCAGCCGCCCGCGCCCGGGTGCTGCGGCACTTCACCTGGAGCCGCGCATTCCACGCGCAGCTGTCGGTTTACGCATCACTCTTCGGTGTGCAGCGCCTGCCGCTCACCGATGCCGCCATGCTCGGGCTGCGCTCGCCCTCCTCCTGAAGCTCACTCCTTCGATCAGCGGCGCAGCAGGCGCAGCAGCGCGAGTCCTCGGCGGCTGGCGGCAAGCGCGAGCACGATCCTCCAGAACACCTGTTTGGGCCATGGCACCGGGCGCGGCGGGATGGCGCGGTAGAACGCGGCTGTGATATCGCGATGCAGATGCACCGCTGGTGCCTCGATGAGCCACTCGCGTCCCTCGCTGCTGATGCGGTAACGCTGCTCCTCGAGGCGCTCGACACGCGCATCCTGCAGCGTGTCGGGAAAATCTGCCGGCGCTGCGGCGCTGAAGGCGAGCATGACGGGCTCCCCCGGAGCCTGCGCGGTGTCCCCGCACAGCGTGAGTCCCGGCAGGTGCGCGCTGCGCACGCAGCGCACCGTGCCGCGAAAGCTCGCGAGCACCTCAGGCATCGGCCGCCGGCTCGATACGCACCTCGGTCGTCACCGAGTTGGCGATGAAGCATTCCTCGTGCGCGCGATGATGAAGCTGTGCGATGTCTGCCGCGGATGGCAGGGGCTCGCCAGAGAAGCTCACGCGCGGGCGCAGTGTGACACGCACCATGGCGGTCTTGCCGGCGGCATTCTTGCCCATGACGCCCCACGCATCGTCCTCGTAGGCATCGACCCGCCAGCGCGCGCCGGCCGCGAGTGACAGGAACCACAGCATATGACAGCTCGAGAGCGCCGCCACGAGTGCCTCCTCGGGGTCGACCGCCGCCTCCACCGACAACGGCACACGCACCACGTGCGGCGAGGAGGAGGCCGGCACCTCGACACCGCCGTCGAAGCGCCACGAGTGGCCGCGGCTGAAGCGATTGTCGGTGAAGGCGGCCGCGCCGCGCTCCCAGCGAATGCGTGCATGGTACTCGTGTGCTGCCATCGCGTGATTGTACGATACCGCCCATGTCAGATCAGGACCCGCAGCCGCGTCGCGAGCTGACCCTCACCGCGGCCACCTCGCTCGTGGTCGGGATAATCATCGGCACCGGGGTGTTCCTTAAGTCGGCCGCCATGGCCCAGTCGGTCGGCACGCCGGCGCTGGTACTGGCGGCGTGGGCGGTCGCAGGCGCCGTGGCCATGCTCGGCGCGTTGTGCTTCGCGGAGCTCGGCGCACTGCTCCCGGACGCGGGCGGGGAGTACGTCTACCTGCGCGCCGCCTACGGGGAGATCCCGGGCTTCCTGTACGCCTGCAACAGCTTCGTGCTCGGCGGGGCGAGCATCGCCGCCTACGGTGCGGCGGTGGCGATCTTCATATCGGACATCCATGCCTTCGGCGGGCAGTGGCTGGTGCGCACCGTGCACCTCTTCGGCAGCAGCTTCACGCTGGAGCTCGGCGCGCGCCAGCTGGTGGCGATCAGCGTGATCGCGCTGTTTACGCTCATCAACTGCGCCCGCGTCATGGTCGGCGGGCGCGTGCAGACACTGCTCACCGTGGCCAAGGTGGTGGCGATCCTCGCGGTGGCCGGCGGGGTGTTCCTGTTTTCCGGTGTGCACGATGCGGCCAACCTGCGCGCACCCCCGGGCGGGATGAGCTCGGGCCTGGCTGGATTCGGGGCGGCGATGTTCTCAGCGCTATGGGCGTACAGCGGCTGGCAGTACCTGCCGATGGCCGCCGGCGAGGTGCAGGATCCGCAGCGCACTCTGCCGCGCGCCATCATCGGTGGCTCGCTGCTGGTGCTCGCCATTTATCTCCTGGTCAACACCGCCTACCTCTACGCGCTGCCTTTCTGGCAGGTTGCGAGTGCCAACTCCACCGCCTACCCGGAGGCCCCTTCGGTGGCCGCGCGCGCGGTGCAGACCTTTCTCGGCGCGCGCGCCGCTCCGGTCGCAGCGCTGATCTTCCTGCTGTCCGCCGCCGGCTCGCTTAACGGTACGATCCTGACACGCGCACGGGTCTCCTACGCATCCGCGCGCGACGGGCTGTTCTTCAAGCCATTCGCGCGGTTGAGCCCGCACACGCGCGTGCCGCTGACCTCCCTGGTGGTGATGGGCATATGGGCAGCGCTGCTCGCAGCTTCCGGCAGCTTCGATCAGCTGACCAACATGGCGGTGATGTCCTACGCGCTGTTCTGGATCCCGGTGGTGCTCGCGGTGATCGTCCTGCGCCGCCGCCTGCCGCAGGCGCCGCGCCCCTACCGCCTGCCGGGCGTGCCGCTGGTGCCGCTGCTGTTCGTGCTGGTGATGGTGTGGATCGTCATCAGCGCACTGCTCACCACCCCGCGCGAATCGATCGCAACCATCGTGCTGATCCTGCTCGGCCTGCCGCTGTACCCGCTGTTCCGCAGGCGCGCTGCCTTGCGGCCGCCATCTCTCACGAGCTCTCCAACTCCCAGAGCGTGAGCGGCGCCCCGCGCCGCAGCCAGAAGCCGAGCCCCGCTTCGCGGAACTGACGCGTGAGGCGGGTGCGATACCAGCGGGCGCTGCGCAGGTGCACCTGTGCATCGGTGCGCGCGCGGTCGCAGTTGTGCTCGTAGTCAAAGCGCGTCAGGGCGCTGAAGTACAGCACGCCGCGGCACAGGCGCGCGAAGTTGGCAAGCGCGCGCTGCGCTGCGTCCGAGCTCAGATACTGCAGCACGTCGTAGCAGATGACCAGATCGAACGGCGCGGACGTGTGGTAGTCCTCGATGCGACCGGGCAACCAGCCGTAGCGGCGGCAGAGGTATTCACTGCTCTCAAGCGCCACGTACTGCGCGCGCGGCAGGAGCCTCACGAGCGCCGCGCGCAGCATGCCGGTGCCACAACCGGCCTCCAGAATGCGCCGCACCGGGAGCCCGGCGTGCGCCGTGAGCGCTGCGATGAGGCGCGCGCGCGCCTGCATCTCCACGCGCGTGGCGACCGCGGTGCGCGGGTCTAAGTAATAGCGGCGGTAATACTCGCGGCCGAAACGCGTGTGCTTGCGTGCCGCGCTCAAGGCCGCCGCCAACAAAGCGGTGCTGAATGTGCGCTGAACGGACCGCCCTCGGCACCCGCGCCGGACGCACTTAACATTTCTGGGGCTCTACGGTTCACTGGGACTTCCTGCTGTGTATGCTTACGACCCCGTCGCGCGTTGACCCTAATATGTTCCCGCATGGGTGCGCGGACAACAGGAGGTAGATCGATGAAACTCTCTTCCATCAGGACCGCGATCGCGGGCGTGCTGCTGGGCGTGGCGCTGTCAGGATGCATCGTTGCTCCTGCCCCAGGTCCCGTCGGCGTCGTCACATACACCGCTCCGCCGCCACCGCAGGTCGAGGTCGTGGGCGTCGCGCCGAGCCCGGGTTACGTCTGGCTCGGCGGCGCCTGGTTCTGGGAAGGCGGCCGCTACGCCTGGCATCCAGGCCGTTGGAGTGCCGCGCGGCCGGGCTATCACTGGGTACCGCATGCCTGGGTGCGCAACGGAAACGGCTGGCGTATGTCCGAGGGCCACTGGGCTCGCGGATAAGCGCCCTTCGCCGCGCCTCTTAGTGCGCCACACTGCCCGCAAGCGGGCAGTGTGGCGTACGTGCTGAGGGCTCATTTGCACTCCCCGACTCCGGCGCTGCACACTGCGCGCCATGAGGCACACGAGGCTCGCGGGCACCTGGTTCGCATGCACACTGCTTGCAGCAACGCTGCCGGCGGCCGAGCCCGTGGCCGGCAGCGGCAAGCTCACGCTCACCAGCACTGATATCCCCGCGGGCGGTCAGATCGGCGCAGCCCAGGTGTTCAACGGTTTCGGCTGCAAGGGCGGCAACCTCTCGCCGGCGCTCGCCTGGAGTGGCGCGCCCGCCGCCACCAAGAGCTTCGCTCTGCTGGTGCATGACCCGGATGCACCCACCGGCAGCGGCTGGTGGCACTGGGTGGTCTACGACATCCCCGCCACCACGACTTCGCTCGCAGCCGGTGCGGGCGACCCGCACAAGGGCGCGATGCCCGCGGGTGCCATGCAGGGACGCACAGATTTCGGCAGCGCAGGCTACGGCGGACCGTGTCCGCCGCCCGGGGCGCCGCACCACTACCATTTCCGGCTGTACGCACTGAAGGTGGCGAAGCTCGATGTGCCGACGGATGCGACCGCGGCGCTGATCGCCTTCAACGTGCACGCGCAGTCGCTCGCCCAGGCGGAGCTCACCGGCATCTATGGGCGCTAGTGGCACCCGCGAGCGCCGCCCTGCGGTGTGGCCGTACCTGGTCATGCCGCTGATCGTGCTGCTCGTGTTCTACACCTTGTACCGTGTGCACCAGGGAGCCGGTGCCGCCTCGAGCGCGGCGAGCGCCACGGCCGCCGCCGCGTCGGATGAGCGGCGTTAGAGAGCGCGCACCGCGCGTCGGATTCGTCAGTCTCGGTTGCCCTAAGGCGCTGGTGGACGCGGAGCGGATCCTCACGCAGCTGCGCGCCGAAGGCTACGAGGTTGCACCGAGTTACGAGGCGGCCGACGTGGTCGTCGTCAACACCTGCGGCTTCATCGACGCGGCGGTCGATGAGTCGCTGGATGCGATCGGCGAGGCGCTGGAGCAAAACGGTCGCGTGATCGTGACCGGCTGCCTCGGAGCGCGGCCCGAGCGCATCCTCGAGCGCCACCCGCGCGTGCTGAAGGTCACCGGGCCGCACGCCTACGAGGACGTGGTGAGCGCCGTGCACGAGCATCTGCCGCCGCGCCACGAGCCGTTCTTCGACCTGCTGCCGCCCCAGGGCGTGCGCCTGACGCCGCGGCACTACGCCTACCTCAAGATCGCCGAAGGCTGCAACAACAGGTGCAGCTTCTGCATCATCCCGCAGATGCGCGGCCGGCTCGCGAGCCGCCCGATCGACGAGGTGCTGCGCGAGGCCGAGCGTCTGGTCGCCGCCGGCGTGAAGGAGCTGCTGGTCATCTCGCAGGACACCAGCGCCTACGGCGCCGACATCCGCTACGCGCAGCGCAGCTGGCGCGGGGCGAGCTACCAGACGCGCTTCATCGACCTGGCGCGCGCGCTCGGGGAGCTGTCGGTGTGGGTGCGTCTGCACTACGTCTATCCGTACCCGCACGTCGATGCGGTGCTGCCGCTCATGGCCGCAGGGCGCGTACTGCCGTATCTCGACATTCCGTTCCAGCACGGCAGCCCCACGGTGCTCAAGCGCATGCGACGTCCGGCGCACGCCGAGGATACGCTGGCGCGCATCCACGCCTGGCGGGAGGTGTGCCCTGGGCTCACGCTGCGCAGCACCTTCATCGTCGGCTTCCCCGGAGAGACCGAGGCGGAGTTCGCCGAGCTGCTCGCGTGGCTCGATGAGGCGCAGCTCGATCGCGTGGGATGTTTCAAGTACTCGCCGGTGGAGGGTGCGGCCGCGAACGCGCTCGACGGCCACGTGGCCCCCGAGGTGCAGGAGGAGCGCTACCGGCGCTTCATGGAGCGCGCCGCGGCGATCAGTGCGCGGCGGCTCGCGGCGCGCGTGGGCCAGCGCACGCGCGTGCTGGTGGACACGGTGGCCGAGGACGGGACGGCGAGGGCACGCAGCGCCGGGGAAGCCCCGGAGATCGACGGCGTGGTGCGCCTCGCACCCGAGGCGAAGGATGGCACCCGCGATAGCCGCAGCCCCCGACTACGCCCGGGCGAGTGGGCCGACGTCGAGATCGTCGGCCACGACACCTACGATCTCACCGGCCGCCTCACCTGAGACGGCCGGCGATCGTTCACGCTTCAGCTCGAGGTCATGCCGAGCGATTGCATGACCTGCGTGGCCTGGTCCTTGACCGCCTGTCCCTTGGTCGTGGCAGTCGCGTAATCCCCGGAGGTCGCAGCGTTCGCCGCATCGCCCCAGGCCGCCTTCATGGAATCCAGGCTCGACTTGGCCGCGGCGAGACTGTCCTTGGTAACGCCCTTCGGCAGATGCCGTGATTTCGACAGCACGTCGACGCGGCTTGAGATCGCGTCGACCATCTTCGGCACGTCGGTGCTCATCGGGCCCCAGGCATCCTTCGCCTTGGCGAGCGCCGCCTCGACTTCGGCCTGCTTGGCCGCCGCGGAATCCTTCAGTGAGCTGATGGCGGTGTTCAGGGCGGGGGCCGCTGCGAGCACCCCCTTGTAGTCGCCCTTGGAGAGGCTGTCCTTGACCGCATCGAGCTGCCCCTGCACGGCCTGCAGCTGGTCGGGAACGTACTTCTGCGCTTGGTCGCGCACCGCTGCCAGCGCTGCGTCTGCGCTCGCCACGGCCTGCTCGGCCGGCGCCTTCTGCATGGCGCAGCCGACGATCGCCAAGGCTGCCAGCGTGGCCAGCAGCCAGACAGATGACTTCTTCATGTTCTCCTCACTTTCGTTTCTCGGCTCACATCAGGGAGGCCAGTTTCTGACCGCGCGAGATCCGTGTTGTTGCTCTTGACGGGACAGCAGCCGCAGAGACCGAACCGCGTCTGCTCGTCAAAAAGAGTAGCACGAAGCGCCTCCGGCGCCATCTTTCGCGGATCATCGGCCGATGACCCGTGACCCACAAGGCTTAATTGAGCGATAGCCCGCCGGGTGGGCATCCGCGGCACTGCAATGCACGGCGCTTAAGCGCTCATCGCCTCAAGGTCTCACGCCCTGCCCGGTGACCGCATCGTCGACACTCGAGTAGTCGAGCTCGCTCGCGGGCAGCAGCGGCAGTTTGGCCCGCGCCAGCGCCTCACGCGCCGAGTCCTTCAGCCGCGCCACCCGCAGCTGCCCGCCATGCGTGATGTACCAGGTGCAGAACTCTCCCAGCGCCTCGAGCGCGGTGCTGTCGAGGTCGGGGGAGGCTTCGAGGCTCAGCACGACGAGTTTCAGCGCCGGGCAGGCCATGACGCGCTCGCGCACCTGCGACAGGAGCGGCTCGGCGTTGGCGAAGAACAACGGCTCCTCCGGGCGCAGCACCAGGGTGTCCGGCATCGTCAGGGCGTGCGGAAAGCGCTCAACGCTCACGTAGTCGTGTGCGCCGACCCGCCCGAGCACCGAGAGGCGCGGGCTGGCGAGAGATTTGAGGAGTCTCGCGAGACTGAACGCGATGGCGACCAGAAGTCCGTTCAATACGCCGAACAGCATCACCGCCAGCACCGCGGCCACTGCCACCAGGCGATCGCGCTGCCAGCGGAAATAGTTGGCGAATACACCCAAGCGCAGCGACTTGCTCACCGCGTGAATGACGATCGCGGCCAGCACCGGCTCGGGTATGCGCTCGATCCACCTGAGGAACAGCAGCACCAGGACCAGCACGGTGGCCGCCGCGTAGAGCCCTGCCATGCGCGATTGCGCACCCGCGGCGTCGTTGGCGGAAGTCGCCGAGTAGCCTGCGCCCACCGGCGTACCGTGCAGCAACCCGGAGAGGGCATTCGCCAGTCCGAGCGCCAGCAGGTCGCGGTTCGGCCGAACCAGCTCGTCGTGCTTGAGCGCATAGGTGCGGATCGAGCCGTAGGATTCGGCGTACAGGATGAACATGAGCGCGAATGAGAATTCGACCAGCGGCAGCGCACGCGCACCGCTCGGCAGGGCGAAGGCCGGCATCTCGAGCGCCAGGCGGATCGGTCCGGTCAGTATCACCCCGTGCGCAGCGAGCACCGGCGCACCGAGAATGCTCGCGACAATCACCACCAGCGCCCCCGGGACCCGGGGCACGCGCTCGAGCGCGAACAGCAAGGCGAGGGCGATCAGTCCGCAGTACAGGCTCGGCCATTGCCAGGCGCGATAGCCGCGCAGCAGCTCCGTGAGAAGTGCGAAAAATTCCGAGCTGTGCGCGTGTACGTTCACGAGCGTCGGCCACTGCTTGACGGCGATTACGAGCGCGAGCCCGAACGCGTAACCGCGCAGCACCGGACGCGCGATGAGGTTCGACATCAGGCCGAGCCTGAGGGAGCCGCACAGCGCGAACGCTATACCGGTCCCGAACACCAGGACCGAGGCGAACGCGACACGCTCGGCGACGCTGCTCGCCCCGAGTGCGAGCAGCGCCGAAGCCAGCACCGCAGCCGAGGAGGAGGTCGCGCTCACGATCGCGACGCGGCTGCGCCCAATAAGCGCATAACAGGTGAGACCTGCGAAGAGCGCGATCACGCCGGCCTGCGGCGGAAGATTTGCGAGTCCCGAGTAGGCCACCGCCTCAGGCAGCAGCAGCCCCGCCATCGACAGGCCGGCGAGGATATCCAGGACGTTGATTTTGGCTGGCATCGGCCGAACGGCTGGGACTGTTATATAAAACAATAGGTTACAGGATCATGTGCCGTGCCGGAAATCCCGCACCGGCCAGCTTCGCGCACCGGATACCTGCCCTGAGGGCGTGGGCGAAAACTGACCTGTTAAAGGGTACAGACGAACGCGAGTGAGAAGAGCGCGAAGATTGAAGTGCAATCAGAGTGTGACACCGGGCCGATGCAGCTGGGCCGCCGGGTCCCTCACGTCGCCGGTTTCAATGGTCCGCTTACAGTCCGCCGTGGAAGCGTCCGAATGCACGGGCAAGCATCAGCGACATGATCAGAATGCCCGCTCCGAGTGTGATCGCATGCGTGGTTTTGCGCAGGTTAAAGCTGCCGACGCGACAGATGAGCAGGTAGGCGATGACAAGGTTGAACAGGCCCCAGAGGACATTGATCATTGAGGAGGACAAGCCTTGGCCGGGCGGCGATGCGAACGGACTTTGGAAGGGGTTGCCCGAGACTCCGTTGACGAAATGGGGCACTGTGTTGGCCAGGAATGCGCCCCCGAAGAAGTAGGCGATGTAGTGATACCAGCGCATGGCGGATGACTCTTTGTCAGTCTGAATAGGTAGTGCCCGTCATGGTTGGTCGCCTGGATACCATCAACACGCTCGCGACGGGCACAGCGCGCCTGGCCCAGAGTTTGATTTTACTTAGCGAATGATCCGCCAACTGGCCGTGCCAGCTATTCAACGGTGACGCTCTTGGCGAGGTTGCGCGGCTGATCGACGTCGGTCCCCTTGAGGATCGCCGCGTGGTAGGCGAGCAGCTGCAGCGGGATGCTGTAGACCACCGGCGCCTGAAAATAGGTTACGTGGCGTGGCATCTCGATGACGGTGACGCCGTCGCTCGGCTTGATTCCCGACTCGGGATCTGCGAACACGATCAGCTCGCCGCCGCGCGCGCGCACTTCCATGAGATTGGACTTGAGCTTCTCGAGCAGATCGTTGTTGGGTGCCACCGTCACGACCGGCATGTTGGCATCCACCAGCGCCAGCGGCCCATGCTTGAGCTCTCCGGCGGGGTAGCCTTCTGCGTGCAGGTAGGAGATCTCCTTGAGCTTCAGTGCCCCCTCGAGCGCGATCGGGTACAGCGCGCCGCGACCGAGAAACAGCGCGTGCTGCTTGTCGGCAAAGCGCTTGGCGAGCTCCTGGACTACCGGGTTGAGCGCCAACGTCTTCTCCACCAGTGAGGGCAGCTCGATCAGGCGCGTCACGAGTCCGCGCTCGCGCTCGGCATCGGAGCCGTGGTGCTTGGCGAGCGCGATCACCAGCATGCCAAGAGCGGTGAGCTGTGTGGTGAAGGCCTTGGTGGAGGCGACCCCGATCTCAGGCCCCGCGCGCGTCAGCATCACGAGCTCGGACTCGCGCACCAGCGAGCTCTCCGGAACGTTGCAGATGGCGAGCGTGGAAAGGTATCCGGACTGGCGCGCGAGCCGCAGCGCCGCGAGCGTGTCCGCAGTCTCGCCGGACTGGGAGATGGTCACGAACAGTGTATTGGGCAGTACCAGCGGATTGCGGTAGCGGTACTCGCTGGCGATGTCGACGCTGCAGGGACGCTTGCAGATCTGCTCGATGAAGTAGCGCGCCACACTTGCGGCATGAAAGCTGGTGCCGCACGCCACGATCTGCACGTTGTGCGTGCGGCTGAACACCTCGGTGGCTGCCGGGCCGAACGCCGCTTCCAGCAGGCGGCCGTTGGCGACGCGCTCCTGCAGCGTGTCGGCGATCGCGCGCGGTTGCTCGTAGATCTCCTTCAGCATGAAGTGCGCGTACGGACCGCGCTCGGCGGCATTCGCCGACAGGTCGCTCTCGCGCACCGGCCGCTCCACTGTGTTGCCGTCGCGATCGAGGATCCGCACGCTGGTGCGGTGCACCTCGGCGACATCGCCCTCCTCGAGGAAGATGAAGCGCCGCGTGACCGACAGGAGCGCTGCCACGTCGGAGGCCACGAAATTCTCATCCGTCCCGAGGCCCACCACGACCGGGCAGCCTTCGCGGGCGAGGATCAGCCGCTGCGGCTCGTGCTCGCTCACGACCAGCAGTGCGTAGGCACCCTCGAGCTCGGCCACCGTGGCGCGCACCGCCTTGAACAGATCCCCCACCGTCTTCAGGTGATAGTGGATGCGGTGCGCAATGACTTCGGTGTCGGTCTCGGAGTCGAAGTGGTAGCCGCGGCGCTGCAGATCGGCACGCAGCTCATCGTTGTTCTCGATGATGCCGTTGTGCACGATCGCCAGACCGTCACGCGAGATGTGCGGATGCGCGTTGCGCTCACTCGGAGCGCCGTGCGTGGCCCAGCGCGTGTGCGCGATGCCGATGTTGCCGTGGGTCGGGGACTGCGCGAGCGCCTCATCGAGTTTGCGCACCTTGCCGACGGTGCGCAGCCGCGTCAGATGGCCGGATCCGTTCAGCACCGCGACCCCTGCCGAATCGTAGCCGCGGTACTCGAGCCGTCGCAGCCCCTCCATGAGGATGGGGACGACATCACGCTCGGCGATCGCTCCAACGATTCCGCACATATCCTTAGCCTCGATTGGGAACGGCCCCCTAGCTGAGGGCCCTTATACGGGGAAGTTTGCCTTAAATGGCCGGAAAAGACTGATTTTACAGAGAAAACCGTGATCAGAGTCCCCCCGGAAGCCCCAGAGGCCCGCACACGTAAGGCGTGCGTGGTTACACTTGGGGTACGCACGCTTGCCTCTTAGGCACCTAATTTAACACGCACCATGATCCTCGTTACCGGGGGCGCCGGTTTCATCGGTTCGAATATCACCGCCGCGCTTGCCGGGCGCGGTCGCAGCGTCGCGGTGTGCGATCGGCTACGTCAGGCGGACAAGTGGCGCAACCTCTCGAAGGTGGCGCTGCGCGAGCTGGTCGAGCCGGCAGCGCTGTTCGCGTGGCTGGAAGACAACGCCGCCGACATCGAGGCGATCGTGCACATGGGGGCGATCTCCTCCACCACGGAAGCCGATGTCGACCTGATCGTGCAGGTCAACTTTCGCCTGTCGCTTGCCTTGTGGCGCTGGTGCGCACGGCGCGCCAGGCGATTCATCTACGCTTCTTCGGCCGCCACCTACGGCGGCGGCGAGCAGGGTTTCGACGATGACGCATCTCCCGCCGCGCTCGCGCGGCTGCGGCCGCTGAACCCGTACGGCTGGAGCAAGCATCTCTTCGATCAGTGGGTCGCGCGCGAGCTGAGAGAAGCGGCTCCGCGTCCCCCGCAGTGGGCGGGACTTAAGTTCTTCAACGTCTACGGACCGAACGAGTATCACAAGGGCTCGATGCGCAGCGTGGTGGCGCTGAAGTACCCGCTCGCAAGCAGCGCTCGCCCCGTGACACTGTTTCGCTCGCACCGCGCGGACGTACCCGACGGCGGCCAGAAGCGCGACTTCGTTTACGTGCGCGACTGTGTCGCGGTCGTACTGTGGCTGCTCGATCGCCCCGACGTGAACGGACTCTTCAATCTCGGGACGGGACAGGCGCGCAGCTTCGCGGACCTCGCCCGTGCGCTGTTTTCCGCGCTGCAGCAGCCGCCCCGCATCGAGTTTCTGGACACTCCCCCCGCGATCCTCGCGCACTACCAGTACTTCACCGAGGCGCGCATGGAGCGCCTGCGCGAGGCGGGCTACACGCAGCCCTTTACCTCGCTCGAGGACGGCGTGCGCGATTATGTCGAGCGCTACCTCTCGCAGTCTGATCCGTACCGCTGAGGATAGTGGGGCCGATGCCGTACCGACATGTCATTCTCGACCGCGACGGGGTGTTGAACCGCGAAGGTGAAGGGTACGTGGTCGAACCGGCCGAGTTTCAGTGGCTTCCCGGAGCGCTCGCGGGGCTTGCGATCCTGCGACGCGCGGGGCTGTACCTGAGCGTTGCGACCAACCAGTCGGGCGTGGGTCGCGGCCTCATGAGCCTTGCGCAGCTCGACATCGTGCACGAGCGCATGCAGCAGGATGCGCAGGCGCACGAGGCATCCCTCGATGCGGTGCTGGTGTGCCCGCACGCACCCGAGGCCGGATGCAGCTGTCGCAAGCCCGCCTCGGGCCTCATCGAGGCTGCCATCGCACGCTCCGGGATTGCTGCCGCCGATACTCTGGTGGTCGGGGATGACCATCGCGACCTCGAGGCTGCCCGGGGAGCAGGGGTGGTGGCCGCGCTGGTGCGCACCGGCAAGGGCCGCCAGACCGAGCAGCACCCCGGTAGCCGCGGCGTGCCCGCGTACGATGACCTGCTCGCGCTCGCACGTGCGATCGTGCGCGCTGCCTCATGAGCGAGGAACCAGCATGACCGATCTGAGCGCACTGCTGGGCACCGTGGATCGCTTTGCCGGACTGCACGTCTGGGTGGTTGGCGATCTCATGTTGGATGAGTACGTCATGGGCGCGGTCGAGCGGATCTCACCAGAAGCTCCGGTGCCGGTCGTGCACGTAAAGGACACCGAGCACCGCCTCGGCGGCGCGGCCAACGTTGCGCGCCAGGTGAGCGCTCTCGGAGCCCGTGTGAGTCTGGCGGGTGTCGTGGGCGAGGACGCAGCCGCAGCGCAGCTGCTGCAGCTTTGCCAGGCGGCTGACATCGACACGCGCGCGGTCATCAAACTCGCAGAGCGCCGCACCACCCGCAAACTGCGCGTTCTGGGCCACAATCAGCAGCTGCTGCGTCTGGACTGGGAGGACGCCGCGCCGTGTGCGCCGCAGGCGACCGTACGCCTGGTCTCAAAGCTCGCAGAGGGCCCGCGGCCCGATGCGATCATCCTCAGCGACTACGCCAAGGGCGTGCTCACACCGGAGCTCATCGCGAGTGTGATCGGTATGCGCGGCGCGGTACCGGTCGTGGTCGACCCCAAGCGGCGGGATTTCGCGAGCTACCGCGGCGCGAGCACCGTGACACCGAATCTGCGCGAGCTCGAAGTGGCGGTCGGGCATGCGCTGAACGCGGATGACACCAAAGGCATCGCCGCTGCCGCACGTGCGCTCATCGAGGCCGCGCGCCTTGAATCCCTGGTGGTCACGCTCGGCAATCGCGGCATGCTCGTGGTCCCGGCAAAGGGCGCGGAAACCGAGATCCCGAGCATCCGGCGCGAGGTGTACGACGTCACCGGCGCCGGCGATACCGCGATCGCAGTCCTCGCCCTGTCGCTTGCGGCGCAGGCACCGCTGCTGCAGGCGGCGCAGATCGCCAACGCCGCCGCCGGCGTGTCGGTCGGTCACGTGGGTGCGGTGGCGGTCGATGCGCCGAGCATTCGTGATGCGCTCGCGGCACGCCCGGACGGAAAGATTCTGACTCATCACGAGCTGGCGGCACGTGTTGCGTCCTGGCGCATGGCCGGCAAGCAGATCGTGGCCACGAACGGCTGCTTCGATCTGCTGCACGCGGGCCACCTGGCGCTGCTCGGTCATGCGGCAAAGCTCGGCGATGTGCTGGTGCTGGCGATCAACAGCGACGCCTCCGTGCGGCGACTGAAGGGGCCCGAACGCCCGCTGGTGCCGCAGGCCGAGCGCGCAGCGCTGCTCGCCGCCCTGACCTTCGTTGATGCCGTGACGGTTTTCGATGAGGACACCCCGCTCGAGGTGCTGCAGCTCATCAAGCCGCACGTGTTGGTCAAGGGCGGGGACTACAAACCCTCGGAGGTCGTGGGACGCGAGCTGGTCGAAGCCGCTGGCGGCCGGGTGGAAATCGTGCCGCTGACGCCCGAGAAGTCGACGAGTTCGCTCCTCGAGCGCATCCGCGGCTTCGGCAAGCCTGGCTGAGCGAGCGCGGGTGAGGCCCGTTCAGGCCTCCTGTGCAATCTTATCTGCCGGGTTTCACGGGCCGCTGCCAGTCCTCGACCGTCACCTGGCGCGCACGCGCCACGGTGAGCTTGCCGGCAGGTACGGAGTGCGTGACGGTTGAGCCGGCGGCAATGGTGGCACCCGCGCCCACGGTGATGGGAGCGACCAGCACGCTGTTGGATCCCGTGTGCGCCTCATCGCCAATCACGGTGCGCTGCTTGGTCGCGCCGTCGTAGTTGGCGACGATGGTACCGGCACCGATGTTCACCTGGCTTCCGACCTGCGCATCACCCACGTACGACAGGTGATTCGCCTTCGAGCCTGCGCCCAGCTGCGAGTTCTTGATCTCGACGAAGTTGCCCACGTGCACCCCTTCGGCCAGCCTCGCCTGCGGTCGCAGGCGCGCGAACGGGCCGATGATGCACTCAGTTGCGATGCGCGCCCCGTCGATGACGCAGTGCGCGTGTACCACGCTATCCGCGCCGATCTCGCTGTCACGGATCACGCAGCCGGACCCGATGCGCACCCGGTCCCCGAGTGCCACCCGGCCTTCGAACACCACGTTGACGTCGATGAACACATCGCTCCCGTGAGTCAGGGTGCCGCGCACATCCAGGCGCGCCGGGTCCGCGAGCGTTACGCCCGCGCGCAGCAGCTCGCGCGCGATGCGCGCGCGGTACGCCTGCTCGAGTTGCGCCAGCTGCAGCTTGTCATTCGCCCCCAGCACCTCGTCCGTCTCGCTCACCTGCAGCGCCTTGACGGCGATCTTGTCCCTGACCGCAAGCGCGATCACGTCGGTGAGGTAGTACTCGCGCTGCGAATTGTCGGCCCTGAGCTGCGCGAGCCAGCGGCGCAGCAGCCGCGCGGGGGCGGCGAGTACGCCGATATTGCACTCGCGGATCGCGCGCTGCGCCGCGGTGGCCTCCTTCTGCTCGACGATCTTCTGCACCAGGCCGTCGCGGCCGCGCACGATGCGACCGTAACCCTGGGGATCCTGCAGCTGCGCAGTGAGTAGGCTCAGCTGCTTGGGGCCGGCGAGGGAGAGCAGCGCTGCGAGCGTTGCATGAGAGATCAGCGGGACATCGCCGTACAGCACCAGCACGTTATGGTCGTCCGCAATCTGCGGCATCGCCTGCAGCACGGCATGTCCGGTGCCCAGCCGCTCGCTCTGCAGCGTCCAGGTGAGCACCTCATCGGCGAGCGCGGCACGCACGCGCTCGCCGCCATGACCGTACACCACGTGGATGGCGCTCGGCTCAAGCGTGCGGGCGGTGTCGATCACGTGCCTGAGGAGCGGGCGGCCGGCGAGCGGCTGCAGCACCTTCGGCAGAGCCGACTTCATGCGCTTGCCCTCACCGGCAGCGAGGATGACGACCGAGAGCGGTGCGCGTGCTGCCGCCGCGCCGCGCGCTGCGCCGGTGCGCGCTGTAGCGCGCCGCCGGGTCGGCCGCGCAGCGCGCTTACGCATGTCTGGCAGCTGCAGTCATCGCCGCACAGTGTAAGCGGAATGATCGGCGTCGGGGTTGCCCGAGCTCAGCGCCTCGAGCTTCTTGCGCATCAGCGGCCCGAGGTACAGCTGCGGGTTGGAATGAATCTGGTGCTCGGCGTCCTCGCGGCGGGCAATCAGTCCGGCTGCCTTGTGGAAAGCCTCCTCGAGTGAGGCGCTGCCGGGGAGGGAGTCCTTGAGGAACGCCTCGCCGAACCAGGTGAGCTCGCGGTCGTCGTCGCAGCCGAAGGAGCTGTGCCCGGCATCCGCGGCAGTCACGATCGCCGAAGTGTCGCTCTTCAGCGCATCGATGAAGACCCCCGCATAGCAGGCCGACACCACCACCACGCGCCAGCGGATGCCGGAGGCATCCAGCACCACGCGCAGATCGCTCGGGGAGATCTGCGCCAGCGGCAGCGCGCCGTTCTCAACCTCCAGGCCGTCCTGCGAGCCGTGCGAGGTCAGAAACAGCATCAGCACGTCGGTCTCCGGGTGCATGCGCGAGGCGAGCACCTTCAGACTCTGCCCGAGCCCCGAGAGGCTCGCGAGCGGATAGGAGTCGCGGTCACCGACGTCGTTGATCAAAAGCAGCGAGCGCTCCTGCGAGCCGAAGCGCACGCCGAACACCTCGCTCGCAAACTGCGCTTCGCGCCTGAAGACACCCTGGCCGCCATCCCCCGCGAAACCCATGAAATACACACCGGGCCGGCCCGGCTGTGCGGGCTTGATACGCGCCGCGGCGGCGGCGATGCGCGCGGGCTGGTCGTAGAAGAGCGCCTCGGCATCATCCGCATCATTGGCATCGTCGGCCTGGGCGGACTCCTCCGTCACCCACAGCCGCGTGTCGAGATTCAGCGTCCCGATCGCCCACGGCGACACCAGCACCATGAGCAGCGTGATCAGCGCCGGGAGCACGCGCACCGGCCCGTAGGCTGCGCCCAACACCCTGATCACCAGCAGGCACAGGTACACGAGCGCCACGCTGAGCGCGGCGAGCGGGCGTGCGCTCACCGCCTTCACATCGAGCGCCAGCCAGCAGATCGTCAGTACGAACGGGGCAACCGCCAGCAGCGGCACGAGCAGTGCGCGCGTGTCGGCCGCACGGCTCTGGGCGCGCGCGGTGAGCGCGCAGGCCGCCAGGCCGAGCAAGAGATAACACGCCCAGCCGAAGAGGCCATCGAGCGCAAGCGGTGCGTGCGCCTGCGCGTGCAGATAGTCGAGCAGCCCCCACAGGGCCAGGTTCACGAAGAGCAGCCCCGCGAGCTGATCGAAGCCGACGATGAATTGCGCGGGCCATAGGCGGCGCAGCGCGAGGAGCCTCAGGCCGCCCGCAAGGTTGCGCACCAGGGCCGCGAACAAACCGGGCGGTCTCGGCGCGGTTGCCACCGCAAAAGCGGCCGGGCTATCGGGTGAGGGATCCAGTGATCAACCCCGGATCTTGCGCAGGCGCTCGAGTACTTTGAGCTGCGCGACGGCGCGGGCAAGCTCGACCTGTGCCTCGGCGATCGTGATGCGGTCGGTCCTGTGCCTGAGTGCCTCTTCGGCGTTCTGCTTGGCGGCGAGCGCTGCGGCCTCCTCGATGTCCTTGGCGCGCAGCGCGGTGTCGGCGAGCACGGTGACCTTGTTGGGTTGCACCTCGAGCGCGCCGCCGCCGACGTAGAACTGAAGCTCCTGGCCGTCGGGTGTCTGCACGCGTACTTCGCCCGGCTTCAGGAGCGTGAGGAGCGGTGCATGCCGGGGCGCGATGCCGAGGTCCCCCTGGGAGGCGGGCGCGAACACCATGACGGCAGCCCCCGAGAACAGCTCGCCCTCGGCGCTGACGATGTCGACCTGGATGGTGTGTGCTTCGGCCATTACTGCAGCGTCTTTGCCTTGGCGACCGCCTCTTCGATCGCGCCGACCATGTAGAAGGCCTGCTCGGGCAGCGCGTCGAACTCCCCGCTGATAATGCCCTTGAAGCCGCGGATGGTGTCCTTGAGGGAGACGATCTTGCCGTCCTGACCGGTGAACACCTTGGCGACGTTGAAGGGCTGTGACAGGAAGCGCTGCACCTTGCGCGCGCGGTACACGGTGAGCTTGTCCTCTTCCGACAGCTCGTCCATGCCGAGGATCGCGATGATGTCCTGCAGCTCCTTGTAGCGCTGCAGCACCGCCTGCACGCCGCGCGCGGTGTTGTAGTGCTCATCGCCCACCACCAGCGGATCGAGCTGACGGCTGGTGGAGTCGAGCGGATCGACCGCCGGGTAGATACCGAGGGATGCGATCTGGCGCGACAGCACCACGGTGGCGTCGAGGTGCGCGAAGGTCGTGGCGGGGGAGGGATCGGTGAGGTCGTCGGCGGGCACGTATACCGCCTGGATGGAGGTGATCGAGCCCTTCTTGGTCGAGGTGATGCGCTCCTGCAGCACGCCCATCTCCTCGGCAAGCGTCGGCTGGTAGCCGACCGCGGAGGGCATGCGGCCGAGCAGCGCCGACACCTCAACCCCTGCCAGCGTGTAGCGATAGATGTTGTCGATGAAGAACAGCACGTCGCGGCCCTTGCCGCCTGAGTCCGGGCGTGTCTCGTCGCGGAAGTACTCGGCCATGGTGAGCCCGGTGAGTGCCACGCGCAGGCGATTGCCCGGGGGCTCGTTCATCTGGCCGTAAACCATGGCCACCTTGGAGTTGGGCAGGTTGTCCTTGTCGATGACGTTCGACTCGATCATCTCGTGGTAGAAGTCGTTGCCCTCGCGGGTGCGCTCGCCGACGCCTGCGAACACCGACAGGCCGCTGTACTGCTTGGCGATGTTGTTGATGAGCTCGAGCATGTTGACGGTCTTGCCGACGCCCGCGCCCCCGAAGAGACCAACCTTGCCGCCCTTGGCGAACGGCACCAGCAGGTCGATGACCTTGATGCCGGTGACCAGCAGATCCTGGCCGCCGGTCTGTTCGGCGAACGAGGGCGGCGGGCGATGGATCGGCAGGTACTGCGTGGCCTTCACCGGTCCCTGGTTGTCCTGCGGCGTTCCCAGCACGTCCATGATACGCCCGAGCGTGCCCTGGCCTACCGGGACGGAGATCGGCGCGCCGGTCGCAGTCACCGCAAGCCCGCGGCGCAGTCCTTCGGAGGAGCCCATCGCGATGGTGCGTACCACTCCGTCGCCGAGCTGCTGCTGCACCTCAAGGGTCAGTTCCACGTCCTTGAGCTTGAGCGCCTCGTAGATCTTCGGTATGGATTCACGCGGAAACTCGACGTCGATGACGGCACCGATGATCTGAGTAATGTGTCCTTCGACCGTGTTGGCCATGATGTCTTTGTCCTCAAACCGCAGCGGCGCCGCCCACGATCTCCGAAAGCTCCTTCGTGATCGCGGCCTGTCGGGCCTTGTTGTAGATCAGTTGCAATTCGCCGATGAGCTTGCCGGCGTTATCCGTGGCGGACTTCATGGCGACCATGCGCGCGGCCATCTCGGAGGCGACGTTCTCGACCGCGCCGCGGTACACCTGCGACTCGATGTAGCGCATGAGAAGGCCATCGAGGACACCTTCGGCGTCGGGCTCATAGATGTAGTCCCAGTGCTCCTGCAGCCCTTCGGTGTCCAGCGCCTCGATCGGCAGCAGCTGCTCGACCGCCGGTTTCTGCGTCATGGTGTTGACGAACTGCGCGTTCACCAGGAACAACCGATCGAGCGTGCCCTCGCGGTAGGCGTCCAGCATCACCTTGACGACGCCGATCAGATCCTTGACGTGCGGCCGGTCGCCGAGGCCCGTGATGCTCGCGACGATCGGCAACGACAGGCGCCGGAAGAAGGTGACGCCCTTGGTGCCGATGAGGCACAGGCTCACCTGCGCGCCCTTGCCCTGCCATTCGCGCAGCAGCGTGAGGGTCTGCTTGAAGACGTTGGCGTTCAGTCCGCCTGCGAGCCCGCGGTCGGTGGAGATCACGATGATGCCGACGGCCTTCACCTCGCGCGTGCGCAGGAATGGATGGTGGTAGTCCGGGTTCGCCTGCGTCAGGTGGCCGATGACGTTGAGCATCTTCTGCGCGTAGGGGCGCGCCTGCTTCATGCGCTCCTGCGCGCGGCGCATCTTGCTCGTGGCCACCATCTGCATGGCCTTGGTGATCTTCTGAGTGCTTCTGACACTCGCGATCTTGGAGCGGATTTCCTTGGTGCCGGGCATCGCGCGCTGCTTTAGTAGCTGCCGGTGGCCACAAAGTCCTCGATGCACTTCTTGAGCGCCGCCTCGTTCTCCTTGGACAACTTGGGCGTCGCGTTGATGCTCTCGAGGGTCGACTTGTAGTTGCTGTGCGCGAAGCCCTGCAGCGCCGCCTCGAACGCGACGATCTTCTTCAGCTCCACCTTGTCCATGTAGCCGTTGTTGACCGCATAGATCGACAGCGCCATCTCCGCGACCGACATGGGCGCGTACTGCTTCTGCTTCATCATCTCGGTGACGCGCTGGCCGCGCTCGAGCTGGCGGCGCGTGGCCTCATCGAGGTCGGAAGCGAACTGCGAGAAAGCTGCGAGCTCGCGGTACTGGGCGAGCGCCAGACGGATGCCGCCGCCGAGCTTCTTGATGATGTCCGTCTGCGCCGCCCCTCCCACGCGCGAGACCGAGATGCCGGCGTTCATGGCAGGGCGGACGCCGGCGTTGAACAGGTCGGTCTCGAGGAAGATCTGGCCGTCGGTGATCGAGATGACGTTGGTCGGCACGAAGGCGGTCACATCTCCTGCCTGGGTCTCGATGATGGGCAGCCCGGTGAGCGATCCGGTCTTGCCCTTGACCGCCCCCTTGGTGGCCTTCTCGACGTATTCCTCGTTCACCCGTGCGCTGCGCTCGAGCAGGCGCGAGTGCAGGTAGAACACATCTCCCGGGAACGCCTCGCGGCCCGGCGGCCGGCGCAGCAGGAGCGAGATCTGCCGGTAGGCGACGGCCTGCTTGGACAGGTCGTCGTAGATAATGAGTGCATCCTCGCCCCGGTCCATGAAGTACTCGCCCATGGTCACGCCCGAGTAGGCGGCGATGTACTGCAAGGCTGCGGGCGCTGAGGCCGGGGCGGCCACCACCACGGTGTGACCGAGGGCGCCGTGCTCCTCGAGCTTGCGCACGACGTTCGCAATCGTCGACTGCTTCTGGCCAATCGCGACGTAGATGCACTTAATGCCCGAGGACTTCTGGTTGATGATGGTGTCGATGGCAAGCGCGGTCTT
>Ga0302324_100002407_pt1 | contig 43307 bp, 40 predicted proteins | sample Palsa_T0_1_FD_201949 | JGI IMG/M metagenome (GOLD analysis project Ga0302324, IMG submission 201949) | Peat permafrost microbial communities from Stordalen Mire near Abisko, Sweden - Palsa_T0_1 | ecosystem: Environmental > Terrestrial > Soil > Palsa > Peat permafrost | place: Sweden: Abisko... | reverse complement strand
GAAGACAAGAGCCGCACGGGATGCGGCTGGACTAAAATGTCTCCCGGTATGACAAAACCGCGAGCAAGTGCCATCGTCGGGCTGGCCGTACTGCTGGCGTCGAGCGTTTGCGCCATTGCGTTAGATCCCTCACTCGATATCAGCCAATACGCCCATACCGCCTGGACGGTGCGTGAAGGTTTTGCCAAGGGGCCTATTCACTCGATCGCCCAGACTCCTGACGGTTATCTCTGGCTGGGCACCGAAGCCGGCTTGCTCCGCTTTGATGGCGTTCGGGCTGTGCCGTGGCAGCCGCCTGTCGGTGAGCATCTTCCGAGCAACATTGTGAAGAAGTTGCTGGTATCGCGTGACGGGACTCTGTGGATCGGCGCTGGGAGGGGCCTCGCAAGTTGGAAGGATGGCAAGTTATCCCAGTACCCAGAGATGGTGGGATGGATTGTTAATGCGCTCGTCGAGGATGATGAGGGCACGGTGTGGGCTGGCGGCCTCGGAGTTCCGGGGCACGGAAGGCTCTGCGCCATCAAGGGGGGCCCCGCTCAGTGTTCCGACCCAGGTGAGGGAGTGCAGAGCATCTACGAAGACAGTAAGAACGCTCTTTGGGTGAGCACGTTCAAAGGGCTATGGAGGTGGAAGCCGCAGAGTCCACAATTTTTTCCGACGGGCACGACGATGACGTCCACTCTGACCGATGACAGGGACGGCGGACTGTTGTTTGGCAGGTCAACCGGAATTCAGCGTTTCGTTAAGGGAAAAACCGAGGTTTATCCCGTGGCGATGCTGGCGCGGCAGTCCGGCGTTGACTCATTCCTCTGGGACCACGACGGCAGTTTGTGGGTAGGAAGTTTTTCAGGTCTGGTGCATTTACACCGTGGAAGGGTAGAACTTTTCATGCAGGTCGATGGCCTTTCTGCGAACTTGGTGCACTGTGTGTTCGAGGATCGCGAAGGCAATATCTGGGTCGCCACCGAGGGTGGGCTCGACCGTTTTCGCGACTTTTCAGTCCCAACCTTTTCCGCAAAGGAGGGTTTCCCCGCCGGATTATCCGGGCCGATCCTGGCGGCTAAGAATGGAAGCCTCTGGGTTGGCACGGCTGATCGATTGATCAATTGGAGGAATTCGGAAGTTACGGTCGACGACCGCACGGGACCCGCAAATAATTTAGTTCTTAAAGGCGTGCGCGAGATACACGATAGTGGATTGCGGCTTCAAGTGCAGGGTCTGCTTCAAGATAGTCGCGGACGGCTTTGGGTCTCGACTGTTGGCGGGTTCGGCTACATGAACAATGACCAGTTTGTTCTCATCAAAACTGTCCCTGGTGCGACTAAGGGCTCGATTGCCGAGGGCGCAGGAGGGGATCTGTGGTTTTCCTTCGACGACGCCCTTTTTCATTTGGTGGATGGCAAGAACGTGGAACGGATTCCCTGGGATAGTCTGGGTGTCAAGGAAGTCGGTGGACGTATAGCAGCGGATCCTTTGCAGCGTGGCCTGTGGATTGGATTCTCGCAAGGCGGCATCGCGTATTTGGGTCATGGTCATATCGAGCGCCTGTATACCACTGCCGACGGGCTAGGCGAGGGCCGGGTTTCTCAGTTTCGAGCTGACCGCGAGGGCGCGCTCTGGGCCTCAACTGAAGGCGGTTTGAGCCACATCAAGGATGGCCATGTTGCGACTTTGTCTACTAAGAACGGCTTGCCTTGTGATGCAGTTCATTGGTCGCAAGAGGACGCGGACCTTTCGGTCTGGCTCTATCTGGAGTGCGGATTGGCGCGCGTATCCGCATCCGAGATGAGCGCTTGGATCGCGGACCCAAATCGAAGCGTTCCAGTGACATTGTTGGACCGTTCTGACGGAGTAGCGACCAAGTCAGTTCTCTTCGGTGGTTTCAGCGCGCCGGTTACAGAGTCTTTGGACGGGAAACTCTGGTTTAGCGTCGAAGAGGGCATCAGTGTCGTCGATCCGCATCGCCTCCCGTTCAATAAGACTCCGCCGCCGGTACACATCGAGCAAATCATCGCCGATGGCAAAACCTACGATGTATCGAACGGCTTGCATCTGCCTGCACGTGTTCGTGATGTGACCATCAACTACACAGCACTGAGCTTCGTCGAACCAGAGAAGGTGCGCTTCCGCTTCAAGCTCGAAGGTCAGGACGAAGACTGGCGCGAGGTGGTGAACGACCGTGAGGTGCAGTATTCGAACCTCCCGCCGGGGCATTATCGCTTCCGTGTGACGGCCAGTAACAACAGCGGCGTGTGGAGCGAGGAAGGCACATCTCTGGACTTCGCGATTGCGCCGGCGTACTACCAGACGAATTGGTTTCGCGCATTGTGCGTGACTACTTTCCTTGCCTTACTTTGGTCGGCTTATCAGGTTCGTGTTCGGCAACTCCGCGGTCAGGAAAATAAGCTGCGGGATGTGATCGAAACCATCCCGACCATTGCTTGGACCGCTATTCCGAACGGCTCCGTGGACTTCGTCAATCGGCAATGGGAGGAATGCACCGGTTTGTCCACGGAGAAGACGCTGGGGTCAGCTTGGGAAGCCGCGGTTCACCCCGAAGACTTGAAGCAACATACGGAAAAGTGGCGCGCCGCTTCCGCGAGCGGCGATCCTTTCGAAAACGAGGCGCGCTTCCGCCGTGCGGCGGACGGCGCATATCGATGGTTTCTGATTCGTGCCGTGCCGCTTCGCGACACGCGGGGCAAGATCGTGAAATGGTACGGTACCGCAACCGACATCGAGGATGGCAAACGGGCTGAAGAGGCGGCTAACAAAGGGCGTGCCCAAGCCGTTGCCGAACAGCAGCGATTCTCCGACCTAGTGAACTCGATCGAAGGCATTGTATGGGAAGCGGATGCCTCCACCTTTGTGTTTTCCTTCGTAAGCCAACAGGCGGAACGCATCCTCGGCTATCCGGTGGGCCAATGGTTGCGGGAGCCGACATTCTGGAAGGACCATCTTCACCCTGAAGATCGCGATTGGGCCGTCCACTTTTGCATACGGGCTACGACCGAGAAACGCAACCACGATTTTGAATATCGTTTCATCGCCGCGGATGGGCGCGTGGTGTGGCTGCGTGATCTGGTCACCATAGTGGTCGAGAACGGACGCGCTACACGGCTCCGCGGAGTCATGTTTGATGTGACCCAACGCAAGCGCAACGAAGAAGCCGTGCAAGAGCAGGCAAATCTGCTGAGCCTCACCCACGACGCTATTTTCGTCTACGACACGAATGGACTCATCACTTACTGGAACCGCGGAGCGGAGGAGTTGTATGGCTGGACGTCGAAGCAAGTAATTGGCAAGGTCGCTCATGAATTGCTGAAGACGGTCTTCCCCGCGCCTCTCCACGAAATTGAGAAGGAACTGGCGCACTTGGGACGCTGGGAAGGCGAGCTCACGCATACCAAAGAATCCGGAACATCAGCAGTCGTGGCCAGCCGGTGGTCATTGCAGCGTGATGCCGAGGGCACGCCGCTTGCGATACTAGAGACTAACACCGACATTAGCGAGCGCAAGCGCGCCGAGCAAGCTGCTCACCGAAGCGAAAGTGAGCTTCGCGCATTAGTCGAAAACATTCCTGCAATGGTGTTCGTGGCTTTGCCCGGACCTGCCAACGAATTTGTCAGTCGCGGATGGCGCGAATACACGGGCCTAACCGCTGAGGAAACGCAAGAACTTGGCTGGCAAGGCGTAGTCCATCCAGAAGACCTCGCGCGACATATGGAAAAGTGGCGCATTTGCTCGGCGACTGGCGAGCCACTCGAGGATGAGACTCGATTTCGCGGCGCTGCGGACGGGCAGTATCGCTGGTTCTTGGTACGCGCAGTGCCGCTGCGCGATGGAGGCGGAAAGATTCTTAAATGGTATGGAATCTTGACGGACATCGAGAATCGTAAGCGGGCCGAGGAGGCTTTGAAGCGGAGCGAAGCTTACCTGGCGGAATCGCAGAGGCTGACCAAAACGGGCAGTTGGGCCCGTAAACCTGACGGACCTGCTCTCTACTGGTCCGCGGAAACTTTTCGTATCTCGGGCTTTGATCCGGAGCAGGGCTTTCCCGATCGCGAAACGGTGCGGCGCCGCATCCACCCGGAGGACCGGGAGAAGCTACGCCAGATACTTCGGAAGGCCTACGAGCAGAAAGCCGATTACACCAGCGCTTTCAGGTACGTGATGCCGGACGGAACAGTGAAACACATGGAGGGGACAGGCCATCCCGTCTTAAATGCCGCTGGAGAAGTTGTCGAGTACATGGGCACGATGACAGATGTGACGGATCGCAAACGCGCTGAGGAATCTCTGCAGCGCAGCGAAGCTTACCTGGCCGAAGCACAGAGGCTGAGCCATACCGGCAGTTTCGCCTACGACCCCGGTACTGCGACAACCCTTTACTGGTCCGAGGAAATATTCCGAATTTTTGGATTGGATCCTCAGCAAGGCATTCCGGATTATGATGAGACCCGCCGACTCGTTCACCCGGACGACATCGAGAGGGTTTCACAGAGTTGTCTGGAGGCGTTCCGTGACAAAGCTGCATTTACTCAAGAATACCGGGTTATGCTCCGTGACAAAACCGTCAAACACCTCCACGTGATTTGGCGTCCGGTCCTCGGCGAAGATGGAGCGCTGAGCCAATACATCGGTGCGGCTGCAGATGTGACAGATCGCAAGCGCGCCGAAGAAGCGCTTCGTCGCAGCGAAGCTTATCTGGCCGAAGCACAGAGGCTGAGCCACTCAGGCAGTTGGGCTTATGAAGCTGGAGGAGGCCGTGTGTATTGGTCTGAGGAAAATCTCCGAATCTGGGGATTTGATCCGCAGCGAGGCGCCCCTGACCTCGAAACAGTGGAACAACGGATGCATCCAGAGGATCGCGATCGAGAGGTCGAATACGCCAAGAATGCGACCCGAGCGGGCAGAGACTTCGTCCAGGAGTTCAGAATCGTGCTACCCGACGGAGCCGTAAGACACATCCATTCGTTCGGTCATCCGGTTCTCAGTGCGAGCGGAGAGGTGACTGAAGTACTGGGGACCCACATCGACATAACGGAGCGCAAGCGCGCCGAGCAAGAGCGTGAAAGATTGCGCCAGTTAGAGGCAGAGCTCGTGCACATGAACCGAGTGGTTATGCTTGGCGAACTGGCCAGTTCTCTTGCACATGAAATAAACCAACCCATAACGGCCACCGTCACAAGCGCCAAAGCCTGCTTGCGATGGCTAGCGCATGATCCTCCGGAACTGGAGAGAGCCCGCGCGGCCGCAAGGAGAATCGAGAGTGACGGGAACCGTGCTGGCGAAATCATTCACCGCTTGCGGATGTTTTACAAGACAGGCGCCCCGCCGCAACGCGAGTTGGTCGATATAAATGATGTGGTCGATGAAATGCTTGTGCTGCTGCGTAATGACGCACGCCGGCGTTCAATTTCCCTGCGTACGGAACTTACACCACACCTCCCGCGAATCATGGCCGATCGTGTGCAGTTGCAACAAGTGTTGATGAACCTGATGCTGAACGGAATGGAGGCCATGGGGGATAGAGGCGGTGAACTCATCATTCGGTCACAGAGGGGGGAGAATGGTCTGCTGCAGATCTCGGTCAGCGACACGGGCGTGGGCCTTCCCAGCGAAAAACTGGATCTCATCTTCAATGCATTCTATACAACTAAGCCTCAGGGTACCGGAATGGGGCTGGCAATCAGCCGTTCGATCATTGAAGCCCATGGCGGACGGTTGTGGGCCACTAACAATGCGCCCCGCGGTGCGACCTTTCATCTCACTCTACCGGTCGAGGTCCAGATATGAGCGTCGCAGATGCTATGACCGTATTCATCATCGATGACGATGCCAGTGTGCGTGAATCGATCAAGGATTTAGTGGAGTCGGTGGGCCTGAGCGCTGCGTCTTTCGCCAGCGCACACGCCTTCCTGGCAAGCGAGCGGCGAGAGGGACCCAGTTGTCTGGTGTTGGACGTGAGACTTCCCGGCATCAGCGGCTTGGATCTTCAGCTCGAATTGAGGAAGGTAGGAATCAAGATTCCCGTCATTTTCATCACCGGGCACGCGGACGTCCCGATGACCGTAAAGGCAATGAAATCCGGCGCCGTCGAGTTCCTCACGAAGCCATTCAGGGATCAGGACCTGCTTGATGTGATTCACCGTGCGCTCACTCGTGACCGCGCGGTCCGCGAAAAGCAAAAACAGTTGGTCGAGCTGCAGGACCGCTATGCCGGGCTTAGCGCCCGTGAGCGGGAAGTCATGAGTCTCGTGGTTTCTGGGATGCTCAACAAGCAGATTGCAGCACAACTGGGGACCAGTGAAACCACGGTAAAAATCCAGCGTGGGCACGTCATGCAAAAGATGCAGGCGGAATCTTTACCCGAATTGGTCCGAATGGCCGACAAGCTCAAGGTTTCCCAGTAAAGGCTGTTCCTGCCGCCGCCGTGCCTGCCTCGGTAATTTCATTCCAATCTCTCCCGGGACGTTCTGCCCCAAAGTCTTATTGCGCGGTCCAAAAGTGTGATTGTTTCGGATGGATCGTCGCCTTATGGTAATGCCATGAAGAAAGGCCAGGACACACACTTGATCGCAATCGTAGATGACGATAAATCAGTCCAAAGCGCACTGCAGGACTTGGTCGAAGCCGATGGGTTTTCGGCGAGGACTTTTGGGTCAGCGGAAGAATTCCTCGAGTCCGGCTTGCAGCGCAAAATGGTGTGTTTGATAACAGACATCCGCATGCCGGGAATGTCAGGCCTGGACCTGCAGGCCAGGCTTAAGGCTGATGGAAATAAAACTCCGATCATCTTTATCACCGCACATGGAGATGCGAGAGTGCGGATACAGGCCATGCGAGAAGGCGCAGTCGAGTTCCTCATGAAGCCTTTCGACGATCAAGTCTTACTGAGTCGACTTCACGCCGCACTCGACATGTGAACAACCGACAACCCAGTGCGGGGAACCCGTCTGGGCAAGTTTGTGGGGGTTTCTTGTGAACAGCTCCGAAGCAGTTGCATCTGCTGAGCCGGACCGATCCAATCGCGCATTCGAACAGATTATCGGACGCAGCCCTGCGCTTGAATCCGTGCTTCAGCAAGTCGAGTATGTTGCGCCCACGGACAGCACCGTTCTGATTCACGGAGAAACCGGCACGGGCAAGGAGTTGATCGCCCATGCCATTCACAAAGCAAGCCCGCGGTGCGGACGTTCGCTCATCAAGCTGAATTGCGCGGCTATTCCTCTCGATCTCCTGGAAAGCGAGTTATTCGGTCACGAGAAGGGTGCCTTCACCGGAGCGATAGCACAGAAAATCGGACGATTTGAACTGGCGGACGGCGGCACCTTGTTCCTCGACGAGGTCGGGGACATTCCCCCGGCGCTACAGCCGAAGTTGCTGCGGGTGATTCAAGAGCAAGAGTTCGAGCGCCTGGGTAGCGGACGCACTCATAAGGTGAACGTGCGGCTGGTGGCTGCCACCAATCGGAACCTGATGGAAATGTCGGAACGGAACGAATTCCGCAGTGACCTCTATTACCGGCTCAATGTTTTCCCGATCTCGTTGCCTTCCCTTCGTGAACGCAAAGAAGATATTCCAGCTCTCGTGGAACACTTCGTCGATATTTTCAGCCGACGGATGGGAAGGAACGTCCGCCACATTCCTGCGGAAACTCTGGCCGCCTTCTCGTCGTACTCCTGGCCCGGCAACATACGTGAACTACAAAACCTCGTGGAGCGTTCGGTAATTCTGTCACAAGACGGGGTTCTTCGAAATCCACTGCCCCCGTCCGTGCCGCCCACAACCCCTGTCCTTTCGCTAGAAAAGGTGTCCCGAGAGTCCAAGCCTGCTGCGTCAATGACGCTTCGAGACTCCGAACGCGCACTTATACTCCAGACCCTGGAAGCAACGGGTGGCAGAATCGGAGGGCCCAAGGGGGCAGCCCTAAAGCTGGGTTTGAACCGGACAACGCTCATTTACCGGATGAAGAAGCTTGGCATCTACCGGCCCTTGCGGCGCGTTGCTTCGCCAGACGATTTCCTGACACCGGGGCGGTCTGAATCAGCAGTAGCGCTGTGAGTATTTAGCTGGCACCTACCTGAATCTCGCGGGCGCGGAACCACGTTGAAGGCGGAAGTTCCGTCGTAAGTGTACGACAATGAATCGCGAGCTTAACATTCCCCCTTATGAGAAAGGTATCCAAGACCGCCATGGTCGGGTTGGCCAGCATGCTGGCGTGCTGCGCTTGCGCTTTTGCGTTAGACCCATCTTTCGACGTAAGTCAATACGCGCACACCGCGTGGAAGATCCGCGATGGGTTTTTCAAGGGGCGCATCTTCTCCATTACCCAAACGCCGGATGGTTATCTCTGGCTCGGCACCGGAATTCGGATTACTGCGCTTCGACGGCGTTCGCGGCGTCCCATGGACGGCGCCGGCCGGTGAGAGCCTGCCGAGCGCTTTTATCCTGAGCGTTCTCGCCGCGCGTGATGGGCGGCTTTGGATTGGCACAGATGCCGGGCTCGCGAGTTGGAAGGACAACAAGCTGACACACTATCCAGAGCTTGATGGACAAAGCGTGGTGGCGCTCCTTGAAGATCGCGAGGGAAGCGTATGGGCTGCCGGGGAGGGAGTTCCTACTGGCAGACTCTGCACGATGCGGGGCGGCAGTACCCAGTGTTTCGGAAAAGATGGAAGCCTCGGCGTGTTCGTGGAAGCGCTATACGAAGATCCCGCCGGCGAAATTTGGGTGGGTGGGCCGCACGGGCGGCTTTGGCGATGGAAGCCCGGTCCGCCAAAATTCTATGCGATGCCGGACAACGTGGTCACCGCCGAGGCTCTGATTACAGCCGACAACGGCGGCGGGCTTCTGGTCGCGACGGAAAACGGAATCCGGCAGCTCGTTGACGGAAAGGCCACGGCTTACCGGGTCCCGGGTTACGGGCAGTTCGCCCTCCGAAGCCTCTTCCGGGATCGGGATGGCGGAATGTGGATAGGAACGGCGGACCGCGGCCTCCTGCATGTACACCAGGGGAGGACCGATGTGTTTGCGCAATCCGACGGTCTATCAGGCGATAACATTCTCAACCTGTTTGAGGATCGCGAGGGCAATATTTGGGCAGCTACTCTTAACGGTCTCGACCGATTTCGCGAGTTTGCCGTCCCGACCATCTCCGTCAAGCAAGGTCTGTCCAATGCCAATGCTTGGTCCGTCCTGGCGACCAAGGATGGGAGCGTGTGGCTAGGCACTCGCGAGGGACTGAACAGATGGAAAGACGATCAAGTCACAGTATATCGCCGGCCAAGCAGTAAATCGCGGCTCGCGGCACAGCAACGTTTTGGGAGCCACGAACCTCAGGAAGTGGGGAGAACAGTTCGTGAGATCACCGACAACGGATTGCCGGATGACAGAGTGCACTCCTTGTTCCAGGATGACGATGGGCGGATTTGGATCTCTACAGCTAGTGGAGTTGCCAGGTTCGAGAACGGGCGGTTTGTCCCCGTAAGCGGCGTGCCCGATGGACAAATACATTCCTTCGCCGGAGACGGGGCGGGCAATATCTGGTTCAGTCACCAGGATCACGGTTTGTTTCATGTACGGGACGGGCGTCTGATAGAAAAGATCCCATGGGCCAAGCTCGGAAGTAGCGTTTTTGCCGAAGCTCTCCTGTTCGATCGCAAGCAGGGTGGCCTCTGGCTTGGGTTTCCGACGGGTGGCCTGACCTATTTCAGCAATGGCCGGGTCAGCGCATCATATTCCAGCGCCGAGGGGTTGGAGGGTGGGATACTGGGCCTGCAAATGGATAGGGACGGAACCCTCTGGGCCACAACCGAGAGCGGGCTAAGCCGGGTGAAAAATGGACGCGTGACCACGCTTTCGAGCATGAACGGATTGCCCTGCAATGGCATCCATGGGGTGATCGAAGACGACGCATTTGCGCTTTGGCTGTACATGACTTGCGGGCTGGTGCGCATCGCCCGATCCGAGTTGGACGCGTGGGTCTCCATGGCGGACGCCACGCCTGATCAAGCCGCGAAGCGGAGGATTCAGGTCACTGTTTTAGACAGTTCCGATGGTGTCAGGAGCTACGAACTGGTGAGCGGCTACAGTCCGCACGCAGCCGAGTCCACGGATGGAAAATTGTGGTTCCCTGCTCTCGACGGCGTAGGCGTCGTCGATCCGCGCCATCTTCCCCTGAACAAATTGCCGCCGCCTGTAAAGATCGAGCACGCCAATACGGACGGCAAGACCTATGACGCATTGTCACAATTGCGCCTGCCCGCGTTGGTTCGTGATCTCTCGATCGATTACACCGCGCTCAGCTTCGTTGTGCCGGAGAAGGTCCGCTTCCGCTACAAACTAGAGGGACAGGACAAGGACTGGCGCGAAGTGGTGAACGTCCGCCAAGTGCAGTATTCGAACCTTGCGCCGGGCAACTACCGCTTCCGCGTGACGGCCTGCAATAACAGCGGAGTGTGGAACGAGGAAGGCGCGTCTCTAGACTTTAGCATTGCGCCCGCCTATTACCAGACGAACTGGTTCCGTGCGTTCTGTGGGCTCATGTTTCTGGCGATGCTCTGGACCGTTTATCAACTTCGGGTTCGCGTTTTGGAGCGGCGCCAGGCCGCCTTAGAAAAACACCAAATCGAGATTCGTGCACTGAACGAACAATTGATCAAAGCGCAGGAGGCGGAGCGGATGCGCATCTCCGGAGAGCTACATGACGGCGTTCTCCAGCAGATCACTTCCCTTACGCTCAGGTTAGGCAAGGTGAAGCGTCAGGTGCCTCCCGATTCGGAGGCCACGGCGACGGTCACTGGTTTGCAGCAGGAACTGATCAAGATCGGGACGGACATCCGTCACATATCACATGAACTTCACCCGGCATTGCTGCAAGAGGCGGGACTGCCGGCGGCGATGTCGGCGTACTGCGATGAGTTCAGCAAGGTACGCGGGTTGCCGGTGTCGTGTGAGACGGACGCGAGTGTGCAGGAGTTGTCGCCGGGAGCGGCGCTGTGCCTCTACCGCATCGCTCAGGAAGCCCTGGGCAATGCCGCGAAGCACTCGGAAGCAAAGAATGTCGAGGTGCGGCTTGCACGGTCCAATGGTCGCGTTTGCCTCTCTGTGTCCGATGATGGCGTGGGTTGCGATCCCAACCAGAAATCAGGAGGGTTGGGGGTTATCAACATGCGAGAGCGGGTGCTTCAGCTGCAGGGGACGTTTGAGTTCAAAAGCGAGCCAGGCCGTGGAACCACGGTGAAAGCGGAAGTTCCTTTTCGACCCGCGTCGTAAAGTCGGGTCGCCGTCAGAAACTTATTCGCTCGATCTTTGTTCGGCGATGCGCTGAGGATCCTCAAACCATCTCGCGGTTACCGCCCCAAAAATACAGCCGCCAACGTGCGCCAGATAAGCGACGCCGCCGGTCTGCACATGGGCTACGGTTCCAGCATTGAAAAGCTGAATCAGAAACCACACTACGATCAAAAGCGCAGCCGGGACAAATGTGACACGCACAAAAATAAAGATGACCAGGAGCGATCGCATCCGGTCGCGAGGGTAAGTCACCAGAAACGCGCCCATCACGGCGGCAATCGCGCCGCTTGCGCCCAGGTTGGGCACAGTGGAACTGGGGCTGGCTATAACCTGTGCCAGCATGGCCACAAGCCCGCCGACCAGATAGAACGCCAGGAAGCGCACCGGATTCATGGCGTCTTCAATCTCTGGACCAAAAGCCCACAGGAAGACCATGTTCCCTATGATGTGCGACCAGCTGCCGTGCAGAAACATCGCCGTCAGAATTGCGATCCAGTGATGACCGGCGACGATTTCTGCGGGAACCACCGACCATTGCAAGACAAACGCCTCGCCACGCATCAGTTCCGCCACGAATACGGCGACGTTGACCACTATGAGTAACGCCGTGATGACGGGGAAATGTCTGGGCCGTCGCGATGCGTCCGATAGAGGGACTACCGTTCCCAACGTCTCTTCTCCGTCGTTCGGCGGCGCAGCACTGCTGGGCCGAGGGTGGGTTAAGTTTCGAGCCCCGTGCAGTTCTATCCTTTTTAAGCCAACTTCGCAAGCACCCGGCGGGCGGCTTGCCCAATTGTCACGCGTTCATCGTTCGGTTCTTCGGTGATTTCTCGTTTGGGAATTCGTTTCATCCCACTTTTTCCTGGCTGCGAATCGATCAGCCAGACTCTGATGGCCAAGACCACGGTCGTCGCCAGCAGCAGTGCACCGAGTCCGACATGGGCGACCGTGGAAATGACCATGGCCGGTTCGGGTTGCACGGCTTCACGTCCATGCAGAACACGGGTATAAAGGGCTGCGCTGCCCAGGCACACTTGGATCACCAGCAGAATCAAAATCAGGAGCGCAGGCTGGCGGATCCGGTCGACATCCTTGTAGTTCGATAGCGCGAGAAAAGTAATCCAGGAGAGCATCGCGACGACTACGATTGAGTGTGCCACATGTGGCCACCAACTCAGGCCGCCGTGCCGGAACAGCCCCCCAAGAGTCAGTTGGACGTATAGCACTCCCACCGAAATTAGGGCCAGACGTGCGATCCGACGCCCGGCGGGTTGGGAAACTCTTTCCGGAGCTGTCACGGACGCCCGACCAGTAAAAATCGCGATGATCACTGTCATGCAGAAGAATGTTTGTCCGAGAGCCGCATGAGCGGTAGAGACTGAGGGAGGAAGAAAGTACAGCACCGCGACGCCGCCCAGTATGCCTTGCATGATCACAACAGCCAGAGCGGTGACACTCAGGCGTTGCATCCATCGCCGTTCGTCCGTTCGCCAGGTCCAAAGTGCGAGGATGATCGTGAGAAGACCAACGAACTCTGCAAGCATGCGATGGCCGTGCTCGAACTGGATGCCACCAACCATCGGTGGGATCTTGTAGATTGATCCAAAACTCGTGGGCCAGTCGGGCACAGAGAGTCCCGCATCATTGCTCGTCACCAACGCACCAGCCAGGATTAAGGTGAAGATCGCACAGGCGGTGAAGACGGCAAAGACATAGCGAGCGCGATTGTAGTCAGCGTTTACCAGATCGGAATGTTGAACCCCAATCATTGGACGAGCTTGCAGTCACAAGATTTCTAAGTGCCAGAAGCTTGAGCGCTGTCGGGAGAAAGGTGCATCGGCGCGTTTTCAGCCAGTGGTGCGATCTCGGCTTCTTCCTGACACTCAATGCAGTGGCTCGCCCAGGGGAGGGCTTGCAAACGTTTCAGACGGATCGCGGCTCCACAGTCAACACAAATGCCAAAACTGCCATCGTTCATGCGTTCCAGTGCTTGCTGAATCATGTGCAGGCGGGTGCGATTTTGACTGGCACTGGTGAACAAGGATTCCTTCGAGGCGGTGAAGCAAGAGAGGTCGATAGAGTCGAGAGGAACCGGGCCGGTAAAATCCCGTATTTCCTTTTCGGCTTTCTCGATCGCGTGTGATAGCTCACGTTGCTGCTCTTGCAAGCCACGTTTGAACTGCAGGAGGAGGTGCTTATCAATTAGGAGATTCTGCGTGTTCATGGTTTGTGCCTCTCTATCACTCAGCCCACATCGATGATGGTGCCGCTTTGGCCACTCGTGGGACCGACTGGTTGACTGTGCTTAGTTGACTGCTCTGAGCTGTGGAACGGATCGATAGCCTTCTTGCAACATGGCTAGCGCAAGAGAGCATAGGTCTGGATCGTCGCACTGGGCGGCCCGCATCAGCTCACTGCCCGCGTCTTCTTGTCCGTAGCCGCACCACATCACCCCACATAGGAATACGTAATCGCTGTCCATGTTTGCCTCCCGCTCGATTAGGGATAGAGCACGAGCGTTGCCAAAGTATAGAAACGGTGGAAGTCGGTCAACTTTGTTTACTGGCCCAATCACTGCAACGCGCAGCGATGGTGATCCCGTCGCGGGCCCGTTTCCCGATGCCTGTATACATCTAAGCGAATGTCAATTGCGCAACTGTCGAACCGCTGACATTGCTTCCTTAACACCATACCCGGGCCGGAACAAGAGCACCTTTCCAATGCGAGAAAGCCCGGCAAGTGGTCAATGAAATGCTCTTATTGATTACGGCTCAGAAAAACATGGGACCCGATTTTGACGACAGTCAACCGAGACTCCGGGACCAACCTTTATGGCGAGCAAGGCACAAATGAGCACCCTCGGTACGCAACGGCACCAACTTATAAGCGCAGCGCCCTATGGGCACCGAGGGGCATTCGCCCGTATTGAAGACGCCATTGCGGCTATCCGCCAGGGCGAGATGGTGATCGTCGCCGACGACGAAGATCGAAAAAATGAGGGTGATCTGACGATGGCAGCGGAAATGATCACTCCCGAAGCGATCAATTTCATGGCGAAGCACGGCCGTGGTTTGATTTGCCTGGCGATGACACCCGAGCGGCTCGATAAGCTCGAAATCCCGCTCATGTCCCCAACAATAGCTCGCGCTTTGAGACAGCGTTTTGCGTCAGCATTGAGGCGCGGGAACGGACGACTACCGGAATCTCGGCTGCAGACCGGGCGGCTACCGTGCTCACGGCCATCGATCCAGCGACGAAGCCTGCCGACCTGGTCCGTCCAGGACACATATTCCCGCTGCGCGCGAGAAACGCCGGAGTGTTGGTACGCGCCGGGCAAACGGAAGCGGCCGTAGACCTGGCTCGTCTCTCTGGCCTCCGTCCTGCGGGCGTTATCTGCGAGATTATGAACGAGGACGGCTCGATGGCCCGGGTGCCCGAACTCCGCGAGTTCGCCGCTCGTCACAACATCCTGCTGATCACAGTCGCCGACTGATCAAGTATCGGCTACGGACGGATTCCGTAGTCAAGTGCGTCGCCTCTGCGAAGCTTCCAACGGAATATGGAGAGTTCCGCGTACACGCGTTCGAGAATCAGATCGACGGGCAGACCCACACTCTCTTGTGTGTGGCGACATCGGAGATGGAGAGGATCTGCTGGTGCGGGTGCACTCGCAGTGCCTCACGGGCGACGTGCTGCGCTCGGTGCGTTGCGACTGCGGCGCCCAGCTTGACAAAGCCTTGTGCCGGATCGCGACGGAAGGGCGCGGCGTGCTGCTCTACCTGAGCCAAGAAGGCCGGGGGATCGGCCTCGCCAATAAGATTCGGGCGTACAGTTTGCAGGACGAAGGCTTCGACACCGTGGAGGCCAATGAACGCCTCGGCTTCAAACCAGATCAGCGAGACTATGGCATTGGAGTGCAGATCCTGCGCGGAATCGGCGTGCGCTCCATGCGGCTTCTAAGCAACAATCCCCGCAAGCTCGTCGGCATTGAAGGTTACGGACTGTCGGTCACGGAATGGCTGCCTCTCGAGATTCCTCCTTCCCCTTCGAGCCGGCGGTATCTTACAGCCAAGCGAAATAAGCTCGGTCACGTCTTGCGCGCGCTGTAAAACAGCCAAAACACTCTTCCTGGAAGACAGTGCGACCTGAGTATCTGCAAAATGCTGGCGAAGAATGCCGAGGGGGCTTTCAGACGAAGCAATCATCTCAATGGTTCACTGTTTCTGGATGTCTCGATCCAGGCTGCTCGCTGAGATCGCCGCTTGAATAAGGGGAAGTGCCAACCCGCGAATTGGTTAGTCTCCGGTCCGCCTGTTCAACGAGCCGCGTCACTATGGCAAACAGGAAGCTCGCGGAGAGTCCGCACATCAGCACGCCGGTCACGCTCTCTACCGGGCCCATCGTTCGCCACATTTGTTTGAGAAGAAGATCGCTTGCGCCGACTGTCGAATAGCTGGCCGCTGAAAAATAGAAAGCTGCTTCCCACGTGGGAACACTCTTCCACCGATAAAACGTTGCCCACAACAGAATCTCCAACATGTGCAAGCAGACGAGCAGACTTGTGAATCGCACCACTAGCATAATAGAGCGGAGAAAACCCAGGTGGCGAATGCCGTGGGGGAACTGGCCCCTTATCCACTCGATGAGAACAGCCATACCCACGCTTTGCAGCAGAAGTGTGAGTGTTACGAGAATAAACGTTACATAGCCTTCGCGGACGAGAATCATAGGGTACTCATTTCACCGGCTTTACAATTCGATTCGACCGTTCGATGCACCCGGCGACCGCTCTCCACCATCCCGATAATCCGTAAGATCTCAAGACCAATATGAGGAGTGAAGCAGCATGGTTCCTCGATTTATCCCTGAGATTTATCTCCGAACTTCGTCGAAATGGATTTCACTGGAGAACACGGTTGAGCATGAGCCCATCAGTTGCGCAAAAGCTCGGTTCCGCGTTTCGTTAATTTGCCGAAGCGTGCAGCCAAGAAGGAGGGCACAATCGTGTTCGGAATAGCGCTCCAGGACGGACATGACGAAGACGAAGCGCTCGAAATCTTCAAGTGCCAACACGTCAGCGAGTTCGAAATGCCTTCCCCTGTCGCTTGGAAGATCGCGCATACGGGTGGCAACGGGGATTCCAAATGAGCTGGCCCTGGGACGAGGTTTTAATTCGCGAATTGCAATTTGGATGATGAAGCGCTTCGCCCAAGAATGGGCCCATTCCCTGAAAACCTCGTTTGCCTTGATACAGTCTTCCAGTCCCGCGACGAAGCATTGCTCTGCCCGTTCGCGATCGCCTGTCATCACCAAAGAAAACTGATACAGATCATCGAGCCCCTCGGTAAACACGCAACAGAAGTCCTCAGAGGTGGCGTATTCATTTGCCGATAGCTTTCCAGTTCGGTTTGTTTGAGGACAAGTCATCATCTTTCAAAGCTGATGTATTCTGGATAGAAGTCTCAGCAAGATCGGTTTTACAGCCCATCCCCCGAGCCCTTGTTCACTAGAACTTTCACATCGACATGCCGGTTAAGTTCGCGCCCTTCGGCATCAGTGTTGTTGGCAAGCCGATGGGTAGTGCCGTAGCCGAACTCTGAGCCACGGTCGCAGCAGCCACTCCCTAGTTCGCAGTGGATTGCGCATTTTGAGCAGCCGCCTGGTCGGTCTGAACTGCTGCTCTTCGGCCACTTCGATTGCAAACTCATCCGGAGTGAAGGAAATCTTTCTGGCCTCGAGTTGGCCTTTCGAATTGCCCACGCCTTCCGCCGCGATTGTCAAACCGAATACCATTGCCGTGACATCCATGTCGGTGTGCCGGAAGAACAGAGCTTTGCTCTTCTTGCGCTCAATCTTGGTATTGGCCGTGATGTTGACGACAACGACGGCGCCCGACGTCCTTTCACGGACGCGACCCAGGTCTCCATTGCGAGATAGGATTGAACCTTTGACTTCGGCCTTGCTTCAAGACTGCGATCTGATGGCTCGGACTCTCAGTTCCTGCGAAGGTAAAGTTGGCGAGTAAGATGGTTGCGATTACTTGGGCCGGCACATTCGACTTCCAGTTGCGAATAGTAGCTTTCACTGTGATTCCTCCAAATTAGTGGTACGATTCGCCGGATGTTCTGGCGTGCTTTTGCATGCCGCTCGAGGTGCTCGACTTAAACCAACATTGAGACTGCAAGATTCATGCCAACCAATTGATGTCTCCGGGATGCTTGGGTGGTTTAGATGGAAGGAATTGCAAATCCATTTGGAAGATCAATAGCGGAGTAAGTGTCACGAGCCAAACGCGCGTCGGCCCGCAGTCAGTCGGAGAGTTGGGATTCTGTCAAATCGTGTACAAAGCGTCGAAAGCGTCCGCTATCGGAGCGTGACCCTCAGAATCAACAGAAGTGGAAGATAAACGATAGAAGCTGCGAGGAGTCGACGCGCAGCTCCCCTCGACTGCTGAAGCACGAACTCCACCCCGAAGTAGAGGAAGCTTAGACCAAGCAGTAACCCCGCCCAATAAAACGTGGATGTGTGCTGCGCAGGAAGTTGTGCGATGCTGATTGGGACCAAAGCGAGCAGTGGCAACATGGTTTGCAGAATCACAACGGGAACTCTGGCCACTCCACCGGGTAACATCAGGTAGCCGGCGCGGTCATAGTCCTCTCGGTACATCCATGCGATGGCCATGAAGTGTGGAAACTGCCACAGGAAGAGGATGGCGTAAAGCAGCCACGCCCCACCGCTCAATCCTCCCGACGCGGCGGCCCAGCCAATCAGCGGAGGCAATGCGCCAGGAAAGGCGCCGACGAGAACGCAGAGAGGCGTTTCACGTTTCAGCGGAGTGTACAGAAAAAGATAAGACAGTAACGTGAGAAGGGACAGTAGGCTCGCAAGCCCACCGAGCGTCACCGCGAGATAGATGGTCCCGGCCACGGCCAGCACGATTCCAAAGCCCAGGACAGCATGGGGGTCAAGGCGGCCGGCAGCGGCGGGGCGCCGGGCAGTCCTGCGCATTTGTGCATCAAAAATGCGTTCGATGTACTGGTTCAGCGTCGCTGTCCCGCTTGCAACGAGCAACGTCCCAAGCAAAGTATTGAACAATGCGACGAATGAAAACTGTCGTCCCACGGCTGCACAACCCAGGTAGAACCCCACAAAAGTTGTGATCAAAATCAGAAAGTTGACTTCCGGCTTGGTTAACGCCCAGTAATCAGAGAGCAGTGCGGATGCTGTGACACGGCGGCCTTTCATAGGGGGCGCTTTGAGCACGGTAATAAGAGGCTTGCCGGACATCTAGACAACCTCCAAACGCTGCGGGTTCGTGTGCGATGCCAACCCGAGTTGCGAGTCCGATATCGGAAACGAGTATGGTTGCGAATTCTGGGGCGAGAGTAGCCGCGCTGCGACAATTGTTCCAGCGACCAGGTAAACGACCGTAACGCAGGTCCACATCAAGGCGCCGGCACACTGCTGATCCTCGAGAGCAGAAAACGCAAGCCGGTGCGGTGCCGAGAAATAAACTGGGTAGACCACGCGGTCGCAAAAGACAAGAAATCCGGAAAGGATATCGCACGGCAAGGTGGCGAGGAATAGATACAGGATGATTGACCACTCTGACCAATTCGAGACGGTCGGCCGCGGCCGGATGACTGGCCACCAGAAAAGAAGTCCGGATATCAGAAACGAGGCCTGCTCAATTCCATGCCACATCTCTGAGTGGAGACCGAGCGCAAACAACGACGGAATGTGCCATCCAATCAGCGTAGCGGCGGCGGCCAGCCAGCAGAGTGTTGGGGTCGCTAATGCATTCCCAAGTCGCTTCATGGGCGACCAACGAGAAATTGGAGCGAGGAACGCTTCGACGAATCGGTGGGGTGAACCCTGCGCCAGCGGTTTCCTTGGCACGCCAAGCCATATGAAGGGAGGGGCCAGCGTCATGAGCAGCAAATGCCGAACCATGTGGACGGTGAGGAGTTGGTGGTCGAGCGCAGCTATCGGTGAAGCTATTGCTAGCCAGATGAAGAAGAGTCCTAGGAGAAAGCTGGCGGCGGGCCATCCGCTAACGCCGTCCCGCTCAAGCCTGCGAATGCGAACCCATCCCCGCACGTAGATTAGCGCTGCGAGAATCAAGACCGCAGAAGCCCAGAATGATTCGAAAACGGCGTGATGAGTGTGCGGCATCGCTGGGTCCTATTGCTGTGTGCCGGGAGATTTCTGACTGCTTTCGCCAAGAGCCAGGTCACGTGAGGCGTCCCGCGCGGGCACTTGCCCTGGGGGATGCAACGTTTCCAAAAACGCAACGAGTGCCGTAGTCTCTGCCGGACTCAAGTTTTTTCCATAGGCAGGCATGTTGCCGCCGCCCTGAATCACCTGCCGGATGAGCTGGTCCTGCGTTAGTCGAACGGCGACAGCGTCCAGGGACGGGCCCCTCTTTCCACCGGTTTCGCCAAGCGAATGACAGTTGCGGCACTGCTTTACCTGAAACACGAGCGCACCCTGGCGCTCCAGTGCAGTTGTGCCATGCACGAAGCGGTCCGGGACAGGATCACCGCTCCACGCATTCATTTTTGGACTCCACGGCGCGAACTGCGCGAGCCGGGTGAAAGTTCCAAGGGTGATCGCAATCAGCATCACCGTGAGGACCGCAATGGGCCGGCGCTTCCAGCTCTTTTCTCCTTCGCCGGAAAGAAACGGCAGAAGAATCAACGCCAGGATAGCCACAGGTGGGGCGATGAGAAGAAATGGCGTCTCCATCGAGGGAGGAAGCAGTGAGAGCAAAGCGTAAAGCCACAGAAAAAAATAATCCGGTTTGGGGGCGGTCTGGATGATCGTGGGATCGGGTTGGCCGGTCGGTCCAAACGGACCGAAGTAGGAGGCGCACGCGGCGATAGCCAGAATGATAAAGGCCGCGAAAAACAGATCTTTCCAGATCGCATACGGAACAAAGGGCGCACCTTCTTGCCTGGTCAGGGCGTGATATTCGCGTTCATAGGTGGCTCGCTTTACGATGCGGCCCGGCATTGGCCATTCGTTGATGCCCAGCTTCAGTACCATCAGAAGGTGAAGGCCAACGAACGCGATCAGCATTCCAGGAATTACGAACACGTGCAGAGCAAAAAAACGGGAAAGGGTTGCGCCTGCGATGATTGGCCCACCCAACATCAGCTTTACCACGAAGGGACCTATGATCGGAACGCGGCTGGCGATAGAAGCTCCGATTCCCAATCCCCAGTATGCGTCCTGGTCGAACCGCAGCACTTGTCCGCTGAAGGCCATGCCGAGGGTCATCAGCAGAAGAAAAACGCCAATAACCCAGGTGAGTTCACGTGGAAACTTGTGCGCCCCGAACAGGAAGACCTGCACCATGTGAATCAGAACAATGGCGACCATGAAGTTGGAGCCCCATCCATGCATGGCGCGGATGAACCAGCCGAGGGCTACCTGATGATTCAAGGCCTGCAAACTGCTCCATGCTTCGCCGGCTGAGGGCACGTAAATCAATGCCAGCAGAATTCCCGTCACAAGTTGGAGAAGGAAGACGGTGAGCGCCGCGCTGCCGAACACGTAGAACCAGCTCGCCGTGTTTCGTGGTACGGGATGTTCGGCGGCCTCACGAATCGGTGCCGCAAGCTGCAGACGATGGTCGAACCATTCCCCAATCTTTCCAATCATGATGCGCATGGCGGTTTCTCCCCGGTGAGAGATGCGATCGCTGCTCCCGGCGTGGGCAGCTCACCAGCTTGAATGGTGACAAGGCCGTTCTCAACTTTGTAGGGATATTCGAACAGGCCTCGTTCCGGTGGCCCCGACGCGCGCGAGCCATCACGGTAGTACGCTCCGCCGTGACAAGGGCACATAAATAAACCGGATTGCTGAAACCAGCGGACCGGGCAGCCGAGATGTGCGCAGTTGATGGCAAATACCTGGAACTGATCGCCGGCAATACGCCGGACCCAGCAGGCAGTGTCCACCGTCTTTCCATCTGTGGGCATCACGTATGGATTTCGAAAAGTAGCGAGCCGCGTTTCGCCCTCAGGGAAGTCGCTTACAGGCCCGAGTGGCACCCACGAGAGATAGCCGCTCGCACGACCGCGCGTAACCGAGGAAAGCAGAAATCCCACCACCGGCACCGCCAAGACCATGGCCGCGAATCCGTTGAAGAGAATTCCCAGCGTCATGAAAAATCCACGGCGGGAAACCGTAGCGTCACTCGACGGGGCAAGGACAGGTTTAGTGGACATATCTCGACTCCTGGTGCTGCGTGTAGTTCGAAGCGGAATAAGGCTGCCCGGGATTCTGCACGCGGCGTGACGCGAGCCAGGCAACGACGTCCGTGATCTCCTGGTCCGTCATTGGTTTTCCCGGAACGTTGCCGCGCCAGTCTGGCGCGCCCAATTCCGGCCGGCCCGCGATCACGATCGTGCGCAGTCCCTGATTGCTGACCAGAGCCAAAAATGAATCATTGGTGACGGCGCTGCCCTTGGGCGTGCCCTGGCCTCTAGGACCATGGCACGAAGCGCAGTACGTTCCGTAAACCAGTTCACCGCTCGTGGCCTTGCCCGTAGCAGTTGCCGCATACGAAGGCGGATTGCTCTCGTCGAGAACTCCCTTGCGCCGCCAACGTGAAAGTATTCCGCTGCTGATCGCATCTATCTGTTTATCCGTCAGCATTCCACCGGCGCTCTGAGCGAAAGCGGGCATCGAGGTGCCATGTACGCCGTTGGCAACCACTTTGCGCATGAACGCTTCATCCACTATGGCGAGATAAACCGGATCCCCCAGCGCGATCGCTGCTCCTCCGCGTCCCTGGGATCCATGGCAGCCAGCGCAGTTCTGTGAGTAGAGAGTAGCGAATTCCAAAATCTGGTCGGGCGCTACAGCTTCCGAATCCTTTTGGGGCTGACCATGTGGAGAGCTACTACAGCCTGAGAGCAGCAGGCTCAGCACCGCAGACGCACACAGATAGCGATATCGGGTCACGGGCGATTCTCTCCGTTTTCTCGGGGTGGAGTAATTCCCGGAGCTTCGATCCCTGCGCGTATAGCGAAGGACAGGTTCTCCCGCGTCGTCATCGGCGACTCGCGCATCACGACTAAACCTGCCACGATTCCGAAGGCCACCTGCGAAGCAATGAACCACGGCCAGTCGATGTGGCTGGCAAGCAATGGATTGAGCAGGCCCAACATTGTGTAGAGGATCCCCGACCATAGGACCGGGCCGATCAACCCTCCCAGCACGATTGGGCGGTGCGCGAACATCGGAAGCATCGCGCCGTAGAGCAAACCAACCAACGCAGATACGAGAACGTGTAGGACGACGGCGATGGCGAAGCTGTCGGCATGGAATACATAAAGCTGTGCGGGCCCGAGCTTCAGCGATTCGGCGTACACGACCGCGGCAAGAAGATTGATCGGGTACCAAATGCTTCCGGCCTTCAGCACGCCGTAGGCACAGGCCAGCACCGCCATCGCGACGCTTCCGGCCAGTCCACCCTTCACACCCGCGGATACGGGATAGGTTTTTACAGGGAGCCAGGCTCGCACATGATGTCCTATGGGAAGCAGCTCAACCACCTGGCGTTCGGTGGTGATACGAATGTCTTCAGGAAGCACGGGCACGACCTCTTCATGCTCGTAAGGAAAGACTTCGCGAAACCACCCGATGCAGCCTGCCAGAGCCAGCACAGCGCCGAGGATGCTTACCGATAAGCTTGTGACCAGGCCCGCACACATTAAGGCGAAGCCGAAAGCTAAAACAAAGGGCCACGCGGTCGACGCCGGCACTTCAATCTCGCGCGGCGCCCGAGGGCTTTCACTGATTGGTTCGGTTGTCAGCAAGGTTGCCATTGTTCTTCCTCAAGTACCCCAGCCTCAGCGGCCCAGCACGTAAACAACAGTGAAAACCACCACCCACACGGCATCCACAAAGTGCCAGTACATCGCGAGGACCTCCACGCGACACGACTGCTGCAGGCGCACGCGTCCGGCCAAAGCGAAGATCGCGACAATCAAGAGCATGATCAGGCCAGCGGTGACGTGAAAGGCGTGCAGTCCGACCAACGAGTAGTACGTTGTTCCAAATAAATTGGTCGAGATCGTGAGCCCGTGTTCGTAGATCAGCCGGTGCCACTCCTGCCCAGTGCCGTACATAAACGTGCCACCCAAAACGATGGTGAGCACCCATAAGCCGAGAAATGCTCCGACTCGGGCGCGTGCCAGTGATTTCGCGGCAAGATGAACGGTCAGGCTGCTCGACAACAGGCAGATGGTGTAGAAGATCGGCGTTTCGAGCACTTCGCGCGGAGTCGGTCCAGTGAGGCTCTTCCCCACGTAGAACAGATAAGCAACCACAAAAATCGTGAAGATCGCCGACTCGGCAACGATGAGGCCGGCCATCGCGACCTTGCCGCGATACGGAAGGCTCCAGACCGCCGACGCCTCGGGGAACGGATTTGCTATCGCTGAACTTACCATTGCGCTCATTGCATTCTTCCTTTACTCATAACGGCTGTCTGGATCTTCGGGATGCTTCAGGTCCCACAACGGCCGCCGGCTCGCGACGACTGGAATAGAAGCGAAGTTATACGCGGGCGGCGGCGAACTGATGGACCATTCCAGCGTCCAGGCGTCCCAGGGATCATTGCCCGCTTTGGCGCCCTTGAAATAAGAAATAATTAGGTTCGCCACAAACAGTAGGATGGCGATCGCCTGAATGAACGCGCCGATGCTGACAAGCAGGTTCAAAGTATTCCAACCGCGACCCGGCTCGTAGGTATAGATACGGCGCGGCATGCCCAAGAGGCCGGGAAAGTGCATGAGGTCGAATGTGAGATGGAAGCCGATCAGAAACAGCCAGAAGTGCATCTTGCCAAGAGTTTCGTTCAACATTCTTCCCGTGATTTTTGGGTACCAGTAATAGATGGCGGCGAACACGGCAAACACAACCCCACCTACCAGTGTGTAGTGAAAATGAGCGACCACGAAATACGACAAGCTAAGCTGCGAAGCGAAGGCGGCACTTCCCAGCATGATGCCGGTTAGGCCGGCAATCAGGAATTGGAAGAGAAATGCGATGCTGAACAGCATCGGTACCTTAAACTGAATCCTTCCTCCCCACATGGTGCCGAGCCAATTGAAGATCTTAATTCCCGTAGGAACGCCGACAGCCATCGTGGTAATCGCGAAAAAGCTGTTCGCGTAAGAGTTCATTCCTACGGTGAACATGTGGTGCGCCCACACGCTCATGCTCACAAAGCCGATGCAGACCGTCGCCGCGACCATGACCGGATATCCGAAAATCGGTTTCCGGGAAAATACCGGAATAATCTCCGACATGAAAGCAAAGCAGGGAATAATAAGGACGTAGACTTCCGGATGTCCGAAGATCCAAAAGAAGTGCATCCACAGCACTGCTGAGCCGCCTGCCTGCGTGTCGAAAAAATGGCCCCCTAAATATCGGTCGATGAGCAGCATGGCCTGCGCGGCGGTCAGGGGCGAAACAGCGATCAGAACCATTCCCGCCATGACTAGGTTGAGCCATGCCAGCAAGGGCATGCGGCTGAGCTTCATGCCCGGGCAGCGCATGCACAGAATGGTCGCAATTATGTTGATTGCGGTTCCAATGCTTCCAAATCCGGAAACCAGCAGCGCCAGTGTCCAATAATCAGTGCTGTGGCCTGGCGAAAACGCCCGTGCCGTTAGAGGCGCGTACGCCCACCATCCCACGTCTGGAGCGTTGCCCGCGCCGTAGAGCCCATTTGCGCCCACTAGGCTGAAGTAGAGAAGAAATCCACCCAGCGCCGAAAGCCAGAAGCTGAAGGCATTCAGCCGCGGAAATGCCATATCTCGAGCGCCAATCATTAAAGGTACGAGATAGTTCGCAAACCCAAACAGGATTGGCATGCCCATGAAGAAAACCATGGTTGTGCCGTGCATGGTGAACAGGCGGTTGAAGACCTGCGGCGAAACAAAATGATTGTGCGGGAACATCAGCTGAATGCGAATGATGAGCGCTTCGACACCGGCGATCACTAGAAATAGAAGGGCGTAGAGAATGTAGAGAACGCCCAATCTTTTGTGATCAACCGTGGTCACCCACTCGTGAAGCGTGTCAACCCACGGCTTCTCGTTAATTTGTACGCCGGGAATCGTGATCGCGTTCGATGACATGTTACCCTTCAACTTCCTCTAGCGAAGTGTCTCCATATAACTCACGACTGCATCCAGGTCCGCATCGTTCAACTGCATGGCCGGCATCAGAGAGCCGGGCTTGATCGCGTTTGGGTTCTGAATCCAGAGCCGGAGGTTTTCTGGTGTATTTCTTGCTGCACCGGAGGCGATGGTGACCCGGCTCATCAAGTGTGTGAGGTCTGGGCCGAAGCGCCCGTTGGCGGGTGTTGCTCCCACGGCATGACAGTTCATGCAGGCATTACTTTCGAAAACTCGCCTGCCGGCTGCTACCCTTGCGTCCCGAACGACTGGCTGTTGTTGGCCACGGACCCAGGTGGCAAAATCTTCAGGACTGTCCACCGAGACGCGCAACAGCATCTTTGCATGTTGAACTCCGCAGTACTGCGCGCACTGGCCAAGAAAGATTCCCGTGCGCTGCGGGTCCATCCACATCCTGTTCGGATGGTTGGGAATCAGGTCGGTCTTGCCGGCGAGTTCCGGGATCCAGAAACTGTGGTCCGTGTCAGCAGAAAGCAAGGTCAAGAACGTAGGAGTCGGATTCGCGGGATCGCTCACCGGGATGTGCAGCTCATTGGCTGTAACGACCCCCAGCTTCGGGTAGCGAAACTCCCACCAGTATTGGTGTCCGATGGCAGTGACCGCGATGGCGCCCGGGGGTTGGGGAGCATCCTGAACGGCATGGATTACTCTCGCCGTGGCTAGGAACAGCACAACAACGATGAGGATGGGAGTGATGGTCCAGGCCAGCTCGATCTGGGTACTTCCGTAGACTTGGGGCGGTTCGCGTCCGGCATCCCCGGCTCGTTCACGGAACTTAATGACGGAATAGGCCAGTAACGTAAAGACGACGCCAAAGATGATCCCGGTAATGGCAAGGACAAATCCAGAAAGTAGGGCGACTAATTTCGCCGGCGTCGACGCCGGAGCGAAGATGTTCGTACCGTTAGCGGGCTCGCTTGCGGCAAACGCGGCACTGGACAGGAAAGCGAGGACTATCCCTTGCCAAAGGCTCCGCAACTCCGAAAATCTCATTCGCCGCATCAACATTTCTCTTCTTTCTGATTCGGCCTCAGGCGCTGTTATTCGAAACCGTGATCGAAGGTAGGTATCAGAATTCCGCGACATACCAACTGAAAGCAAGCGCAATACCAAACGGACGGCTGATGTCCCTTATCAAGATTGCGACAAATCGCCGCGATACCTGTCCATTATGCAAGCGTGGCCAGGGTGTCATTTCGACAGAGGACTGACAGCGTCAGCAGTTCACCTTTTTTTGGTCGAATCTCTAACCAACTGTCACTCGGCCGGCTTGGAAGTTGCGATTATTTAATGGAACAACAATTGCACCGCCTCATGGTGCGGTTTGTCTGTCGCGAGCAGATGGCCCAGGCGTGGTCACGGACAAATCCAGCGTGTTCGGCCCGCAGAGAGGGTGACGAGAGGGAAACAAATGGCAAAGAGAGTAGCGGACCTGCTGGTAGAGGTTTTGGTGGAAGCAGGAGTACAGCAGGTTTACGGCGTCAGCGGTGACTCGCTCAACGGAATCACGGATTCGATTCGAACACGCGAGGGGATCCAATGGGTTCACACCCGCCATGAAGAGGTCGCAGCGTTCGCGGCTGGCGCCGAAGCGCATCTCACCGGGAAACTGGCGGTCTGCGCCGGCAGCGGCGGACCCGGGAACCTGCACCTAATCAACGGCCTCTACGACTGTCATCGCAGCCGCGTCCCCGTCCTGGCCATTGCCGCTCAGATTCCGAGTATCGAAATCGGCAGCGGATACTTTCAGGAGACTCATCCTGAGCATCTCTTCGCGCAATGCAGCCATTACTGCGAACTGGTCTCGCATCCCGAGCAGACGCCGCGGGTACTTGAGATTGCGATGCAGACTGCAATCTCAAGGCGCGGCGTTGCAGTCGTTGCCATTCCTGGCGACGTGGCCATGCGAGATGCTGTCGAGCAATCGCCGCGGCTGCGTTTTTCCGACGCAAGACCTTCCGTGTGCCCTTCCGACGACGAGCTCAACATCCTCGCGGACCTGCTGAATCGCCCGCAGAAAATAACTATCCTTGGGGGCGCAGGCTGTGCCGGAGCACACGACGAGCTGATTGAGGTCGCAGCCAAGCTGCAAGCTCCCATTGTCCACGCGATGCGGGGAAAAGAGTTCATCGAATACGACAACCCGTTCGACGTGGGCATGACAGGTCTGCTCGGGTTCTCTTCCGGCTATCACGCCATGCTGAACTGCGAAGTGCTGCTGATGATTGGCACAGACTTCCCATATCAGCAGTTCTTCCCTAAAGACGCCACACTAGTGCAGATCGATGTGCGCGGGGAACAGATCGGACGCCGCAGCAAGGTAGACTTCGGCTTTGTGGGAGACACAAAAACCACGCTCGGGGCCCTGTTGCCCAAACTGGAGCAAAACCAATATGCAACCCACCTAAAGGAATCGGTGGAGCACTATCGCAAGGCACGCAAGAGCCTGGACGACCTGGCCACACCCGGTTCCGTCAACAAGCCGATCCATCCTCAATATGTCGCACGCCTGCTTGATCAACTCGCAACCGAGGATGCGGTGTTCACCTGTGACGTAGGGACGCCAACGATCTGGGCCGCACGGTATCTCACCATGAACGGCAAACGAAGGATCATCGGTTCCTTTACCCACGGGTCGATGGCCAACGCTCTGCCGCAGGCGATCGGCGCACAAGCCAGCTATCCAGGCCGGCAGGTGATCTCGATGTCGGGTGATGGCGGTTTCGCCATGCTTATGGGCGACCTGCTCACCCTTGGCCAACACCAATTGCCGGTGAAGATCGTCGTATTCAAGAACGATTCGCTCGCCTTTGTCGAACTGGAGATGAAAGCTGCCGGGATTTTGGATTTCACCACGGACCTGCGCAACCCGGACTTCGCGAAAATTGCGGAGGGAGCGGGTCTGCTCGGACTGAAAGCGGAAACCTCAGACGACCTAGAGCCGATGATCGCACAAGCCCTCAAACATGACGGCCCGCATTGGTCGAGGTTCCGGTTTCTCGGCAGGAACTCTCCATGCCTCCAACTATCACTTTGGAGCAAGCAAAGGGCTTCAGCCTTTTCATGATGAAAGCGGTCCTCAGCGGGCGCGGGGACGAGATTGTCGATCTCGCCCGAGTCAATCTGCTCCGCTAAGGACGATGGATCACTAAGGAAGGATACGCATGATTACAGCACTACCCATCACGCCAACAGATTTGTCGACTATTCCTCGTGGTTTGGATCTTCTCAACCGACAGTCTCTGAACAAGGGCACGGCATTCACTGAGGAAGAGCGCACGGAATTCGGCCTGCACGGGCTTCTTCCGCCGCATCTCGAGACTCTCGACGAGCAAGTTGTCCGAGCCTACGAGGCTTACAAGAGAAAAGACGATGATCTTGAGCGGCATATCTACTTGCGCGCTCTGCAGGACGCGAACGAGGTCCTCTTTTACCGCCTTCTTCTGGAGCACATCGAAGAAATGACACCGATGGTTTACACGCCAACAGTTGCGCTGGCATGTGAGCAATTCAGCCACATCTATCGTCGGGCACGCGGGCTATTCATCTCCTATCCCCTCCGCGACTCTATTCCGCAGTTGCTGCGAAATCGGCCGAGTAAGGACGTTGATGTAATCGTCGTGACTGACGGCGAGCGCATTCTGGGCATCGGTGACCAGGGTGCCGGCGGACTCGGTATCCCTATCGGCAAGCTCTCGCTGTACACCCTGATCGGCGGCATTCGTCCGGAACGAACACTACCGATCGTGTTGGATGTGGGGACGAACAACGCAGAGCGACTGAAGGATCCCGAATACCTCGGGTGGCGTCATGAACGAGTTACCGGGCAAGCATACTTCGACTTCGTAGATCAGTTCGTGCAGGCGGTAAAACTGGAGCTTCCTCGAACATGCCTGCAGTGGGAAGATTTCGCGACTCCTCATGCCCGCCCGATTCTCAATCGCTATCGCGACCAGTTGTTGACCTTTAATGACGATATCCAGGGAACGTCGGCGGTTGCCCTCGGCGCCGTCCTGGGTGCCGTCAAGGTGACCGGAAGAAACCTGAAGCAGCAGCAGATCGTCATGCTCGGCGCGGGTTCAGCCAGTATCGGAGTTGCGGACGGTCTACGCGCAGCCATGAGGGAAGAGGGCCTGACCGAGCAAGAGGCAGAGAGCCGCTTCTGGGTCATCGACAAAGATGGCCTTCTGCACTCAGGCCGAAAGGAACTCACTCTTGAGCAGGTCGTTTATGCCCGACCAGGGAACGAAATCGCTGGCTGGCCTCGAACGTCCGACGGACAAATCGGTCTCGCCGACGTAATTGGAAAAATCAACGCTACCATTCTGATTGGTCTTTCAACCGTGGGCGGCGCCTTTTCGGAACCAATTGTTCGCGAGATGGCGCGCAAGGTCGAGCACCCGATCATCTTCCCGCTCTCGAATCCGACCTCAAAATCGGAAGCGAAAGCCGAGGATCTGATTCAGTGGACCGATGGACGCGCGTTGGTGGCGTCAGGGTCCCCGTTTGCTCCCGTCAGCTATAGCGGACGCAAGATTCCCATCGCGCAATGCAATAACATTTACATCTTCCCTGCGATGGGACTGGGTGTTGTCGCGTCCGGCTCTCGCCGTGTGACGGAGCCGATGATGCTGGCGGCGGCCCGCGCGCTCGCAGAAAATTCACCTGCCCTCAAAGACGCTTCCGCCTCGCTGCTTCCACCCCTCACGGACATCAGGAGAGTTGCCGCGGAGATCGCATTCGCGGTTGGAATCGAGGCACAAAGAGATGGCGTTGCCCAAAAGATCAGTAAGGACGAACTGCGCGAGCGAGTGCTGAAGATGCAGTGGACTCCCGCTTACACGACGGTGGAATAACAAACGCTAAAGGAAACGAGGTAGAAATTATCTCAGCTTCCAACAAATTTGCGGCACTCTCGGCGCACGACGGCATGGTCAGCGTGAGCGGAGCACTTCGTACACTTGCCGGGGCCTTGATGAAGATCGCAAACGATGTGCGTTGGTATGCCTGTGGCCCGCGGGCCGGGTTCGGCGAACTGAAAATCCCTGAAAACGAACCCGGCTCCTCCATCATGCCAGGCAAGATCAATCCGACTCAGTGCGAGGCGCTGACGATGGTCGCCGTTCAAGTGTTTGGCAACGACCACGCCGTGGCGTTTGCAGGTTCGCAGGGTAACTTCCAACTAAATGTATACAAGCCGGTCATGCTGCACAACGTTCTAACGTCGATCGAACTCCTAGCCGACGCCTCCCTCTCTTTCTGTGATCGTTGTGCCATCGGGATCGAGCCGAATGAAAAGCGTATCAAGGAGCACCTGGACAATTCTCTGATGCTGGTGACGGCTCTGAATCCGCACATCGGATACGAGAAGGCGGCGAAGATCTCACTGACCGCATATCACGAGGATCTCAGCTTGCGTGAGGCTGCTTTGAAGCTCGGCTTCCTCACCCTGGAGCATTTTGATGCATGGGTTCACCCAGGGGAGATGACTCATCCCCTCTGAGGACTTCTGGACGTGAAAGGTGAAGGTAGCTCTTTGAGGCTGAAACGTAATGTCCATCTACTTGAAACGACAATCTCCAGTTTTATGTGTAGCTGGGCTAATTTCGTTTCTCGTGCTGTCCACCACGGCTGTTTCGCCTCAGAATGCACCTGTTTCGCCGGATCGTCCGTGGCACACATCTACTGAGCTCAGCGTCGAAGCAGATGCCAGAAATATTCCTGACTCCAGGTTTGTCATAGATTCGGCCAAGACGTATTCGCTGTCGGAGTTGATTGATTTGGCGGAAGCACACAATCCGGCCACTCGTGTTTCGTGGGAGCGCGCCCGCGCTCAAGCGGCGGCACTGGGCGCATCGCGAAGCGAGCTATTTCCTACGCTGGCAGCCGCCGCGCTTTCGCAGACTACCCGCCAAGAGGCCTTCTTTGGCAATCGCTTCTACGGCCAGGTTGCCCAGGATTCTCAGGTGGAACTGGATCTCAATTACACATTTTTTGACTTTGGCGCCCGCTCCGGTCGAATCAATGCCGCGAAAGCGCAACTATTGGCGGCGAATTTCGCCTTTAACGACACCCATCGCACTGTCATTTACCAAGTACAGCAGGCTTATTACCGGTTATTGAGTTCGATGGGGCAGGAGGAGGCCGCACGAGCAAGTCTGTCGAACGCACAATCAGTGCAGCAAGCAGCCGAAGAACGCTTGAAAAATGGTCTTGCGACTCGGCCAGACGTACTGGAAGCACGGAGCGCGACTGCCCAGGCGGAATACGATCTGCAAGCCATCCTCGGGGCTGAGGAGATTGCGCGGGGCGACCTGGCAACAGCAGTTGGGGCCTCCGCGACCACGGGGATCCAAGTCCTGCCGCTGGATCAGGTGCCCACTCCCGAGTCAATCGACGATGCGGTCGACCAAGCGATCAACCGTGCACTCGGGCAACGCCCAGATCTGATGCAGCAGGTGGCCGAAATAAGGTCGGCAAATGCCAAAGTCAAGGAAGCGAGGGCGGCATACTACCCCGAGTTGAGCCTCACTGCCAGCCCATCCGTCCCATCGCTATATGGCATACAGTCGCCATATCCTTGGGCGCATACTGCTGATCTGACCGGCGGATTGGGCTTCAATCTGCGATGGACTGTGTTTGACGGAGGCACACGAAAGAATCGGCTGGCCGAGGCTTGGGCCAACGTACACGTGGCAGAAGCACAAGCCAACGTCAGACGAAATCAGATCGCGGATGAGGTTTGGACGGCTTACTCGAATCTAAACACTGCCTTTCGGCAACGCCAGGCGGCAGTCGCTCTCCTCGAATCGGCCAGTCAGTCCTACAGCGCGGCTCTCGAATCGTACAACTACGGCGTGCGCAACTTGCTGGACGTAACTGCGGCTCAGCGTACTTTGGCACAAGCCCGGTCAGCAAATGTGTCGGCGCGAACGCAGGTGCTCACTTCGTTCGCAGAGCTGGCTTTCCGAACCGGAGATTCGATTCGCGCCAACGGGAGGCCTCGGCCATGAATGCGATCCGCAGATTTGCATGCGGTGTGTTCGTGCCCACTCTGCTGCTGCTGACGGGTTGCGGACGGGCTCCATCGTTCGACATTCTCGGCTCGTTCTTTCCTGCATGGCTTGTCTGTCTTGTGGTCTCCATTGTGTTGACGATCGCTTCGCGAGCGCTACTGAATCGCCACGTTGACATCGTCTGGCCGGTTCTCGTCTATCCGAGTTTGACGGCCGCGTTCACATTCGCTTTATGGATTGTTCTTTTCCGGTGAATTTTATGGCTACTGTTCCATTGGACAAAGAGATGGTTACGAACGCGGGCCAAAGTCCAGCGCGCAAGTTTGATGGCGTGACGTCGGAGAGGAGGTGGCGCAAGCCTCTGGGTCGCACAATCAGTATCGCTATCGTGGCGGCCGCAGTGATCCTTGGACTCACCGTACTTTACCGCGAGAGCTACTATCCGCGGACCGAAGATGCCGAAATATTTGCTAATTTCATCGGCATAGCTCCCCAAGTAGACGGTCCTCTCATCCGGCTGAACGTGAAAGATAACCAGTTCGTGAGGAAAGGCGAACTGCTGTACGAAATCGACGAACGTCCGTATCAATATGCCCTCGAAAACGCGGTTTCGGAGCAGAGCACTTTGGAGGGGCAGGTCGGGGACGAGCAACGAAAAATAGCAGCGTTGGAGAGCGCAGTTTCCGTCGCCCAAGCGAACATTCACAGCTCTGAAGCCGACGTGGTCAACGCGGAGCGGGGCGTGGACCGGGCACGCGCCGAATGGACTTACGCGAACAACAATTTGCATCGCATCGAACCATTGCTGGCGAAGCAGTTTGTCACCGTGGACGAGGTGGATAAAGCGAGATCTTCTGAAACCGCACAAGCAGAAGCCCTGAGGCAAGCTGAATCTCGATTGCAGTTGGCGAAGGCGGAATTGAATTCAGTTTTGGCGCAGCACGAACAAGCGCAACATGCCGTAACAACCCTCGAGCCGCTAGTCAATCAGCGAGGAGCAAAAGCCGCGGCGGTGAAGAAGGCTCGCTACGACCGGGACAACTGCCGCGTCTATGCTCCGTTTGATGCTCGTGTGACCAACCTTACGATTTCTGAGGGCGCCTATGCCCACGTCGGCCAGCAAATGTTCACGCTCATCGACGCCCGCACTTGGTGGGCAGTTGGTAATTTCCGAGAAGGACAACTCAAGCGCATTGCGCCAGGCATGCGAGCTGATGTCTATCTGATGTCGATGCCGAATCTCCGCTTTGCTGGTGTGGTTGATAGCGTCGGATTCGGAGTCACTCCGGATCCTGATAAAATCGGCAGCTTGCAACCGGGCCTTCCCGACCTGCAGCGCACACTAAACTGGGTCCATCTCGCGTCGCGCTTCCCGGTCCGTGTACGGGTCGAGAATCCCACCCCTGACCTGTTTCGAATCAGTGAGTCTGCCGTAATCACGATTCGAGGCGATTGAGAATGGCAACCATCGCCCAAAGCCTGCCTCGCCCATCCAGCGCACTGACCTGGCTCCGAGAATTTCTGAAAGAGGAACTTGCGCCTTACCCAGGCAGGGCTGCGCTTGTAGGGAGGATGACACTTGCCGCCACCCTCATCGTGATTGTCGGAATGACCTTCCGCATTCCGTACAGCTGGCAAGGTGCAGTTTATGCACTCATGGTTTCTCGGGAAAACACTCGATCGACGCTGCAGTCTGCGGCAACGATATTCCTGGTGACCGGAATCGGCGCGGCATATCTCTTAGCGTCTGTTTGGTTTGTTATCGATATTCCCCTGCTTCATTTTCTCTGGGTTATCGCGACTTTCTTCCTCGCTTTCTATGGGGTTAGTGTGCTGACGAACTATACAGCGGCTGTGGCGTTCGTCAACCTGACCGCCGTTGGAATTCCACTGTGGGATCGGCGTGTACCGGCCGAAACGAGTGTGGAGGATACACTTTGGCTGTGCTTAGCAGTATTGGTAGCGGTGGTGATCACTGCGGGTGTAGAGCTCGCGTTTGTGCGACTGCGTCCCGGGGACGAGGTCGTTTTACCCATTGGTGACCGATTGTCTGCAGTCGAAGATTTGTTGACTGGCTACGCTGAGGGCCGCACCGTAGCTCCGAGTATCGCGCAAAAAGTCATGCGGCTCGGGACGCTTGGAACATCATCATTGCGGCGGGCATTGCGGCACGCGGCTTATCCGCCCGAGTATTCCCTCGAGATGGGTGGCGTCGTAGCTCTCGTTGGCAGGCTCGTCGATCTTGCAGCGACCTTACCTCAGCTCAGCATCGAGCTTTCCGATAGTGAACGGAGGCGATTCGGCAACTTGGCCTCGGCCGTCCAAAGTATTCGCGATGATTTAATGAGCCGGCGGATTCCGGATCCGATTCGCTTCGATACAAACGAAGGATCCACCCCCTTCGTGCCATTACTGGGCGAGATGGAGCATACAGTCACTCTTATCCCCCAGGCGTTTGCGGATTCTGGATCAATCCAACCATACTTGCCAACAACAGAGGATATAGGGCAACGAACACCCCTTGCCCCGGATGCCTTCCGCAACCCTGAACACCTTCAGTTCGCGCTCAAAGGCTGCCTGGCCGCGAGCGCTTGCTACGTGATCTACAATGCGATCGCATGGCCGGGCATCAGCACGGCCGTGACCACATGCCTGCTGACCGCGCTCTCTACAATTGGTTCATCTCGTCAAAAGCAGCTTCTTCGTATCACAGGCGCTCTCGTCGGCGGCTTTCTAATCGGGATGGGTTCGCAGATATTAATCCTGCCCCATCTCGATTCGATCGCCGGATTTGTCGTTCTTTTCGTTGCTGTCACCACCCTGTCTTCCTGGTTCATGACATCGAGTCCCCGGTTGTCATACTTCGGAATTCAGGTCGCCCTGGCTTTCTACCTGGTCAACGTGAGCGAATTCAAAATACAGACCTCACTCGCGGCCGCCCGAGATCGCGTGGTGGGCATTTTGCTGGGTCTCTTCATTATGTGGCTGGTGTTTGATCAGTTATGGGGGGCGTCCGCCGCGATTGAGATGAGGAGGAAGTTCATTTCCAATCTCCGGCTATTGGCGCAGCTCGCGAGAGAACCACTTTCGCAAGACCGGAAAACTGCAATCGCACGGAGTCTTGCTCTTGGAGAGACAATCAATGCCAACCTCGACAAGGTACGAGCACTTGCAGACGGTGTTCTGTTCGAATTCGGGCCTTCCCGCGAGCACGATCTCGCATTGCGTGATCGCATCCGACAATGGCAACCGAACTTGCGTATGCTGTTCATCACCCGCATCGTCTTGTGGAGGTACCGTGCTGGCCTGCCAGGATTCGAGTTACCGGAAGCAATCCAGCCGGCACAGCAGGGGTTTGACAACCGCCTGGCTATGGCATTGGACGGAATGGCCGATCGAATGGGCGGTAAGGCATCGATCCAATTAGACGATTTGACAACCGCGTATACCCAGCTCGAACAAGCGGCATGGAGAGCTACACCGAAAGAACAACATTCTACGCCACAGATGCAGTCCTTTCTCCTTCTCTCGCGCAGAATTGCAGACTTGGCAGACCGCGTGGAAAGGGACATTTAAGGGTCTCGCTCGTCGACGTGATCGGCGGATTACTGTATCCCATCGACTTCGACAGAGCCAACCAGAACTTACAGCCCCACTCGAACCCTTGCGCCAGGGTGTCGCAGCAGACCAGATCTTCTCCGAACTGAACGCCCACAATGAGCTTCGAAAGTCGGCCCTGCGAGACTATACGGCCCGTCGGACGTATCAGGTGATCGATCTCAAGGGTAAAGTCCATGCCGAGGAAATCGGGCGGAAGGCTTACAGTTCGCTCCTTTCAAGAACAATGCGTTACTCTTTGCGCCGCGCATTGTCTTTAGATTCTGTTGATAGGGGCACTCATAACCCAACGGTCAGGCTTCCAAATCTCCCATCCGAAGTTAGTTTCAGGAACAGAAGCGAAGAGCGGACCGGGATTGATCCGAAATGTTTCCGGACGCGCCTGATCTTTTGCCGCACTTCCCAACGGCACTCAAACTCAAAATGGGACACGACTAGTTCGACCCGTTCGACCAAAAAAGCGCGAAAACGGGACACTAATGGGACATCACCAGCCTGAGGGCATGTTAATTCAAGGCGATGGGTCGAACCGCCATTACACCATCGGCAGCTCACGCGGCGAGCCCATCCTCGACTGACGGCCGATCAGTCGACCGTCCTCACTGAAGAGCCCAAAATCAGCTGACCTTTAAGGTCGGTATGTGCCAACAGTGTGCTTTTTAATAGGTGCTTCGCGGCATCAGGTGTGGCAACACGCGAGTTCCGACTCGTCGACACGGCGAAGGGTGGCAAGGCGTGACGAAAGCGCGGTGAGTGACAAACCAGGTCTTGCTTGATGGTTTGGCGCGAAACCGGTGTAGTCCGAAACGCCCGTCCGAGCCCCGGCAAAGGGGCGTACAACCGGAGGAGGGTGGAGTGAGGAGAAGATGCGGAGCTTACCTCTCAGGATGGCGTGCAGATAGGCTGCGTGGGTTAAGCTTGCCGTTGAGGACGGCCGAATATGATCGAAGGAATTGGCGTCGATATCCCTGATCTCTTCCAAGAGGTTAGGATGGAGCCGACGAGCGGACTTGAACCGCTGACCTGCCGATTACGAATCGGCTGCTCTACCAGCTGAGCTACGTCGGCATTGTTTGTAACTGATTCATTGCAGGAAAGTTAGGTTTCGGCGTCTTTTTTGCCTTTGCCCACTCTTTGCCCACAGCCCTTTCCAATTTCTTCATCGCGGCCTTGGTTTGGGCCTGGTCGATGATGATGTAATTCTCTTGTGTCGTCGTCAGGTTCGCGTGACGGAGAATTCCCTGAATGACTTTGTCCTTAACCCCGAGTCGGTAGAGATTTGTGGCGAGGCCCCTGCGGAATCCGTGCCAGCCTTTCCAGCCGCCGTTGAGCGCGGGCCGGATGACCCTGCGCGAGAGATTGTCGAGATGCAGCGGCGCGCCCTTCTTCTCCCCCGCGAATATGTATGCATCGTCACCATGGAGCTTGCGATGCGCGTCGAGGGCTGCCTTCACAAGCGGAATGAGGGGGACGGGATCTTCGCTCGCCTCGGTTTTGGTCGGGCCTACGTGCGTCCGCCACACGCTGCGACTGATGCTCAATTCTTCGCCATTGTAGTCCGGCCAGCGCAAGCCGCGCAGCTCTGATTCGCGAAGGCCGGTGAAGGCATCGACTGTGACGACGGTGCGCGCGGGCTCTGGGAGCTTGGGGAGCATGTCCTGGATATCTTCGAGGGTGTAAGCCCTGCGGACGGGCTTATAGCGCCGTCCCTCGACCTTAACGCCCATGATTGGGTTTATGCCGCGTATCGCGTCTTCCTGGCGGGCATAAGTGAAGACGGCTGACAGGACGGCCTTGGTGCGGAGATGGGTCTGGTGGGAAAGTTCTGGCGAGTCTGCGGCGATCTTGTCGAAAAGGTGCTGCGCGTCGCGGGTGTGGAAGTCGCGCAAGCGGATGTGACCGACTGCGTTTTTAATGTGGTTCTCGTAATGGTCGTTATAGCTCTTGATGGTGCTAGGGCGCAGCTTCTTTTGGCGGCTTGGGAAGTATCTCTTCTCAGTGAATTCAGCGATAGTCATCGCGCCTTCTGGTTGCGCGTCGCCAGAATTTACGGGCGATAGAACCGGCTCGATGAGCGGTTGAAGATCGCGCTTGGATCGATAATCGTCGGAATATCGCGCAAGTTTTTCGCACACCCGGCGCCGCACGGGTTGGCCGTCTTTGAGTTCGTCGCGGTAATAACGAACGTACCAGCTACCGTTTCTTTTGAAGACTTGTCCGCGTTGCATTGGTTTCGCGGTCCGCTGCCGCTTGGACCCAGCTTATCACGGCGGCCCGTCGATTGTGCGGAATTTGAAAATGTAAAGAATGGGATAAGCTCAATGATGACTGTGTCATACATACGATTCAGGGAGCTGAGTTGCGTTATTTTGTAAAAAATGTACGGCATTAGTAGGGCATTCGGGGTGGCATTCTTTACGTTTTAAGAGAGACCCGAAGAGCCGAGCGGCAAGGATGTGGGTAACGCTCGCTCGCTACAGCGCTCTTGGGGGCGCGCTCACGAGCGTTATCCACATCCACTCGGACGGGCAGAGATGTCTCAGGAAGAAGGTGGCCGGTGAGCGGGACGTACCGTCGGGCGTTTCGCCGGAACGCTTCGCGGCGCAGCCTGTTGCTGAGACTCTGTAGAAAGCCATTCTATTATTTTTGGCCACGCGAATCGGATATATCTCCCCAAGCGCAAACACGGCATCGGATTTCGGCAGCGAGCGCGCGTTTTTTCATAGACCCACGAGGGCGGGACCTTCAAGCGCGCGGCGACTTCTTCGGGCGTGAGAATATCCTGCGGACTGAGAGGGGGGAAAAAATTGGTGGAGAGAATTTGGCGGTTTATAGGATCGGTTACGATCGGGGATTCGGCGTAGCTGACGGTCGGGTACGACGTGGCGCGCTCCAGGAGAGCGCTCATGGACCGGATGACGCCCATCACTGAGAATTGTAAGTCAGATTGGGAGCCGGCGTTGCGTTTTTGCGCCTCACCGGCAATTTTTCGTAGGTGAGTGGAGCGTTTAAGCGTTTGTCATGTCGGTCCGATGGCGCTCGACCGGAGGTAGATTCCTGTTTAACTCTCCCTCCGAGATTCCCTTGTTTCGGGCGTTATATATCCAGACCGCGAACTTTTCCAAAAAGGCATTTCTTTCGAGCTTGAGAAGGGCGATTTCAGCTTGCAAGGTCTCAATTCGCTCCAAGGCAACTGCAAGTTCCGGCGAAAGGTATTCCGATCGAGGTTGCGCTCCTTTGGTTGGGGCGGATCGGATTCGGTCCTTTGCAATCTGAAAAGCGCGTTTGACCGTTCGGTGTTCGTTGAGCGCCTGGCGCGTATAGGAATGGTTGAGAATGGCGCCGATCTTATCAACAAGAAGGTTCCAGGTCAGCTTACCGCGCCACTTCGTGAGTAGATCCACAATGATGTCGATGTCATCGGCTGTAAGCTTTGGTTTGCTCATGGTTAAGATTCCCACATGGTTTGATTTTCGTTGGTCAGTTCATCGTGCGCACGGCGGTGGAATAGTAGGCCAGTGGAGCGGCTGCGAAGTGCGGCTGCGGCGGAGTAAAACCCGGCCAGTGGTAAGACATTCCTTTGTCCTCTGGATGAAGGGAAGTCGAAGGAATGTTTATGGTAGAGGTTTATGCGGCGGTACGGCAATTTGTATTCATTGAGGGCAAGAGTCGACGGGAAGCGGCCCGGGTTTTTGGGTTAAGCCGGGAGACTGTTTCGAAGATGTGCCGGTTTTCGCTGCCGCCTGGCTATGTGCGCCAGCGCCCTGCGGCCAAGCCGAAGCTGGGCCCTCTGGTTCCAGTGATTGAGGCGATCCTTGAGGCTGACCGGACGACGCCGGTAAAGCAGCGCCATACAGCCAAGCGGATTTTCGAGCGTCTGCGCGACGAGCATGGGTTTACGGGCGGCTACACCGTGGTCAAGGATCATGTGCGGATTGAGCGGGCTCGTGGGCGAGAGACGTTTGTGCCTCTGGCGCATCCGCCGGGCCATGCACAGGTTGATTTTGGCGAGGCGGTGGGCGTGATTGGCGGTGTGCGCCAGAAGATCCATTTCTTCTGCATGGATTTACCGCAATCGGACGCCTGCTTCGTGAAGGCTTATCCGGCGGAGACGACGGAGGCTTTCCTCGACGGACACGTATCGGCGTTTGAGTTCTTCGGCGGCGTTCCGTTGTCGATTCTGTACGACAATCTCAAGATCGCGGTGGCGAAGATTTGCGGTGATGGCAAGCGCGAGCGTACGCGGGCGTTCACCGAACTGGTCAGCCACCACCTGTTCAAGGATCGGTTCGGACGCCCAGGCAAAGGCAACGACAAGGGGAAGGTCGAAGGACTGGTGAAGTATGCGCGGGCGAACTTCATGGTGCCAATCCCGATCGCCCCGAGCTTCGAAGCGTTCAATACGATGCTGAGCGAACGCTGCCTGGCTCGCCAGTCGGAACGGGCTGGACGGCCCACAGAGACGATCGGCGAACGTCTGGCAGCCGACATGGCGGCGCTCCGGCCCCTGCCACCGACTCCGCTGGAGCCGTGCGAGAAGCGAGGAACCCGGGTGTCGTCGATGTCGTTGGTGCGCTATCGCGGCAATGATTATTCGACGCCGACGGCCTACGGATACCAGGAAGTCCTGGTTAAGGGGTTTGTCGAGGAGGTCGTGGTCCTGTGTCGCGGGGAAGAGATCGCCCGGCATAAGCGATCCTACGGCCAGGGCGTCTTCGTGGCCGAGCCGTTGCACTATATGGCGCTGATCGAGATGAAGCCGAATGCGCTCGACCAGGCGGCAGCGTTGCAGGGCTGGGACTTGCCGGAAGAGTTTCAGCATCTTCGCCATCTTCTGGAATCCCGCATGGGCAATCGAGGCAAGCGCGAGTTTATTCAGGTTCTGCGTTTAATGGAGGCGGCGCCGAAAGAGATCGTCGCGGGCGCGGTGACCGACGCGATCCGGCTTGGCGTGATCGGCTTTGACGCGGTCAAGCAGCTCGTCCTGTCTCGCATCGAGAAGCGACCGGCGCGTCTCGATCTGACGGCCTATCCGTATCTGCCGCAAACGAGCGTCAGGACGACGTTGGCGACCGATTACGCCGTGCTTCTGTCCGGAGGCCACGCATGAGCGCCACCAAGAAGGCAAGCAAGCCTGTCGCCGCAGAGACAATGCCATCAGGCACGACGAGCGGCACGCCGCAGATTCTGCTCACGCATCACCTCAAACAGCTCAAGCTGCCGACGATTCTGCGCGAGTATGACAAGGTCGCCCGGGAGGCGGCGCGCGAGGGGATCGATCACACGGCCTATTTGCTGCGATTGGTTGAACTGGAACTCATCGATCGGGAGCGGCGCGTCGTCGAACGGCGCATCGCTCAGGCGCGGTTTCCGGCGATGAAGAGTCTCGACACGTTCGACTTCACGGCGATCCCCAGCCTCAATAAGGTCCTGGTTCTCGAACTTGCCCGCTGTGAATACATCCTGCGCCGCGACAACATCATCGCGCTCGGCAACTCCGGCACGGGCAAGACGCACATTGGGTTGAGCCTCGGATTGGCGGCCTGCCAGAAAGGCTTCTCGGTTAGCTTCACAACAGCGGCGAGTCTGGTGCACCAGCTCATGGAGGCCCGCGATGAAAAGCGATTGCTGAAGCTGCAACGCGATCTGGCTGCGGTAAAGCTCCTGATCGTCGACGAACTCGGTTATGTGCCGCTCTCGACGACTGGCGCCGAGCTTTTGTTCGAGGTCTTCAGCCAACGCTATGAGCGCGGCTCGACCATCGTTACCTCGAACCTTCCATTCGAGGAATGGACATCGGTGTTCGGATCGGAGCGATTGACCGGCGCGCTCCTCGACCGGCTGACCCATCACGTCCATATTCTAACAATGAACGGCGAGAGCTATCGGCTGGCCCAATCCACGCGCCGCCGCAAATTCGCCGCCACGGGCGCGGACAACCAGCCTGTCGTCGAGGTCATTGATCCCGGCACTGGCGAAATCACCCCCCAATAGCCTCGATAAATTTTTCGCCACCGACATGGAAAGAGGCCCAATTGGGCCTCTTTCCATGTCGGTCCACCCAGCCCAACTGGCCTACTTTTACTCCGCCCCGCTGGCCTGGAATTGCACCGCCCTTGACACGCTTGCGGATTTTTTCTACGTGTTGAGTATCGCCTTTGACAAAGATATTTTCTGGACATATTCAACATGCCGTGGTGACCGGTTGTCACTTACAAGATATAAAGAAAAGGTTACAGACCCATCACCACCAACTCTGCTGAAAAAGATTATGCAGGAATAATGAAGAAAATCCGGACTCTTGTCGGCTTGAGAAGTTTTTCTCTGATCGCGGTCTTATTTTTTTACACCGCTTCTACCTGTATTTCTGTCGCCCAGGAGGCTGGAGATTGCACGCAGGAAGAAGCTGTGCAAGCCGCTCGCGCCAATCCCGTGGTAGCCTCCTTTTGCACTAACAGTGTATATGGAAAAAGGGATGGATGTGAGTTCAAAGCCAGAACATCGTCCCCTTTACCCCTTAATGAAAAAAACGATCCCGGCCCCGGCTGGCTGGTGACTGCGTCAACGAGCGAGGGTTCAATCTTCGCGAAAGTTTCCAAAGCTTGTAAAGTCACAAACCATCCCTTTTTCGTTAAAACCGTTGAGCTTGGAAGCCTCGAATTAGGAGTATTGGAATCGGTCGATGTCGTCGTCGGCAAGGTTGTCGATGTCAAGTCTCCGGAACCTGTACATGTAAACGGTGGAACGAAGCTGCAAACCGAAACCGTCACTGTCGAAGTCAGTAAGATTCTCAAAGGCGAGTTCGATCTGGCGCCTGATGTTCCATCCGATCACACGCATGTCACTGTCAGTAAGGTTCTCAAAGGTGAGCAGACGTCCAAAGTGACCTTTGACGAAAGTTTTACAGATACAGAACATTCGGCTAAGCAGTGGATTGGCACCGGTCATGAGATGCTGTTTTTCATCTCCAGGGGCAGTTTAGCCGGTAGCACTTGTACCGGCCCGCGCTTTACTGAGGAAATAGTCCCGGTTTGATGTTGTGATCTGACGGAGGAGGAACGCGTCAGCGAACTCCGGCCTCGAACCCCGCGAATACAAGGCGACGACAAGTGGGTGTGCTTGGGTGGCACAGGGGAAACACGGAAGCGGA
>Ga0302324_100002405_pt1 | contig 43361 bp, 47 predicted proteins | sample Palsa_T0_1_FD_201949 | JGI IMG/M metagenome (GOLD analysis project Ga0302324, IMG submission 201949) | Peat permafrost microbial communities from Stordalen Mire near Abisko, Sweden - Palsa_T0_1 | ecosystem: Environmental > Terrestrial > Soil > Palsa > Peat permafrost | place: Sweden: Abisko... | reverse complement strand
CCTCGATGAGCGCCGGATGATCGCGCACGGCGTCCGAGAACGAGCAGAAGATGACGCCCGCCTTGGCGAGCTTGTCCTTGAAGGTGGTCGCCACCGAGACGCTGTCGAACACGGCGTCCACCGCGACACCGGCGAGGCGCGCGCGCTCGTGCAGCGGAATGCCGAGCTTCGCGTAGGTCGCGAGCAGCTTCGGGTCCACCTCGTCGATGCTCTTCGGCGCGTTCTTCGGCGGGCGCGGCGCCGAGTAATAGGAGATGTCCTGGTAGTCGATGGGCTTGTAGTGCACGTGAGCCCAGGTGGGCTCGCGCATCCTGCGCCATTGCGCGAACGCCTTCAGGCGCCAGTCGAGCAGAAACTTGGGCTCGTTTTTCTTGAGCGAGATCGCGCGCACGACGTCCTCGTCGAGCCCCGGCGGCAGGCTGTCCGATTCGATGTCGGTCACGAAGCCGTGCCGGTATTTCTGGCCGAGGAGGGCTTCGACGTCTTGGGTTTTGCTCGACACGATGGATGTTCTCTCAGGACGCCTGGCGGCGGATGTCCAGGTTGAAGTTCACGCCCGCAGTGCGGCCCGGCACAGCGTCGAGTCCGGCGAGGTGCTGCAGCGTGACATCCTCGAGCGCACGGCGAATGCCGGCGTTGATGCGCTGCCAGGCTCCCCCCACGCGGCACAGCCGCTCGATGCCGCACTGGCTGGAGGCGCTCGAGCATTCCGTGATCGCGATCGGGCCCTCGAATACGTCGAGAATTTGCGCCGCCGTGATCAGCTCGGGTGCTCTTGCGAGGCGATAGCCGCCTTGCGCACCGCGCGAGGAGATCACGAGGCCGGCACGCTGCAAGCCCTTGAGGACCTTGCTCACCGTCGGACGGGTGAGCCGCGTGCGCTCCGCCAGCTCAGCGGCGGCGCGGTGCCGCGCCGGCTCCTGTGCCAAGCTTGCGAGCACCACGGTCGCGTAGTCGGTCAATTTGCCCATTCTCAGCATGCTCGCGGGCCTCCCCGTCCTCGGTTCCCTATGTAGGACTATTTTAGTCCTCTTTGGTTCCGAGTTCCACCCCAGCAGTGTTTTGTTATCCTTCACCGATTCATTGCTACTTGTGAGACCCGTCCGTCATGAATACCGCAGAGCTAGCCTCCACCGCGCATGCCATGGTCGCGAAACATCGGGGGCTTTTGGCTGCCGACGAGAGCACCAGCACGATTCTCAAGCGTTTCAACGGCATCAAGCTGGAGTCGACCGAGGAACACCGGCGCGCCTACCGCGAAATGCTGTTCACGACCCCGGGCGCGAGCGAATTCATCAGCGGCGTGATTCTCTACGATGAGACCATCCGGCAGAAGACCAAGGACGGCGTGCCGTTCCCGGCCTATCTCAGCAAACAGGGCATGATCCCGGGCATCAAGGTCGACACAGGCGCGAAACCCCTGGCAGGTTTTCCGGGAGAGACGATCACCGAGGGCCTCGACGGTCTGCGCGAGCGGCTCGCCGAGTACTACCAGCTTGGGGCCCGATTTGCGAAGTGGCGGGCCGTGATCGACATTAGTCCCACCATTCCGACCCACTACGCAATCAGTGCAAACGCCGAGGCGCTCGCGCGCTATGCTGCGCTCTGCCAGGAGGCGGGCATCGTGCCCATCGTGGAGCCGGAGGTGCTCATGGACGGAGATCATCCGATCGGGCGCTGCCAGGAGGTGACCGAGCGCGTGCTGCAGACGGTGTTCGATCACCTGTTTGCCGCCCGCATCTTCCTCGAGGGCATGGTGCTCAAGCCCAATATGGTGATCGCCGGCAAAAAGAGCCTGCAGAAGTCCTCGCCCGAGCAAGTGGCCGAAGCTACCCTGCGCACTCTGAAGCGGCACGTCCCCGCCGCGGTGGCGGGCATCGCGTTTCTATCGGGCGGTCAGAGTCCGACCGAGGCGACGCTGCACTTGAGCTTGATGAACGCCGCAGGCGGACTCCCCTGGCCGCTGACCTTCAGCTATGGGCGAGCGCTGCAGGACAACGCGCTGCGTGCCTGGGGCGGCACCGAGGCCGGGTTCCCGGGCGGCCAGAAGCAGCTTTATCAGCGCGCCAAGCTGAACGGCCTGGCGGCAGGCGGTACCTACAAGCCGGCCATGGAAACCGCGGCCTGACGAGTTGAGCCAAGCTGCCCCCATCGTCGAGGCTCGCGACCTGAGTTACGCCGTCAACGGACGGGCGATATTCAGCGGGCTCGACCTCGACATCCTGCCGGGACGCATCACCGCGATCATGGGGCCGAGCGGCACCGGCAAGACGACGCTTTTGCGCCTGATCACCGGACAGCTGCGGCCTGACGGGGGCGCGCTGTCCGTGGCCGGGCGCGACATGCGCACGCTGAAGCGCGCTGCCCTGTACGAGCTGCGCAGGCGCATGGGCATGCTGTTTCAGAACGGCGCGCTCCTCACGGACTTGAGCGTGTTCGAGAACGTCGCCTTTCCGCTGCGCGAGCATACGGATCTGCCGGAACGGCTGATCCGTCTGATCGTCCTCACCAAGCTGCAGGCGGTGGGGTTGCGCGGCGCCGCGGAGCTCATGCCCTCGGAGCTCTCCGGCGGCATGGGGCGCCGCATCGCGCTCGCGCGTGCGATCGTCATGGATCCGGAAATTCTCGTCTACGATGAGCCTTTCGTGGGACTCGACCCGATCTCGCTCGGGGTCATCCTGCGCTTGATCCGGCACCTGAACGACACCCTGGGGCTCACCAGCATCGTCGTCTCGCACGACGTGCGCGAGATCACGACGGTTGCCGACCGGGTGTTCCTGTTGTCGGGCGGTCGGGTCGCGGCCCATGGTACGCCCCAGGAGCTCGCAAGCAACCCGTCGGAGATCGTAAAGCAATTCGTCGGCGGCCTGGCCGACGGCCCCGTGCCTTTTCATTACCCCGCTCCCGACTACTTCGGCGAGCTGCTCGAACGTAGTGGGTAGTCCACATGATCGGGGAGCTGCGCAGAAGTTTGGTGGGTGCGCTCGAGGGCCTCGGCGACGTCAGCCTGTTCCTGTTGCGCCTCATTGCCAATACGCCGCGCGCTCTCTTGCGCTTCGAGCTGATCGGGCGCCAGATCTTCAATTGCGGCGCGCTGTCGCTCGTCATCATCATGCTGTCGGGTCTGTTCGTGGGCATGGTGCTGGGACTGCAGGGATATCAGCTGTTGCAGCGGTTCGGCTCGGAAGAGGCTCTCGGCACGGCCGCTGCGATCGGCCTGTTGCGCGAGCTCGGTCCCGTGATCACGGCGCTGCTGTTCGCCGGGCGCGCCGGCACGGCGCTCGCCTCGGAGATCGGATTGATGCGCGCCACCGACCAGCTGTCCGCGATGCAAATGATGGCGGTCGATCCGATCCTCCACGTCGTCGTGCCGCGCTTCCTGGGCGGCGTCATCGCCATGCCTATCTTGGCGGCGATTTTCAGCGTCATCGGCTTGTACGGCGCCCAACTCGTCGGCGTGCAGCTGATGGGGATCGACTCGGGCAGCTTCTGGTCGCAGATGCAGGCCGCGGTCGAGCTTCGCGACATCAACCAGGGGCTGGTCAAGAGTGCGATTTTCGGCGTCGCCTGCAGCCTCATCGCCGTCTATCAGGGCTACTACGCCGCGCCGACCGCCGAGGGCGTGGGACTTGCGACGACGCGCACCGTAGTGACCTCGGCGGTCGTGGTGCTGTTCCTGGACTACTTGTTGACGTCTGCGTTCTTGTAGTTGTCGACGTCCGCGTACTTGTAAAGAGGTCATCGTTATGGGCAAGTCGAGTACATTGAATCTGGGAGCGGGGACTTTCGTGCTGCTCGGCTTCGCGGCGCTGGCGTTTCTCACGACCCAGACCACGGTCCACGGCCCTCACCTGGGGGGCTCCCGGAGCGTCTACGTCGTTACGGCGAAGTTCGACAACATCGGCGACCTCAAGGTGGGAGCCCCCGTGTCCATGGCGGGCGTGGAGGTGGGGCGGGTGTCTAAGATCGATCTCGATACGAAGCAATACAAGGCTGTCGTGACCATGCAGCTCGACTCGAAATTCAACGACATCCCGAGCGACAGCGACGCGAGCATTTTCACTCAAGGGTTGCTCGGCGGAAAATTCATCGGTCTCACGGCCGGCGGGTCGGATACCTATCTCAAGAACCACGATCAGATCGATTTCACGCAGTCCGCGATCATTATCGAGAATCTGATCGGCCAGCTGGTGTCGAGTTTTACCAACAAGGGGTCGGACTCCTCGGGCTCTTCGGGATCCTCGGGCTCCACGGGTACCGCCGCGCCGACCGCCCCCTCCTCGAAACCGGAGAAATCCAAATGAAGACATTGCAATTGCGTATCACGGCGGCCGTGGCAATGGGCGTTGCGCTTGCGGCGGGGGCCGGCGGGGCGCGTGCGCAAGGGCAAGCGCCCTCGCAGGCGGCGGGCGCTGTCACAGCCGCACCGAACAACCTCGGGCCGGAGGCGCTCGTGAACGACTCGGCGAAGCGCATGCTCACGGAGCTCGATGCGAATCGAGCGATGTACGCCAAGGATCCGGAGAAGCTCGACGCGCTGGTTGCCAATGTCCTCTTGCCGAATTTCGATGTCGATTATGCGGCGCGGCTCGTGCTTGGGTCACCGTGGCGCACCGCGACGCCCGATCAGCGCCAGCGTTTCGTCAAGGCGTTCTATCACTCGTTGCTGACCAATTACGGCAATGCACTGCTCAATTTCACGGCGGGCAACTTCGCGGTGCTGCCGTATCGAGGCGATCCGAACGACACGCAGGCCACGGTGCGCACCGAGGTGAAGAAATCCGACGGCTCGAAGGTGCCGGTCAACTTTACATTGCACAAGACCGACCAGGGATGGAAGGCCTGGGACGTGGTGATCGACGGCATCTCCTACGTGAAGAGCTTCAAGACCGACTTCGCGTCCGAAGTGGAGCAAAAGGGCCTGGATGAGCTCATCGCGCGGCTGGAGAAGGGCGACATCAAGCCGAGTGGAAGCAGCCATTGAAAGAAGGCACGCGCGAGACCGCTTCGTTCGAGTCCCTCGGCGGGGAGCGTTCGCGCGTGACCGGAACGCTCGGGTTCACGACCGTGACGCCGCTCTTGCCCGTCGGCGCCGCTGCCATCGAAGAGGGTCATGCCGCAGTCATCGATCTGTCCGCCGTCACCGGCAGCGATAGCTCGGGGCTCGCGCTGCTCATCGAGTGGCTGAGCGTGGCGCGCGGCGCGGGACGCACGCTGCGTTACGAGAACATTCCTACGCAGGTGCACCAGCTGGCCCTGTTGAGCGATGTCGATGCGCTGCTGTCGGGGAATGGAGCGACGGTTCAGCGCGCGCCTGAATCGGTGCATTCTCTTCCGCAGTCGCTGTGATTGTTCACAGCGAGACGCCGTCAACCCCGCCCGCGCTCTCGCGTTGGACTTACTGTACATAGTCAACGCGCGCGACGCGCGGGAGCACCACCATGCGTACGTTCACTTCTCTGGCACTCGTTGCCGCTCTCGGCCTCGGTGCCGCGTCGCTCAGCAAACCCGCCGATGCGGGCGTCGTGGTCGGCGTGGGCGTCGGACTCCCCGGCGTCGCGGTGGGCGTGCCTGCGCCCGTCGTGGGAGCCGTGCCCGCCTTCTACCCGGCGGGTGCCTATTACCGCTACCCGCATGTATACCCGGGCTGGCGCTACGGTTACGGGTGGCACCGTGGCTGGTACCACGGCCGCTACCGGCGCTAGGGCGGGCCGCTCTCGCGCCCGACCGGGCCGCCGCCCCGTTGCCTACTGGGGCGGCGGGTCCGGGGGTGGCGCCGGGGGTGTCGCAGGCGGCGGCGCCGGGGCCGTCTCCGACCCTTTAGAGGGCTTGGGAGGGGGGGTGCCGATGGAGGATCCGGCCGGCCCGGGATTCTGGTCGGCGTCCGGATCGATGAGCTCTGAACTGGGCGATACTTTCCCGTCGGAGACCAGATACGCCCGGCGCGCGAGATAGGCGTCCCGGATGACCGCATACGGGTCGAACGCCTGATCGATGGTCGACTGGAGGGGCAGGAGCGAGGCCCGGACGTCGATGGCGTAGGGCAAATACAGGCCGTACTCGACCCAGTTGTTGGGGATGTAGGTGATCGGCCTCAAATAAGAATCCGGGATCTTGGCTAGGCCGTCGCGTACATCGGAAGGACCGAGAATAGGAAGCTCGAAGAACGGCCCCGGATGCATGCCCCAGTGGCCGAGCGTCAAGCCGAGATCATTGTAGTTACGGGCGAGCCCGGCCGACGTCGCGGGATCGAAAAGGCCTCCCACGCCCATCACGCTGTTCATGAGGAATCGCCCGAGATCGGTGCCCGCAGCCTTTAATTTGCCTTGCAAGGCATCGCTCACCATCACAATCGGCGTATCGACGTTCGAGAAGAAGTTGCTCACGCCCGTGCGGATGGGCGAGGGCACGTGGCGCACGTAGGCCTTGGTGACCGGCAAAGCGACGGCCCGATCGAGCTTGTCGTTCACCCGGTAGACGCCGCGATTCCAGGATTCCCAGGGGTCTTGCGGGGAACGCACGTGGTTGGCGGGCAGGGTGACGCAGGCGCTCAATCCCAACGCGGCCGCGATTGCGAGCGCCCCACGCGGCGAAACTGTCTTGCACATCCGATGACTCTCCCCGTTGGAAAACAACGCCGCCGAGAGCGGCGGTAAGTCGATCCCGACTAGTGGCGCCCGCCGTTGTCGTCAGCCACCGTATTCTTGCGATTTTTCGGCAGGGCTGCACGAACTTCCTCGAGCATGGCGCTGATGCGCGCGCGCTGGACCGGGTTCAGGTTTGGGACCCCCAGGGCGAGCGCCAGCTGATTCGACGCCGTCATGAGGTCGCCGTTCATGAGGTAGTAGTCCGCCATGTAGTAATAGGAATCGGCAATGTTGCCGGCATCGTTCGCGGCCTTCGCCACCAGTTTCGCCTGATTCGGCGTGGGCTCTACCTGGTTGAACAAGTCGTCGAGGATGAGCTGGGCGCGCTTGTTGTCCCCGGCCCGCATCAAGGTCTCAGCGAGGCGGATGGTGACCGGCACGTTGCGCGGGAAGAGCGCAAGGCCCTTGTCCAGCACTGCCTGCGACTCCCTCGGTTGGCCGTTGGCGAGATACGCCTGACCGAGCGCACCGTAGAACTGAGTCACGCGCGGGTACTCGAGCAGCAAGGCCTGCAGATCGGGGATGGCGAGGGCGGGCTTGCGCGCGGCGATGTCGGCGACCGCCTTGCCGTAGCGCTGCTCGAGGTCGAGGCTGCCGCCGTTCTTCGCGAGGTTGGCGTAATACTCGCGCGCGACCTCGGGATTGCCGACGAGGGAGCGCAGGCGCTCGCGCATCAACAGGTAGCCGAGCGAATCCTCGTGACGGATGCGCCCGATCTGCTCCGCGCGATTGCGCGCTTCCGCGATACGCTCCGCAGACAGCGGGTGATCGATCAGGAACTCGACCGCCTTGACTCGATCGGGGTTCGGGGAGTTGCGCTCGAGCTCGGTGAACATGGTTGCCATGCCGAGGGGGTCATAGCCGGCGGAGGCCATGGTGCCGATGCCGATGCGGTCGGCCTCGAACTCCTGGGTACGGGTGTAGTTGATCTGGTGCTGGATGGCTGCGCTCTGTGCGCCGAGGATCGCGCCCTCCATGACGCTCGGGTCGTTGCGACCCGCGGTCGCACCGAGCACGATGGCCGCGAGCATGGCCGCGGTCGCGAGCAGGCCGGTGTGGGTTTGGTCGATCATGCCGCGCACGAGGTGACGCTGCGTGACGTGCGCCGTCTCGTGCGCCAGCACACCCGCGAGCTCGTTCTCGTTGGTGGTCACGAGGAACAAGCCGCTGTTGATCATGATGAAGCCGCCCGGCATTGCGAAGGCGTTGATGACCGGGTCGCGCACCACGGCGTAGTTGAACTGGTGCTGTCCCTCCTCGGCGTGGCTCGAGAGGCTGTGGCCGAGCTGCTGGATGTAGTCGGTGACCTCGGGGTCCTCGAGCACGAGCCCCTGCGCGCGCATCTGCCGCGCCCAGGCCTGGCCAACCTGGAACTCCTCCTCGAGGGAGACGGCGGCGGTCGCGGGACTGCCGAGATCGGGCAGATCCTGCTCCTGCTGCGGGGCTGCCGGATCCGCCGCCCAGCTCACGCTCCCGCCCGTGGCCGCCGCAAAAGCGGCGATCGCGAGGAAGGCGGCCAGGGATTTCAACAGCTTCATTCGGACTCCTGGAAACAGGCTTGGAGTGCCGGGCGCACGCCAAAGTTCTCCTGCTCGGGCGAGAAGCCCGTCCGGGCCTCCTCAGAGGACTTCGGACGCATAATCTGCCAGGCGCGACCGTTCGCCGCGTACCAGCGTAATGTGCCCGGAATAGGACCACCCGTGGAACCGGTTCACGACATAAGTGAGCCCGGTCGTCGTTTCAGTAAGATAGGGCGTATCGATTTGCGCGATGTTGCCGAGGCATACCATCTTGGTGCCCGGCCCGGCCCGGGTCACCAGGGCCTTCATCTGCTTCGGCGTCAGGTTCTGCGCCTCGTCGATGATGATGAAGCGGTTGAGGAACGTGCGTCCGCGCATGAAGTTCAACGACCTGATCTTGATCCGATGGCGCAGCAAATCCGTGGTTGCACCGCGACCCCACGCACCTCCGGTCTGGCTCTGGGTGAGCACCTCGAGGTTGTCCATGAGCGCGCCCATCCAGGGCTCCATCTTTTCCTCCTCGGTGCCGGGAAGAAAACCGATGTCCTCGCCCAGCGGGATCGTCACGCGCGTCATGATGATCTCGCTGTAGCGATTGTGATCCAGCGTCTGCGCGAGACCGGCCGCCAGGCTGAGCAGTGTCTTGCCCGTGCCGGCGGGACCCAAGATCGTGACGAAGTCGATCTCCGAATCCATGAGCAGGTTGAGGGCGAAATTCTGCTCGCGGTTGCGCGAGCTCACGCCCCACACGTTGTTGCGCTCGGTGCGGTAATCCACCGTCAGCTCGAGCACGGCGGATTCGCCGTCGATTTTCCGCACGATCGCCTCGACGCCGTTCTCGCCCGGATCGTAGACGAACTGATTGGCCTGCCATTCGCTCACCAGCGGCCCGCGCACTCGATAGAACGTACGGCTCTGCTGCTGCCAGGACTCCATCCCCTTGCCGTGCTTATCCCAGAACGTGGGCGGCAGCTGCTGCACGCCGCTCGAGAGCAGATCGGCGTCCTCGATGGTCTTGTCGCTCGAGTAGTCCTCCGCATGCACGCCGACAATGGCCGCCTTGATGCGCAAGTTGATGTCCTTGGACACCAGCGTCACTCGGGCGGCGGGAAACTTCTTCTGCAGAGCGAGCGTATCGGCGAGCAGGACGTTGTCGGCGCCGTGTCCGGGAAGCCCCTCGGGCAGTACGGATTCGAGCAGCTGCGTCTGGAAAAAGAGCCGCCCCGCCGGCGGGCGCTTGCCGTGATTCACCGGTACCGAGGTCGGCAGGGCGAGGCCGCGGTCGATCTGCTTCTTGGTGGCGCTCTGCATCAGCTCGTCGAGAAAGCGGCTGACTTGACGAACGTTGCGGGCGGCTTCGGAAGCGCCCTTCTTGCCCGCGTCGAGCTCCTCGAGCACGGTCATCGGGATATAGATGTCGTGCTCCTCGAAGCGGAAGATCGCCGTCGGGTCGTGCATGAGCACGTTGGTGTCGAGCACGAAAATGCGCCGCTGCTGGTGCGCCTGACGCACCTTGGCAACGGCGGCCGGCACCGGCCGCGGCGCCCCCGTCACAGCGCTTTCACCGCCGCGAGCACCGCCTCGGCGTGACCGTTCACCTTGACCTTGCGCCACTCGGCGCGCAGCACGCCCTCTCCGTCTATGAGGAACGTGCTGCGCTCCACGCCCAGGTATTTCTTGCCGTACATGCTCTTTTCCTGAATGACGTCGTAGCGCTTGCAGACAGTCTGGTCCACGTCGCTCAGGAGCTCGAAGGGGAAGCCCATCTTGCTCTTGAACTTCTCGTGGGACGATACGCTGTCCGGGGAGATTCCGACGATTAATGCCTTGAGTTTCTTGAACTGTGGGAATGAGGCGGTGAAGCTCTGGCCCTCTTGCGTGCATCCGGGCGTGTTGTCGCGCGGATAGAAATAAAGAACCACGCTCGAGCCCGCGGCCTGCTCCAGGGACCATTTCCCGGAAGTGCCCTGCAAGGTGAACGTGGGTGCCTTCTTACCGACTGCGATCTTGCTCATGTGCTCTCGTCAATTCTTGACCGGCTCGAATATGGCGTCCAGGTTCAGATGATCGCAGAAATCCATGAACTCCTCTCGCAGCACGCCGATGTGCAGACGGCTCGGGACGTTCACGATCATCTGGACGGAGAACATCGGCGCGCCGGTGTGCGCCGCCGCATACGAGCGTGTCGACAGCTCCGCGATGTCCACGCCGCGCTGAGCAAAAAAACCCGAAAGGCCCGCCACGATACCGGTCTGATCGAGGCAAACCACGTCGATCGAGTAGGGGAGCATGTCGTTGCGCGCCGCGCGCTCCTCGGTGCGCCGCAATTGAATGTTCATGCCGGTGGCGTCCGCGAGCTTCTTGAACTCGCCCTCGAGCTTGGCGAGGGTGTGCCAGTTGCCGTCCACCAGGAGCAGCATGGCGAACTCGTTGCCGAGCGAAGTCATGCGGCTTTCGCTGATGCTTCCGCCGCAATCGGCCACCGCCTTGGACAGCTCGTGGACCATGCCGACGCGATCCCCGCCGACTGCGCTTATCACAATATGTTGTTTCATCGATGCAAATTCTACCGGATGGCGCTTGCCACGGTGCAGTCTCAAGAATTATGGTAGCGCTATTTCTCCTCGGGAGCCCTAATGCGCGGAAGCCTGGTAGCCATCGTCACGCCGATGAGCGCAGACGGGAGCCTGGACCTGGCCTCATGGGATCGGCTGCTCGATTTTCACCTGGCGGAGGGCACCGACGGCATCGTGATCGCCGGCACCACCGGGGAGTCGCCGGTGCTGACGCTCGAGGAGATCGAGGAGCTCACCCGCCGGGCGGTCGCCCGCTGCGCCGGCAAGATTCCGCTGATCGTCGGCGCAGGAACGAACTCGACGGCGAGCACCGTGGCACGGACTCGCGCGCTGTCCGGGCTCGGGGTCGACGGCGTCATGCTGGTGACTCCGTATTACAATAAGCCCCCCCAGGAAGGCCTGTTCCGTCACTTCGTGGCGGCCGCGGATGCCTCCGCCGTACCGGTCGTGATGTACAACGTACCCTCGAGGACGGCGGTCGACCTCGAGCCCGCCACCGTCGCGCGGCTCGCCCGTCATCCGCGCATCAAGGCGCTCAAGGATGCGAGCGCGAGTCTTGCGCGCGTGCGTGATCTGTTGGCGGTGTGTCCTGCCGATTTCTCGGTGTTATCGGGCGACGACGCGACGGCGATCGACTGGATCGGCGCGGGCGCGCACGGCGTCATCTCGGTGACGGGCAACGTTGCGCCGCGACGCATGCAGGAGGCATCGAGCGCGGCGCTCGCGGGCGATCTCACTGCCGCCCGCGCCATCGATGCGCAGCTCAAGTCCCTGCACCGCGATCTGTTCGTCGAGGCGAATCCTATTGCGGTGAAGTGGGCCGTGGCCCGGTTGGGTCTCATCGGGAACGGAATCCGCTCGCCGCTGGTCGAACTGTCGCCGGCTCACCACGAGACGGTGCTGCGCGCGATGCGTTCGGCGGGCGTGCGTCTCGAGGACCGTGCAGCGTGAGAATTCATCGGATCATCTTGGTGGTCGCCGCGGCGACTCTTTCGAACGGCTGCGCCCGCTTGCTGCATGGCTTTGCGCCGGACTGCCATAAACCTCAGGAATACCAGCGAGCGGTGCAGAAGCCGGCGCTCCAGGTGCCCGCCGGGCTCGATACCCCGAATACGCAGGGCGCGCTGGTGATTCCGACCGTCGATGTGGTGCCGCCGCCCCGCGGACCGCACGATGCATGCCTCGATGTGCCGCCGCGCTACAAGCCCGCACCGCCCAACAAGGCTGGGAGCAGCACCGGCTAGGCCGATTTGATCGCCCCGGCGGCCTCGGGTACCCTTGCGGGCCGCGCTTGAGTCCTGGTTATCCGAGCGGAGAGGTGGCCGAGTGGTCGAAGGCGCTCGCCTGGAAAGTGAGTAACACCCTAAAAGGTGTTCGAGGGTTCGAATCCCTCCCTCTCCGCCAACCTGGGCGCGTGCTAAACTACACGCCTACGGTGCGACATCACCCGGCTCCGCCAACAAGCGCCCTGTTCGGTCCATGGTGGCTCGCGTTGGCATCTTCGCGGCGACTGGTCACGAACCCCGTCAGGCCCGGAAGGGAGCAGCGGTAGCGGCTTTAAGTCGGGCGCCGAAGACCTGCTAGCGCGGGCCGCCTCCTATAAACTTAAACCTATGAGCTATATCGTACTGGCGCGCAAATGGCGCCCGAAGCGTTTCGCGGAAATGGTGGGTCAGGAGCACGTGCTGCGTGCGCTCACCAATTCCCTCGACAGCGGCAAGATTCATCATGCGTTCCTGTTCAGCGGCACGCGCGGCGTGGGCAAGACCACCATTGCGCGCATTCTCGCGAAATCCTTGAACTGCGAGCGCGGCGTGAGCTCGAGCCCCTGCGGTGTGTGTGCGGCGTGCCGCGAGATCGACGAGGGCCGTTTCGTCGATCTCATCGAGGTCGATGCCGCCTCGCGCACCAAGGTGGACGACACCCGCGAGCTGCTCGACAACGTGCAGTACGCGCCGAGCTGCGGGCGCTACAAGGTGTACCTCATCGACGAGGTGCACATGCTGTCGAACCATTCCTTCAACGCGCTCTTGAAGACGCTCGAGGAGCCTCCACCGCACGTCAAATTCCTGCTGGCCACCACGGACCCGCAAAAGCTGCCCATGACCGTACTGTCGCGCTGCCTGCAATTCAGCTTGAAGCGTCTGTCTTCGAGCCTCATCGCCGAGCGCATGAAAGTGATCGCGACCGCCGAGAAGCTCGACTTCGAGGCCTCGGCTCTCGCGCATCTGGCGCGCGCCGCCGACGGCAGCATGCGCGATGGACTGAGCTTGCTGGACCAGCTGATCGCCTTCGGCGGTGGCGCTTTAAGCGAGGCGAACACGCGCGCCATGTTGGGCACCATCGACCGCGGGCACGTGACTCGCATCGTCGAGGCGCTGTCGCGTGAGGACGGCCCGGGACTGCTCGCGCAAGTGGCCGAGCTGGATCGCGACGCCCCGGACTACGACCGCGCACTCGCCGATCTGTCGGCCTTTCTGCAGCGCATCGCCATCGTGCAGATCGTGCCCGATGCCGCCCAGGAGGACGAGCAGTTCGACGCCGACGCGCTCACCCGTTTGAGCCGCTCGATGGCGGCGGAGGACGTGCAGCTCTACTACCAGATCGCGCTCGCCGGCCGGCGCGATCTGTCGCTCGCGCCGGATCCACGGCTCGGCTTCGAGATGACGCTGCTGCGCATGCTGGCCTTTCGTCCCGATGCAGCCGGGACGAGCGCGGCGATCGGGGCGACGCCCGGGGGCGCTTCCGGCCGCGCCACAGCTTCGGCCGCGCCGGTCGCGCGTCCGGCCGCCGCTGGGGCTCCAGGTGCGGGCGTCGTGCCGGCGAGTATTGATGCGGCCCCGCGTGCGGGCGCCGTGCCGGCGACTAGCGATGCGGCTCCGCGTGCCGTCGCGGTACCGGCGAACATCGATGCCGCCTCGTGGCCGCGCATCGTCGAAGGCGCGAACTTGAGCGGCATGCTCCGCCAGTTCGCGCTCAACTGCGTCCCGGCCTCGTTCGAGCGCGACGTGCTGACGTTGCGGCTCGATGAGGTGGCGGACGCGCGGCGCTCGCGCGCCATCGAGGATAAGCTCCAGCAGGCGTTGACCAAGTACCTGGGACGCGACTTGCGGCTGCTTTTCGAGGTCTCCCGGAGCGAACTCGCGACCCCGGCGCGCCAGCGTGTGCTCGCGGATCAGGACAAGACCGCGCGCGCGGCCGCGGCCTTCGAGGCGGATCCGGTGGTCAAGGGATTGCAGGAGCGATTCGGCGCCGAGGTGGATGCCGCGTCGGTGAAACCGGCCAACTAGCACAGGAGACTTTAGATGATGAAAGGCGGACTCGGCAATCTGATGCGCCAGGCGCAGCAGATGCAGGAGAACATGCAGAAGGCCCAGGCGGAACTCGTGAATCTCGAGGTGACCGGTGAGTCGGGCGCAGGCATGGTGAAGGTCGTGCTCAATGGGCGTCACGAGGCGAAAAAGGTGACCATCGAGCGCAAGCTCGTGTCGGAGGATCTTGAGATGCTCGAGGACCTCGTGGCCGCGGCCATCAACGATGCCTCGCGCAAGATCGAGGAGCGCGGCAAGGAGAAATACGCGGATCTCATGTCGGCAATGAATCTTCCCCCGGGCATGAAGCTGCCGTTCTGACTCGATGAAGTACACGCCCACGCTCGCGCGCCTGATCGATGCCTTGCGCTGCCTGCCCGGCGTCGGTCCGAAGTCCGCCCAGCGCATGGCCTTTTACCTCCTGGAGCGCGACCGGGACGGCGGCCGCGCGCTCGCGCAGTCGCTAAGCGAGGCACTGTCCTCGGTCGGGCATTGCAAGCGCTGCCGCATGCTCACGGAGAGCGAGCTCTGCGCCATTTGCGCAACCCCGCAACGCGACGCCGCGCAGCTCTGCGTGGTCGAATCTCCCGCCGATGTCGTCGCGATCGAGCAGTCGGGCGGCTTTCGAGGACGCTATTTCGTGCTCATGGGTCACTTGTCGCCACTCGATGGGATCGGGCCGGCCGAGCTCGGGCTCGATGAGTTCGAACGGCTGCTCGCCGAGGGCGAGGTGCGCGAGGTGATACTCGCTACCAATCCGACCGTGGAAGGCGAGGCCACCGCGCATTATCTCGGCGAGCTCGCGCTGCGCCGGGGACTCAAGGCTTCGCGCATCGCTCATGGCGTGCCGGTGGGCGGAGAGCTCGAGTACGTCGACGGCGGCACGCTTGCGCATGCGCTCGCCGGGCGCACCCGCGTTTCTTGAGCTATGAGGCGAGCTTCTCGTAAAGCCGATAAAGCCGGCGATAGCTCTCGTAGCGCCGCGCCGAGATCTCGAGCGCGAGTACGGCATTGCGCACGGCGCATTGCGGCTCCTCGAGATGTCGGCAATCGCTGAAACGGCAATCGGCGGCGCTGCGGTGAATCTCGACGAAGCCGCGCTCGGCGGCGCGCGAAAGGCTTGCCGGCGGGGCGAAATCGCGCACCCCCGGCGCATCGATCACCGCCGCGTGCGACGCGGGCAATCGCGCCGACGACAGACGATAGCTGCGCGCCGTGGTGGTCGTGTGGCGGCCCTCCACCTCACGGGTGAGCTCGGCGGTTTGCGCCGCGGCGTCGGGCACGAGCACGTTGACGAGCGAGGATTTGCCCACGCCCGATTGTCCCACGAGGAGCGTTGCGCCGCCCTCGAGCGCGCTGCGCAGCGCCGGAAGGCCCGCGCCGGTGCGCGCCGACACCTCGAGGCAGGGCAGACCGAGGATGCGGTAGTTGGCGAGCTCCGCCGCCACATCCTCGCAGCTCATGTCCGATTTGTTGACGATCAAGAGCGCATCGATGTCCTTGAGCCGCGCGCCCGCCCAGTAGCGATCCACCACGAACCAATCGGGGAGCGGCTCGCAGGCGACGACCGCGGCCACACGGTCCAAGTTGGATGCGACCGGCTCGGCGCGTCCCCGGGCATCGATGCGCTCGAGCAGATTGCGGCGCGGCTCGAGCGCATCGATGCTCGGGCCACCGTCCGATTCACCGCTCACCCAGTGGACTCGATCACCGCACACGATGCGCTGCTTGCGGCCCTTCAATGCGCAGCGCAAGGTCTCTTCGCCCGATTGCACCAGCGCGCCGCGTCCGTAGCTCGCGAGCACGATGCCGAGGCCGCTCCTGCCGCTCGTTTGTCGGCCTCTGCTACCATTCGGCAATGAAGTCTCCCGAGAATCTAATTTGGATCGACCTCGAGATGACGGGCCTTTCGCCCGAGACTGATCTCATCATCGAAATCGCTACGATCGTAACCGACAAGCACCTCACCGTGCTCGCCGAGGGCCCCGTGATCGCGGTGCACCAGAGCGCCGCGGTGATGGCCGGAATGGACGACTGGAACCGCAAGCAGCATGGTAGTTCCGGCCTCACCGAGCGCGTGCTCGCAAGCCGCGTCGATGCGGCGGCTGCGGAGCGCCGCACCCTCGAGTTTCTCGAGAAGTGGGTTGAGATCCACCGCTCGCCGATGTGCGGCAACAGCATCTGTCAGGACCGGCGCTTTCTCGCGCGCTACATGCCCATACTCGAGCGGTACTTTCATTACCGCAATCTCGACGTGAGCACGCTCAAGGAGCTCGCGCAGCGCTGGGCGCCGCACATCGCCGCCGCTTTTCACAAGAACGCGACGCACCTGGCGCAGGACGACGTGCGCGAATCGATCCGCGAGCTCGAGTACTACCGCGAGCACCTGCTGCGGCCCCTCGGGGCTCCCGCCGCCTGAACGCGGGCGTGGGTACCCCTTGGCCGGGCGCCCCTGGCCGGGCGCCCCTGGCTTCAGCGCGCCGCGGCCGCCTCGTTGGCGAGGAACATCCAGGTCTCCACGACCGTGTCCGGATTGAGGGACAGGCTGGTGATGCCCTGCTCGACCAGCCAGCGCGCGAGCTCGGGGTGGTCCGAGGGTCCCTGGCCGCAGATGCCGACGTACTTGCCTTGCGCTTTGCATGCCTTGATGGCCATGGCCATGAGCGCCTTCACCGCATCGTCGCGCTCGTCGAAGAGCTTGGCGACGACGCCCGAATCTCGATCGAGACCGAGCGCGAGCTGGGTCATGTCATTCGAGCCGATGGACATGCCGTCGAAGTACTCGAGATAGCGCTCGGCGAGCACGGCGTTGGTCGGCAGCTCGCACATCATGATGTGCTGCAAGCCGTTCTCCCCGCGCTTCAGGCCGTTGTCGCTGAGCAGCTGCGTGACAGCCTTCGCCTCGGCGAGCGTGCGCACGAAAGGCACCATGATCTGCACGTTCGTCAGGCCCATCTCGTCGCGCACGCACTTGAGCGCGCGGCACTCGAGCTCGAAGCACGGCCGGAAGACCTTGTCGATGTAGCGCGCGGCGCCACGGAAACCGAGCATCGGATTTTCCTCGTGCGGCTCGTAACCCTTGCCGCCGATCAAGTTCGCATACTCGTTCGACTTGAAATCCGACAGCCGCACGATCACGGTCTCGGGCGCGAAGGCCGCCGCGATCTGCGCGACCCCCTCCGCCAGCTTGTCGACGTAGAAGCTCACCGGGTCCGCATAACCGGCGATTTGCTGGGAGATGGTTTCCTTGAGCTCCGGGCTTTGCTTGTCGAACTCGAGCAGGGCGCGCGGGTGCACTCCGATCATGCGGTTGATGATGAATTCGAGCCGCGCGAGGCCCACGCCGTTGTTGGGCAGACCGGCGAACTCGAACGCGCGATCGGGATTGCCGACGTTCATGGCGATCTTGACGGGGATGGGCGGCAGCGAATCGAGCTCGATGCTGCGCTGATCGTAATCGAGCATGCCGTCGTAGACGTGGCCGGTGTCGCCCTCGGCGCAGGAGACGGTCACCGCCTGGTTCTCGCGGATCGCCTGAGTGGCGGTCACGCAGCCGACCACGGCCGGGATACCGAGCTCGCGCGCGATGATGGCCGCGTGGCAGGTGCGTCCTCCGCGGTTGGTGACGATGGCAGCCGCGCGCTTCATCACCGGCTCCCAGTCGGGGTCCGTCATGTCTGCGACCAGCACGTCGCCCGCGCGCACCCGCGACATCTCCTTCACGTCGCGGATGATGCGGGCGTGGCCGGCGCCGATCCTCTGCCCGATGCTGCGGCCGCTCACGAGGAGCGTCGAGCGCGATTTCAAGGTGAAGCGCTGGATGGTGCGCCCGGCGCGGCTCTGCACCGTCTCGGGCCGCGCCTGCAAGATGTAGATCTTGCCGCTCTCGCCGTCCTTGCCCCACTCGATGTCCATCGGCGTGCCGTAGTGCTCCTCGATGACGAGGGCCTGCTTGGAGAGCTCTACGATGTCTGCTTCGTCGATGGAGAATCGCTGCCGATCCTCGGCCGGCACGTCGACCGTGCGCACGCGCTCCTGCGTGCCGGGCTCGCCGTACACCATCTTGAGGGCCTTCTGGCCGAGATTCTTGCGCAGGATCGAGCGGCGCCCGGCGCGCAAGGACGGCTTGTAGACGTAGAACTCGTCGGGGTTCACCGCGCCTTGAACCACCGTCTCGCCGAGACCGTAGGAGGAGGTGAGGAATACGACGTCGCGGAAGCCGGAGTCCGTGTCGAGCGTGAACATGACGCCCGCCGCACCGAGATCGCTTCGCACCATGTGCTGCACGCCGACGGAAAGCGCGACCGCGTTGTGGTCGAAGTTGTTGTGCACACGGTAGGCGATGGCGCGGTCGTTGAACAGGGACGCGTAGACCTCGTGCATCGAGGCGAGCAGGCGCTCCTCGCCGCGCACGTTGAGGAAGGTCTCTTGCTGCCCCGCGAAAGAGGCCTCGGGCAAATCCTCCGCGGTTGCCGATGAGCGCACGGCGACGGCGAACTCGGAGCCGCTCCCCATCTTGCGAAACGCAGCGAGGACCTCGTCCCGCAAGCGCTTCGGGAACGGAGAAGAGAGTATCCAGCCGCGGATCTGCTTGCCGACGGCGGCAAGCCGCTCCACGTCGTCGACGTCGAGCGAGCCGAGCGCCTCGGCGATGCGCCCGCTCAAATTCTCCTGCGCGAGAAAATCGCGGTAGGCGTACGAGGTCGTCGCGAATCCCCCCGGAACCGTGACCCCCAGATTCGACAAGGTCGAGATCATCTCGCCGATCGAGGCGTTCTTGCCGCCCACGATCTCGATGTCCTTGCTCTTCAACTTCTCAAACGGAATGATGTAGGGGTTCATCGCTTCTTGTACTCGCTTCTTGTCCGGCCATGGAATAAGTGAAACACTTCCGGGGTAAACGCCCGCCGACACATGGAAACTACCGTGAGTAAACGAACAGTGTTTTTTGTATCAGACCAGACGGGCATTACCGCGGAGACGATGGGCCACAGCCTCATGACACAGTTCGACGGGATCGAATTCCGACAGGTGACTGTGCCATTTATCTCCACCGTTGACAAGGCGATAGAGGCGGTGCGAAAGATCGATCTGGTGGGCAAGCACGAAGGGGTGCGGCCGATAGTTTTCAGCACCCTCGTGCAGGAAGACGTGCGCAATGTCGTGCGCGGCAGCACGGGCTTTTTTCTGGATTTTTTCGACGCCTTCCTGGCGCCGCTCGAGAACGAACTCAAGACGCAATCCTCCCATGCGATGAGTAGGACGCATCGCAATGCCGACACGCACTCCTATGCGATGCGCATCGATGCGACCAATTTCGCGCTGGCGAACGACGACGGATCCGTGCTGCGCGATTACGAGCGTGCCGACGTGATCCTGATCGGCGTATCGCGCTCCGGCAAGACGCCCACGTGTCTGTATTTGGCCATGCAGTACGGAATCTTCGCGGCGAACTATCCGTTGACGGAGGACGACCTGGAATCGCGCAAGCTTCCGCGCGGACTCGAGTTGCACACGCGCAAGCTCTTCGGCCTCACGATCAAGCCGGACCGGCTGCAGCAAATCCGCAACGAGCGGCGTCCCGACAGCCGCTACTCCTCGCCCCGCCAGGTCGCCTTCGAGGTGCGCGCGGCGGAGTCCTTGTTCGAGCGCCACGGCATCCCGTTCATCGATGCGACCGAAGTCTCAATCGAGGAGATATCGAGCAGAATTCTCGACCGCACGGGGATCGAGCGGCGATTGCGGCCCTGACACGACTTACCTGCATGGTATAGTCGCTGCATGATCGCTGATCAGTGGTGCCAAACGTCGTGGCGGGCCCGGCCCGGGAGCTTCGTGAGTCTCATGACGCTGTACGAGAGCAATTTCGTGCGTCTGGGATGGCTGGTGCGCGACCTGCGTTCGATCGTCTCGCGTGCGGTATCGCGCGTCGGCTCGGACTGTGATCTCTATCTCACGCCGATCGAGTCGTGTCCCTACACGACTGTGTTCCGCCTCACCTATGAGTTCGATTTCGAGGGGGAGTGGGTGTGCGATCCCGATCTGGAGGTGTGCGTATATCACGATGCGCGGCTGGCCGAGGTGCGCAGTTTCCGCGGCTTAAAGCGCCATCCCGAGCTCGCCCGCCTCGAGTCCGGACTCAAGCGTGAACTGGATCAGCGCTGGAGCCGTAACATGCTGTTAAATAAATGGCTGGAATACTGCGCCGAGCGAGGCCATCACTTCTAGTGGGTAGAATCCCCCTGGTGTCCCGCGACTGATCCATCGGCTCGAGGCGGGACATTGATCGACAAGCTCAGCTTTCTCAAGGGAGGGTCGGAGGGCGGTAGCGTGAGCGCTGACGAAGAGCGCCTCATGCAGCTGTTCCAGAATCGTGCCGGCCTCAAAAAGGCCTACGCCGATCTCAAGGACGAATTTCACATTCTGCGCGATCGCCTGAAGCAGCAGGAGGGCGCGACGCTGCGCGTTCAGGAACAGCTCGACGCGCTCGGCGATCTGCTCGCGGACCCCGCCACGGGTTTCGGCGCGCTCGTCTTCTTTCAGCTGCGCGGACTTTGGAAGACCTGCCATGAGCAGCTCGCCAAGTTCGCGACGGACCTCACCCGCCAGCAGGAGGCGCGCGAGACGGCGCGTCATGAGGCCGAATGCGAGGCCACCAAGAACATGCGCCTCGCCGACGTCGAGGAGCGGCTGCAAGCGGCGGCGGCCGAGGCCGACGCCCATCGCGAGCGTCTCGTGGCGGCTCAATCCGAGCTGTCGCGGCTCACCGCCTTCTGGCATTACTTCCGCCGCCGCCGCCGCCAGCGAGCGCTCGAGTCGATTCGCCAGGGTGTGGTGGTTGCCGACTCCGCAGTGGGCGAGCTGCACGCGGAGAAGAGCGCGATCGCGGCCGAGACGGCCCCGGATTTCCCCGGCATCTCCTTGGGCGCACGGCGCAGCATCAACCTCGCCATCATCAGCTACGCCGAGTCGCTCTGCGAGCACGTCGATGAGTTCGGGCTGGCGGCGCGCGCGAAGGAAGCGGTGGCCCGCCGGGTGCACGAGATGGCATTCGGTTCGCGCACCGAATGCGAGGAGTACATGCAGCGCGTGCAAAAGGCGCAAACGGCGATAGCCAACCACCGGCAAATCACCGCGGCCGTGAAGGGAAAGCTCGAGCGGCTGCGCGCGATCGGCGAGTATCGGAATCTCGCCGACACGGTGCCCACGGCGGATTCGCTTGCGACCGCGAGCGCGGCCTCACAGAGCCAGTGGAATGTGCTCGCCGAGGACTACTGGGATCTTTACAACCTGCTGCTGCGCTGAAGCGCCGCGCGCCCGCTAGGGCCGACAGGCGGCATTCCTCTCAATGCAGCTCGTTGTGCAGGTCTGCGCGCCGGGCCTGGGTCGGCCCCACCTTGTGCACCGAGGTCACCGCGAAATCCGCGGCGATCTGCGTCGCCTCATCGAGGATGATGCCCGCAGCGGCGTCGTCCTTGATCTCGTCGAGCGACTTGACGGGCGGTTCACCGCGCGCCGCGCGCAGCCCGTTCTCGCGCTCGAGCCGGCCCGCGTCGAGCCGCTTGCGCTCGGCCTCGCGGGTCTTCAAGTTGAGCGAGACGGTCTTCTGATTGCGGATCGAGTCGAGCGCAGCGATGTCCTCGCGCAGGTAGCGGAAATCCGCGCTGTCGGCCGTGCGGTCGTCGTGCAGCTTCTGCAGCATCGAGGCCGTCGACTTGAGGTCGCCCTCCACCTTGAAGGTCGCGGGCTCGATGTGGTCCCAGGGCAGCGCCCGATCGCGGGTGCTCTCGCCCACCTCGTTCGCATCGATGAGGGAGGGAATCGAGATGTCGGGCGTTACGCCCCGGTCCTGCGTGCTCTCGCCGGTGACCCTGTAGTACTTGCCGATGGTGACGTTGAGCTGCCCGAGCTCGGGCTTGCGGCCGAAGATCGTGTAGTTGAGCGGATGCGCATTCTGTACCGTGCCCTTGCCGTATGTCTGCTGGCCGATGATGAGACCGCGTCCGTAATCCTGGATGGCGCCCGCGAAGATCTCGGAGGCAGATGCGCTGAACCGGTCGACCAGAACGATCAATGGGCCGCTGTAGAAGATCGCGGGATCCGGATCGTCGTCGACCTCGATGCGTCCCGTGGTATCGCGCAGCTGCACCACCGGTCCGCGGTCGATGAACAGGCCGGTCAATGACTCGGCCTCGGGCAGGTAGCCGCCGCCGTTCGCGCGCAGATCCATGATGAGGCTCTCGGCGCCGTCCTTGCGCAGCTCCCCGATCAGCCGCTGCACGTCGCGGGTGGTGCTGCGAAAGTCCTTCGCTCCGGCGCGGCTCGCGTCGTAGTCCTGATAGAAACTCGGCACCGTGATGATGCCGATCTTCACATCGCGCCCGTTGCGGGTCACGGTGCGCATCGCCTTGTGCGAGGCCTGTGCCTCGAGCGAGACGCGGTTGCGCGTGAATTCGACCACCTTCTGTGCAGTTCCCGGCGCCGCGCCGGCCGGCAGCAGCTGCAGGCGCACCACGGTGCCGCCCGGGCCGCGGATCTTCTGCACCACATCGTCGAGGCGCCAGCCGATCACGTCGACGAGATCGCCGGTCTTGCCTTCGCCGACCGCGGTGATGCGATCGTTGGCGGCGAGCTTGCCGCTCACCGCGGCGGGGCCGCCCGCGATCACGTCGATGACGGTGACGTAGTCGTCGGTCAGCTGGAGCGAGGCGCCGATGCCCTCATAGGAGAGGCTCATCTGGATGTTGTACTCCTCGGAGTTGCGCGCCGAGAAGTAATTGGAGTGCGGGTCGAGCGACAGCACGAACGCGTTCATGAAGGCCTCGAACACGTCCTCGGGCTTGCTCTGATCCATGCGCTTCGCCACGTGCTCGTAGCGCTTGCGCAGCATGTCCGCGACCTCGGGCCACTGCTTGCCCGTGATGATGAGCGACAGAGCGTCGTTCTTCACACGCTTGCGCCACAGCTCGTTCATCTCCGCGGCATTCGCGGGCCACGGCTCCTTCTCCCGGTCGAAGTTGAACGACTCCTCGATGTCGAAGTCCGGTTTCTTCTGGAGCAGCTCGACGGCGTAGTTCATGCGCTCGCGGCTGCGCTGCTGAAAGCGGCGGAAGATCACGAAGGCCGGCTCCACGTCGCCCGCCTTGATCGCGTCATCGAGCTCGTAGCGGTATTTCTCGAACTCCGCGATGTCGCTCGCGTAGAAATAGCTACGGCCGCTGTCGACGGCGTCGAGATAGCGGTCGAGAATCAGACTCGAGAGATGGTCATCGAGCGGTGCGCGGCGATAGTGCTCGCGGGCGATGATGTCGCTCACTCGCCGCGCCACGTAGTTCTCCTGCTCCGTGGGCTCGAGCACGGCGCCGGCCACCGCGGAAGGCGGGGCCACCGGCGGCGTCATGGCGGCGCCGAGCAATGCGGCGAGTCCCACCGCGCTCGCGCAAACGACGATGGCGGAGAGCCAGCGAGGCCTCTCGACCTTGGTCTCCGGATGCTTTACGACCGTCATCAGCTGCCGTTCTCCTGTAAAATAATCGCCCAATCTACCTTTAAGGCTAGACGAGCCCATGCCGCAAGCCAAGTGTATACGAGCCTGAAGATATGCGTCCGTTCACGGTTTTGATCGGCATCGTGCTGGGCTCGGCCGCCTCGATCACGTTTGGCCTGGGAGCCGTCCTGATCGTCTTCTGCGTGCTGGCCGGGAGACACCCGGATCTGTGGCGCGAACTGCCGCGGCTCATGCTGAGCTTGGCGGCGTTCGGTGTTCTGACCGCGGCTAGCGCCGGTAGTTTCCTCGGCCAGGCCAAAGCCCGTCCCTGGCGCGGCTGGGCGCACGTGGCCACCCTCGCCGTGCTTGCCGGCATCACCCTGTGGTATTGGCCGCACCGCGCCTGATCGGCGCCCTGCAGTCGATTCTTCTGAGGACAGCGACTCCATGCGATATTGGCTGCAGCGCGCGTTTTTGGCCGGTTGCCTTGCCGCAACGCTCGTGGGTTGTGGGCACCATCACCCCGCACGCCAGGGGGGGCCGCCGCTCGATCTCGAGGAAATGAGTTTTCGCGCAAATCTGCGCGCGCTCGCTGCGGACGATTCGGAAGGCCGTAGACCCGGTACCCCGGGCGGGCAGAAGAGCGTCCAGTTCCTGACGGCGCAACTTCGTAAGTTCGGTCTCAAGCCCGGTAACGGGGAGAGTTATGTTCAACAGGTGCCTCTCGTCGAGATCCGCGCGGCCGCGGATCCGACGCTCTCCATCGGCGGGGGGAGAGGCACGTTACTGCCTCTGCGCCAAGGTACGGACATGGTCCTCTGGACGCCGCGCACCGCTCCGACGGCGGCGCTCGCCCAGAGCGACCTCGTGTTCGTCGGTTACGGCATCGTCGCGCGCGAATATCATTGGGACGACTACGCGGGCGTCGATGTGCGCGGCAAGACGGTGCTCGTGTTGCTGGGCGATCCCGGCTACGGCAGCCGCGATCCCGGCGTCTTCAAGGGTCTCTCGCTGAGCGCCTACGGGCGCTGGTCCTACAAGATCGAGGAGGCCGAGCGCCACGGCGCGGCGGGGGTCCTTTTGATTCACGATCCGGGCCCGCTCGGTTTCGGCTGGGACGCGGTGAGGAATACCTGGATGGGCGCGCACCTCGAGCTCACCTCGACTGCGGGCCAACCGGACTTGCCGGCGATCGAGGGCTGGCTCACCGGTGGGGCGGGTCGCGCGCTTTTCTCGCAGGCGGCGCTCGACTACAGCGCGCTCGTGGCCGCGGCGGCTCGTCCCGGCTTCAAGGCGTTGAGCATGGGGCTCAAGGTGAGCGGCGAGGTGCATGCCGAGGTGCGCCGCTTCGATTCCCCGAACGTCATCGCAGTGGTGCCGGGGGCCGGTCACCGGCACGAGTACGTGCTCTACTGCGCTCACTGGGACGGTCTCGGCCGCGATCCGAGCGGCGCCATTCTCGACGGCGCAGTCGAGGATGCGAGCGGGGTTGCCGGACTTCTGGTGCTGGCGCAGTCGTTCGCGCATATGCGTCCGGCGCCCGATCGGTCGATCGCGTTCGTCGCCTTCACAGCGGGCGAGCCGGACCTGCTCGGCTCCCGCTACTACGTCGAGAATCCGGTGATTGCGCTCGATCAGACCGCGGGCGCGATCGACCTCGACGCCCTGCGCGGCGGGCGCACGCGCGACGTGGTGATCTTGGGCGCCGGCAACTCCGAGCTCGAGGAGTCGGTGCGCGCCTTCGCGCTGTTGCAAGGGCGGGAGGTTCGACCCGAGCCGCATCCCGAGCAAGGTCTGTACTATTCCTCGGATGACATCAACTTTGCCCGGCACGGTGTGCCCGCGCTGTACGTCAAGGCGGGCATCGACGATGCGGCGCGGGGACCGCAATACGGGCTGACGCAATGGGACGAGTACATGGCGCAGCGCTACCGCCAAGCGGGCGACAAGTACTCGGAGGATTGGAACGTGGCCGGCGCGATCGAGGATCTGGCACTTTACCGGCAGGTGGGCGAGCGTCTCGCCTCGACGCGGCGGTTCCCGCGCTGGTATCCGGATAGCGAGTTCAGCGCGAACCGCAGCGGCGCGACGGGCGGCGACTAGCGAGCGCCCGTTGCCGCGCGACCATCGGCGCGCTTCGGCACTTGCCGCCTTCAGCGCTTGCCGACCCGCGCCCAGTTCTTTCTGCGATCGAAACCGCCCGATGAGTTGTACGGGTCGAAGCCGCCGCCGGCATCGCGCGGATTCGGCGCAGCCGTGTCGACCGCCGGCGCAGCGGGTTGCTCACGCTGCGCTTCACGCAATTCCCGCGTCCCGAAGCTGAATTCCTCAGTCGGTTTCTTGTCGTTCATCATGATCGATCCTCTTCACCCCTGCGCAAGTCCTCTACTCGATTGGACGCTGCGGCAAGTAGATGTTCCCAAATGGCGACAGCGCCGGTGTGGGCAAGATTGCGGAAATGCGACTCACGTCGCGCGGCGCCGCCCATTAAGTAAGCGGCGCGGCGGATTAAGTAAAAGGGCCGCTATGACTCGATCGCGCTCGCGGCGCCTCAAGCGCGCGTGCGCGCGGATCGAGCGGCGAGAACGCTCGGCAGCTGCCGATCGAAGGGCACCGTTTGGTTTCGGCCGCGAAGCTTCGCCGTGTAGAGCGCTTGATCGGCGGCTCTGACGAGCTCCGTGACGCTCGGAAAATTGACCTGCCCGCCGTGCGTCGCGCAGCCGATCGAGATGGTGACGCGGGCATGCTCGGCGCCGATCGGATGGCCGGTGCTTTGAAACGCTGCGACGATGCGCTCGCAGATGCCGTGTGCGGTGTCGGCGTCCGTGGCCGGCAGCACCACCACGAACTCCTCCCCGCCGTAGCGTGCGATCAAGTCGGTCTCACGCGTATTGCCGCGCAGAATCCGCGCCGTCGCTTGCAGGATCCGGTCTCCCGCCTGATGACCGAACCGGTCGTTGATGCTCTTGAAGTTGTCGAGATCGGCGAACGCGAGACTCAAGGGCCATTTGTGCCGGGTGGAATGATCGAACTCGCGCCCGAGCACCTGATCGAGATAAGCGCGGTTGTAGACGCCCGTCATGGCGTCGCGGCGCGTCTCCTCCTCGAGCTCGAGCGTGCGCGACGTCGAGCTCTCGGCCACGGCGCGCAGCGTGTTGATCTCGCGCAGCGCGATCAGACTGCGCAGCATCAGGGCCTCGCGCGCCTGCTCCAGGATCAGCTCGGGGTGCTGCTGGGACAACAGGTCCGTCTCGAACGGCGCCTCGGTCTCGGGCAGCACCGACCCGATGGTCGCGAGCACCTGACCGAAGGCGACCTTGTCGAGGCCGAGGCTGCGCTCCAACGCGAGGCCCACTTCCGCGAAGGGCCGTTGCTGCGGCTCGCGCAGGAACAAGTCGGCGATGGGACCGGACTGGGCGACGCAGCGCTGGAAGATGAGCGTGGGATCGCTCGTCACCGACAGATCCACCCGGTGGCTGTGCTCGATAGCGCCATACAGACGCGGCGGCAGGTTCCAGTTCTTCATCAGCCACGCGCCGATCTCGGCGTGATCGGCGTTCAGCCGGCGTTTCTCGACCTCGGCGAGCCCCCGATGGTCGCGCTGGTCCGAGCCGGCGCCGCGATACAGATCGGGCAGCGCCTGATCGAGCGCAAGGATGCCGACATCCTGCAGCAACGCAGCCAGGAATATTTCCTCGGCCATGGGCTGGCGCAGCGCATCGGCGAGGGCCCGCGCCGCGGTCGCGGCGACCAGGGCGCGGCGCCAGTAGAGCGGGTAATCGACGCCGTTCACCTTGCCGGCGCGCAAGGTCTTGACCAGCGAGAAGCTCAACGCCAGGGTCAGGGTCGCGTTCAGGCCGAGCACCACCAGGGCTTGGCGTAGATTCTCGCTCTTGCGCCGCTGCGCGTAGAGCGGTGAATTGGCGATGCGCAGCACCTTGGAGGAGAGCGCCGAGTCCAGGCTCAGGACTTTCGCCACCTTGCCCATCTCGATCTCTGGATCGCGCGCGAGCTCGATGATGTGACTCGCCACGCCGGGCGGCGAGGGGAAACTCACCAGCGAGCGAAGATGCGCCTCAATCTCGGGATTCAACGGGCACTCCCACGGTGCAGAACGGCTGATCGCCTACACTGGGTTAGCGTCCAATGGCGGGGTAACTTAAGGGGGCGGAATAGGGGAATACACTAGAAATGTTCAATGCCGCACCTTCGGCCGAAGAACACCCGGCGCGGGGAGAGGCTCAGCTGCCCGCCCGCCAGCAGAGCCGCAAGGCCCGAAAGCTCAGCCACAGGACATAGGGCCCTAAAAGCACGATCCACGAGGCGGGCGAGCCGGTCCGGAAGCCCTCGTAGATGCTCGAGAACAGCCGTCCGACGCTCGCTCCCTCGTAGCGCCCGAGGAGGGCGGACCCTGCGAAGAAAATGAGGACGGGCATGAGAACGAAGCCCGCGATGAGTGCGATGGCTGTGAGCAAAAGCTCACGCGGCCAGCCGCCGCCCGGCCCCGAGCCTTTCAGAATATGTGCAAAACGCATACTGCGTCATTCTAACGAAATGCCTGCACGCTCGCCCGGGCGTACACTACGGTCCCATGCGCCCCTGGACTTCGGAAACGCTGTACGAGGCAAGGCCCTGGATCCTCATGTTGGCCGGAGCGCTTCTTGGGATCGGCGCGACGGGTTGGTCGCTGGCGGTCGGCTACTGGACCGTGTGGCGCGGCCTCTCCATGTTCGCGGGCGCCGCGCTCGCGATCGTCGGAGGCATCATTCTGCAATTGCGCCAGGATTATCGCGCACGCAGCAAGCTGCGCCGGGTGTCCTCACGATAATGCGCACCGCCGTCATCGGCGTCGGGTATCTCGGCCGATTTCACGCGCAAAAATATCGTCAGGCGGAGAACTCCGAACTCGTCGGCATCGCCGATCCCTCGCCCGAGGCGCGCCGGGCTGTGGCCGCCGAGCTCGAAGTCCCCGCGTACGCCGATTACCGCGAGCTCCTGGGCCGCGTCGATGCGGTGAGCATCGTCACGCCGACGCCGCAGCACTACGCGATCGCCCGGGATTTTCTCGAAGCGGGCGCGCACGTGCTGGTCGAGAAACCGATGACCGCGAGCGTCGCGGAGGGCGAGAGTCTGATCGAGGCGGCGCGGCGCGCGGGTCGGGTGCTGCAAGTCGGCCATTTGGAGCGCTTCAACGCCGCCGTGCAAGCCCTGCAGCCCATTCTCACCGTGCCGCGCTTTCTCGAGTCCGCACGGCTCGCTCCGTTCAAGCACCGCGGCACCGACGTGAACGTGGTGCTCGATCTCATGATCCACGACATCGATCTGATCTTGAGCATCGTACGCTCGCCCGTCACGGCGATCGATGCCATCGGCACCAGCGTCTTCTCGAAGGAAGTCGACATCGCGAATGCCCGCCTCAAGTTCGCCAACGGCTGCGTTGCCAATGCGACCGCCAGCCGCGTGAGCATGAAGGCCGAGCGGCGGCTGCGCCTGTTCGAGGATGACGCCTACGTGTCGGTGGACCTGCAGCAAAAAGTGCTCACGGTGATTCGCAAGAGCGGGGAGATGGCCGCGGATGGCGTGCCGCCCGTCGACATCAAGGAAACCACCTATGAGCAGGGCGATGCGCTCAAAGCGGAAATCGAGGCGTTCCTCGAAGCGGCCCGCGGCGCCCGCGCGCCGGCGGTGAGCGGCGAGGACGGGCTCAAGGCGCTCCATGTCGCGCTGACCATCACCGCGCAAGTGACGCGGACGCAAAACGCGTCCTGAACGCTCAACTGCCGGGCGGTGCGGCGCTCGCCGGCGGCGATGTGGGCTGAGCAGGGCCCGGCGGAGCCGCGACGGGCGGAGCCGCGACGGGCGGCTGGGCCGGAGCCCCCGTTGCGGGCACCGGTGCCGTCAGCGGGGGCAACGGATCCGTCACCGTCACCCGGTCCACGAAGTAGCGTGTATCCGCGAAGCACGTGGAAGGCACGCCGGGGTGCTCGGTGTAGTGCAACTGCACGCGCGCGCCGACGGCCTTTTCGATCTCTGCGCCCACGCCCGGATCGCGTACGCTGAAGCGCCAGATCTGTGGCGAGAGACCGCCGGAGTACAGCGCCAAGTCGCCCTCCTGGGTCTTGCAGACCCAGCCGCGGCGCGAGAACTTCTGGAGCACGCCCGAGCGTGTGCCGTCCGAGTACGCCCATTGCAGCGTCAACCAGGTCCAGAGCCCCGTGCCCATGAAGAGCACGAGCAAGAAGACGAGAAGGTAGCGCGCGCTTCTCATGCGCCTCCCGCCTTCAACCCGACGAGCTGCTGCGACTTCTTCAACAGATCGATCGCGGTTTCGGCACCCAGCTTTGCCTTGATCGCGGACTGATGATTGGCGACGGTTTTCGGGTTGAGACCCATCGACTCGGCGATATCCTTGATCGAACGGCCCTGCGCCAGAAGCTGCAGCACCTCGAATTCGCGCTCGGTGAGCTCGCCCGCGTCGCGCGCCTCGAACTCGCGCAGTGCGAGTTTCTGTGCGATGTCCGCGCTCACATACTTCTTGCCGCTCGCGATCGAGTGCACCGCTTGCACGAGCACGTCGGGCGCGCTCGCCTTGGTGAGGTAGCCGGCGGCGCCCGCCTGTATGGCGTGCGCTGCGAAGATCGCTTCCTCGTGCATGCTGAAGATCAGCACCCGTGCGCTCGGGTCGTGGGCGAGCATGCGCCGCATCGCCTCGATACCCGTGGTGCCGCCCGGCAGGGTGATGTCCATCACTACGATCTGCGGCTTCAGCCGGCAGAAGGACGCGTGCGCCGCGGCCGCATCTTCGGCCTCGCCCACCACCTCGATGTCGCCTTGGCGCTCGAGCAGCCGGCGGTAGCCCTCGCGCACGACCGCATGGTCATCCACGAGCAGCACGCTCAAATGTCGGTCGTGCCCGGCCATGATGCTCCCGGCGGGCGGATCGAGGTCTCGCTCGTGCCCACACTCGCGCAACATAGAACAACAGGCGGGGGTTTTCCAGTGACGCCGCGTTTTGCCGTGCGATCAACAGCGAACTGCGCTCTCGGGCCTGTTCGTGAACGGCTGCTTCCGAGGTAGCCAAAATCGTAAACTTTCCCAAAAACGAGCATTGGCGTTGACGCGCGATAGATGATTCAGTCGCTTGCGAAACTTACCTATACGCCCCGTAACTCGCGCATTTTGGGTTCTTTATGGTGAAAGTTCGATTGATCCTCTACGCGGCAACCTCGACATACTCGACCCGGCTAGAGGGCGGGGGAACTGGAGTTCCGTCTTCGCGCATCCCCTCGAGATGAAATTCGATCGCTTCGCGAACAGCAGAGATCATTGGGCGTCTCAGTCGACCCTATCCTGCCTAATCGGCAACCACCAAGTGTCACCACAATCGAGAACAATAAAAACAACAGCACCCTCAAAACGCGCCATCTGGCAAGAAATGGCGCGTCATAGACAGCAGCGATATGAGCGATAAACGGCACAAATAGTGCGGCGACGGTGAGGACGTCGAATAACCAATCCACTCTGTTGAAAGCAAAAAGAGAGGCAGTCACCGTCGCTGCCTGCCAGAGAACGATCAGACACAAGCGGGTTACATAGCTGCAAGACAATGAATTCGGACATCTTTAAATCGACCTCCTCCGTCGACTGGCTTCTGCTCGCGACGTCCGGCAGCCAACCGGCAGAAAATACTGGCATTGGACTTGTTGACCAGCGATTTGCGACCATGCTTTAGTAAATGATGCAGGGCATTCTTCGCACTGACCGTCTCTGGCTTAACCCCGCCGAAACGGCGGACACGGCGCGGCTCATCGACATAAACGATCCGACGATGGCAGAGCGCATCACGCAGCTTGTGGAAAGCCAGCTGAGTTGGTGGCAAGAATATTCGTATGGGCTCTGGCTGATCGTTCTGCCGGCCACTGAAAAACTCGCTGGTTGGTGTGGTTTGCGCCCTGGCGATCGCCCTACTGAACCGGAGCTGCTTTTTGGTTTGGCCGCGAGCGAGCGAAAGCAGGGGATTGCAACGGAAGCAGTGCGAGCCGTCTTGGCATATGCGTTCTCCCTACCCACCATTCGGTCCGTGTGGGCCGCCACGGACGGGAACAACTTGAAATCGGCGGCGGTTATGCAACGCGCCGGTATGCAGTTCGACGCTCGAAGAGAACTCGGTGGAGTGTCGAGCGTGCTGTATCGGATTTTAGCGCCGTCGAGGAACGTTGAATGAGTACGACCCGAAACGAGCGGGCCGCTACTTGCGTCTTCAGGTAAGCACTACGCCGAATTTTCCGGGGAAATAAGCCATGGATGGACGGAGGGGCAGAGTCCGATACTTGAGCGCGGTGTTCCTGAGCAACACTTGCGCCGCGATTGCGTTCGCCATTCTATCGCCAACATTGGTTGCGAATCTCAGTCAGTGGCGCACAAGCGCTTTCCTGATTGCTGTTGTAAGCAGCATTTGGGCGTTGCCGAATGTTGTCGCTGGCCCCCTCTATGCGCGGCTCGTCGCGCGCTTCAATGCTCGAGTCTGCCTCCTGGTCGGCATGGCATGCTCCATCACGGCAATGTTGCTTTTCCCGGTCTTTCCCAATGTGCGGGTGTGGATCGTGCTGCAGCTCGTGAGTGGAATCATGCTCGGGCATTTCTACATAGTTACGGAGGCGTGGCTCAATCATTTCGCGGACGAATCACTGCGCGCGCGCGTGACTGCCATCTACGGAATCCTTCCCGCGGTCGGCTATGCGATAGGCGCCGGCATCTACACACTCGTCGGGTATCGGGGTGTCGCGCCCTTTGCCGCGGCTGCGATCGCAATGGCCGCCGGTTTAGTTCCGCTGCTACTCATGCCCGGCAACGCAGGCGACATCGTCGTTGGCGGTGAAAGACGGATGTGGGCGACGGCGCGCTTTGTCCCTCGGCTACTCGCCATCGCCTTGATTGCGGGAATGCTCGAGACCGTGCCTTGGGGTGTTTACCAAATCTATGGGTTGAACAACGGACTGGCCATTCAGGCAGCAGGCTGGATACTTCCCGTCTTCTTCGCGGGCCAAATCCTGCTGACTTACCCCATTGGATGGTTGGCCGATCGGACGGGACGGAGGGGTCTTTTGAGCTGGACGGGTTTGCTCTCGATGTCGCTGATGGCCGCCATGTACGGTCTGGGTCGCACGAGTGTTTTGTGGGGTATCGTCTTTGCGACGGGTGGAGTGTTCAATGCGGTGTACACACTTGGCTTAGCGCTGCTGGGACAACGCTTTGAATCCGAGGCGTTGGTATCCGCCGGCGCAGCATTCATCACCGCATACAGCATTGGCGCTGTCATCGGTCCGCCGGTCGTGGGCGCGCTGATGGACGACATCGGTCCCCACTCCCTCCCTCTAGTTCTCGGGGCCGCAGCCGCAATCGTGACGCTATCGGCGCTGGCCGGGAAATCGGAGTGGACGCCCAGGCTCTCTTCGCCCCATCAAGGGCCGCTAGCTCAATCGAACGACTCGTGATGAGGCGAGCACCCCCATAAAGGGTTCTTAATGGGAATGTGTCGCAGCCCAACGGAGGCCGCGAACACCCCGCTTATTGCAGTTCTCTGATCTTTTTGTGAATTACCGTTCCAACTGTACACACCCACCTGGTTTACACTCAAAGCGGCGCTGCTCCAGGCCCTCGCTGGCTGGGCCCCTGACGGTATGAACCTCGAGCTCGATTCCGCAGTCCGTCGCGTCGTCGGTGAATCTTTCGGTAACGGAGATCGATTGGACCTCTGTTAGCTTCGGCGACAGCAGTGTCGCAATCATTTGTCTCTGGGTCGCAGTAGCGACTAGATAGGGCTGAGATTCTACGACGTGGACATGTCCCGCCTGATCGACCTCGGACGTCGTCACGTGCACGTTATTGCGCGGGTCTACCGAGAATATCGGCGCGGCGCCGCTATCGGTGGTCCGCGGTCGTGTAATGGTTACGGATAGCCTGACGATTTTTTCTGGAGCCGGTAACCGCGTCAAAAACGAGTCGAGCGAAAGCTTCCCGACCGGCAGCAGCTTAAGTTCGTGTGTCTCGAGTTGCAGGCAAGCATGAAATGTGTCATCCGCAAATGGAAGCGCCGGGGATAGGGCCGCTACCGGTATTACGATAACGGCACCAAGCATCATGAACGCGATTTGGCGCTTTTTCTTCACTGGCATCGCGCCATGCTGACAGTTGACGTAGCTGATTTCCATCAACCTCATCCTCAATGCCGATCTCAGACTTAAGTCGAGGTGCTGAAGGCAGCTGTCTGCGCGTCGAGACGTCGCGTCTGCGGCCGTTTACAACAGAGGCCGGCACGACTGTCCGGCTTATGCGGCATTGCCTAGGTGCGCAGCGAACAAGCAAAGTTTGATTGGATCCACCACCGACTCAAGTCGACCCGTACCGGATGCGACCGGCAGCTATTGGAAGTGTATGATTCAGTATTTTGGGAAGGAAGAATCTTCCTGGGGCACGTGGCCGGCTCAACCTGAACTCCAAGGTGTCGATTGAACGCTCGACAGGTGTTTACGCTGCTTGCGGCCGCTTGCCAGCTTTCGTTCTCAGCGTGTACCGTGACGCTCGCGCGTCACAGTGCGGCCTATGTCAATGATCGGACTGTGGAAGTGCACAGCGACCTCGACCTCGACAACTCCAGCGTGTTCAAGCTGAACGACATTGAATTTTCTGTCCGTCCGAAGAATAGCCGGTATGCTGAAGTGATGATCCTTCCGTTCCCATGGGCGTCCGGGGAATCCAAGGACACCTCAACCAAGTTTCACGTGCTGGTAAGGTTCCACCCGAATCGGGCAGGCTTTGTGCTGAGACCCGAGAAGATTCTTCTTTCATTTTCGCCTACGGAGGTTTTAGCGCCGTCGCTGATTACTCGGCCGCACTGGACTGGCTCGGACACTGCAACGTATAAGCCACACGCGTCCACCTTTGAATCAGCCACGTTAATCACGGGAGTCTCCTATTCCGTAGAATATGACTTCCCAATCCCTCCGCCCGATCCCGTGCGCGGCTTTTCTATTGAGATTGCAGGCTTGGAGCTGGATGGCACTCCTTACAAGATTCCCGTGGTGACGTTTAAGCAGAAAAGAACCCTGGAACCTGATTTCCCACATTAACCGGCACGTAATGGCCGGTTGGAGCCCGTGGCGGCGGCACCGCCCGTCATCGACTCCTCGCGACCCGAAGTTGACGCTGCTCAATGACTGCTTCGCGCCCACAGGTTTTGAGCCAGAAGCATTTGGGCTTGAGCGTTCGGGTGCGCGCGCCGCAGATTACCCGTGCCGGCGCAACACCTGCTTCCAGGACCACAGTGAGGCGAGGCCAGTCAGACCTGCAGCGATGCCGAACGCGATGCGCGCTACGGTGACGCCACCGCCCGTGCTCACGACCGCGCGGCCGACGCCGGCTCCCACGCTGAATCCCGACGCCTGGCCAAAGAAGGCCACCCAACCGAACATGACCGCCATGGAGGTCATCACCCCAGCGCCCAGCGCATGATAGGCGCGGCTGCCGGTCGCGACCCACTGGCCAATGAGCACGCCACTGGCCGCGAGAAGTACGCCCACACTGACGCCAAGGACGCGTCCTTCGACGGCGGTATCTGACGCCGAATTCAGCTGTTCCAGTCCGAGGCCAACGAGCAAAAGGCCTCCGCCAGTGAGCACAACCGCGATGGCCCGGCGCGCGCCGCGGCCGATCGTGCCGTAAGGCTCGTCCGGCAGCGCTTCACCCCTTTCGGCCCGTCGCCGCCGGCGCCAACTCGCGACGACGAACGCGGGAACGATCGAAAACGCAGCGCCAACGACACCGGTAACGAGCGGCAAGGTCCATAGTGGAGCGAAGGCGTCGACGCGGGCGCCATCGGGATGATCGGTCTGGTAGAGAACCTGCAGATGCTGGCCGATCCGATACGCCGATTCCGGGCCCGACACGTCCGACGTCACGACATACGTGCGCCCATCCGTCGCATTGAACTGGAGCACAGGCGCATACGCAGCAGCGCCACCCTTCATGCGTCCCACCTGCCGGGCCGCGACGACGGTTCCGTCCGCACGTGATCCGGAGAAGATCAGGACGGCGCGCTGCATCGTCGACCCGATGGCGATGGTGAGCAGCACCAAGCTGCCGACCGCGAAGGCCCCGACGAAACCGTAGACAACAATACGTGCACCAATGGATGGCATCGTTCAAATAGAGACAAAATTAGCAATGAAGTAGGGCTCTGGGAACAACAGGCTATGCGTGCGTGCATCACCCTCGATGAATCGGCTCATCAGGTATCCCTCTAAAATGCCGATGCCTGGATTGTGAGCCACTTACAGTGTAGCCTTTTTCACACAGTCTCGGCCGCGAGGAGCCCGTCCGCCTTGATCGCATCGACAAAGCGCGTCGCGACGGCCTCTGACGCTTCGGAAGCGATGTAGGCCCAGATTTCGGCAAGATCGGCTTCCGCGGTCCCGGTTAGCCGGAGCGTGAGCGGCTTGCTAATAGCTTCCTCCCTCGCTCAACGATCTTCTTCGTATCGAAGTCTTTGACGCGACCGGCCGCGACATCGGCCAGGCCTTTGTCGATATCGGCCTTGAGCGCCGCGATCTCCTGGAGCTGGACGGCGCGCTTCATCTTCCATTCCCGCAGAGCTTCGCGCACGACTTCACTTGTGGAGGCGTAGTCGCCGGTCTCGACGGCCTCTTTAACGACGGCCGCCATGTCGGCGGGCATTGTGATCGTCATGCGTTCGATGGTGGACATGGCGTGGCTCCGTTTACGAGGTTCATCTGCATACTTTATCATACTTATGAAGCAGAGACCGAAATCCGTGCCCGCTCATTTCATCCTTCGCGATGCCCATGCGGCGCATGGCAGCGAGGATGGCGTTGTCGCTCATCGGCCGCCGGCTGCTGCGGGCGCTGGAGAAGACATATCGGCCGCGGCCGGTGACAGGCTTCAGTTCGCGCAGGATTGCAACGGCTTGCAACGACAGCGGGACCACGTGCGGCGTGTTCGTCTTGGTGACCGTGTAGCGCCATTCGCCGCCATCTAAGTCCATGGCCGTCCACTCCGCATACCGCAGCTCGCCGGGTCGCACGAACACGAGCGGCGCAAGGCGCAGGGCACAGCGAACCGTCAACGATCCTTCGTAACCCTCGATGGCGCGCATCAGCGCTGGCGTTTCGCGCGATGGTGTCGGTGAGCGGCATCTGGGGGCAACTCCCATGCGGGTTCGACCAGTTGCCCCCGGAAGTCAACGGAAAGCCCCCTCGCTCCCAGGATCTCAAAAGCATAAAAAAACCCGCGTTTTATGCGGGTCCAGTGGAAATCCTCGGATCTTTATCTGATGTTATCGGATCGATCGAATGGTGGAGCCGGGGGGAATCGAACCCCCGTCCACAAGCCCTACGCCTCAAGATCTACGTACGTAGCCACAGTCTATTGTTCTCGCCGCTCGCTACCCGACGGGCAGGGAAAGCGCGCGGCCAACCCAGTAACGATTCGCGGGATACACCCCAGGTACGTGTATTCCGCTAGCTGATGAGCGCTACCCTCGAACGTTCGCATCAGCACGAGCCGGTCGAGGTTCAGCCGCGATTAGGCGGCTAGAGCGTAGTTGTCTTCGTTGGCAACTATAGTTTGCAAGCAGTTTTACGAGGAACTAGCACCTCGGTACGCACCTGAAGTTTCGCAACCCATGTCGAAACCGGTCGGCCCCAAGTGAGAGCCGAGTATACCCCTTTTGAGGGCGACACGCTCGGCGCCGGCACGCAGCGCCGCACGCTCGGCGCAGCCTAGTTCAGCGCAGCTTCGTTCAGCGCCGGCTGGCCTTCATGATGCGGCCTTTGTCGCGCTGCCAGTCCCGATCCTTGTCGGCCGCGCGCTTGTCGTGCTGCTTCTTGCCCTTGGCGAGTCCGAGCTCGAGCTTGGCGCGCCCGGCTTTCCAGTACAGCTGCAGAGGCACCAGGGTATAGCCGCGGCGCTCGACCGCACCTATCAGGTGATCGAGCTGCCGCCGGTTCAAGAGGAGCTTGCGCGTGCGGGTGGGGTCGGTGTCGACGTGGGTCGAGGCCGAATTCAAGGGCGCGATGTGCGCTCCGAACAGGAAGGCCTCGCCGCTCTTCAGATACACGTAGGCTTCGGCGATCTGCGCTTTGCCCGCGCGCATACTCTTCACTTCCCACCCGAGCAGCGACAGACCGGCCTCGAAGCGCTCTTCGATGAAGTAATCGAAGCGCGCCTTGCGGTTGACGGCGATCGGGGGCGGGGCGGCGTCGGCGATTTTTGCCATGGCGGGAGTCTACCGTGCGGTGTGCGAGAATTCCGCCTTTGCGGCGCAAGGCCGCGGGCGGAGTACCAGATTGAAGGTCGTGGATCGCAGTGCCATCGTCACCGCAACGCCTGCGCAGATGTTCGCGCTGGTGGACGATGTGCCTCGCTATCCGGAATTCTTGCCCGGATGCGTTGCCGCGCGCCTCGACAGCACCTCGGCGAACGCGCGCATCGCGGCGCTCGAGATCGCGCGCGGCGGATTGCGCCTGGAGTTCACCACGCGCAACACCGTCTCGCCGCCCGGTCAAATTCTGATGGAGCTGGTGCAAGGGCCCTTCAATCGGCTGATCGGTCGCTGGCGCTTCGAGTCGCTGGGTGAGCGGGGCTCGCGTGTCGGGTTTCACGTCGAATTCGAGTTCAAGAACCGCTTGATGGGGCTCGCCCTGAATCCCATGTTCGAATCGGTGTGCGACAAGATCGTGGATGCCTTCGTGGCGCGGGCGCGCGAGGTGTACGGCGCCTCACCGCGCGGCGGCGGCTAGGTCGGACGTGCGCATCGAAGTGGCCTACGCGCTGGCGCAAGGCGCCATCCAACGCAGCTATGACTTGCCCGCGGCGGCCACCGTCGGCGATGCGCTCAAGGCCGCGTGCGCAGACCCCGCCTTCGCGGGCATCGATCTCGACGGCTCGCCGATCGGCGTGTTCGGTGCGCCCGCGCGCCGCGAGCAACCCTTGCATCCGGGTGATCGCGTGGAGATCTATCGGCCGCTCGCCCTCGATCCCAAGGCGGCGCGGCGGGCGCGAGTCGAGCAAGCCCGCGCGCTCAAGGGCGCGCTCAAGGGAGGGAAGTCGTAGTGAGCCGTCGCCGGCAGGCCTAGTAGGTGCGGCCGTTCTTGATTTTGGCCGCCGAGGCGTCTTGCTTCGCGGCGAGCTCGTCCGAGGGCTTGTCGAGGCGCGCCACCTTGTCACCGTCGAAATACACCGTGACGCGGCGCGAGTCGACGTGGCGCGTGCGGCCCTTCTTCAAATAGTAGATGTAATCCCAGCGTTCCTTGTTGAAGCTATCCGCCACCATGGGGGTACCGAGAAGATAACGCACCTGGCTGCGCGTCATGCCGGCCTTGACCGTGTCGACCGCGGCCTGGTCGAGGAAATTACCCTGTTGAATGTTGATGCGGTAGACGCAGCCGACCGCGGCCAGGGCGAGCCCGACGGCGATCAATCCGGTACGAAGAGGTTTCATCGAAGTGGTGCGCCGTCCGTAAATGGTCGATAATCGAGATCACATCATACCGGATGCTACCGCATGCCGCAGCGACTCAAACCGCCTTCCACCTCCGAGAGCAACGACCTGCGCAATGCAGGCCTCAAGGTGACGCTGCCGCGCCTGAAAATCCTGGACATCCTCGCCGACGGCTCGGCGCGCCACATGAGCGCGGAGGACATCTACAAGAAGCTCTTGATCTCCGACGAGGACATCGGCCTCGCCACGGTGTACCGCGTGCTGACGCAATTCGAGGCTGCCGGCCTCGTGACCCGCCATCACTTCGAGGGCGGCATGGCGGTTTTCGAGCTCAACCAGGGGGCCCACCACGATCACATCGTGTGCGTGGACTGCGGCAAGGTGGAAGAGTTCATGGACGGCGGCATCGAGGAGCGGCAACAGGCGGTGGCGAAGCGCCTGGGCTTCGAGATCAGCGATCACTCGCTCATTCTCTACGGTCACTGCCGCAAGCCGAACTGTCCGAACCAGAAACGCCTGAAGCCATAGCGGCCTCGCTAGCGCCGCGACACGGGCGAGCGCTTCCTCGACGGTCCCGCCGAGCCCGCGCCGGCGAGCATCTCGCGGGCGTGGGCGCGCGCCCGATCGCTGATGTTGATCCCGCCCGACATGCGCGCGATCTCGTCGACCCGCTCTTCGCGCGTCAGCGGCTTGACCGCGGTGCGCGTGATCTTGCCGTCGGTGAGCTTGGTAACCCGGAACTGCGCGTGCGCCTGCGCAGCGACCTGAGCGAGGTGCGTGACGCACAGCACCTGAGCGTGCGTGCCGAGCGAGCGCAACTGCCGCCCGACGATCTCCGCCACGGCGCCGCCGATCCCTGAGTCGACCTCGTCGAATACACGGCAGAGCGAGTCCGTGCCTCCGGCCGCGGCGACCTGCACGGCGAGGCTGATGCGCGAGAGCTCCCCGCCCGAGGCAACTTTGCCGAGGCTCTTGAGCGGCTGGCCCGGATTGGCGCTCACCAGGAACTCGATGCTGTCGCCGCCGTGCGGGCCGAACTCCTCTAGGGCCGCCTCGATGCTCACCGCAAAGCGCCCGCCGGCCATGCCGAGTGACTGCATGAGCGCGGTGATCTCCGCTCCGAGGGCCTCGCCGGCGCGGCTACGCGCCTCGGTCAAGCGCCGGGCCGCCTCGCGATAATCGCGCTCGAGCGATGCGAGGGTGCGCTCGCATTCGGCGAGGCTCTGCTCGGCGCCCTCCAGCGAGCGGATCTCCTCCAGGGTGCGCTCGAGCTGTGCGGGAAGCTCCGCGACGCTCTGGCGGTGCTTGCGCGCGAGCCCCTCGAGCGCCGCGGCCTTGCGCTCGATTTCCTCCTGCCGCGCCGGGTCCATGTCGAGCGCATCGAGATAGTGGCGGAGGGAGTCCGCGGCCTCGCGCACGAGAATGGCGGCTTCGCCGAGGAGTTGCGCCGCCGCGCCGAGCTTGGGGTCCATCTCGACCGCCGCACGCAGCGCCCCGCAGGCCTTGGCGAGGAGGTCGTGCGCGCTCGCGCTCTCCTCGTCGTACACCGCATTAAGAGCGCCGCTCGCCGCTTGAGCGAGCCGCCCGCGGCCGGCAATGCGCTTCTGCTCGGCGAACAGCGCCTCGATGTCGGCGCGGGTGGTGACCTCGCCCTTGAGCTCGGCGAGCTGATAACGCAGCAGGTCGAGCCGCGAGTCGCGGTTCTGCGCGGCCGCCCGCAGCGATTCGTATGCCGCGCGGCAGTCGCGGTAGCGCCCGTACAGCTCGGCCACCGCGGCAACGTCTGCCGGCGCGACGCGCGCGTCGAGGAGTTCGCGCTGTGCGCTGCGCTTCACCAGGTGCTGGTGCTCCTGTTGTCCGTGGACCTCGATGAGCAGATCGGCGAGCTCGCGCAGCGACTGGAGGGGCACGAGCTGTCCGTTCACATAGGCCCGCGAACGGCCGTCGGCGCCGAGCACGCGGCGCAGGATGAGCTCGCCCTCGTGCACGATCGATTGTTCCTCGAGCCAGCGCAACACGTCCGCGGAGAGCGAGGAGAAGGCGGCCGCGACCTCGGCGCGTTCCGCGCCCTGACGCACGATGTCGCCGGCGCCGCGCCCGCCCGCGATGAGCAGCAGTGCATCGACGACGATGGACTTGCCGGCTCCGGTCTCGCCGGTGAGCGCGGTGAGCCCCGGGCCGAACTCGAGCTCCGCCTCGTCGACGATGACGAGATCGCGCAACTTCAGCTGAGTCAGCATGGCCCGTGAGTCTCGGGAGTCACTCGCCGTTGCCGCTGTGCTGGCCGCCGCGGCCCCAGTGCAGCTTCGAGCGCAGCAGCCGATAGTAGTCGTAGCCCGGCGGGTGCAGGAGCGTGATCGTGGCATCGGCGCCCTCGATGAGCAGCTGATCACCATGCTCGAGCTCGCCGAGAACCAACCCGTCGCAGGTGACTTGCGCGCGCGCGCCGAGACGCTCGGACAGGCGGATCTGGACGCGGCTGCCGGCCTGCACCACGATCGGCCGGTCGCTCAACGTGTGCGGCGAGATCGGCGCGAGCACCCACACATCGAGATTGGGCTCGACGATCGGACCGCCGCAGGAGAGCGCGTACGCGGTCGAGCCCGTCGCGGTGGCCACGACGATCCCATCCCCGCCGTGAGAGTTGACGAAGCGCCCGTTGATCGAGGTCTCGAAGTCGAGGGTGCGGCCCGTGTCGACCTTGGCGAGCACGACGTCGTTCAAGGCGAGCGCTCCCACGGGCGCGGCGCCGCGCCGCTCGAGCCGTGCCGAGAGGAGCGAGCGCCGGTCCTCGGTGTAGCTGCCCGCGAGCACGGACTCGACGTCCTCGAGCATCGAGGCGGGGCTCACATCGGTGAGAAATCCGAGACGCCCGCGGTTGATGCCGAGCAGAGGCACAGGCCGCCCTGCGACCAGGCGCGCCGCGTAGAGCAGCGTGCCGTCTCCACCGATCGCCACGATCAGGTCGGCGCGGGAGGCGAATGCGCTTTCCGGACAGGACTCGACGGCGTCGCGCGGGAAGTCGAGGCCGACGCCCGGATCGACGAGCGCGCGCCGGCCGCGCGCCTGAAAATGGCCGACCAAGCTAAGCATGCACTCGGCGACGCGGACATCCTTGGCATTGCCGACGAGGGCGATCGACTTGAAGGCGGTCATGTGGTCTTTGTAGCATGTTCGACGCAACGCTTCACTCGTGGAAAAGCGGCCTATTTGACCGATTCTCCGCGGACTTGACCCGTCGAGCCGCGCTAGGTAGTTTCAAACGTGCTATATGGAGCGTATGGCAGAAGGTACCGAGGAGGCACTGAGCGAGCGCGCGCAGCTCTTGCTCAAGGCGCTGATCGAGAGCTACATCCGCGACGGCCAACCGGTCGGCTCGCGCACCCTGTCCCGTGACTCGGGACTGAGTTTGTCCTCGGCCACCATCCGCAACGTCATGGCGGACCTCGAAGAGCTCGGTTTCGTCGTCTCGCCCCACACCTCCGCCGGCCGGATCCCCACGGACAAAGGCTATCGCCTGTTCGTCGATAGCTTGCTCAAGCTCAAGCCGCTGCAGAGCGAGGAGGTCGACGATATCGAGCGGCGCCTGCGGAGCGATGCTTCGAACGGCCGTGCCCTGGTGCAGACGGTGTCGCAGATGCTCTCGAGTGTGACCCAGATGGCGGGGCTCGTGACGTTGCCGAATCCGCACTACGTGGCGCTCTCGCAGATCGAGTTCATCGGCCTGTCCGAGAATCGCGCACTCGCCATCATGGTCATGAACAATGGCGAGGTCGAGAATCGCGTGGTGCAGCTCGAGCGGCCGTACTCCTCGGAGGAGCTGCGGCGCGCGGCCAACTACCTGAACGAGGCGTTCGCCGGACGTTCGCTTCCCGAGGTCCGCGCCTCGCTCCTGAAGCAGCTGCAGGAAACCCGGCAGACCATGAACCAGCTGATGCAGGACGCCATCCAGATGGCGCAGAAGGTGTTCGAAACACCGGCGCAGGATCGGGTGGAATATGTCATCGCCGGCGAGACCAATCTCATGGGATTCGCCGAGCTCTCGAACGTCGACCGGCTGCGTCGGCTGTTCGAGGCCTTCAACGAGAAGCACGACATGCTGAGGCTCCTCGACAGCTGCCTGCGGGCGCAGGGGATCCAGATCTTCATCGGGCACGAGTCGGGCTATCAGATCCTCGACGACATCAGCGTCGTCACCGCTCCCTACATGCTCGACAACCAGGTGGTCGGGGTTCTGGGGGTCATCGGCCCGACGCGCATGGCCTATGAGCGCGTGATCCCGATCGTCGACGTCACCGCAAAA
>Ga0302324_100002404_pt1 | contig 43371 bp, 39 predicted proteins | sample Palsa_T0_1_FD_201949 | JGI IMG/M metagenome (GOLD analysis project Ga0302324, IMG submission 201949) | Peat permafrost microbial communities from Stordalen Mire near Abisko, Sweden - Palsa_T0_1 | ecosystem: Environmental > Terrestrial > Soil > Palsa > Peat permafrost | place: Sweden: Abisko... | reverse complement strand
ATCCTGCCCGCAGTACGGGCAAATCCGAATATCCCCTTGATTTGTCAGCACCGCGCCGCACCTAGGGCAAACCGTGTCTATCACGGCGGGAAGTATATATCAGTAAATCAGATTCATTCATCGCCGCGAAACATGACCGCGCCAATTCTTCCCAAATCCGGTTTCCGGCGGCTATCATGGTTTCGTGGGCACAATTCTTGATGTCCGCGGCCTGACCGTCGAATTGCCGACCAGCTCCGGTTGGATCCGGCCCGTCAACGACGTGTCGTTCACTCTGGCCGAAGGCGAAACCCTCGGCTTCGTTGGTGAATCCGGCTCCGGCAAAACCATGCTTTCGCTCGCGCTGCTGGGCCTCGAGCCGCACGGCGCGCGCCATACCGGCGAAGCGTGGCTTCACGCCCAGGCCGCCAAATCCCAAAATCTTCTCGCAGCCTCTCCAAACGCTATGCGCGCGATTCGCGGCCGCGAAATCGCCATGATTTTTCAAGAGCCGATGACCGCGCTGAATCCGGTGCTCCGCGTGGGTGAGCAGGTTGCCGAAGCGATTCGAGTCCACGAGCCGCGCACCAGCGGAAAGGGAATTCATCGTCGGGTCATGGAATCGCTCGAGCGCGCCGCGCTGCCCGATTCCGAGCGCCGCGCCCGCCAATATCCGCACCAGCTGTCGGGCGGTTTGCGCCAGCGCGTCCTGATCGCCATGGCCCTGGCCCCGGGACCGCGCATCCTCGTCGCCGACGAGCCCACCACCGCACTTGACGTCACGGTGCAAAAACAAATTCTCGAATTGCTCGCCAAGCTGCGCCGCGAGTTGCGGCTCTCCATGCTTTTCATCACGCACGATCTGGGGGTCGTCGCGCAAGTGGCCGACCGCGTCGCCGTAATGTACGCAGGCCGCATCGTCGAATATGGCCCCGTAATGGAAGTTCTCCGCGCGCCGCGCCATCCGTACACCGCCGGGCTTCTGCGAGCCGCTCCGCGCCTCGTTCGCGAAAAGCTCGTCCCCATTCCCGGCGCCGTGCCATCGCTCTCCGCGCTGCCACCGGGTTGCTCTTTCGCACCGCGCTGCGCGCTGCACATTCCCGAATGTGACGCCGCCATGCCGCAGCTCCGCGCCGTAAACACAAACCACGACGCCAGGTGTATTCTCGTTCCATGAGTTCGACGCCCGATCCCGGCCAGGTAACCCCGAAACTCAGCGACCAGGAATTGAAAGCCTTCGTCCGCGACCGTTTCACAAAGACCGCCGAGGTTTTCGGCGACTACGCCGTCGCGCATCGCGCCACCGAAGCGGAAACCCTTGCTCGCATGGTTTCCGCAAACAGAAATGACCGCGCCGTCGATCTCGCCTGCGGTCCTGGCACGCTCGCGTTGCGTTTCGCCAGGCACGTGCGCTGGATCTGCGGCCTCGATTTCACTCCGGCGATTCTGCAAAGGGCGCGCGACACCGCCGCCCACGAAGGCTTGCTCGAAAAACTCACATTCGCGATTGGCGACGCGCAGGCCCTGCCGTTTGCCGGCAATTCGCTTGATCTCGCCGTCACCAGCTACAGCCTTCACCACATTTGCGATCCCGCGCGCGTAATTTCCGAAATGTCGCGCGTCGTCCGCACTGGCGGCCGCGTCGGGCTCATCGACATCGAAGCGCCCGAAGATCCAAAGGTGCGTGCATTGAACCACCGCATAGAATTTATTCGCGATCATTCCCACGCCAAAACGATGACGCAGCGAGAGTTCGAATCGATGTTCGCCTCAGCTGGACTTCGAATAATTGGAATGGAACACAAAGGCCATCCGCGCACGTTCGAACATTGGATGCACGTCGCCGGATGGAAGCCGAGCGACCCGGAATACCAGGAAGCCCACGCATTGATGGTTGGCTCCATCGCGGACGACGGCGCGAATTTTCAGCCGCGCCTTGAACCTGCCGACGTCTGTCGGCCCGGGAAAGCTCCCGACCTCTACATGTTCAATCCCGGCATTTACATCGCTGCCGAAAAAGTCTAGTCATGTCTGCCGAAGCGGAAATTCTTCTCGAAACACGCAACCTTCGCAAATCCTATCCCATTGCGGGCAGCGCCCTTGCGAAATCCGGCCGCCAAGCTCTGGCCGTCGAGGGCGTCAGCTTCGCGCTCGAGCGCGGCGAAACTTTGGGAATCGTCGGAGAATCCGGCTGCGGCAAAACGACGCTCGCGCGCATGTTAATGCGTCTGATCGAGCCCGATTCCGGCGAAATTTATTTCCGCGGTAAAAATTGGCTTGGCGCGCGCGGCGCCGAACTGCGCAAGCTTCGCCGCCGCATGCAAATGGTTTTTCAGGATCCCGTTGCCTCGCTGAATCCGCGTATGAGCATCGCGAGCATAGTCAGCGAGCCGCTTTCCATTCACGATTCGCGGCTGTCCTCCACCGATCGCCGCGCCCGCTGCGTCGAAATTCTCGAAGCTGTCGGCCTCGACCGCGAAGCGCTCGATCGCTATCCGCATCAATTTTCCGGCGGGCAGCGCCAGCGCATCGGCATTGCCCGCGCTCTTATCTTGCGGCCGGAATTGATAATCGCCGACGAGCCTGTCTCCGCCCTCGACGTTTCCGTGGCAGCGCAGATTCTCGACCTCCTCGCCAATCTCCAACGCGAATTCTCGCTGACGTTAATTCTGATCTCGCACAGCTTGCCCGTCGTCGCCCAACTCGCCTCCCGCATCGCCGTCATGCAAGCGGGCAAAATCGTCGAAATTGGCTCCGCCGCCCAAGTCCTGCAATCCCCCCAAAATCCTTACACCCAAGCGCTCCTGGCAGCGGTCCCCGAAATCCCGGCGTAACTTCCCATCACGGCGGCCGCCCCTATTGCGTTTGAGCGCTACAAAAGGGTAAAACGGGATGAAATTTTCTTGGTTTGCAGCCGTATTGGCAGAGAGAACCATCGCCACGCTCGCTTCACAGGAGACACCATATGGCCAGCGCCATGACCCCCTCCCACGCCTCAGCCGGCTCCGACAATTCTTTCGCCCGCATCTTCGGCGCGATTTTCAGCCCCAAACCGACCTTCGAATCCATCGTTCAACGCCCCACCTGGATCGTTCCGGTTATCCTGGGCTGCGTGATCTTCATCACGGTGGTCTTTGTATTCACCCAGCGGGGTGGATGGCCCGCCTTTTTCCAAAAGCAAATGGCGGATAACACGCGCGTACAGCAAATGACCCCGGAACAACGTGAAAACCTGATGGAAAAGCAGGTCAAAATCGCCCCGATTTTCGGCTACATCGAAGGCGTGGTCATTCCGCCCGTTGCCGCGCTCTTCGTTGCGGCTGTGCTCCTCGGCATTTTCAATCTCAGTGGCGCGACCCGCACCACGTTCAAGGTTTCACTGGCGATCGTGGCCTTCGCCTGGTCGCCCTGGCTGATCCACGGCCTCTTGAGCATTCTGATCATATTTCTAAAAGATCCTGCCACGGTCGATCTACAAAATGTAGTCGCCTCGAATCCCGGCGCGTTTTTGCCTGAAGGCTCCGCCAAGTGGCTCACCGCTCTTTTGAGCTCGATTGATATTTTCGCAATCTGGACTCTCTTTCTCCTGGCGATTGGCTTCAGCGCGACAAATCCAAAGAAACTTTCCATCGCCAAGGCCTCCGCGTTGGCGGCAGCGGGTTGGATCGTTTTCATCCTTCTCAAGGTCGGACTCACGGCCGCATTCGCCTGATACACTCGCAAGGATGGCGCCGAGTCCCGAAACTTCTCAAAGCAGCGGATTCAAATTCGAAATCCTCGCTACCGATCCCACCGGTGCGCGACTCGGCCGCCTCACCACGCCCCACGGCGTAATCGACACGCCGGCGTTTATGCCCGTGGGCACGGCCGCTACCGTCAAAGGCCAAACCCAGCAAGACCTCGAAAATCTCGGCGTCCAGATTCTGCTCGCGAACACCTATCATCTCTATCTTCGTCCTGGCCATGAGCTGATCCGCAAGCTCGGCGGCCTGCACAAATTTATGTCCTGGCCCGGCGCCATCCTCACCGACTCTGGCGGCTTCCAGGTTTTCAGCCTCAGCGAATTGCGCAAAGTCACCGCCGAAGGCGTCACCTTCCGATCGCATCTCGACGGCTCCGAGCATTTCTTATCGCCCGAAAAAGCGCTCGAAGTTGAAATCGCACTCGGCTCGGACATCGTGATGGTTCTCGACGAATGTATTGAAGCGCCATCCCCGGAGTCCCGCGCACGCGATGCCGCCGAGCGTACGCTCGCTTGGGCGCGCCGCTCCCGCGATTATTTTGCGCAGCATGGCGATCCCGTGCGCCAGATGATCTTTGGCATCGTGCAGGGCGGCACGCACGCAAGCCTGCGCCGCGAAAACGCCGACGCTCTGGTTGACCTTGATTTTCCCGGCTACGCCATCGGCGGCCTCGCCGTCGGCGAATCGCACGCCATCACTTGCGAAATGGCGGCTATCGCGGCCTCGCGCCTCCCCGCCGATCGCCCTCGCTATTTGATGGGCGTCGGCAAGCCCGAGCAAATTCCCGATTACCTCGCCCTCGGCATCGACATGATGGATTGCGTACTCCCCACGCGCAGCGCGCGCCACGGCTGCCTGTTTACTTCGCAAGGCCGCCTGCTCATCAAGAACGCAAAATATATAGGCGACGAGCGCCCCATCGACGAATCCTGCGCCTGCGCCGTCTGCCACCGCTACTCGCGCGCCTATCTCCGCCACCTGTACGCCTCCGGCGAATTTCTCGCCACGATCTTGAACACCCACCACAATCTTTTCTTTTACCTTGACATCATGCGCAAAATTCGCGAGGCTATCCGTTTTGGGAACCTCGAAAAGTTCCGCTCTGACCTTCAGGCTCGTCTGAAATAGGCAAACCGGAAAAGGTGTTGGGTGCGGTTCCTTGCGAATTGGAATTTTTCGATTTTGGATTTCAGGCTGCCGTCCCCGGCAGCCTGTGCCCGTCCTGGTAGGTTGGCTTCAAAAAGAGGCCAAGCGGGCCAATCCGCCGAAGCCGAGTTTCAGGCGAAGGCGGAAAAAGGCGCAACGATCGTGACATTTGAACATTTGCCAGCGGGACTCTTGTCCCTGGTTGCTCAAGCTCCGGGTCAGCCCGGCGGGATCGCTCTATTCCTGCCGCTGATCCTGATCATGGTCATTTTTTATTTCTTGATGATTCTGCCCGCCCAGCGCAAACAGAAAAAAGTCACCGCCATGCTCCAGGCCCTGAAGAACGGCGATAAAGTCATCACCAATGGCGGAATCTATGGCACTATTGTCGGCCTTGAAGATGATGCGGTGCAGTTACGCATCGCCGAACAAGTGAAGATGAAAGTCGCGCGCAGCGCGATTGCCGGACTCCAAGCCGAACCACCGAAGGAGAATTAGGCAGCCGCATGAATCCCCAGCTCAGATGGAAGTTCATTCTTATCGCGATCGTCATTCTCCTTTGCATCTACGGTCTTATCGGAATTCCATTCCCCACATCTTTCGCCCAAGTGAAGCAGAACCTCACCGACCGCATTAAGCTCGGGCTCGACTTGAAGGGCGGCAGCCACTTGGTTCTGCAGGTGCAAGTCGACGAGGCCATCGGCCAACGCTGCGACCAGGCCGTCGATCAGCTCACCAAGCAGCTCCGCGACAAGAATGTAATCGTCGGCGACATCCGCCGCCTCGACGATACGCACATTCAAATCGACAACGTCGAGCCCTCCACCTCCGGTACCTTTCGCGACATTGTTACCAATCAATTCGCTGATTGGAATATTGCTCCCGCCGCGGGCGTCGTCAACGGATACCTTCTCACTCTGAAGCCTTCCGTCATTGCCGACCTTCGCCGCGACACGATGGATCAGGCGCTCGAAACCATCACGCGCCGCATCAATGCCCTCGGCCTCACCGAGCCGACCATCGCTTTCACTGGGCGCGGTGACAACGAAATTCTCGTGCAACTACCCGGCGAAGGCGACCCCACACGCGCCAAAGCCGTCATCCAGGCCGGCGGCCAGCTTTCTCTGAATCGCGTGGCCGATGATCAAAGCTATCCCTCGGAAGCGGCTGCTCTCGCAGCGAAAGGCGGCGTCCTGCCTCCAGGCACCGAAATTCTCCCCGGGAAATCGGATTCGTCAGCCGGACCTACCGCGACTCCGGTGTACTACATTCTCGATCGCGCTCCGATCGTCACCGGCCAGGATTTGCGCGGCGCCACCCCGGCGCCGGACACCAATAATCCGTCGCAATTCCAAGTGCACTTCGAACTTTCCACCGCTTCCGCTGCTCGATTTGGTCCCTTTACCGAAGCGAACATCGGCCATCGCATGGCCATCGTTCTCGATCATCAAGTCTATTCGGCTCCCGTCATCCAGGGCCGCATCGACGACAATGGCGAAATCACCGGAAATTTCAATCAGGATTCGGCGCATGACCTCGCGCTCGTCTTGCGTGCCGGCGCGCTACCCGCGTCCATCAAATACCTCGAGGAGCGCACCGTCGGTCCTTCTCTCGGTGCCGATTCCATTCGCCAGGGCGTGCGTGCTTCGGTCGGCAGCATCCTCGTCGTGATGATTTTTCTCGTGTTCTATTATCGCCTGAGCGGTGTCAATGCAGTGGTGGCCCTGTTTCTGAACTTGCTGATCCTAATCGCATTCATGGCTTTCGCTGGCGCGGTCCTCACGCTCCCCGGCATCGCCGGCGTCATCTTGACCATCGGCATGGGCGTCGACTCCAACGTTCTGGTCTTCGAGCGTATTCGCGAGGAGTTGCGCGCCGGAAAGACTCCCGCTGCGGCCGTCGAGCAGGGGTTCGACAAAGCGTTCCTGACGATCATCGATACTCACGTAACCACGATCGTTTCCGCAATTTTCTTGTTTCTTTTCGGCACCGGTCCGGTCAAGGGCTTTGCGATAACCCTCGTCATCGGACTGCTGGCAAACGTATTTACATCGATCTACGTGTCGCGCGCGATTTTCGACTGGAATTTGTCGCGCAAGGATCGCCAGGCAGCATTGAGTATTTGAAGTCGCGGCCGGGCTAAGTGTTGAATTTGTAGAAAGATAGGACGGAGCAGTTTGCATCCGGGTTCGCTCGAATGTAGGTCTGGAATCGGGAACATTCGTGCAGCGCCCGGTGTCAAATAAAGGCGGATAGGTATCGGAATGGAATTCTTTAAGAACGTCAACGTCGACTGGATGGGCAAGGCGAAGTATTTCGTCGCCCTTTCTTTGATTCTGCTCGTCCTCGGTTGGGCTTCTATTCTCAAGAATGGCGGAATCAAGCAAGGGATCGATTTCCGCGGCGGCACGCTCGTCTACGTGCGCTTCGCGGGACCCGCCCCAGTGGATCAAATTCGTAAAGGACTAGCCGCAGCAGGCCTCGCGGATAGCTCGATCCAGACGATCAGTGACACCGTTCTTAGCTCTGGCGCTCAAAACGACGTCGTCATCGGCTTGGACAAAAAAGGTGAAGGCGAAGATTCGCTCGACGCGGGCAAGCAAGCCATTCTCGATGTGCTCCACAAGACTTTCGGCACCGCGGACGCTGCCGGCAAACTCGATTTCAATTCCGTCGCCAAGGATTCGCTGGCCGGTTACCTGACTCAGAAAGATCCCCTGCTCCTCGGGTCGACGGCCGCCGACCGTTACGATCAACTGGCGCAGCGCTTGCTCTCGGCGCGCGACACGGAACACAGCGGCATCATCACGAATTTCGATGAACTCAAGAATGTGGATGGTGCGACGCCCGCGGTCATCAGCAGCCTGAACAGCGGTTTTGTCCTGGCCAATTTTGCGATTCGCAACGTCGAAGTCGTCGGCCCCAAAGTGGGGGCCCAATTGCGCCGTCAGGCTTTCTTTGCCACCCTGTACGCGCTCGCGGGCATGCTGGTGTATATTGCATTCAGGTTCGAGTGGGTTTACGGTATCGCGGCCGTCATCGCCGTGTTCCATGACGTACTGATCACCCTGGGTTTCTTCTCGCTCTTTCATTACGAAATTTCGCTCACGGTCATCGCGGCACTGTTGACCCTAGTCGGGTATTCGATGAACGACACCATCGTCATCTTCGACCGGGTTCGTGAAGATCAGCGCTTGATGCGCAAGGACGCCTTTCCAGACGTCGTCAACAAGGCGATCAATCAGACCCTGTCACGCACCATCCTGACCAGCGGTCTTACCTTCCTAACCGTCCTGGTACTCTTTTTGCTCGGCGGTGAGGTTCTTCGCGCTTTCTCTTTTGCCATGGTGGTAGGAGTTGTGGTAGGAACATACTCCAGTTTTGGTATCGCAGCACCCATCGTTGTTTGGTGGAATAAGTATCGGGGTCAGGGAACTGCCGTTCGCGCCGGATCCGCAGCCGACAAGCGCGTGATGGCGGCCGCAAGGAGGTAGGTGCCATGTTTAACGACCTGGTAATTTCGGGCGTGAATTCAACCAAGACCAATAAATCGTGGACGGTCGTCGTCTCCACGATCGTCCAGGCTGCCATTCTGGGCATCTTGATTTTGATCCCGCTCATCTATACGGAAGCGTTGCCCAAGGGGATGCTCACGACTTTTATCGTCCCTCCCCCGCCGCCTCCTCCCCCGCCCCCTCCAGCTGCTGCGATCCAGCGCATTGTTAAGCCCGTCGTCCATCTCATCAAGAATGGACAGATGATGGCGCCCACGGTCATTCCTAAGAAGATTGAAATGATTAAGGAAGAAGCTGCACCGCCGGATGTGGGCGTGTCGGGCGGCGTAGTCGGAGGGGTCGCCGGCGGTTCGATGGGTGGAGTTCTTGGCGGTATCATTGGCGGTGTCGGTGGAGCTCCTCCGCCTCCGCCTCCCCCAAAGTCCAACCGGCCTTTGCGTGTCGGCGGTAACGTCCAGCAAGCGAATATTCTTCGCGAAGTCACGCCCATCTATCCGCCAATCGCCAAGACCGCCCACATTCAGGGCACCGTTGTACTGCACGCGATTATTTCGAAGGATGGCTCGATCGAGCAGCTCGAATACGTTTCCGGTCCTCCGCTGCTGATGAAGAACGCTATGGACGCCGTTCGCCAGTGGCGCTATAGGCCTACCATGCTGAACGGTGAGCCCGTGGAAGTAGACACTACGGTTTCGGTCGTCTTTACTCTAGGCGGTTAGACGCAGCACGGTTCGGGTATGGCTTGAGAATGGTTTGGCAATCGCTTAAGAACGGTTTGGCGCACGGTTCGGGTCCGTCGCGGGCGTGGGGCTGATTCGAAATTAAAATCTGAACGGCAGACTATCGCTGCCGCAATCGTTTCGCAGAAATGGAGGAGCAAAACATATGTTTTCGACTTTCACGTTGTCGGCCTTTGCGATTTTGCAGCAGCAGTCCGGTGAAGTGGGCTGGGATTTGCTCACCATGTGGCACAACATGGGTATTCCCGCCAAGCTCGTTGTCTTTGTTCTTTTTATCATGTCCGCCTGGTCGGTCGGCATCATGATTGACCGCGCCCTCATGTACAGCGCGGCCCGCAAGCAGTCCCGCATTTTCGTGCAGCAGGTTGCCGGCGCCCTGAAAGACAACAAGCTTGACGAAGCCATCTCCATCGCCGAGCGCAACAAGAAGAGCCACATCGCCAAGGTTGTTGCCACTGGGCTTTCCGAATTCCAGGCAGCCTCCGCGCAAGTCGGCGATGAGGAAGTCATCGAAGCCGCCAAGCGCGGACTCGAGCGCTCCGTGGCCATCGTTCACGCCGAAATGAAACGCGGCCTTTCCGGTCTCGCCACCATCGGCTCTACGGCCCCGTTCGTCGGTTTGTTCGGCACCGTCATGGGCATCATCAACGCCTTCAAGGGCATTTCGGCCTCGAAAGCAACCGGTCTATCAGCCGTCGCTGGCGGTATCGCTGAAGCTCTTGTCACCACCGCGCTCGGCTTGCTCGTCGCCGTCCCGGCCGTCTGGACCTACAACTATTTCACCAACAAAGTCGAAGCCTTCGACGTCGAGATGGACAACTCCTCGATGGAGTTGATCAACTATTTCATCACCCGTCGCGGCGGGAAGAAGTAAGCCATGGCGTATAAGCCCAAAGCACCTCCCATAATGGCCGCCCCCAACGTAATTCCTATGGCGGACATCATGCTGGTGTTGCTCATCATCTTCATGGTGGTCACCCCCATGTTGCAGAAGGGCGTCTCCGTGGATATGGCCAAGGTGGACAACGCCCAGGACATGCAGGATGCCGACAAGGATGACGCCATCATCATCGCGGTCACCCGTGACGGCAACACCTACCTGGGCAGCAGCAAGATTCAGCTCGATGAGATCACCGGCAAAGTGAAGGACCTCATCTCCAACCGCCTCGACAAAACCGTTTTCGTGCGCTCCGATTCCCGCGCCAAATACGGCGATGTCGTAAAGGCCATTGATGAAGTTCGTTCGGCCGGCGTCGATCACCTCGGCCTGCTCACTGAAAAAATCCGCGGGAAGAGCCCAACCGCTCCTCCCCCACCTCCGCCCGCCGATTAATCGCCTGTACGGCGGGCGCGGTACCGCGGGCGTTCAGTAGGCGCCCTGAGTCACGAATCGTTTAGCAAAGGAGTTTTCCATGGGAATGGCCGTTGGTGGCGGTAAAGGTTCTTCGATGTCCGAACCGAACATCGTTCCTTTGATTGACGTGCTTCTCGTTCTTATCATTATTTTCATGGTCATCACGCCCACCACCCCGCAGGGTCTGGACGCGCTTGTTCCGCAGCCCACTCCGCCGAACCAGAAACCGGACAACGATTTGCTTTCCAAGACAATCGTTGTGCAGGTCACTTCCGGCGGTAAGGTGCTCATCAATCAGGAACAGGTTACCTGGGATACGCTCGGGCCGCGCCTCGAAGACATCTTTAAGGAGCGCGCCGAGAAGGTCGCTTTCATCAAGGGCGATGATTCGGTCGAATTTGCTCAGGTTGCCAAAGCCATCGACATCATGCGCGGCTCCGGCATCGATAGCGTCGGCCTGATCACCGCGAAGATCGAAGCCGGCCAGTAGCTCCAAAGCGGTGGTTTGCAATTGACTCGTGGCGAGTTTCGGCAAGAAGCGGGCCGGCCAGGGTGCTCTGTGGGAATGACAGCCGGGGGCGGGCAGCCGAGCGGCGGATGTCCCAGCTAGCGAGAAATAGTGTTTATCCAAGGAGAGCAAGGGATGCAGCGTAAGCCTCAAACACTTTTTCTTTTCGCCGTTGTAGTGGTCTCACTTGTCGCCGTATCGGGCTGCGACAAGCTCCGCGCGCGCGACAAACTCAATAAAGGCGTGCAAGCCTATAAGGGCGGCCAGACGGACCAGGCCATCGAAGATTTCAAGCAGGCCACGCAGTTCGATCCCGATTTGCTCAACGCGCGCCTCTACCTTGCGACGGCATACTCCGCTCAATATATTCCCGGCGCCCCGTCCCCTGAAAACATCCGCAATGGCGAACAGGCCAAAGCTGAATTCATGACCATTCTCCAGTCCCATCCAGATAACCTGTCGGCGATCGATGGGATCGGCTCGATTCTCTACAACATGGGCGGCACGCCCTTTGATGCCGCAAAGATGGAAGAATCCAAGACCTACCACCAAAAGCACATCGCGCTGAAGCCTGACGATCCCGAGCCCTACTATTGGATCGGCGTGATCGATTGGACTCTCGCCTTCCGTGGCAATCACGAAATGCGCGAGGAGTATAACAAGACCGCCAAGAAGCCCATTAAGGACACGGACCCCATGCCCCCGGCTCTCGCGACCGCCTTTCAGCAGAAATATGGCGCGACCGTTGACGAAGGCATCACCAGTCTGAAAACTGCGATGGATAAGCGCTCGGATTACGACGACGCCATGGCCTATCTGAACCTTCTTTACCGCCAGAAGGCCGATATGGAAACTACAGCCGATGCGCGCGACGCCGATATCAAGGACGCTGACGACCTGGTCGACAAGGTCAAAGCCATCAAGCAGCGCAAAATGTCAGCTCCGTCCCCGACCTCCTAGTCGCGGCCCGGTTCCCGAAGCAAAGTCTCAAAAAAGGCGAGCCTTCGGGCCCGCCTTTTTCTTTTGAGTCCGGCATTTTTGACTTCGGCTTTTGTGGCAGGGAGATGAATCGTGCAGAAGCTATCGCTCCGAGTCGCACTCTACATCCTGCTCGGGGCCGTTCCGCTCGTGCTCGGTGCGGCCCTTGGCTCGCGCGCCTTTGCTCGTTCGCACCCCTCTCGCGGCGTTCAGGCTCCTGAACCGTGGCCCAGCCTCCAAACCGTCTTGCCGGAGGGTCTTGCGAAGGAACTTGGATCGTCTGATCGCGCGAAAAGGCCCACGGTCGTCTGCGTTGGCTTTCGCACCCTCTACGAAGGCGCCCATATCCCCGGAGCATTTTTTCACGGCGCCGCCTCCACTCCGCAGGGAATCACCGACCTGAAACGATGGGCGGAGAGCATGCCGCGCTCCGCCAATGTCGTCATCTACTGCGGCTGCTGCCCTCTGCAGCACTGTCCGAATCTCAACCCTGCCTTCACGGCGATGCGTGATATGGGATTCACCAACCTTCGCGTGCTCCTGCTTCCCAACGACTTCAACACCGACTGGATCGAAAAAGGCTACCCGATTGAAAAAGGGAAGTAGCCGCTGTTTTGTCGCTGCCCGTGATTGAGATAGAATTACACATGGAGCCCGCAGCGAAACCTGCGATTACCGAAGCCGCCCGCCGCACCGTTGATCTCCGCTTTGTCGAACTTGTGGATAAAGTGCGCCGCAACCGCCCCGGAGACGATCTCGAACTCCTCCGCCGCGCCTATGATTTCGCCGCCGAGCAGCACAAAACTCAAACGCGCCTTTCGGGCGAGCCTTTCCTCTCGCATCCCGTGGAAGTCGCCCACATCCTGGCGGACATGAAGCTCGACGTCACCTCGATTTGCGCCGCGCTTCTCCACGACGTCGTGGAAGACACCAAAATTCCCCTCGAAACAATTTCCGAAAGCTTCGGCCCCGATGTAGCTCGCCTGGTCGAAGGGGCCACAAAAATCAGCCGCCTGGACCTTCTTGCGCCTGAAGCCCGCCAGGCCGAAAACGTCCGCAAGATGCTCCTCGCCATGGTCAATGACGTGCGCGTGGTCGTGGTGAAGCTGGCCGATCGCCTGCACAACATGCGCACGCTGAATTATCTGGATTCCGAAAAGCAGCAGCGCATCGCTCGCGAAACTCTCGACATCTACGCGCCTGTCGCCAATCGCCTCGGAATGGGCTTGATCCGTGGCGAACTCGAAGATCTTTCCTTCCGTTATCTGGAGCCCGAAGCCTTCTTCGACGTCCAGAAAAAACTCGCCACCAAGCAAAAAGTCTTCGATAAATTCCTCCTTGAGGTGCAGGATTCCATCCGCGATAGAATGGTCGAGACTGGCATCCCGGTCGAAGTCCAGGCTCGCGTCAAGCGCGCCTATTCCTTGCACCTAAAAATTCAGAAACAACAGCGAGTTATCGATCAGGTCTACGACCTGCTGGCCGTCCGCGTCATCACCGACAGCATTAAGAACTGCTACGCCGCGCTCGGCGTGATCCACCAAATCTGGCCGCCCGTGCCAGGACGCTTCAAGGATTACATCGCCATGCCGCGCCCCAACCTCTATCAATCTCTCCACACCACCGTGATTCACGGCGGCCAGACCTTCGAAGTTCAAATCCGCACTCAGGAAATGCATCGCATCGCCGAACAGGGCGTCGCCGCTCACTGGAAATACAAGGACGGCCACGCGGTCTCGAACGCGGACGATCAGCGCATCGTCTGGATGCGCCAGCTCATCGAGTGGGTCCAGGAGATGCAGGAGCCCAGCGAGTTCATGTCCACTTTGCGGGTGGACCTGTACCCCGAAGAGGTTTACACCTTCACGCCCAAGGGCCGCGTCGTCGTTTTGCCGCGCGACGCCACCGCCATCGATTTCGCCTACGCCGTCCACACCGAAGTCGGCCATCAGTGTACGGGCGTAAAAGTGAACGGCTCCATCGTTCCGCTGCGCCACACCCTCGCGAATGGCGACGTTGTCGAAATTCTCACCCAGAAAGGCCACGAGCCCTCCCGTGACTGGCTTTCCTTCGTGCACACCTCCCGCGCTCGCAGCAAGATTCGCCAGTGGATCAATCTTCACGAGCGCGAACAAGCCAAGGACGTGGGCAAGCGCCTTCTCGAAAAAGAAGCGCGCCACGCCAGCATCTCGCTCAAGAAAATTTCCAACGAAGACTGGCAGCGCGTCGCTTCCGAATACGGCTGCGGCCGCATCGACGATCTTCATGCCGATCTCGGCTACGGAAAATGGTCCGCGCGCCAAGTGCTCGCCAAAGCTTCAGGCCAGGCTCTACCCGATACCAGCGAGGAAAAGCAGCCCAAAATCGTAGACACCGTCAAGCGCATGCTGGGCATGAACGACGGCGCAATTCTCGTTCGCGGCCACGATGATTTGATGGTTTATCGCTCCAAATGCTGCAATCCCATCCCTGGCGATGATGTCGTCGGCTACGTCACCCGTGGGCGCGGCATAGCGGTTCACAGCAAGACGTGTCCCAATGTTCAGAATCTCCTGTACGACACCGAGCGCCGCATCCCCGTGGAATGGGCCAGCGAAACCCAGGCCACTTTCCCGGTTCGGCTGCGTATTCTCACCGAAGACCGCCCCGGCATGCTCGCCGCCATTACCAACGTGATCAGCGAAACCGGCGCGAACATCCGCACGTTTGAAAGCGGCGGCCAGGATATGCGCGCTCGCATCGAAGTCGCCCTCGATGTCAACGATCGCAAGCAACTCGAACGGATCCTAAGTGGCGTAAAACGCATCCCCGGCGTATTCGATATCGAGCGCGTCTATAACGTCTAACTCCCTTTGCGTTTCGACTGGGCAGGCCCGCCCGTAATCCTTGCGCGACACGTCAGCCCACGGTGTGTCCCGTCTCGGTACAATGTTCGAATGGGGCAAGACCATCCATCCACGCTCCCGCGCCGACCAGGGCATTCTGTGCGCGCTCTCTGGGCTTTCCGGCTCGCTCCAGCTCTTCTGGCCCTCGTCGTGCTCGCCTCTTGTGATGACCTTCGCCTTCTCGATACCGTTCCTCTCGACCGCGTCGGCATGCGGTACGGCACAATCAGGCAATTGAAGGCGCTTCACGTCTCCCAACCGGAAATAAGTGAAATTGCAAAGGTTCGCGGCTCCGGATTGTCTGATAACGATTGCATCGCCCTGCTAGAAATCTCTCACCAGCGCAAGAAGCCCTTCACTGCGGGCGACGCTGTCGCGGGGTTGTACCAATCCGGTGTTGCCGCGGGCACTATCTTGGGTCTCGCGAATATGGACCAGCTGGGCCTGGGCGCCGGCGACCTGCAAGCTATTCATCTCGCCGGCCTGCCCGACGAACTCGTTCTCGAGGTCGCCCGCGATCGCGCTGCGGGAAAATCCACACTGTCCGGCGCGGCCCTCGGTGCCATGAAAAATCTCCGCATGGATAACGCCACGCTGCTCGAACTCGTTCGCCGCGGCACCCCGGAAGCAGATGGCGCCTCAATCCTCGCGTTGCGCCGCCGCGGCGCTGCCGACTCCGAAATCCTCCGCCGTTTCCCATCCACTCGCCCCGATTGAGCGTCTCGGCACGGATTTTTGTGCGCGTCCCACTTTCGCCGCACATTCCGGTAGAATCTCTAAATCTTGAACCGCTTGCCATTGTTCCGCGAAATTCCCGCTGCAATCGGGGCCGCGCTCCTGCTCCTCGTTTTGGCCTCCTGCACCGTGCCTCTCGCGCCAGACTATCAAATCCTGAAACAGTCTTGCGAGGTTCGCTTCATTCCCGGCGCAAATCCGGAAATCCGTGTCCACAACATTTACACGCTCCAGAATTCCGGCACGACCCCTCTCGACTTCATCGATGCGACTTTCCCGGACGACAAAATCTTCGGCCGCACGGATTTTCGCGTCGAAGTCGGCGGCCAAACGCTAAGCCCCGAAAATCTTCCGCTCGAGTATCAGCAGGGCTCGCCGGGTGCTCAGCGACTGACCTTCCGCTCGTCGTGGCCGACGAAAGGGAAACTCGAACTCGTCGTCGACTACACTTTTGTTTCTCCAGAGGGTTCTGGAGAGGGCATCACCCTCGCGGCGGATAATTTTCATCTTGGCACTCGTGGATGGCTCCCCGTTTTGCTGCCACCGAACCACATCTTGGCTTCCGCGCCGGCGCGTCCGGTGAAGATGCCCTATTCGGTTCGTGTGCCGGGCAATTTCGTGGTTCTCGCCCGCGGCGCGTCCGCGGGTCGAAAGCAGGATAGCGCCGGCACAACCCACCTTTTTGAACTGGGCAAAAACGATCTCGCCCCCTTCATCGTCGCAGGTCACTACGCGAATTCCTCGGAAAACAAGAAAGTCGCCACCCCAGGTTTCTGGACGACGCAACCGTCGCTTCAAAATCAAGCCGGTTCCACGGATCGGCTCGCCGCCGCGTGGAGCGTCCTGCAAAAAAACTTCGGATCGCTCGACAAGCGTAACGCCCCGCCATACCTCGTCGAATCCTCGGCCCTGCGCTCGGATGTCGGCGATTCTTCCGGCGCTGCTTTCGCGGCCTTTCCCGGCGGCGCACTCGTCAATCCCGCAGCGGTCGCGCTCGGATTCAATAACGGCGTTTTCATGGAAGGTGTTGAGCGCAGCCTCGCGCAAACTTGGTTTGGCGACGCGTTGCAACCGGCTCCGGCCGCGCAATTCGCGCTTGGCGAAGGATTGCCTGCCTACGCAACGATAGTCATTGCTGAAGCCAATGGCGGTGACGCGGAACGCCGCAAGCGTACTCTGGATCTTATGAATTCTTATGACGACGCCAGCAAACAAATAAAAACCCCGGAGAAGGCGGTTACAGCAACCACTCCCGCCGATTCCGTCGAACAGCGTCGCATCGCCTGCGCCAAAGCCGCTCTCCTTTTTATCGCTCTCGAGGACGCCTACGGCGAAGCTCCCGTCCGCGCCGCCCTCGCTCAAGCGGTTCAACTCCTGCGCGGCAAGGATGTTTCCGTGAACGATGTCCGCGCCGCCATCGAATACACCACCGGCAAGAATTTGGCCGGCACCTTCAGGGTCTGGCTTTACAATCCCGGCGTCCCGTCGGATTTCCGCAGCCGTTACGGGGCGACAACAGAAAATGGAAAATCGAAAAAGGGAATTCGGGGAGATGATTAGAACCACGCTCTGTCTTGGCAGCTCAAGTGAACGTCGCGAGGTCCAAAACGAGAGGGGTCGAATTACAGTAAGGATTATCCGATTTCCATTTTTCTTTGATAATTTCAATTCCAGGAGGAACAGTGCGAGAAATCATCCAGACCGATAAAGGTCCGCGAGCCATCGGCCCCTATTCCCAGGCCATAAAGGCCAACGGTTTCATTTTCGTTTCCGGCCAAACCGCGTTCGACCCCGCCACCGGTAAACCTCTCGAGGGCGGCGCAGCCGAGCAAACCGAACGCATCATGCAGAATCTGAAGGCGATCGTTGAAGCTGCAGGCTCCTCGCTCGACCGGGCCGTCCGCCTGGGTGTTTTCCTGAAAGATATGAACGATTTCACGGCGATGAACGAAGTCTACGCTCGCTACTTCCCCAGCAATCCTCCGGCGCGGACCACGGTCGAAGTTGCCCGCCTCCCGCGTGACTTTAAAGTCGAAATCGATTTGATCGCGCTGGCCTAAAACCCGAAGATAGCATTCACCAGCCAAGGAGAGATTCATGAATCGTCCACTGTCCCTGTTCTTCGCCATTTGTTTTGCCTTCGCCGGAATCGCGCGCGCCCAGGAGCCTGCTCCGTCTTCGGCGACCGATCCCGAAATTCGCCAATCCATCGACGCGGGCAACGCCAAATATATCGACGCCTTCGCGAAGTCCGACGCTGGCGCTCTGGCCGGCCTGTACGACGAATCCGGCTCGCGCTTCAGTCCCAAGGGTGTTGTCGTTCGCGGTCGTCCCGCCATCGCCGAAAGCGTTGCCGGATTTATGAAATCCGTCACCGGGCCGATCAAAGTCAGCATCGAAACTCAGGACCTCTGGCTCGTCGACAATTTGGTCTACGAAACGGGGAAATACACCTACACCTTCACCCCGCCGGGCAAGAGCGAAACCCGGACCGGAGGGCACTACGTGACCATCTGGAAACGCCAGCCCGATGGCGGCTGGAAAATCATTGCGGATATGGGCGTGCCGAACGACTGAACCAGCCGCCTCTGGAAAAATCCGTTGATTCCGGTATTCTGTCGGAGTTCATCTTTTTGTAATGAAGTTCCATCAACATGTTTGTGATTCGCACGGCCCGTTTATGACCATCAAGTGAGCCAATGAGCGATCCTCAATACGATCTCATCGTCATCGGTAGCGGCCCCGCGGGCCAAAAAGCGGCAATCTGCGCCGCAAAACTCCGTAAACGCGTCGCCATGGTCGACCGCACCCTCATGATCGGCGGCGTCTGCGTCCATACCGGCACCATTCCCAGCAAAACCGTGCGCGAAGCCATCTTCCAACTCACCGGAAACGCGGTAAAAGCCTTCTATGGCGACAACTATCGCGGAAAAAATGACATCACCGTACAGGACTTGTCCTTCCGCGTCCGCGCCATCATCTCTCGCGAAACCGAAGTCATCCGCGCGCAGCTCAAACGAAATGGCGTCCAGGTTTTCCAGGGCACCGCCCAATTCGTCGATCCGCATGCCATCGAAGTGCACTCCGACACCGAAAAAATCACCCTCACTGCCGCGCATTTCGTTATCGCCTGCGGCACCCGTCCGGCCCGCAACCCCGATATTCCCTTTGACGACAAACGCATCCTGGATACCGATCACATTGCTGGCATGGATGGCCTGCCTCGCGAAATCATCGTCGTTGGCGCGGGCGTGGTCGGCCTCGAATACGCATCGTTTCTCGGCGCTCTCGGCACCGAAGTCACTCTGATCGACCAGCGCCCCACGCTTCTGGATTTCGTCGATCGCGAAATCATGGACGCGCTCACCTACCATCTTCGCCAGATGGGCATGACCTTCCGCCTCGGCGAAAAAGTCACCAAGGTCGGCATCGATCCGCAGCGCGACCGTGTTTTCGCCGAGCTCGAAAGCGGCAAGAAAGTTCAGGCCGATGCCTTGATCTACGCTGTCGGCCGTCAGGCCAATGGCGACCAGCTTCGCATCGAAGCCGCCGGCCTCATACCCGGTGAACGCGGAAAAATCAAAGTCAACGAGCACTACCAAACCGACGTGCCGCACATTTATGCCGCCGGTGACATCATCGGATTTCCCGCCCTTGCCAGCACCTCCATGGAGCAGGGGCGCCTCGCGAGCTGCCACATGTTTGGCGCGCCCTCGGAACACATTCCGGAGCTCTTCCCCTACGGGATCTACACCATTCCCGAGATTTCCATGGTCGGCCAGAACGAAGAAACCCTCACCGCCAAGAAGGTTCCTTACGAGGTGGGCATCGCCAAGTACAACGAGCTGGCGAAAAGTATGATGCTCGGCGACGAAAGCGGCATGTTGAAGCTTCTCTTCGATCGCAACACGCGCAAACTTCTCGGCGTTCACGTCATCGGGCAGCGCGCCACTGAAATCATTCACATCGGCCAGGCCGTCCTCTATTACGGCGGGAGCGTCGAATATTTCCGCGACACGGTGTTTAACTACCCGACTTTGGCCGAAGCCTATAAAGTCGCCGCCCTCGATGGCGTCAATAAGCTCTAGCCTGCCGCCGGCACTCCTCTACCATTTTTCTCCGAGTTGCTTGCAATTCCTTTTCGTCACATAATCTTCCTGCGCACCGATGTAGGTAGTCGTTCAAGCGCATCCCAGCGGTTGTGATTCAATTTGCGCCGTTATCCGGCTTCCCGACATCAACCCGTCACATGATATTTAAACGGTAGGAGGCAGTCCTTGATCTCGTTCACCGTAAATGGAAAGTCCGTCTCCGTGCAAGATCCGCCTTCCACCCCGCTGCTCTGGGTGATTCGCGATTCCCTTAAACTGACCGGCACAAAATACGGCTGCGGCATGGCGTTGTGCGGTGCCTGTACGGTTCATATTGATGGGGAAGCGGTACGCTCTTGCGTGGCTCCTGTCTCCCGTGCCGAAGGCAAAAAAATCACCACAATCGAAGGCATTTCTCCGGACATCACGCATCCCCTGCAGGAAGCCTGGATCGAAATCGAAGTTCCGCAGTGCGGCTACTGCCAGTCCGGCCAGATTATGAGCGCCGCCGTTCTGCTGCGCGAAAACCCCAAGCCCACCGACGAAGATATCGATGAAGCGATGTCCGGCAACATCTGCCGCTGCGGCACGTACCCTCGTATCCGCCGCGCCATCCACCGCGCTGCGGAAATTCAGGCGCAACGGAGCGCGAAATGACCGTCGGCGCCGCCTCCACGGACGTTGACCTCAAGCGCCGTGATTTTCTGAAAACCGGCGTCACACTCGGCGGCGGCCTGCTGATTAGCGCCTACATTCCGCAATGGAATGAGGCCAGCGCCGCAACCTTGTCGGACCCGACTGATCCCTTCGTGCCAAACGCTTTCGTCCGCATCGGCACCGACGGTTCCGTCACCGTAATCGCCAACCACTCCGAGATGGGTCAGGGAGTCTACACGTCGCTACCCATGATGCTGGCCGAGGATCTCGATTGCGACTGGTCGAAAGTTCGCGTCGAACCCGCTCCCGTGGCCGCTGCGTACAACCACAGCGTCTACGGGATCCAAATGACCGGCGGCAGCACCACCACCACTTCCGAATACGAACGCTTCCGCAAAATGGGTGCGATGGCGCGCCTGATGTTGATTGCCGCCGCGGCGCAATCCTGGGCTGTCGATCCCCAAACGTGTCACGCCGAAAAAAGCTACGTGATTCACGCCCCCAGCGGAAAACGCGCGTCCTTCGGCAGCCTCGCGGACGCCGCGTCAAAACAAACGCCGCCTACCGACATCCCGCTGAAAGATCCGAAAGATTTTACTCTGATCGGCAAACCCATCCACCGCCTCGACACGCCCTCGAAAACCAATGGCACCGCGCAATTCGGTCTGGACGTCTATGTTCCCGGGATGCTCACTGCGGTGGTGGCGCGAGCGCCGGTGTTTGGCGGCAAAGTCGTCAGCTTCAACGCCGAGAAAACCCGCGCTGTCCCGGGTGTCCTCAATGTTGTACAGGTTCCTTCCGGCGTTGCCGTGATCGCCACGGGTTTTTGGGCCGCGAAACTCGGACGTGAAAAGTTGGACATCACCTGGGATGATGGACCCGGCAAAGATTTGTCCTCCGCCGCTCTGCGCAAGCAGTATGCGGAAACGTCTAGAACTCCCGGCATCGTCGCCCGCAAAGTGGGCGACCCCGCCACGGCTCTGGCGAGCGCCGCCAAAAAAGTTACCGCCGAATATGAAGTACCGTACCTCGCGCACGCCATGATGGAACCGCTCAACACCGTCGTCGACCTTCGCGATGACCGCTGTGAAATTTGGACCGGGACGCAGTTTGAAACCATGGATCGCATGGCTGCCGCGAAAGTCGCCGGCCTGAAACCCGAGCAGGTGACGCTTCACACCACGCTGCTCGGCGGAGGATTCGGGCGCCGCGCCAATCCCGCCTGCGATTTCGTCAGCGAAGCCGTGGCCGTCGCTAAAGTCGCCAAAGCTCCCGTGAAAGTTGTGTGGACCCGCGAAGACGATATTCATGGCGGCTGGTATCGCCCCATGTGGTACGACCATTTCGAAGCGGGCCTCGACGCCCAGGGAAATCCCGTGGCGTGGACCCATACCATCGTCGGCCAATCCATCATGGCCGGTACGCTTTTCGAGGAATTCGGCATCAAGAACGGAGTCGACTCCGCATCGGTCGAAGGCGCGGCCGATATTATTTACGCTATTCCCAACATCCAGGTCGATCTGCACAGCCCGAAAAGCCTCGTGCCGGTCCAGTGGTGGCGCTCGGTCGGTCACTCGCACACCGGCTTTTCCGTCGAAACCTTTCTTGATGAAGTGGCTCACGCCGGAGGCAAAGATCCCTACCAGCTCCGCCGGATTCTGCTGGAAAATCAGCCCCGCATGCTCGCCGTTCTCGATCTCGCTGCAAAAAAGGCGAATTGGGGCGCTCCGCTCCCACCAGGCCGGGCACGCGGAATCGCCGGACATTTTTCCTTCGATAGTTACGTCGCGCAGGTTGCCGAAATCTCCATCGAAAATGACGGCACGCTGCATGTCCACAAAATCGTCGCCGCCGTCGATTGCGGCCGCGTCATCAATCCCGACACCGTCAAAGCGCAGATCGAAGGCGGGATTGTTTTCGGGCTCACCGCAGCGCTAAAAACCGAAATCACCCTGGAGAACGGGCGCGTCCAGCAGAGCAATTTCAACAACTACCCGATGGTCCGAATGTTCGATTCGCCTGAAATCGAGGTCTACATCGTCGAGAGCAACGAAAGGCCCACCGGCGTCGGTGAACCCGGAGTTCCGCCCGTCGCGCCCGCCGTCGCCAATGCGATTTTGGCCCTCACCGGGAAACCCATTCGACGGCTGCCGATCAAACCAGAAGATTTACGTGCCGCGTAATCGCGCTTTTGCGCCGAGTGATTGTTGCGAGGGATCAAAATGCTAGCGAACACGAACCTGAAGCTTTCGGCTTTCATCCTGGCAGGATTTCTCGTCGCGGTGTTGGTCGTTCGCGCCGCCAGCGCACCGGCCGGCGCCCGTCCTTTCCCGTCTGATTCTGCCAAGACTGCCGCGTCGCAATCCGCCTTCCTTCGCGCCTGGTCGGTTTTCGATTCGCCGCGCTGCAAAAATTGCCACCCCGCCGGCGACGCCCCGCTGCAGGGCGACGACAGCCACGTCCATATCCAGAACGTAAAGCGTGGCCCGGATGGCCACGGCGTATACGGCATGACCTGCCACACCTGCCACCAGGATGCGAATCTCTCCGGCACCAACATGCCGCCAGGAAATCCCAAGTGGTCTCTGCCACCCGCAAATATGAAAATGGTCATTCAAGGTGAAACGCCGGGCCAATTCTGCCGGCAGCTCAAAGACCCCGCGCAGAATGGCCACCGTTCGCTGGCGCAAATCATGGAGCACGTTTCGCAGGACGATCTTGTCGGTTGGGGCTGGAATCCTGGCGACGGGCGCACCCTCCCGCCACTCGATCGGCCCAATTTTGTTGCTGCCATGCAGCAATGGGTCGATAACGGCGCGGCCTGCCCGCGGTAACGCGTCCTTTATACAATTCCGCCAACTCGCGGTATGATACCCGCTCAGTCCTCGCATCCCCGGCGCGAAGGGGCCTTGCATGAGTCACCGTTTTACCATCGGCGTTGAAGAAGAATTTCAGATCGTTGATCCCTCCTCGTGCGAATTGCGTTCGCACGTCACCGAATTGATGGCCGCCTCCGCCGAACTCGGCGAGCAGGTTAAGCCCGAGATGCATCAGTCCATCATCGAGATCGGCACCAAAATCTGCCAGAACGTGAATGAACTCGATGCCGATATGCGCCGCACGCGCGGCGAACTCGTCCGCGCCGCGGAAAGCCGCGGCCTGCAGGTAGCCGCTGCCGGCACGCATCCTTTTTCGAGCTGGATCGATCAGGTGATCTCGCCCGGCGAGCGTTACCAAAACATCGTCGAGGAAATGGGCCAGCTTGCCCGCTCGCTTTTGATCTTCGGGATGCACGTCCATGTCGCCGTTCCCGACCGCACCACCATGATCGATCTGATGAACATGGCGCGCTATTTTTTGCCGCACCTCCTCGCCCTCTCCACTAGTTCGCCGTTCTGGATGGGCCGCGACACCGGCCTCAAATCTTTTCGCACCACGGTTTTTCGCCGCTTCCCCCGCACCGGCATTCCCGACCATCTGAGTTCCTGGAATCAATACGAAGACTACGTCGAGCTCTTGATTCGCCTGCATTCGATCGACAACGCCAAAAAAATCTGGTGGGACGTTCGCCCGCATCCCACTTTTGGCACCCTCGAATTCCGCATCTTTGACGTTGTCACGCGCGTCGAAGAGGCCGTCGCCATCGCCGCGCTCACCCAGGCCATCGTCGTCAAACTCCACCGTCTCTACACGTCCAACATGGGCTTTCGCATGTACCATCGCGCGCTGATCGAAGAAAATAAGTGGCGAGCTGCGCGCTGGGGCATTGAAGGAAAGCTCATCGACTTCGGTAAGCAGATCGAAGTTCCCATGGCTATACTCGCCGAGGAACTTCTCGAATTTGTGGATGACGTTCTCGACGATCTGGGCAGCCGCGCCGCCCTCCAGCCCATCCACCAGATTTTCCGCGCGGGCACCAGCGCCGAACGCCAACTGCAGGTGTATAAAACGACCGGCGACCTGAAAGAAGTCGTTCGTCACATCGTCGAGGAGACGCGCGCTGGTCTTACCATGCAGGCTTCGTCGGCGGCGAATGCGCCGCACAACTCGTAGGTAGTTGATCCACAAGACGGCCTTGAGCCGAAAGCCTTGGGAGTCGATCGAAATCATGAAAATCGGGATTCTTTGCGGCCGCGAATACAGCTTCCCTCCAGCCTTCATCGAAAAAGTGAACGAGCTGGGCAAAAAGGACGGGATTACCGCCGAATTCGTCAAACTCGGCGGCACGAAAATGGGCGAGCTCGCGCGGTACAGCGTGATCATCGATCGCATCTCGCACGAGGTGGATTACTATCGCGCCTACCTGAAGCACGCCGTCTTGCAGGGCACCTACGTCATCAACAATCCCTTCTGGTGGACCGCCGACGACAAATTTTTCAACTATTCGGTCATGGCCAAACTGGGCCTCGACATTCCGAAGACAGTCTTGCTCCCCCAAAAATCCTATGCCCCCGACGTCGACATCAATTCCGAATCTCTCCGCAACCTCGAATATCCGGTCGATTGGGATGGCCTGCTCGATTACGTCGGCCGCCCCGCGTTTCTGAAACCCTATTCCGGCGGTGGCTGGAAACACGTTTACAAAGTTCACAATCGCGAAGAACTCCTCGCGGCCTACGACGGAACCGGCCCGCACTGCATGACTCTCCAGGAAAATATCGATTTCCAGCAATACGTCCGCTGCTTCACTTTTGGCAAGACCGATATTCTTCCCGTCGTGTACGATCCCGGCCAGCGCCGCTATCTCGTCGACCATAAATATCTTTCCGATGAACTTGGCGCCCGGGTGGTCCGCGACGCGCAAGCCATCAACCAGGCTCTCGGCTACGAAATGAACACCATCGAATTCGCCATAAAAGACGGTGTTCCGTACGCCATCGATTTCCTGAATCCCGCGCCCGACTTCGAGCGCGACCGCATTACCGAGTTTTATTTCACCCATGTCGTCGAACGCATGGCCAAACTCGCCATAGACCGCGCACTTCGTGGCGTTCCATCCAATCCCTGGCCGCGCTGGGAAGAAATGCTCAAGATCGGCACGCCTGCCGGCTTTGTCGGCCAGCCTGCAGCCGTCAAGGCCGCTCCTTCGGGTACCATGGTCTCCGCGGGATTTTCACCGGCCCCGCCGAAGCAACGCCCAGGGTCCAAATCTTGATGACCCCGGTCAAAGGTCGCCGGTGAGCGGTCCCGCGCGCGCTCCGCACACCCAACCCGTCCCGCCTCCCGCCGAAGCTTGGAACCAGCTTCTGCGCCACGACGTCGAACTCGCGCCCGCGTTCAGCAACGAACTCAACGCCCGCATGCGCGCCGAGCGCCTTACCTTTGGCGACCGCGTGCATTGCCCGTTTCTGCGCCCCTTTTTTCTCACCGCGGAAGACGAGTTGCGCGTGCGCGAAGTCGCCGAGACCATCGCCGCCCTCGGAGAGCGTGTCGTAAAGCAATCTCTCGCCGATCCAAAGCTTCTTGCGCAATCAGCGCTTAGCCCCGAAGAGGAACGCCTCGCGCGCATCAATCCCGGCTATGCGACGTCCAGCACGTCCTCGCGCCTCGATGCATTCCTGCTTCCTGATTCATTGCAATTTGCGGAATACAATGCCGAATCGCCCGCTGGAGCTGGTTACGCCGAAACTCTCGCCGAAGTTTTTCGCACACTCCCCATCATGGAAAGGTTTTCGCACCAATACGCGGTGCGCAAGTATCCGCTGATGAAGTTGCTTCTCGGCGCGCTCCTGGACAGCTATCGCGAATGGGGCGGCAAGGCCACGCCTCCCACCATAGCCATCGTGGACTGGCGCGAAGTTCCTACCTGGAATGAATTTGAAATCTTGCAGAAGCGTTTTCTGAAAGAAGGGGTGCCGACGGTCTTATCCGATCCGCGCGACTTGGTTTTTGAAAATGGCAAACTCATCGCCCAGGGCCAGCGCGTCGATCTTCTCTATCGCCGCGTTCTGATCAACGACCTCATCGCCCGCCCCGATGAATGTGCCGCGCTGCTGAAAGCCTACGAATCCGGCGCGGTCTGCATGGCCAACGCCCTCACCTGCAAAATTCCGCACAAGAAAGCATTCTTCGCGGTTCTCACCGACGAGCAAAACTCCGAGCTCTTTAGCGCCGCGGAAAGGGAACTGATCAAGCGCCACATTCCCTGGACCCGCCTGCTCGCCGACACTAAAACCACCCGCGACGGCGAATCCTTCGGCCTTCTCGAATACGTCCGCGCCCGCCGCAACGATTTCGTTCTCAAGCCCAACGACGAATACGGCGGCACAGGCGTCCGCCTGGGCTGGGAAAATTCCGAAAGCGAATGGGACGCCGCGCTGCAACGCGCCCTGGCTGCCCCCGACAGCGCCTGGGTCGTTCAGGAACGCATCAAAATCCGTCGCGAAGTTTTCCCCATGCAAACTCCGGGCGGCATCGAAATGCGCGACATGCTCGTCGATTTCGCCCCCTACATCTTCCGCGGCAAGATGGCCGGCTGCCTCACCCGTCTCAGCTCGACAGGCCTGGCCAACGTAACCAGCGGCGGCGGCCAGGTACCCAGTTTCGTTGTCGAACCCAAATTGTAGTGCCAGCCTCAGGAAGTCCGCCTGGGAACGCCAATCTCCCGATTGCCGGGCGGACAGCGCCGAAATTTCGAAGCATATCTCGCCAGCGCGTGGGCTTGGAATTTGTAGCGGCGGCCTTCAGGCCGGCGTCTCTCGTTCGCATAAATCCGGCGCTTCAATCCAATAGCAAAACTCCCCAAGCCTATTTACAATATCCCGATGAATTTTGGACCGGTTCAGCCTGAGCTTCTTCCCGGCGCGCGCAACGCCATCGACACCTGCCTCGCCATTCAATCCGGCGAGCGTGTCGCTCTCATCGCCGATATTCCCAGTAAGGCCGTCGCCGCGAGCCTCGCCGCCGCGCTGGCGGAACGCAGCGCCATCTGCGAGGGTTTCCTTCTCGAAGATCTTTCGCCCCGCCCGCTCACCCGCGCCCCCCAGCAGGTTCTCGACGCCCTCGGTCGCGCCGACGCCGGCATCCTCTGCATGCAGCCCATGACCGGCGAGCTCGGCGCGCGCAAGGACATCGTTGGAGTCGTCGAGCGCCGCCACATCCGCTACGCGCACATGATCGGCGTCACGCCGGAAATTATGCAGCAGGGCATGCGCGCGGATTACACCATGGTCGATCGCCTCAGCGAAAAATTGCTGCAGCGCATGCATTCCGCGCGTTCACTCACCGTCCGCACCGAAGCGGGCACCTCGCTCGTCGCCACCTTCGATGCCACTCTCGATTGGGTAAAAACCAGCGGCCTCATCAGCCGCCGCTACTGGTCCAATCTTCCCGCCGGCGAGGTTTTCACCACGCCCGCCAAAGTCGACGGCACCTTCGTCTGCGATGGCACCGCCGGCGATCACTTCTGCGGAAAATACGGCGACCTGCAAAAAACTCCGCTCGTCCTCGAAATCAGCGAAGGGCGTCTGCAGAAAGCCACCTGCGACCGCAAAGATCTCGAACAGGAATTTTGGAATTATTGCCACACGGACGAAAACAGCGATCGCGTCGGCGAACTCGCCTTCGGCACCAATCTCAGCCTCTCGGATATGATCGGCGTCTTGCTGCAGGACGAAAAACTTCCTGGCGTCCATCTCGCCTTCGGCGATCCCTACGGCAGCCAAACCCACGCGGCCTGGAGCTCGCGCACACATGTAGACGTGCTGGCCCGCCGCTGCAATGTCTGGATCGACGACGAACAGGTAATCGAGAAGGGCCGCTACAAACTAGACCGCCTCGGCCTCGCCTAGCGAAACTTCAGAGCGCCGAAAATCACTACTCGAGGGCTTTAAGTTTTTAGTTGTCTTCCCGACAGAGGGCCGCACTTTGGCCCGACGAGGACCCCTTTTCGATTGTCGCGCCGATCGTGTCGACCGTGGAACTGCTCTCGTTTCGGTCAATTGTTTGGGATTGTGGCGGCTCATTACCCTGAGGAACCAAACGTGCCGCCGATTTTGACGCGACAGCCTTAACTTCCAAAGCCTCCGGCTCTGCCGCACAGCAATCGAGTCGCCAGCACCCGTACTTGGCCGTCATCCAGAGGAGCGCCTTTCGCGACGAAGGATCTCTCTTCGATTGTTGCTGGGTTCGGGCCTGTACACCCTAAAACAATCGCGTCACGTATTCCCACATCTGATGTTTCCAATAAGGCCAATCATGGCCGCCCTGCGGTCCCCAATCATCGAGTGAATGTCGAATCCCTTTGCTCGCCAAAATTTCCGACAATCGATACGATGGTCCACTGTTTTCCCACGGTCCCGAACCTGTTGCGATATGAATATCGCACTGCGCGAACTGCCCCAAAGCATGCCCGTCCGACAAATTCGCCAGATAATCCACCGGGTTATTGAAATACGTGTTGTCGTCGTACATCCCGCTCATAAAGCCCCGAATGTCATACACGCCGGAAAGCGCGAAGCATCGCCGGATCACGTCCGGATGTTTGAACAAACTATTCGCCGCGTGGTATGCCCCAAACGAAGCTCCCATCGTGGAGATCGCAATTCCCGGCGATTGGCAGTTGTCCCAAATAAATGGCACTACCTCTTCGCGGATGTAGGCGTCGAGCTGCGCCTGCATGTAGCTGCGATGAAAGGGATGCGCGCCCTTATTGTAGAATCCCGCCCAGTTCGCCGAATCAACGCTGAAGAATTTCACCCGCCCCGCATCGATCAACGGCGCGAGCGCGCCAATCATACCTTGACGGTCGAGCTCCCATTCGTCGCCCGCGCTCGTCGGAAAGCCGATCAGCGGCGGTCCCCAATGCCCGTACACCACGATGCCCATTTCCAGGCCCAGCCGGTGCGAATACCAGCGGTGATATTCTGTTTTCATATCGCTCCTGACGGCAGGTCTGCGCCTTGCACGCGGCCGGCCCGTTCGACGCGTTCCGGTGCGCGTTCCCGTCCTGCGTTTGCGTGTGGTCGGAATCGAAAGAACCTCGGCCAAAAATTTAACTCTGGTATTCTAAACTTTTACCGCGGAACTACAAATACGGTGTCATCGCGAAACGAGCGATGAAATTGTTTTTTCCGGTGCGAGCGCCAAATAAGAAGGAGCCTTGGAGTTTGTCTTTTACCCCAGAACTAACGGCCGAACTCGCCGCCGCCGGCCCCGGCCAGCTTCACAAACATGAAAACTTTGCGTCCCGCTTCCTGACCAAGAAGCGCGACCTGATCGTGTACATACCGGGTATCTACGAAAAGCGCCCTGACCTGCACTTCCCGGTCCTTTATCTCGAAGACGGCCAGAATCTTTTCGACCCCGCCACCTCATTCATACCCGGAATGTTCTGGCACGTTGGCGAAACCGCCGACGCGTTGATTGCCCAGGGCGCAATCCAGCCCCTCATCATCGTTGGAATCTACAACACCGACAAGCGCCTGAATGAATACACTCCCACGCGCGACAAAAAACTCGGTGGCGGGCGCGCCGACAAATACGGGCGCATGCTCGTCGACGAACTAAAGCCGTTCATCGAATCGAACTATCGTGCTCTGCCGGAGGCTGCGAGCACCGGCCTCGGCGGTTCCTCGCTCGGCGGCCTCCTCACCATTTATCTCGGGCTGAAATATCCCCACGTCTTCGGCAATCTCGCTGTTCTTTCGCCGTCCGTCTGGTGGAATCAGCGCGCCATCCTGGATTTCGTCGCCCGAGCGCCCATCCCCGCTCGTTCGCGCATCTGGCTCGATGCCGGAACCAAGGAAGGTGCGAGCACGGTTCACAACGTCACCGCGCTTCACGATGCGCTCGTGCGGCGCGGCTGGCAGGACAATCAGGATCTGCATTTCGAATTGGTTCCCGACGGCCAGCATAATGAAGACGCCTGGTCCCGCCGCGTGGGCCCGTTCCTGCAATTCCTTTACCCTGCGGGAGATTCAGCCAGGTAATTTCTCGCCCGTGCCTTGCATCCCCGCCGTTTTCATGACAAAACATCTTCTCGGAGGCTTCTTGCCCGAGCCGCGGCCCATCACCATCCTCTGCATCACCTCCTACGAAAAAGGCCAGGAATTTCTGCGCACGTGCAAGAACCTCGGTTGTCGCGTTTTGCTCCTCACCGTCGAGAAACTGCGCGACGGCGACTGGCCCCGTGAATCCGTCGACGAGTTTTTCTTCATGCCCGAAGAATTGCCCGCTCAGGCCATCATCAACACAGTCAGCTACCTCGCCCGTTGGCAACCGATCGATCGAATCGTTGCTCTCGACGAATTCGATCTCGAAAACGCGGCTTTCCTCCGCGAGCACCTGCGCATCCCCGGCATGGGCCTAACCACCATCCGTTATTTTCGCGACAAGCTCGCCATGCGCGGCCGCGCCCGGGAATCCGGCGTCCCAGTCCCCGAATTCATCCACGTTCTCAATCACGACGCCCTGAACGATTTCATGTCACGCATCAAACCGCCTTGGCTTTTGAAGCCCCGCTCGCAAGCTTCGGGCATCGGTATGAAAAAGATCCAGGCGCCACACGAACTGTGGCCCCTTCTCGATCAGCTCGGCGACGCGCAATCGAATTATTTGCTCGAGCAGTTTGTTCCCGGTGATGTTTTTCATATCGACAGCATCGTGTCGGAGCGCGAAATTATTTTCGCCGAAGCTCACGCTTACGGCGCCCCGCCTCTCGACACCTCCCACGACGGCGGCGTCTTCACCACGCGCACCCTCCCGCGCGATTCCGCCGAAGCGAAGGCTCTGTACCGCCTGAACCACGATGTAATCGACGCCCTGGGTCTCGTGCGTGGCGTCACCCATACGGAATTCCTCCGTGCCCGCGAAGACGGCAAATTTTATTTCCTCGAAATCGCCGCACGAGTGGGAGGGGCGTACATTACCGACGTGATCCAAGCTGCGACCGGTATCAATCTTTGGCGCGAGTGGGCGCGCCTCGAGGTCGGTGCGGGGAAAGCTCCTTATGTCCTGCCGTCAATTCGCCACGATTATGCAGGCGTCGTGCTTTCTCTCGCGCGCCAGGAAGTTCCCGATACCAGCGCCTATACCGATCCCGAAATCGTTTACCGCGTCACAAAAAAGCATCACGCCGGCTTCGTGCTGCGCTCCCCTCAAAACGAACGCATCGCGGAGCTCCTCGATTCCTATTCCGCCCGTTTCGCCCACGATTTTCTCGCCACCGCTCCGGTCCCTGAAAGGCCCACTTCCTAATTTCCGCGGGCGCTGTTCCGGACATGCAACGATCAAGTAACGCCTCGGCAATTGCATCCGGCGCATCCAAGCTGCTATCGTTTTCGGTGTGAGCTTTTCTCCATCTTCGGCCTCACCCGCGCCAGCGTCCAAGCCGGTGAACGGCCTTCGCCGCAACTATCTTTCTTTCATCGAAGATACCGCGCAAACCCTCGGCGTCATGGCGCCCACCGGCACCCTTGGAATTATTCTTCCCCTCCTTATCTCCAAGGGCGGCAACACCACCTGGATCACTTTTTCCATCACGCTGGTTGCATTTTCTCTCATTCTTTTCTGCATTCACCGTTTCTCCCAGCAATACGCCTCGGCAGGCGCCCTGGCCTCCTTCGCTGATGCTGGTCTCGGCCGTTGGGTGGGAGTCGTCGCGGGATGGGCCTACGTCTGCGCCATGGGATTCGGAGTCGCCAGCGTCGCGCCCTCTTCGGCTTACTACGCGGACCTTTTCATTGCGCAGATCACCGGCGTGCCAGGAACGATTGCGCGCGGCGCGCTGCTCACCTGCGCTGTGATCGTCGTCGCCGCACTGATTGCGTACCGGGACATTAAACTCTCCACGGAACTCATGCTCGCCATCGAATTCGCTTCTCTCGCTGTCGTTGTTTTCATCATTGTCTTCGCCATGTTTCGCAATGGCGTGTGGATCGATCGCCCGCAGCTTCACTTGCAAGGCGCAAAGCTTCACGGCTTTCAATACTCGCTGGTTTTCGGATTTATGACCCTGGCTGGGTTTGAAAGCGTCACCGCGCTAGGCGCGGAATCCTCCCACGCCACGCGCACCATTCCCAAAGTCATTCTCGGCTGCCTGCTTCCCATCGGCATCTTGTATCTGGTCGCGATCTACTGTCTGGTCGCCCTGGCGCGAAAAAACGGAATGGTCTTCGATCAGCTCAACGCCCCCTTCGATACTCTCGCGCGTTCCCTGCACCTCACTTCTCTTGGCTACATCAGCTCGATTGGCATCGCGCTTAGCTATTTTGCCTGCACGCTCGGTTCGCTCAACGCCGGCTCGCGCGTTCTCTTCTCCATGGCCCGGCGCCATCAATTCGCGCCTCGATTCGGCATAGCTCATCCTGTAAACGCCACCCCGCACCGCGCCATCGCCCTGCTCTCCGCTACCGGCATGGCCATTCCCGTCACCTTGCTCGTGCTTCGCGTGTCGCTCGCGGATTGCATCAACTACGTAACGCAACTCACGTCCTACGGCTTCATCGCCTCGTATTTTCTGGTTTGCCTCTCGCTGCCATTTTTCTTGCTCCGGAAAAAACTGCTGCGTTCCTTCGACGTCGTCAGCAGCGCCGCGGCGCTGCTGATTCTTAGCGTCGTCCTCGCTCTCACCGTTTTTCCAGTCCCCGACGTGCCCTGGCGGTACCTGCCTTATTTATTCTTAACCGTGATCTTTCTGGGGACGGCCATTTCGTCGTGCTATTTGCGGCGGGAGCGCAACTCAACCAGCCGGCAAATTCCTCAACCCGCCGACGTAAAGGAAGTGTCAACTCTCGTCTGACAGAAGGCCGGTGATTCGCAACCTTCGAACTGCGACCTGAGCGCGCATCAATATGTCGAATGAAGGTATATTGGTTTTCCTCTAAACGTTTGCGGAACCTCAGAACGGATCGAAATACGCAGCCTGGAGGCACGGAATGGGGCATACGCGACGCACAGCAAAATGGATTATTGTTCTGGCGATCTTTGCCGCCTGCGTCACCTGCGGCCCAGATCTCCAGGCTCAGGAAATCCGCAACGGAGAGGCGCTCCTAACCGCGATGCACGATCGCTACGCCGGCAATTGGTACGGCACCGTGACGTTCACCCAGAAAAGCACGACCTATAATCCTGATGGCACCAGCAAGAGTGAAACCTGGTACGAAGCGGCAATGTTGCCTGGCAAATTGCGCATCGACATCGGCCCGCCTGCCAATGGCAACGGCGCCATCGTAGCCGACGGCACGCTGACCTCATTTAAGAACGGCGACATAGTGGCGACTCGCCCGCTCGTTCATATGCTTCTGGTCCTGGGATTCGACGTCTACCGCCAGCCCCCGCAAACGACCATCGATCAAGCGAAAGGCCAGGGCTTCGACCTGACTAAGCTTCACGAAGATACCTGGGATGGACAGACTGTGTATGTGGTCGGCGCCGACAAGGGCGACCTGAAATCGAAACAATTCTGGATTCAAAAGAATAATCTCTTTTTTGTGCGCATGATTGAACCGAACGAAAAGGACGCACAGAAAAAAAGCGATATACGCTTCATCGATTACCGCCAGCTTTCCGTGGGCTGGATCGCCGCGGGCGTCGAGTTTTATATCGATGGGAAAAAAGTCTTTGCCGAGGAATATTCCGACATTCAGGCGAATCCAAAACTCAGTCCCGCGATCTTCGATCCAAAGAACTTCAAGTCTGAGCACTGGGAGAAATAAACGCGCGGTGACGGGCCGGCGCGCTCGCGGCTCCAGCCTACGGCGCCTAATGCGTCGCGATCCAACCGCGGCCGAACGACAGCCTGCGCCGTCCACGCACCATTTCCGACACGCGTTCAAGGCTTGGAATTAGAATGGTGGGCCTGGGTGGACTTGAACCACCGACCTCACCCTTATCAGGGGTGCGCTCTAGCCACCTGAGCTACAGGCCCAACGTACTGGCTGGTAATACTTTAACCCTGTCGCTAATCGCGTGACAAACCCGCTCAGAGTCCGTTGAGCGTCCGGCCTACATCAAAACCTAGCGAAAATCAGCTTAATCCAACCGCTGAACCGCGTTTATTTTAGCATCGACCGAAGAATGAGCATAGCGCGTAGTCATTGCAAGGTGCGCGATGACTCGGCCGCAACGAAGACTTCGCGGGACGTCCTCGGCACGTCTATCTCCGTTTGTGTCAGCCGTTCGTGGGAATGGTCTCGTTGGATGTGATCTTCAGATTTATGACTTTTTTTGTCATGCACACGGCCCTTAATGGTCACTAAATGTTGGCGATTGATGATGTGTGGGTGCTTGTGCGATGCATGGCTGGTGCAACCGTTGCGCCGTATCCCCATGGTGTTTCAATACGCTACAGGTCGATGTGTGCCAGAAGTAAACACGTGCGTCTGTTTTGGAACGGCGAGTGCTTTAACAAAGCTTACACGCCAAAAACGGACACGCGAGCTTCTTTAGGAGAACGGAATGAAAAAGAGCCAAGAGGGTTTCTCGCTTATCGAATTGCTGATCGTTGTGGCGATCATTTTGATCATCGCGGCCATCGCAATTCCGAACTTGCTTCGCGCCCGCATGGCGGCCAATGAGGCGTCGGCGGTCGGTTCGCTCCGCACCATTAACACGGCAGCGGTGTCGTTCAATTCCACCTACCAGGACGGCTTCCCTCCGACCCTGCCGACATTGGCCGGAGCTTTGGGCGCCACGGCATTGTGCACCGGAGCTCAGCAAATTGACCCGGTCTTGGCGGCTGGTCAAAAGAGCGGTTACAAGTTCGCGTGGACCGCTGGAGCAGTGGCCATCAATCCAGTCCCGGCGGGTTGCACGGCGGGATTCGTTGACGGTTACGAAGTATCTGCGGTGCCGGTCAGCTTGGGCACCACGGGTCAGCGCAGTTTCTGCTCCGACCAATCTGGCGTAATCCGCTATAACCCAGCGGGCACGGCGGTCGCGACGGAAGCAGCTTGCCAAGCTCTTCTGCCCTTGCAGTAAACGAAGGCTATAGGTTGTCCAGCATCGCCACGGTTTGCTGGCAAGCGTGCAAATCACATCCTAGAATTCGCATCTCGGCCTCCTTCGGTTCGAGCACTGTTGGGGTGAACACCGAACAGTCTACTCGGGCCGTCGCGAGGCCGACGTCGTTATGACATCAACCAGGACTTACCGTCGCAGCCAAACCAAAGAAGCCCGGCTAAACTTCTTCACGAATAAATTCAGGAAACTCGGTTTCATTCGATCTGCTTGGTTCTTCGGCGATGACTCACGCCAGTCGTGCGTATCTTTCTGGCCTGTCGATTCTTTGATCGACACCTTTGATTTGCCGCGTCGCCCACACGACAAGTGAAACATTGTTTGCCGTGCCGGTTTTTTCCCTCATATCGCGCATGATGCGATGAAACACAGGTACCGCCATATGAAGCTGCTTACACACCTGTCTGTCGGTTTGCCCGCCGGCCAAGGCACGCAGCACGATTGCCTCTTCGCTGGTCAGCGCGGGGTCCAACCGGAAAGCGGGCAAAGGGCGCGTACCAATTGGGTCGAGGTTGTGCTTCATGGGTTCGCCTAGGATGCCTTGCCAGCGATCGCTGCTCTATGGCGGAGCGCCGCGATCTTCTCTTGGGCGCTTGTGTTCGAGCGGCGGGTCTTAGCTTTGATAGCGTACAGGGCGGTGTCTGCTGCACCCAAGAGGGAATCTACTTTTTCGCCATCTCCGGGATAAATGGCAACGCCGATGCTGACAGACAGCTTCGGTGTTCTGCCGTCATTCGCAAGGCTATCGCAAATACGCCGGGCTACTGATTGAGCCGACACGCGCCCAGCCTCGGGGAGCACAAGTGCAAACTCGTCGCCCCCGAAACGCGCCGGGGTATCAATCCTCCGGCTGCAGATACTCAGGATATCGGCCAGCCGGCAAAGCGCTTGACTGCCCGTGATGTGCCCGAAGTGATCGTTGATCAGTTTCAAGCCGTCCAGGTCGAGGAATAAAAGAGCGAACTCACGCGCCGTGCGCTCTGAACGTTTGATTTCATTGTCGACGGTCTCCACCAGATGCCGGTAGTTGGCCAGGCCCGTCAGAGGATCTTTCGCTGCCTGTTGCCGCAAATGATCCTCGAGCTTGCGTTGCTGGGTGATGTCTTCGACGATGACTTCGTAGCTCCCGGCCTCGCCCTCGTTGTTGACCTCGCGTCCGCTGAGCCGGACTTTCAGCCTCGTGCCGTCTTTCCGCTTCCATTCGAGTTCCAGCGGGCCGGAGCCATTCTGTTCCGCGGATTCGCCCAGGAGTTGCGCCTTTTTGGTGGCGTCACACAGGATGTCAGCTGCGTGATTCGCGGCCAGGAGTTCCTCGCGAGTTGCATAACCCAGCATGGTCACCAGCGCCTGGTTCACATCTAGAAACTTGCCCTTGTTGCTGCAGCGGCACATTCCATAGGCCAGGTTTCCCACTAGCGCGCGATAGCGCGCTTCTGAATGGCGCAACTTTTTTTCCGTCTGATCGCGTTCTTCGCGCAGATTGTTCTCGCTAAGGGCTCGGCGAACGGATACGGGAAGATGCCCCACATGGTCCATTGCAACGCAGTCGGCAGCCCCCTCGGTAATAAGTTCCGCCACGGTTTCCAGTCGCAAGGTGTCGGTCAGGTAAATGCAGGGAATACGTCTCTCCCTCAGATTTAGGATTTCCTGCGCTGTGGGCTCTCGCCAGTTCGGCGATGGATACTCCACAAGCGCGATGTCGTAATATTTTGACTGCAGGCGGCCGGCAAACTGTTCCGGAGTAAGCACGACATCTGCGCTGACCTTGAAATGCGCGGTCCTAAGCTCGTGCAGGCAGCGCTCTACATTCCCGGCGTCCCTATGAACAAATAGAACCCGCAAGGGAACTCTTCTGCTGACCGGCCCGTTCCAAACCACGGGCAGATCGGCTTGCTTGACGCGATCTCGTAAGGTTGGAGGCATTGAAACTCAACTCGATTCGACTCACGGGACACGGGAGCCATCTCCCTTCTCGTCTGGCTCCCGTGAATCGGTACAGAAGCTTCAATCACGACCCTATTGGAAAGGAATGGGGGCATCTGTCCAAAACGGCACACTTCCGGGGTTATATGTTAACTGTTTGGACATATTTATTCTGTGCCAGACTCATCCGATTATTCGAAATGGATTGACACCATTCGTGACAAAGGCTTAGCTTGATCTTGATAGTCTAGCTTGCAATCGTCGGGCGAGTGAATTTGGTCAGCTCGCCGTAGGTCCCCTGTAGTATTTCGCGCTCCTAAAGGCTCCGAAGGTTCCCGGGAATGAGTTCTAAACGTAATAACCCGTTCAGTCCAGAGGTCTATCTCGAATCCGTCGGAGTTTCGAGAAAAGTGGGAGACTTTCGAAAAAGCCAAACGATCTTCTCTCAAGGCGATGTCGCGGACGAAGTGTTTTATATCCAGAAAGGGAGCGTGAAATTCACGGTGGTCAACCAGGTTGGCAAAGAAGCGATCGTGGCGATTTTCGGCCCCGAAGATTTTTTTGGAGAAGCTGCCATCTCAAGCGAAGTAATTCGAATCGGCACAGCGACGGCTATCGTACCAACGACGGTGCTGATAATTGGAAAGGATGAAATGATACGAGTACTTCACGCAGAACACTTGCTATCGGATCGTTTTATTATCTACATGCTGGCCCGGAATAGCCGGGTGCAGGCAGACTTGGTCGATCAGCTCTTCAATTCGACCGAGAAGCGACTCGCGCGCACGCTTCTATTGCTCGCGAGCTACGGCAAAGAGGATCAGCCCGAGAGAGTACTGCAAAAGGTGTCCCAGGAAACACTGGCGGAAATGATAGGCACAACTCGGTCTCGGGTAAATTTCTTCATGAACAAATTCAGGAAACTCGGTTTCGTCAATTACGACGGCAAAATCACAGTGAACAGATCTCTTTTAAGTGTCGTCCTACACGATTGAGAATGGCGGCAAGAAGGTCCTCCGCCATTTAGCGTTGCTCCTTACTGTCGGGAACGGCATTGCATGCCTTCGTCGGAATGGACTCGATAGGAAAAATCGTCGTTTGGAATGCTCAGGCGGTTTCTTCGGATGGTCCGGCGATGAAGCCCTCGGTCGAGTGCTTTTCCAGATTATTCTTCCGGAGCGGTCTCGTGCTGCTATGAACTGGCGAGGATTGGGAAACGCCCGTCCAACGAGCGGATGCGTCACGACGATCTCCGTTCGCAAATCTCAGTTGGCGACTAAGTCCCCTCGAAATACTCTGTACTGCCGTTTCTATTAATATGTGCATAAGATCAAATATAAGTAATTCGCATTCACTAGAACGATGAGAGACTCATCTCAATTCGATTCGATGCTCGATTTTCGGGTTCTATTTCAGTCGCTACCTGACCTGTCCCTCGTGCTCAGCACCAATTTGTCCATTCTTGCACTAAGCGGCGCCTATCTATGCGCTACGATGACGAAACGCAACGAAATTCTAGGTCGCAAAATATTCGAAGTCTTCCCTGATGATCCTGGCGACCCGTCGGCTACGGCGCGTCGACTTGCCTGAATCGCTTTCTGGCGCCTGTCCGGCTCGTCGTTAGCGCCAGGGGTTCGCGGAATCTCGGGCCTTGAATCTTTAACCCCGCGAACCATGACCGCGCCCCCAGCCCTCGCGGGACACCGCGGAATGAACCGTCTAAGGAAAAGTAATAATGATCCGATTTTATTGTATGGGCACGCAGTGACAAATGATCGCGCATCAGGCGGCGCAACGTCAGGCGTTGTCGGTAGCACAATCGGGCGACATCTAATCCTATCGGTGTGCTTTGTTCTGTTCTATCTGTTCTTGAGTAGCCCGACTGTCATTGTCATCTCCCACCTGGGCTTCACCGTTTGGTATCCGGCTACCGGTCTGATTTTCGCCCTGCTGCTGGGAGTTAGCCCACGGTATGCAGTGCTGGCCGTATTCGCCGATAGTTTCGCGGGCGCGCTGATTTATCACCAGCCTATTCGATCCTGGGGCGAGACTCTCGGCGCCCTGGGATCTATCAGTTGCTACGCGCTCGCCGCCTATCTACTGCGTGGACCGCTGCGCATCGATTCGGGTCTACGTCATCGCAACGACGTGGTTCGCTACGTATTCATTTCCCTGTGTGCTGCGGTCGGCGCCACCGCGATTGGGGTTGGGTCGCTCGCAGCAGACCATTCCATTTCGTGGAGCGAGTTTTGGCCTTCGGCGGCAGGCTGGTTCGCCGGCGATGCCGCGGGATTGCTGGGCTTCGCGCCTTTCTTACTTGTCCACGTAATTCCCATCGTCAGACGCAAACTTCTGAGGATCGAAAGCAGTCCGAAACCGCCCCTTGCGAAAGGCAATCGTTCCACGCAAAAACTGGAACTCCTTGAACTTGTGGGGCAGCTTCTGTTCATTCCAGGGACCATCTGGTTCGTCTTCGCGGGGCCTTTCGCGGCCAAGCCGCTCTATTACTTGGCGTACCTCCCAATCATTTGGATCGCGATGCGGCAGGGGGTGCGAAGGGTGGTCACGTCGTTGGTGATTTTCAACTTCGCGATCGTGCTTGCCCTGCGGATTTTCCCAGTTACTACGGATTTGCCCAATATTGGATTCTTGATGCTGGTGATCTCCGCAGTTGGCTTGATCGTGGGCTCGACGGTCACAGAGCGGCACCGAATTGGGAGACAGCTGACCGAGCGGACGATGTATCTGAACTCCCTGATCGAGAACACTCCTTTGGGAGTGGTGGTGTACGACAGGGGCGGACGCCTGCAACTTTGCAACGACGCTTTCGAGTCGCTATTTTTATTCCACCGTGACGAACTTTTAGGGAAGTATATCGACGATTTTATAGTTCCCCCTGACCAAGCATCGGAGGCCCGGGACCTTGGGGAGATCATCGCCTCTGGTAAGCGAGTACAAGTGAGCGTTCAACGAAAACGCAAAGATGGGGTTCTGATTGAAATCGAGCTATATGCAGTACCTCTCATCTTGGATAGCGAGGTCGGGGGAGGACTGGCGATTTATACCGACGTAACGGAGCGAATACAGGGGGCTTTACGTCTCAAAGACCAAGCCGAAGCGCTCCGGCGTTCTGTAACCGAACTGCAGGCGCGGACCGATCAAGCGACCTTGCTCAACGAAATGGGAGATTTTCTGCAGTCGTGCGAAGCCAGCTCCGAAGCGGTCAAGGTCGCGAGCGATTACGGAAGCCGGCTCTTCCGTTCCTCGAATTTCGGAGCGGTGTTCATCTTCAAGTCGTCTCGCAATGCTCTTGAGATTGAAGGTCGGTGGGGAAAACCGGAAGGCGTCGATTCGACGTTCGCGCCCGATAGTTGTTGGGCCCTCCGCAGGGGCCAGCCGCACTGGAGTGAATTCCCTGCCGCTAACGTGGTCTGCGCTCACATCACGCGAACAAGTCCCCACGTTTACCTGTGCGTTCCGATGATGGCGCGTGGCGAAACTCTAGGGGTTTTCCAGGTGAGATACGATCCGATGCCCGTCCAGAGTTCACCAACGGACGTAGAGACGTGGCGACAATCGCAGAAGCTATTGGCGGTTTCGGTGGCGACCCAAGTTGCACTGGCGGTGGCTTCTTTACGGCTAAGAGAATCTCTTCGCGATCAATCGATTCGTGATCCGTTGACCGGCCTATTCAATCGGCGATTCATGCAGGAGTCGCTCGACCGCGAAATGCAACGGGCTCGCAGAAAGACGCGGCCGCTGTGCGTCATCTTCATCGATATCGATCACTTTAAGCGCTTCAACGACGTTTTTGGCCATGATGCGGGCGATACCATCCTTCGCTCTTTCGCAGATCTACTGAGAAGTTTCTTTCGGGGCGACGATGTCATCTGTCGTTATGGCGGCGAGGAATTTGCGCTAATTCTACCGGAATCAAACGAGCAAGATGCCGCTGTTCGAATGAACCAATTCAGGGAAAACGTCAAGCGAATGACGGTTCTCCACGAGAGCCGAACGCTAGATCCAGTTTCAGTTTCAGTGGGCGTCGCCGCGTTCCCGAAAAACGGCAACTCAATTGAATCACTGCTGCGGGCCGCGGATCAGGCGCTCTATAAGTCGAAGGCGGAAGGAAGAGATCGGGTAAATATCGCCCTTATCAGGGATGCGCCCTAGCCACCTGAGCTACAGGCCCACGCAGTGAATGTCACTCTGCGGTCCAACAACCACAGGGGGCACGCGGACATCGGGTCAAGGCAAACGATGGCGGCCCTGCGCCTGAATTTTGTCTGGGAGTGGCCCTGTAGGAGCTTTGTAATCCGCGATCGAGCGCAGGGCCGCATGACTCCAAAAAGCAAAACGGGAGGCATCTTCGCCTCCCGTCCGCCGATGCTGAACATCCCCTTCGACTAATGAGGATGTTGCTCGTTGTTGTTGTGCTTCTCGTTGTGAATCTGCTTGCTGTTCTTATTCTGTTCGTGATTTACCTGTTTCTTTTCCGCGGGCGTCAACTTACCGCCGTTGGCCTGGCGGTCCGCGTGAACCTGCTGATTCACCTTCTGCTGGTTGTTTTCGGCGCGGGCCGCTTCGCCGGCCGTCATCTGCCCGCTTTGAACGCCGTTCGCAATCCGCTGCTGCTGATTGTTCTGGCGCTGGCCCACTTCGCTGTTTGTGCCCGGCTGCGTGCTGGCATTGTGTTTGTCGTCGTAGATCGAATGGCTCACATTGTTTTGTTGCTGGTTCACGTGCTGCTTCTCTGCGGAGGTCAACGTGCCGCCATTCGCCTGGCGGTCGGTCGCCACTTCGTGATTGATGTTCGCTTCTCGCGACTCCACGTTCTTCGTTTCGCCCGCCGTCATTTGTCCGGACTTGACGCCGTTCGCGATGCGCGCCTGCTGATTGCTCGCACGTTCGCCAACGTGGCTCATCGCCGGGTTCGCCGGCTTGCCGTGGTTCTCCGACGCGAAATTCGAACGGTCCGTGCTCGCCGTGTGCTCGTGGTTCATCTGCTCGGAGGTGGGCTGCACATGCTGCTCGCTTGCCGCCGCGCGTTCCTGCGCCGTCGGTGTTGCGGTCGTGCCGCCGGGGCCGCCGTTGAAACTGGCGCGGCTCGTCACCGTCGTGTTGTTGACCACCGTTCGGTCGACGTACGTGTTGTGGATCACCGTCGAGTTGACGTTCACTACCGCCGAGTTATACGCGAAGTGTCCTCCGCGCCATTCGCCACCGCCGAATCCCACTCCGCCGTAGCCGAATCCGTAATTCACTCCGCCATAAAAGCCCACGTGCGGTCCCCAATATCCGGCGTGAAACCCGTAAAGTCCCCCGGCAAATCCCCAGTATCCCGGAGTCCACAATAAGCCCACTCGCGGCGGCGCCACCCAAACTCCCGGCACCCAGTAATATCCGCCTTCCTGGTTATAGGCCCAATATCCGGGCGTCCACATGTAACCTTCCGTCGGGCACGCCGGCTGAACGTAAACCGGCAACGCCGGCGGTCCAACGTGCACCGAAATCCCCAACGAAATCTGCGCCGAAGCCGACGGCGTTATCGAAGTGAGTCCCAACGCCAACAGGACCGCAGGAAAAAGAACCCGAACCAAAGTCAGCTTACCCATTGCAAAATCCTCCCGTAGTCAGTTGAATCGAACCGCAAATTTAGTCCTTTAGAAGCGCCACCGGAGCTAGGGGCCGCGCTATGTTCTTACCGTATCTAACACCGGGTCGCGCAGAAGGTTTCTCGCCAGTAATTCCCCAAGGGTCATACACAACCGGTCCTGCGCTTCCCTAATTATACGGACGAGAGGCGGGGGCGGAACTTCGCCGGGGCACGTACTCCCCGATTCGGTTAATACCCATGCAAGTTACGGCGATTAGAGGGCTTAGACGCGATATGCCTTGGCAGCGTGCGAGGGAATACGGGGCTTTGAGGGGCCAAGCGTCGGGTTCCATCGGAAGGTTCGGTCCTTGCCCAAGGCGAAGCCCACAGATCGCCGCATTCGGGCCGGCGCACTCCCACAACTTGCCGTTGCACCCCGCCCTGCATCTTCGTAAACTCGTGCCTCAACCCAAACGCGCCCGTAGCTCAGCTGGATAGAGCATCTGGCTTCGAACCAGAGGGTCGGGAGTTCGAATCTCTCCGGGCGCACCACTTTCACCTTG
>Ga0302324_100002403_pt1 | contig 43378 bp, 44 predicted proteins | sample Palsa_T0_1_FD_201949 | JGI IMG/M metagenome (GOLD analysis project Ga0302324, IMG submission 201949) | Peat permafrost microbial communities from Stordalen Mire near Abisko, Sweden - Palsa_T0_1 | ecosystem: Environmental > Terrestrial > Soil > Palsa > Peat permafrost | place: Sweden: Abisko... | reverse complement strand
TGCAGCCCGCCACCAGCCGGCAGTCGCTGCGAAACACGCCGACCTTCAGCAGCGAGGCAAATTCCCGAGCATTCAAGGGCGAGCCGAACCCTGCGGCGGCAAGGCAAGCCAACATGCGCTCATCGACCTGTTCGCTGATCGAGCCTTCATCGAGCAGCCGCTGGATGAGCGTATCGTGATAGACGCGGCGCCGCAGTACGCCGCTGCGATACAGATCGAAGAGGCCGTCGACGAACATTTCCGTGCACGCATAGATTCCGGCCTCCATCGGGGCGGACCCACCAACCCGTTCGAGGCAGGACCCGAATCTTTGCGGCGCCTGCAAGCTGTGCATAATGGCCTTGAACTCGGCGTTCTGTTGCTGGCGCAGCTGCAGCCCGTACACCACGGCATCGCCGAGTTCACCGATGCCCAACTGCAGCGTGCCGCCGTCGCGCACCAAGGCAGCGGCGTACAATCCGATGGCGTAATCGACGGTGTTCACGCGCCCATTGGGCCGGGCGAACAAGTCGTAGTCATAGCGGGCATGTTCCACGATGTAGTCGAAATTATCCGCATCCAGGACCGCCGGTCCGAACATGAAGGGCATCTGCCGGTTCACTTCGCCGATCACGACCACCTCGCGGCCTTGCTTGCGCTGCGGCGCGAGGATCTCGAGCAGGTCGATCGTGACGTCGGGGTTCGACCCCAGGCTGTATTCGACGCGCCCGTCGACGCTGCGTTTGGCGACGAGCTGTGCAATGACGTTCACGCCAAGCGCGGCCACGTCTCGCGCCACATGAGTGTAGTTGCTGCTGACGTAATGCTGCTGCGAGTGCGCGATGTGCAGCAACGCGCCCGGATCGAAAAAGAATTCGAGAATCTCGACATTGTCCGGGATCGAGCCGTCATGCAGATCGCGGACGTAATCCAAAGGCGTGACGTTGCCGAACAGGCGCTCATTCAAAGGTTGCAGGAAACGCCGTTCGAGCTCGCCATGCCACGGCGGCGCGCGCAGGCTCAGGGCGGTGAATATTCTAAGATGGAGTGCCGGGTCGCGGCGCGCGCGCCGGTATAATTCATTCGCCAACGGATTGGGCTTGCCGATGCCTAACGGCATGGCCAGCACGATGCGCGGCCCCACCCGCCTCAGGGTATTTTCCACGCACTCCGCGACGTCGTCGAAGCTGCGCGGCTCGTGCGGCATCTAGGAGCTCATATCCTGTGCCGCATCACGTGTTCGGCTTCAGCAACAGCGAAAAACTGATCTTCACGGAATCGTTGACCATCTCGGTGCTCTTCCATTCGCCCTGGCCGACGCCGAAATCCAGCCGCTTGAGTTTGGCGCTGCCCTCGAGCTTGGCGCCGCCGCCGGCCTGCGTGAATTGAAAGTCGATGGGAACGTCCTTCGTGACGCCGCGCAAGGTCAGCGAGCCCACCGCGCTGTAACCGCCGGCGGTCTTGGAAATGCTCTTGGTGACGTAGTGCGCCGTCGGATTGTGCGCCACATCGAAGACGTCCGGCCCCTTGATGGTCTGGTCGCGATCCTTGTCCTTCGAGTCCTCGGAGCTCATGTCGATCTGCACATCGAAATGCGAGGAGGCGAGCGCGTCGGCGGAAAAATCGACGGCGGCGGTGAACTTGTGAAAGACGCCTTTGAAATCGGCTCCGGCCTGGACACCCGTGAACTCCAAACGGCTCTGCGAAGGGTCGGCGCCGTAGCCGGCGGCGAGAGCATCGTTCGAGATGGTGAACAGGAGCGTCACGGCGAGGCCGGCCAAGAGCCCCAAGGGCCGGGAACTGTTCATCATTGTTTCTCCGTTGTCGTGAATGGCAACATGCGCCTGAATACGTCGTCTTTATTCCAGAAATGATGTTTGAGCGCGGCGAGGATATGCAGAATCGCGACCGCGAACAATACATCGCTCAACAGCCCATGGGTTTCCTTCAAGAGGTCGAATGCGCGCTCGTTCGGGCCGATGAGATCCGGCCAAGTGAACACACCGAACCAGCTCACCGAGTAGTTTTTGGCGGAGGACATGAGCCAACCGGTCAAGGGCTGGGCGAACAACAGCACGTAGAATGCGACGTGCGTGGCGCGCGCCAAAAATCTCTCGATCTTCGACATGCCGTCGGGCAACGGCGGCGCCGGATTGAAAAGCCGCCACGACAGGCGCAGCACGGCCAACATCAGCACGGTCATGCCAAAACTCTTGTGACGCGCCAGCAACGACAGCTTGTGCGCTCCGAGCGGCAGGTCCTCGGCCATCCATGCCAGCGTGAATTGCGTGACGATCAAAGCCGCGATGATCCAGTGCAGGGCTTGGGCGACGGGTGTGTAGCGGGTTCGCGAGGCTTCAATTGGCATCGAGCATCTCCTGGCGCAAACTGACCGTTAGTTTAGCAAGCCAGGAACGCCGTTCGTGCTCAAAAGGTTTTGCATCTCCGCCGCCGCCGCGGTTTTGTTGTCATGCACGGCCACCAAGCCGCCTCCGTCGGCGCCGCCTGGCGGCGTGCAGGCCCCGCCGCAGACCCCTGCCCAGCGCCTGCCCCCGGCCGAAGTGCCGTCCGCCGGAAATTACCGCATTGATTCAAGCCGCTCCGAATTACGGCTGCTGGTGTACCGTGCCGGCGCGCTCGCCAACCTCGGGCACAATCACGTCATTCTCAACCGCAGCGTGAACGGCTCGATCAGCGTTGCACCAACCTTGGGCGCCTCGTCATTTTCGTTGAGCGCCGCGGTTGCCGCCTTCATCGTCGACGATTCGCAGGCGCGCAGCGAAGAGGGCGAAGATTTTCCCGGGGACGTTCCCGACGACGCGAAGTCGGGGACCTGGAACAACATGACGGGACCGGCGGTGCTCAACTCGGTTCGATACCCCGTCATCAGCATGCGCAGCGTTCGCCTGGAAGAGCTGCAGGGAACACCCACCGCGACCGTTGCGGTAAGCGTCGCCGGTCATGAATCGACGGTCACGGTGCCGTTCATCCTGAAAAAAGAGGTGTATGGCCTTTCGGCCATGGCCTCGTTCGAATTGCGCCAGACGGCCGTAGGGATAACGCCGTTCAGTTTGATGCTGGGCGCCCTCGCGGTACGCGATGCAATGCAGGTGAAATTGAAGGTGATCGCGCAGTTGGAAGCGCCGCGGTGACATCAAGCGGCCGCGACGATCAAAATGGGAGTGCCTTCAGGCGCGATCAATAGCGCCGCATGCGGCCCGCCGAGCGCCGCGTCCTTGGCTTGCGGGACGCCCAATGCCGCCAGGGCCGCCAAGGTGGCGCCGAGATCCTCGACTTCGAAGCGCAAGGTGGAGCGGCGCAGCGAAGCCGGCCCGTAGAGACCGATGTCGATGAAGTCGCTGGTGCAGGTCACGCGCGGCAGCCGATCGTCCAATTCGTCCATGCCGACGAATCCCAGATTCTCCCAGTAGCTCTTGCCCGCCGGGAGATCCGCGCTCGGCAGCGCGATCTCGACGAAGTATCCGCACTGCGACGTCTCCGTACTGGAACGCTTGCTCGGCGAGAAAGTCCGCGCCTCTATCAACCTCAGCAGCTGTCCGTCGGGGTCCTTCCATGCCACTTCGTTGAATACGTCGTTGCCCAGGCGGCGATACTCGAACTCGATCGCGCGGGCTTCAAGCTCTTCAAGATGCCTGAGCAGCCCGGGTTTGACGAACGTCAATGTCGGTTCGGCCACCCCTTGCTGATGCAGTCCCAAACAGATGCGGCCGTCGGTGACGACGCCGTACGGATGCGGCCAGGTCTCGCCGACATGCGCTTCGGAGAAGCCCAGTTTGCCGTAGAAGTGCAGGGAGGCCTGGATGTCGGCCGTGGGCAGCGAGAATTCCAGGAACCTCCCCAACAATTGTTCAGCTCACGGCGCCGACGCAGATGTATTTCATTTCGGTGTAGTCGAGAATGCCGTACTTGGAGCCTTCGCGGCCCATTCCCGATTCCTTGACGCCGCCGAACGGCGCCACTTCCGTCGAGATGATGCCGGTATTGAGCCCGACGATTCCATACTCGATGGCTTCGGATACGCGCCAGCTACGCGCCAGATCGCGAGTGTAAAGATAGGCCGCCAAGCCGAATTCGGTATCGTTGGCCATGGCAATGGCCTGCGCCTCGGTGTCGAATTTGAACAGCGGCGCAACGGGCCCGAAGGTTTCCTCACGGGCCACGAGCATTTTCGGCGTCACGCTGGTCAGAATGGTGGGCTCGAAAAACGTGCCCCCCAAGGAGTGCCGCTTGCCCCCCAAAGCCACCCTGGCGCCTTTCGCCACGGCATCCGCGATATGTTCCTCGATCTTCGCCACAGCCTTCGAATCGATGAGCGGCCCCTGGTCCGTCACGCCCTCGAGGCCGTCTCCGACCCGAAGTTTTGCCACGGCCTCCTGGAGCTTCTTCGTGAACGCCTCATAGACAGACGCCTGCACCAGGAAGCGGTTCGCGCACACGCAGGTCTGCCCGGTGTTGCGGTACTTGCTGGCGATGGCGCCCTGCACGGCGGCATCCAGATCGGCGTCATCGAACACCAGAAACGGCGCATTGCCGCCGAGCTCGAGCGACACCTTCTTCATGGTGTTCGAACACTGCGCCATCAGCTTCTTGCCGATCTCCGTCGAGCCGGTGAACGTCAGTTTGCGCACGGTCGGGTTGCCGGTCATCTCGCCGCCGATGGCGCCGGCGGAACCCGTGATCACATTGAACACACCCGCGGGCAATCCGGCGCGCGCGCCAAGCTCGGCCAGCGCGAGGGCTGAATAGGGAGTCTGGGTCGCCGGTTTCAGAACCATGGTGCAACCGGCCGCCAGGGCGGGCCCCGCCTTGCGCGTGATCATCGCCGCCGGAAAATTCCACGGCGTGATGGCCGCGACCACGCCGACCGGCTGGCGCAGAACCAGAATGCGCTTATCCGGTTGATGGCCGGGAATGATATCGCCATACAGACGCTTGCCCTCCTCCGCGAACCACTCAATGAAGGATGCCGCGTAGGCAATTTCACTCACGGATTCCGCCAGAGGTTTGCCCTGTTCGGCGGTCATCAGCGTGGCCAGATCCTGCTGGTGCTGCATGATCAAATCGAACCAGCGCCGCAGAATGATCGCACGCTCCTTGGCGGTCCTGGCTGCCCACGGGCCCAAGGCCGCAGCGGCCGCGCCGATCGCGCGCCGCGTCTCGGCCGCTCCCATTTTGGGTATGGTCCCCAACTTCGCTAAGGTGGCGGGGTTTTGAACGTCGATGGTGCCCCCGTCATCGGCGCCAATCCAACGACCTTCGATGAAGCATTGCTCGCGGAGCAGTGCGGTGTCCTTGAGTTTCATGTTCAGCGTTCCAAAATAGCGGTCACACCCATGCCGCCGGCGGTGCAGACCGAAATAAGTCCGCGCTTGGCTTTATTGTCATCGAGTATCTTGGCCAGCGTCGGTACGAGGCGCGTACCCGTCGCGGCGAACGGATGGCCGATGGCGACGCTGCCGCCTTTGACGTTCAACCTGCTGCGGTCGATGCTGCCCAGCACGCCCGGCAAGTGCAGCCGCTCGCGGCAATACTCCGGATCGGTCCAGGCCTTCAACGTGCACAGGACTTGACCGGCGAAAGCCTCGTGAATCTCGTAGTAGTCGAAATCCTGCAATGTGAGGTTGGCGTCGGCAAGCATGCGCGGCACCGCATAGGCCGGCGCCATCAGCAGTCCTTCCTTCTTCTCTACGAAGTCCACGGCGGCGACCTTCCCGTAGCTCATGAAGGCAAGCACCGGCAGGTCGTGTTCCCGCGCCCACGCCTCGCTGGCCAGCAGCACGGCCGACGCTCCGTCGGTCATCGGCGTTGAATTGCCCGCCGTCAACGTTCCCGCGGACGACGAGTCGAATGATGGCCGCAGCTTGGCCAGCTTTTCGAGACTCGTGTCCGTGCGAATGTTGTTGTCCTGGGACAGACCCAGATAAGTCGTGACCAGGTCCTTGTAGAACCCCGCTGCGTACGCAGCCGCCGCATTCTTATGGCTTTCCAACGCGAGCGTGTCCTGTTCGGCGCGAGTGATGCCCCAGGTCTTGACCATCAATTCCGCGTGTTCGCCCATCGAGAGCCCGGTGCGCGGTTCGGCGACGCCGGGCAGCACCGGCTTCAAGTTGCGAAGGCGCAGGCCGAACCAAGGACGCATGCGCTGCATCGCGCTCCTGCCGCGGTAGCTGTTCAGCAGCAGACGCTGGAAGCTTTTCGGATAAACCACCGGGGGATCGCTCACCGTGTCGACGCCGCCGGCGATCGCGCAGTCGATCTGGCCCAATGCAATCTTGTTGCCCATCGCGATGGCGGCCTCGAGACCCGTGCCGCACGCTCGCTGCAGATCCAGGCCCGGAGTTTCGGCGGCCAGCCCCGACCCAAGCACCGCTTCGCGCGTCAAATTCCACTGACTCGAGTGCTTCATGACGGCACCCGCGGCGACCTCATCGACGCGCTGGCCGAGCAGACCGAATTTCTCGGCGAGAGCCCGCAAGACCGCGGTCAACATCTCCTGATTGCCCACTTCGGCATAGGCGCCGTTGCCGCGCGCGAACGGAATGCGTACCCCACCTACAATCGCGACGCGCCGCGGACTAGTTCCAACCAACATAAGTGCTGCCTCCGTATCTGCCAACCCGCAATTATGAACCTACCTGGCGGCTTATAATCGAATCATGAGCCGATTTTCTCATTTCGTGGCCCTTGCCATGGCCATTTTGAGCATGACCGCTTGCGGTGCGCCGCCTGCCCCGCCTGCCCCGCCGGCCGCCGCGGTGCCCGCGGCGCAGCCCCAGGAACAGCTAAAGGTTCTGCTCGAGCGCTACTGGGATGCGCACGTTGCCTACGATGACGCAATTTCACCGCAAATTCTCGCCGATTCGTTCGATGTCGAGAAACGCTACCTGGCGGAGCTTCTTGCCATCCCCCGCGAGGCGCTCGATACCGAGGGGCGCCTCAACTACGACATATTCAGAAGGCAGCGCGAAACTGCGATCGAAGGATATACATATCCCAGCGAGCTGCTGCCGGTAAACCCCTTTGCGGGCATGCCGCTCACGTTCGCAATCGCTGCCGCGCAGACAGCGGAGCCGCCCTTGTCGACCGTGCAATACGATCGGTGGTTGCGGGCCGTCGATGACTACGTGCGTTGGACCCGGCAGGCGATCGCCAATATGCAGGACGGGGTGCTGCGCGGTTATACCTCTCCGCGCGCGCTCGTCGAGCGCATGCTGCCGATTTTGGATGGTTTGGCTGCGGACATCCCATCAAACGTCTTCTACACGCCGCTGCGCTCGATGCCGCAAAATATCGCCGCGGCCGATCGGGAGCGCTTGAGCGACAGCCTGCGCGATGCGGTGAGCCAGAAGCTGCTGCCTGCGACGCGCGCGCTGCACGATTACCTCAAGCACGACTATCTGCCAAAGGCCCGGCGCGGACTCAGCATCGCCGACCTGCCGCTGGGATCGTCCTGGTACGAATATCGAGTGCGCCGGGCGGCCGGCGCGGCGGCGGTGCCGACAGATGTTCACCGCATCGGTTTGGCGGAAGTGGAGCGCCTCAGGCCGAAGTTGCAGGCGCTGCGCGAAGCGGGCGCCCCGGCGGCGGCGCCGACCGGCTCGACCGCCATGAGCGCCGCTGCCGCCGCTGCCGCCGCTGCCGTCGCGGCGCCGGCGTTCAGCGAACTATTGGCCGGCTACAAGGATCTCGGCGACAAGGTGGCGGCGAATCTGCCCGCCTTGTTCGTGCCCGAGACGCTGATGCCATACGAGATTCGCACCGTGGATTTCGTGCCCATGCCGGACACGCCTCTTTACTACCGTGCCGCGGGTGCGGGCGCCAATCAGACGGCCGTTCTTTTCGTGAATTCAGCGCAAATCACCGACAAGCCGGCCGTCGCTGTTTTCTTGCAGCAAGCGGTTCCGGGCCATCACCTGCAAAGCGCCATTCAGCAGCAGCGCGTCGATTTGCCGCGGTTTCGCAGATTCGGCGCCGATCCGGCCTTCGTCGCCGGCTGGGGCCTGTATGCTGCGACACTCGGCGAGGAGCTGGGGATGTACCCCAACGATGCGGACAAGTATCGGGCTTTGAACTTGCAGCTGCGCTGCGCAGTGTCCATGGTCATCGACACCGGCCTGCACTCGCAGGGCTGGACGCGCGCCCAGGCGCTTGAGTATCTTCACGCGCAAATGAGCGTGGCGGACAGCGACGCTGAAAGCTTGATCGACGAATACGCCGCGATGCCGGGCGATGCATTGTCCTGCGGAATAGGGGCATCGAAGTTGCAGGCGCTGCGCTCCCGGGCGCAGCAGTCGCTTGGGCTCCGCTTCGACATACGCGAGTTTCATGCGCAGATTCTCAAGGACGGAGCGATGCCGCTGGACATTCTGGAAGCGAAATTGAGTGCATGGATCGAGGCCTCGCGATGACCCACCCCAACCACCAGGCGGCTCTGAGCGAACCGGACCTCGCCGTCGGAGTCGAACCAAGCAGTGCGCATAACATTTCTATTAGCTCTTCTGACGCTCGCACAGGTCTCTGTTGGGGATTCGGCGGCCCCGGATCCCGCGCAACCGGGCGACATCGACATCGCCGTGTCCTTGGATACCGCCGAGCAAAGCGGCAGCGCCACCGCGACCGTGCGAATACATGCGAGCCGCGAGATAGTATGGGCCCTGATCACCAGCTGCCCGGAAGCCATGAGCATGATTCCCGGGCTCATTGCCTGCAACGTGATGGAAACGGCGCCGGATCTTTCGTGGCAACGCATACGTCATGTCATGAAATATTCCTGGTTCGTCCCGACGGTCACTTACGAGATTCTCGCCTCCTATCAAAAGCCCGCACACGTGGCCATCGAACGCGTTTCGGGAGACCTGCGGCTCTTGCGCGGTTCCTGGGACTTGAAAGGCGAGGGCGACCAGACCGTAGCGCACTACATGGTCTACCTGGCGCCTGGGTTCTGGGTGCCGCGCTGGGTCGTGCACGCAGCCCTGAAGCGCGACCTGCCGAAAATGCTGAGTGCGTTGCGCTCCCGTGCTGAGGCCCTGCAAGACGGCCGGCATTGAGCCGGGGCGCGCGTCCGCGGCGGGGATCATGCTCGCCGCGGCGCTCTGCACGCTGCTCCCCGCCTGTCAACGCGAACCCGAGGAGCCCGCGGCGCGCGTCAAGCAAGTATTCCACTTGAATCCGTACGAAAAGGATTTCGGCTACTCGCAAGCCGTGCTGATCGACAAAACCCTGTATATTTCCGGCTCGGTGGCCGCGGATGCCAACGGACGCCTGGTCGCTCCGGACGACATGGCCGGGCAGATGCGGGCCGCATATTCCAACGTACAGCGTACGCTTGCCGCGCACGGAGCCGGCTTCGACGCGGTCGTCAAAGAAACCATTTACACGACGAATATGGACGCACTATTGAAGGCCGCCGATTTGCGCTTCGAGTACTACGACAAGGAACGCTTGCCGACCACTTCCTGGGTGCAGGTGCAACGCCTCGTCGATCCGGGATTCCTCGTGCAGATCGAAGTGGTCGCCGAGCTGCCGTGACCTCGAAGCCGACCTGTGCGCAACGTGATCGATAGAAAATTCGAGCGGCGCCTCGCCGGACTGGTGAACTCCGGGGAGCGCGCGGTATTGCGCGGCGGGCGCAAGGGCGTCGAGCGGGAATCGCTGCGCGTGTCCGGGATGGGCGAAATAGCGCATTCGCGCCACCCCGCAGCGCTCGGCGCGCCGCTCACAAATGAGCACATCACCACGGATTTCTCCGAATCGCTGATCGAGTTGGTGACGCCGCCGTTCGGCGAGACGTGGGAATTGGTCCAATATTTGTGCGACATCCATCAGTTCGTTTACCGGCACCTCGACCAGGAACTGCTGTGGGCGACCAGCATGCCCTGCGCCATCGACGGCGATGCGAGCATTCCGCTGGCGCAATTCGGCAATTCCAACGTGGGCCGGATGAAGACCATCTACCGGCACGGCCTGGGCGTGCGCTACGGCCGCATCATGCAGGCGATTTCAGGCGTCCACTTCAATTATTCGTTCGGCGCGGCGCTGTGGGGCGTTCTGCAGGGCGTCAATCAATCCAAACAGTCGCAGCGTGATTTCATCTCGGAGCAGTACTTCGGTGTGCTGCGCAACTATCGGCGCCATGGCTGGCTGGTGCTGTATCTGTTCGGCACCTCGCCGGCCGTCTCGAACAGCTTCTTTGCCGGGCGCGAAATCACGCTGCCCGCCCTCGACGCGGAAACCTCCTACGAGCCCTATGGGACGTCGCTGCGCATGAGCGACATCGGCTATCGGAACAAGAACCAGTCGACCTTGAGCGTGTCGGTCAACAGCCTCGATGAATACGTGCGCGACCTGACGCGCGCCATAGGCACTCCCTATCCGCCTTACGAGAAAATCGGCGTCAAAGTGGACGGCGAATACCAGCAGCTCAACGCCAACATACTGCAGATCGAAAACGAGTATTACAGCTTCATTCGGCCGAAGCGCGTTGCCCACTCCGGCGAGCGTCCGACCAAATCGCTGCACCGGGGGGGAGTCGAATACGTCGAGGTACGCGCCCTCGACGTCAGCGCATTCGATCCGGTCGGCGTCAACCAAAACAAACTACGCTTTCTGGAGGCCTTTCTGGCGTTGTGCCTGTTGCGCGAAAGCGAACCGATAAGCCGCGGTGAACAGCCGGCGCTCGATGCCAATCATTTGCTGGTGGCCAGACGCGGCCGTGAACCGAATCTGAACTTGAAGCGCAACGGCCGCAACGTGCCGATGCTCGAATGGGCGAGAGAGCTGCTGGACGCCATGCAAGGCTTGTGCGAGATGCTCGATCATGGCGAGCCTACGCGGCCGTACAGCGCGGCGCTGGAACAGCAGCGCGCCAAGATCGAAGACGTCGAGCGCACCCCTTCGGCCCGCTTGTTGGCGGAAATGCGCCAGACCGGCGAATCGTTCTTCCAGCTTGCGCTGCGCATGTCGAACCTGCACAAGGACTATTTCCTGGGGCTATACCCGCCCAATGACCGGCGCCTGGCCGAATTCGCCGCAGCCGCCGAGGAATCGCACGAGGCACAGAGACGCATCGAGGCCGCCGACAACGTGGATTTCGACACCTACCTGGCGCGTTACCTCGCGGACTAGCCGTTTCGGGGCATGAATTTGACATAATTAAATCGCAATGCGCGGATTTTTTTGAATCAAACAGTGTCCCCCGTCATTGAGCCCACAACCCAGGGCAAGTAGTTTTGGACGATGCAGGCCGACCGATTTCCCAGCGAGGATTTGCCCGATTCACCGCACGCCCGGCAGTTGCGCATGGGATTTTTCTGGCTGACCTTCGACGGGGCGCTGGAGGCGGAGTTCCGGCGCAAGAATTTCGACGAGCACCTCCTGCACATTCGCGTCAACCTGTGCCTCGCCATGCTGATCAGCGTGGCATTTTCCGCCATGGATTCGGTGGTGCTCGGCCCGGAACTGAACCGCATTCCGAGCACCATTCACATGCTGATCATCCTGCCGGTGCTGCTCATCGGGCTGGCAGCAAGCTTTTCGCCGCAGCGCCAGCGCATCTACGCGCCTTTGGCCATCGTGGCCGCGACCATTCTGGGCTTGAGCGTCGCCGCCATACAGGTGATAGCGACCTTGAGCGGGATCTCGGTGCTGTTCCCCTGCCTGATGCTCACGATCGTTTTCATCTATTTCATGGGTGGACTGATTTTCTATCACGCGGCCGCCGCAAACGTGATCGTGATGCTGGTGTACGTCGCGGTGGGCAGCGCCCTGATGCTTCCCGAGCGGGAGTTCAGCTACGACGCACTGGCGATCGTGGCCGTCAATCTGTTTTGCGCATCCGTGGTCTATATGCACGAAAAGACCAGCCGGCTGCGCTTCCTCGAGGCCTGCATATTGCGCGAGATGGTGGCGCGCGACGGACTCACCGGCATACAAAACCGGCGCATGTTCGACCAGCACATTCGACGAGTCTGGCAGCAAGGCGTGCGCAATCAACAACGGGTTGCAGTGCTGCTCGTGGACATCGACTGCTTCAAGGACTACAACGACCGATATGGACACCAGGCGGGCGATGAATGCCTGCGCGCAGTCGCAGTCTGCTTGAGTCAGTGCGCGCGCCGGCCGCTCGATTTCGTGGCGCGCTACGGCGGCGAGGAGTTTGCGGTGGTGCTGTACGAGGCAAGCCACGAGTACGTGGCCGAAGTCCTGACGCGGATACAGCGCTCGATCGCGGAACTGAACATACCGCACGAGGCATCGCGGGTGGCGAGCCGGCTGACCGTCAGCATCGGCGCAGCTTTCGTGTTGCCCATCGACAGCCGCACCCTCGAGGGCTTGATCCAACTCGCCGATGAGGCGTTGTACAGCGCCAAGGAACAGGGGCGCAATCGCGTCATCGTCATGGAAGCCGAATACCACACCTTGCGCACGGGCCGTTTCAAGAAGGACCGCGGACAGGCGGCCGGCTAACCAGTCTCAAACAGCCGCGTCGTCCGACCTATAAATGGCGGTGTGCCCCTTCTCGCCGGCCTTGCGGCTGGCGCGGAACATGCCCTCGCTGTTGAACTCCATGACGATTTCACCGTGCGCATCGATGGCGATCGCTCCGCCCTCGCCGTGCATTGGCGGCAATTCCTCCAGGATGACTTCGCGCACGGCGGCAGACAACGCGCGGCCGCCGAATCGCATGCGCGCGCAGATATCGTGGGCGACAGCGGCGCGGATGAACACTTCGCCGTGGCCGGTCGCCGAAACCGCGCAGGAGCGATTGTCGGCGTAAGTACCCGCGCCGATGATGGGGGAGTCGCCGATGCGCTGAAAGCGTTTGCCGGTCATGCCCCCGGTCGAAGTGCCGGCCGCCAGCTGTCCGCGCATATCGAGCGCCACGGCGCCGACCGTCCCGACATGCGAGATGGTGAGAGCCGACAATGCCGTGTCGCCGCCGCGGATCCGTTCCAGTTGTTGCCAGCGCTCCTGCGTATAAAAGTAGCTCTGCGGAACCAGCGTGAAGCCACGGCTCAGCGCGAACTCCTCCGCGCCCGCTCCCGCCAGCATGACGTGCTCGGAATGCTCCATGACCTCGCGCGCCAGCACGATGGGGTTTTTCACGTGCATGACGCCGCAGACGGCGCCGGCCCGCAATGAGGCGCCCTCCATGATGGCAGCATCGAGCTCGTTGCGTCCCTCGAGGGTGAAGACTGCGCCGCGCCCGGCATTGAACAACGGGTTGTCTTCCAGGGCCGCCACTGCGCGGCAAACCGCCTCGATGCTGGATCCGCCGGATTCCAGCACGGCGTAACCGATCTCGAGCGCGGCGCTCAAGGCAGCGTGGTACCGCTGTTGCTTGTCGCCCGCGGTTTCGGCGCGCGGCAATGTGCCGGCACCGCCATGAATGGCCAAGCCGAACATCGCTAGTCTCCTTGCTGCCGGGGCACGGTCACCTGCAACCCGTCCAAATCCGCTCTGACATGAATTTGACAGCTCAAGCGGCTGTTCTCGCGCCGTTGCCACGCGGCTTCGAGCATGCCCTCCTCCATTTCCTCGAGCGGCCCGACCTTCGCCAGCCACGCTGCGCCCACATAAACATGGCAGGTCGCGCAGGCGCAGGCGCCACCGCACAAAGCCACGATGCCGTGCACCTGGTTTTGCACCGCTGCTTCCATCACGGTCGTTCCAATGGGCGCGTCGACCTCGCGCCGCGCCCCATCCGGCTCAATGAAGATCACCTTGGCCATCAGACGGCTTCTTTGAGCCCAATGTTCACATCGCGAAGTTTCTCAGGATCCATCATTGCACGGTCCGAAATGAGTTTGCGCCCAGCCATGTAGTCCTTGGATTGGTTGATGGCCTCCACCGCCAGCAGTTCGCGTCCCTTCAAGTAGCAAACGCTGAAGCTGCGCGATCCCGGATCGCCGCGCAACACCTGACGGTCGTGGTCCTGCGGGAGTCCGACGATCAACAACTTGTTGTCATATTGATCGGACCAGAACCAAGGCACCCGATCGTGGACGGTCGGCCGCCCGAGCATGTTGAACGCGGCGGCCTTCGCCTGCTCGAACGCGTTGTCCACCGACTCCAGCCGCACGCGCCGGCCGAATCGCAGGGATGGATGATTGGTGCAGTCGCCGGCTGCATAAATCCACGGATCGCTGCTGCGGCAGTACTCGTCGACCAGGATGCCATTGTCGCAGCGCAGTCCGGCGGCCTCGGCAAGCTCGGTATTGGCGAGCGCTCCGACGCCGACGATGACGATGTCGGCCTGGTAGCGGCTGCCGTCGGCGCACACGACCTGTTCGGCTCGCCGGCCGCCCTCGACCGCCACGACCCGCACGTCGCACAGCAATTTTATGCCGTGAGCGAAGTGCTCCTGCGCGAAGTATTGCGACACGGTCGGCGCCACGACCCGGTTCATGACTCTGTCGGCCATCTCGAGCACGGTGACTTCGCAACCCATTTTGCTCGCCGTGGCCGCGGTCTCGAGCCCGATATAGCCGCCGCCGATGATCACCGCGCGCGCACCCGGCTTGAACGCCGCGCGAATGGGCGCGACATCGGCAAGGGTGCGCAGATAGTGCACTCCGATCAGTTTCGCGCCGGGGCAGGTTATCGGCCTCGATACGGCACCCAGACACAGCAACAGCCTGTCATAGGTCAGGTTCTCGCCGTTATCGAGTTGCAGCGAACGCTGCGCCGCGTCGAGCCGCACCGCGCGCACGCCCAGCTTAAGTTCAACGCGGTGTTCATCGTAGAAGGCTCGATGACGAAACAGCAGCCGATCGGCGGCCAATTCGGCCGACAGATACTTCTTGGACAGCGGCGGCCGCTGATAAGGCAGTTCCGGTTCATCGGACACCAGCACCAACCGACCGGCAAAGCCCTCGCGCCGCAGCGTATCGACCGCCTGGGCGCCGGCTTGGCCGCCGCCGACGATAACCATGCTTGAAATCATCGAACCCTTTGGGATTTGCGATCCAGATCGGATGCCGTCTTTATAGCGGGTCGCGGGCCGCCCCGAAAGGTACCCGTCGGCATACGGGCCAAGGGCCGCCCCCGCAATCCCTCGTGCCTGCCCGGATCATTCGTACTAGTATTATGGGAGCGGCGCGCTGCGCCGCCGGCGAGGGCCGGAGTATTTTGCGAGGAACCCGGATGAAATTGATCACCGCCATTATCAAACCGTTCAAACTGGACGATGTTCGAGCGGCGCTCTCCGAAATCGGAGTCTCCGGAATGACCGTGACCGAAGTGAAGGGATTTGGCCGGCAACGCGGGCATACCGAGTTGTACCGCGGCGCCGAATATGTCGTCGATTTCGTGCCGAAGACGCGTATCGAGGTGGCCGTGAAAAACGAGCTGGTCGATCAAGTAATGGAAGCCATCGTCGGGGCATCGAAGACCGGCAAGGTCGGCGACGGTAAGATCTTCGTCACCGACATCATCCGGGTGCTGCGCATCCGCACGGGCGAGACCGACAACGCGGCTCTATAGCGCCGGCTCCCCGGCGGCCGGCTTGGGTGGCCGCGATGCGCCGCTAAGCTTGCGCGCTTTTCTTGCGCCTGGAGAGCAGAAACAGAAAACCGATACACACGCCGAAGTTCAGCGCCCACCACCACATCTGCCGGCCGTTGCTGCGATCGTCCGCCGCGGGAGCCGCCGCAGCCACCTGCAACACCCCTTTCAGCGTTTCATGCAGCTGTGCCTGAGTAACTTGGAATTCGATCGCGGCGGCGCCGGGCAGGGTCAGATCCTTGGTGACCAGCGTATAACTGCCATCGGCTTGCGCGACGGTTGGATGTGTGGCGCCGCGCAGCAGCACGGCCACGACGGCGTCGCGCAGCGGCGCATTATCGAGCACGCGGCTCAGGTGAATGCTCATCCGCTCGCCCTGCACCAATCCGACGGCCAGCAAATCGGCTGAACGTGCTTCCACGCGCGGCGCAGACCCGGCGGCATCGCCCGCGCCGAACGCGTCACCCAGGGCAAGCACGGCGAGCGCGAGGACGAACGCAAACGCGGGCGCGGATGCCGGCGAAAGGCCTGATTTGCGGCGCCCCATCAAGCGCCGAAACTCCACACGCCGAGCAATGCTCCGCAGATTCCCAGCGCCGTGCCGGCGATTCCCGCGATGACGCCGAGCACGGGGAAAAAAACCTTGCGCGCCAGAAAATACAAGGAACACAACACCAGGCCAAGTTCCAGCAGGCCTTCGCCGACGTCGAAGAACAGCGCCCGCCGCTCTTCCAATTCGGTTTCCTTGTCCTTGCCGCGTGCATCGTCCTGCAGCTTCTCCGCATCGGCGGCATATTTGACCCGGGCCGCATCGAGCTTCTTCATCGCAGTCTCGATCTTGGCCGGTTCGTTGCTCAAGGTTTGCAGCAAGGACTGCGCGACTTCATCGGTGTTCTCGCGAATTTTTTTCGCCTGGTAATAGCTCCACAAGTCGTTCGATTCGGTGCGATGGATCACCGCGTCGGTGTGTGCGCGATGAGACGCGATGGTCACGACGGAAAGGAGTATGCCGACGACGCCCACCAATATCCCCACGCGGCGGGTGTTGGGGTCGTCGGCGTGCTCGGGCTTGACTTCGATTTCGGCCATGGATCAGGAATTTCCTCGAAAGATCATGCAACTTTGATCGGATTGTTCTTTATCAGCACGTGCTCGACATAGTGCAGGACGATGTTGGTGAGCAGCGTGACGGAGGCGACCAGGCAGGCAAGCAAGGGCCGGTCGCAGGTCGCCAGCACACCGGTGGCGGAGGTGCACCACAGCGTCGCGGCCGTGTTCAATCCGCGGATGTCGGCGCCCCGATGCAAAATGACCCCGGCGCAGATGAAGCCGCTGCCGGTCACCACCTGTGCCGCCACCCGGGAGATGTCGCCGCCGAGGGCCAGGCCGGAGACGACGAACGCGCCGGAACCCAGCGCGACCAAGGCGTTGGTGTGTATGCCAGCCGGATGGCCGCGAAGGCGGCGCTCCAATCCCACGGCGGCGCCCAAACCCTGCGCCAACAACAGCTGCAGCGCTTCCTTGATGGCTGGATCCACGACGAGCGGCATGCGTTCACCCACTAAGATTCATTGTAAAATCAACCGGTAAATTTTAGCGTAAAACGCCCCGGCCAGCGGGTCCGCCGCGTGCTGCTCTCAAGGTTCGGTGATCGGCGCGTGCCCCGGCTCTGCGGCGACACGCTCGAGCCAGCTGCGAATGTTTGGATACGCGTCGAGCGTGAAGCCGCCCTCCGGCGCCACGTGCGTATAGGCGTACAGCGCAATGTCCGCCAGAGTGAATCGATCACCCACCAGGAAGCGCTTGGAATCGAGCCCGCGTTCCAACACCTCGAGCGCTTCGCGGCCCTTGGCAAGCTTCTCCGTCAACCGTTCGCCGAGCTCGGCCGCGGACTTGTGCAGCGACGTCAACCAGAAGCGCACCGTGCCGACATTCGGCTCCAGGTTGTATTGTTCGAAACATAGCCACTGCCATACCTGCGCGCACTCCCAGGAATCATCCGGACAGAGCTCCGAACCTCGCGCCAGAAAGCTGATGATGGCGTGGCTCTCGGCCAGAAAGCCGCGGCCGGGAACCTCGAGCAGCGGAATCCTGCCGTTCGGATTCTTGGCGAGAAATTCCGCCGTGCGCGTCGCCCCTTGCTTGATGTCCATCGACACCAAGCGATAAGGAATGCCGAGCCGCTTGGCCGTGAGGCGCACCTTGTAGCCGTTGCCTGATGGCAGGTAATCGTAGAGCGTGTACACGGCGGCGCTCATTTGACGGCGTGCAGGCGCGGATTGGCGCGCGCGATGCCCAGCACACCGCTGCGCACCACCTCGACGATTTCGCCGAAGGCCGCCACATTGGCGATGAATTCGCCGATCTCGGTTTCCGTGCTCGTCAGTTCGACGATGAAACTCGACGGGTTTGGCGACAAAATCCTGCCGTTGGCCCGGCGCAGCAACGTGCCCACCGCCTCCACGTGCTCGACGGGTACCTGCAGCTTGATCAGCAGCAGTTCGCGCGCGAAATGATCGCCGCCGGTCATGTCCTCGACCGCCACCACGTCGACCAGCTTCAGGAGCTGCGCGTTGATCTGGGCAATGACCTCATCGGAACCGATGGTGACCAGCGTCACCCGCGATACCGTCGGATCGTTGGTCGGCGCGACGGAGAGAGACTCGATGTTGTAGCCTCGCGATGAAATGAGCCCCGTGACCCTGGTCAGCGCGCCGGCCTCGTTTTGCAGAAGAATGGCGACCAAGTGGCGCATGGCGCATAAGCATACGGGACGGCGGCACTTGGGCGCCAGGGCGAGAACTGCTAGTCTTTCCTTCTTGAAGGACCGCAATGACATGTTGAATCAGACCGCGCATCCGCTGGCAGGCGCTGCCATGAGCGGCGCGGACATGCTCGTCCAGGTGTTGGCCGATGAGGGCGTGGAGACGGTTTTTGGGTATAGCGGCGGCGCGATCCTGCCGATCTACGATTCCCTGTTCCGCTTCAATGGCGAGCATGCTTCGGCCATGCCGCTGATCGTGCCGGCCAACGAGCAGGGCGCGGGCTTCATGGCAGCGGGATATGCACGGGCCAGCGGCCGGGTCGGCGTGGCGCTGGTCACCTCCGGACCCGGCGCCACGAACATGGTTACGCCGGTGCGCGACTGCATGGCGGATTCCATACCCATCGTGGTGATCTGCGGCCAGGTTGCGACAACCGCCATCGGCACCGATGCGTTCCAGGAGGCACCCGTGCCGAGCATCATGGGGGCCGTGGCCAAGCACGTCTTTCTGATCACCGATCCGGCCAAACTGGAAGCAACGGTGCGCACGGCGTTTGAAATCGCCCGCACCGGGCGGCCCGGACCCGTGGTGCTGGACGTGCCCAAGGACATACAGAATTGGAAAGGCGTCTTCCATGGCTCGGGCAGGCTGCCGATTCCCGGCTATCGCCAGCGCATGAATCGGCTCGAAGCCAGTAAATTGCCTGAAGCGGCTTGTGCCGATTTCTTCGCGGCGCTGGGCGCCGCAAAGCGTCCCTTGATTTACGCGGGCGGGGGCGTGATCAACGGCGGCGCATCCTTCGCGCTGCGTGAGTTCTCCAAGCACTTCCAGATACCCGTGGTCACCACGCTCATGGGAATCGGCGCGGTGGATACCACCTCGGCGCTGTCGATGCGCATGCTCGGCATGCATGGCGCCGCCTACGCCAATTACGCGGTCGAAGACTGCGACTGCCTGCTTGCGGTGGGTGCGCGCTTCGACGACCGGGTCGCGGGCAATCCGGCGAAATTCGCGCCGCAAGCCAAGTTCATCGCGCATTTCGACATCGACGCGTCGGAGATCGGCAAGGTCAAGCGCGTGCATTGGAGCCATGTCGGATTGATGTCCGATGCATTGCTGGGTTTGCTGGACTACGCCAAGCGCAGGACTTTCATCCGCGATTGGTCGGCCTGGCACCGGCATTGCGATGAACTGCGGATCAAGTACGCCATGAACTTCGACCGCGACAGCGATTTGATCCAGCCGTATTACGTGATCGAGTCGATCAACGAGCTGACCAAGGGCGAGGCCATCATCACGACCGGCGTCGGGCAGCACCAGATGTGGTCCGCGCAGTATTTCGATTTCCGCAGCCCGCGTTTATGGCTGACCTCGGGAAGCATGGGCACCATGGGATTCGGCCTGCCGGCGGCGGTCGGCGCGCAGGTGGCACAGCGCGATCGATTGGTCATCGACATCGACGGCGACGCCAGCATTCGCATGAACATCGGCGAACTGGAAACCGTCACGACCTACGATTTACCGGTGAAGATCGTGGTGCTCAACAATTGCGGCGACGGCATGGTCAAGCAATGGCAGAAGCTCTTTCACAAGGGCCGTTTGAGCGCGAGCGACAAGAGCCTGCACACCAAGGATTTCGTCAAGGCGGCGCAGGCCGACGGCTTCAAATTCGCGGTGCGGCTCGACAAGAAGTCGGACGTGCCGCGGGTGATCGCGGATTTCATCCGCTTCCAGGGGCCCGCATTTCTCGAGGTCATGATCGACCGCGACGCCGGGGTGTATCCGATGGTCGGCCCGGGCCAAGGCTACGATGAAATGATCACCGGAGATCACATCCCTTCGCGCACCAAGGTCGAGATCAAGGCGCCGGACGCGTCCGAGATGTTTTAACCGCGGACTACCACGCGCGCGGACTACCACGCGCCCGTGTTCGGCATGCTTTTCCAGGGTTCAGCGGGCGCAAGCGCGGCTCCCTTCTGCAGCAATTCGATGGAGATGTTGTCGGGCGAGCGTACGAAAGCCATGCGGCCGTCGCGCGGCGGCCGATTGATGGTCACCCCATGCTCCATCAAGCGCCTGCAGGCGGCGTAGATGTCATCGACGGCGTAGGCAAGGTGCCCGAAATTGCGTCCACCGGCATAGGGCTCCGGATCCCAGTTGTACGTCAATTCGACCTGCGCGTCGCGATCGCCGGGGGCCGCCAAAAAAACCAGGGTATAACGCCCCTGCGCATGATCGTTGCGCGATAATTCCTGCAGGCCGAGCGCGTCGCGATAGAAGCGCAGCGATTGCTCGATGTCCGTGACACGAACCATCGTATGTAAATATTTCATGAAGGATTTCCTGCGAGCGGGTCGCTAAATATTGAGGCACTCATGCACAAAAGCAAACTATCCGGATTCATTATCGATTGCCAAGGTGACGATTTGGACGGTGCGGCGAATTTCTGGGGCCACGCCCTCGCCATGCCGCTGCGAACAATGCCGCCCGCCGAGAAGGACCGCTACGTGCGTCTCGAAGACCGGCAGCACGGGCTGCACATCGAGGTGCAGATCGTCGGTCATCCGAGCCGCGTACATCTGGACATCGAAACCGACGACATCGAGGCCGAGGTGCAACGCCTGGAGAAACTGGGCGCCAAGCGTGTTCAGGCGGTGAGCCGGTGGTGGGTGATGGAGGCGCCGACGGGACAGAGATTCTGTGTGGTGCGGGCCGATTCCCCGGATTTTGACCGGCTCGCGACCGAATGGCCCTAAAGATGTCATGTGAGCTCCGTGCGATTAGCCTCTGCCCGGGATGCGACCTGCATCATTCGCCGAAGATTCGTAACTGTGGCATATGTCACAATTTGGCGACAGATTTGACTTAGTGCAGCAAGTTGTAATTATTACGTTCTAACTATTGGATTTTGCTATGTTATCTGTTATTATCCCTCCACCAAGCGGTTGGTGTTTATATCCGGCGTTACATACTTGCAACACCGGACGACAGACAAGGTCGAGCGTTGTGGCACTTTTGTGCGGCGCATCTTCCAGCTTCGGACGTGCGGGTTCTTACCTTCGCACCTGTTCCACTCAAGTTCCCCGGCTAGACCGGGGATTCTTTTGCGCCGATTGTCGCGGGGCGGCAGGAGATGCAACGTGAGTCTATTCAACGGGTTTACCGGCGCTGTGGGTAATACGCCCCTGATTCGACTGCATCGATTGAGCGAGGAAACCGGTTGCGAAATCCTCGGTAAGGCCGAATTCATGAATCCCGGAGGTTCGGTCAAGGATCGCGCCGCGAAATGGATCGTGCTCGACGCCGAACGCCGCGGAACGCTGCGCCCGGGGGGTACGGTCGTCGAGGGCACTGCCGGCAACACCGGCATCGGGCTTGCGCATGTGTGCAATGCACGCGGCTACAAGTGCGTCATCGTGATGCCGGACAATCAAGCTGCCGAGAAGTATCAAATCATCGAAGCCCTGGGCGCGGAATTGCGCAAGGTACCCGCGGTGCCTTACAGCAACCCCAACCAATACCAGAAGGTTGCGGGCCGGCTCTCTCAGGAGTTGCCCAATGCCGTCTGGGCCAATCAATTCGACAACACGGCCAACCGCGATGCGCATTTCGAGTCGACCGGTCCGGAAATCTGGGCGGATACCGGCGGGAAGATCGACGCTTTCTGTGCGGCGACCGGCACGGGCGGGACCCTGGCCGGCATTGCTCGATATCTTAAGTCGAAATCCGCGTCGATTCGCATCGTCCTGGTGGATCCCCCGGGCAGCTCGCTGTACCACTACTACAAGGACGGCGAGTTGAAAAGCGACGGCGGCTCGTCCATCACTGAAGGGATCGGCACCGGGCGCGTCACGGCCAATCTCGAGGGCACGCCCATCGACGACGCGCTGCGCGTGTCGGATGAGCAAACCATGCACTATGTGTATCGATTGCTGCGCGAGGAAGGACTATTGCTCGGCAGCACCGCCGGCATCAATGTGGCGGCCGCGATGCTGCTGGCCAGGCAGATGGGACCGGGGCACACCATCGTCACCATCCTCTGCGACGGCGGCGCGAAGTATGCGTCGCGCCTGTTCAACAAACAGTGGGTGGCCGATAAGGGCTTTGCGCAGGCAGTGGCGCCGCCACAGGGCTGACCCCGGGGCCACTCAAGCGCTCTGCGAGGCGTCCAGAATCTTTGGCATGCCGAACCAGGCGAGCGACTCGTGCAACGCCACCACCTCACCGACCACGAGCAGAGCCGGCGATTCCAAGGCCGCGCGCGCGGCGATCTTCACGAGCGTGGCGAGCGTGGCGACGATGACGCGCTGCTGCGGTAGCGTGCCCTGCACGATGAGCCCTGCGGGCAGGGTGGGCGAGGCGCCGTGTTCCAGGAGCCGGGCAACGATGTGCTCCAGACGCGCAAGTCCCATGTAGAACACCGCCGTATGGCCCGGGGCAGAGAGCGCGCGCCAATCGGGTTCCTTGCCGGTCTTGTCGGCATGCCCGGTGACGAAGCTCACGCTGTGGGCGTAGTCGCGATGCGTCAGAGGAATGCCTGCGTAAGCTGCACAACCGGCCGCCGCCGTTATGCCGGGGACTACGGAAAAATTGATGCGCGCCGCGGCGAGCGCCTCGAGCTCCTCGCCGCCGCGGCCGAAGACGAAGGGATCGCCGCCCTTCAGGCGCACCACGCGTTTGCCGGCGGATGCGTGCTCGATCAGCAGCTGGTTGATTTGCTCCTGCGTGCTGCCGAGATTGCCTGCGGCCTTGCCGACGCAGATGAGCTCGGCATCGCGCCGCGCCATGTCCAGCACCGACCGGGACACCAGACGATCGTGCAGGATGACGTCGGCGTCCTGCAGAGCGCGCAAAGCTTTCAAGGTCAGCAGTTCCGCATCGCCCGGACCCGCACCCACCAAGGCGACCTCCCCGGCGGCGCGGGGCGCGGTCGAACTCGTCGACAGCAACTGCTGAGCGATGCGGCGCGCGCCCTGCGCATCGCCATCGATGAAGCGCCGCATCGCGGGACCATCGACGACGGCCTCGAAAAATCGCCGCCGCGCGCCGATGTCGCGCAACTGGCTCTTCGCGGTGCGGCGCATTGACCGCAACCACAGCGCGGCCTCGCCGATGCGTTTCGGAATCAATGCCTCCAATCTCTCGCGCAGGCGGCGCGCCAAGACCGGCGAGGTGCCCGACGTGGCCACCGCCACGAGCACCGGATCGCGATCGACGATGGCCGGCACGATGAAGCGGGAAGCCTCGCGATCATCGACGACGTTGACCGGAATGCCGCGTGATTCGCTCAGATTGGCGATCCAGCGATTCAGCGCGCGATGCGATGTCGCCACTATGACCAGGCGTGCGCCCGAGAGGTCCTCGGGAACGAATTCCCGCAGGGCCAATTTGATCAGCCCGGCGCCGGCGCGGCGCATCAGCTCCGGATGAATATCGGGCGCCACCACCGTGACGGCGGCGCCGGTGCGCATGAGCAATTCGACCTTGCGAAGCGCAACCTCTCCGGCGCCGACCACCAGCACTTTCTGTGCGTCGAGGTCGAAGAACACCGGAAAGTAGTTCACGAGGTTTTACTGCGAGCCGGAAGGGCCTGACGGGGATGCAAGCCGCACTCGCGAGATTCGCCGCGTTCCCACCACCAACGTCCGGCGCGCTTATCCTCGCCCGGCTGCACGGCGCGCGTGCAGGGTGCGCAGCCGATGCTGGGAAACCCGGAATCGTGCAATGAGTTGTAGGGCAGCCGCTTCTTGCGGATGTATTCCCAAATGTCGTCCTCGGACCAGTCCAGCAATGGACTGATCTTGTGCAAACCATATGCAGCATCCCATGCCACCGGGGCCGCCAGGGCGCGTCCGGCCGATTGGCCGCGCCTGATGCCGCTGACCCAAGCGCCGCGCCCTGCGACCGCGCGCCGGAAGGGTTCCACCTTGCGAACGGAGCAGCAGCCGTGACGCTGGTTGACGCCGTCGCGAAAGCCGTTGATGCCGTTCTTGCCCACCCAATCCTCCACGTCGGAGGCCTCTGGATAATAAATGCGCAAGGCGCGGCCATAACGCTTTTGCAGGCGCTCGATCAACTCGTAGGTCTCGGGGTAAAGGCGCCCGGTATCGATACTGAAGATCTCGATCTCGGGTACGGAACCCCAGATCAGGTCGGTAAGGACCATGGACTCCGCACCTAAACTGTTGGCGTAGCAGACGTTTTTGAATTCCGAGACGGATTCTCGGAGCTGCGCCACACAGCGTTCCGCTCGCTCGCCCAGACTTTTCGATAGATTGCTCATTGGACCCTAAACTATAGGGGCTGCTGCTGCCCTGCGGAAGGAATTAGCGGGCATTAGGACATACAGTTTGGTGATTCCCGGCGACGCGCAGGCGGGCCGCGAACCTTATATCCTAGCGTCAGTATAACTAATCCGCATAAGCCCCCGGGAGGGCAATGAAATTCCAGCAATTGCGCTATTTGGTGGCGGTCCATGAAAATGGCTTGAACATCACGGCGGCGGCCAGGCAGCTGCATACCTCGCAGCCCGGCGTCAGCCGCCAGCTGAAATTACTCGAGGAGGAACTCGGTATTCAGCTGTTCGAGCGCGAGGGGCGCGCACTGACGCGCACCACCTCGGCCGGCGAGGAGATCATCTCGCGCGCCGCCAGCATTCTGCGCGAAATGCAGAACATCCGGCGCACCTCGGCGGAACTGCGCAAAGCCGACGGGGGCACACTGTCGATCGCAACCACCCATACCCAGGCGCGCTACGTGCTGCCGCAGGTTATTCGCGCGTTTCGCATCAAGTATCCGAAAGTCCGTCTGCACCTGCATCAAGGTACGTCGGAGCAGATCGCAGAAATGGTGGCACGCGACCGCGTCGATTTCGCCATCGCGACGGGCTCGGAGGAGCTGTTTCCGCATCTGGTGCGGCTGCCGGTGTACCACTGGCACCGCGCGGTCGTGGTGCCGCGGGGACATCCGTTGGCGACGGCGGGAAAATTGACGCTGAAGAAGCTCGCCGAGTATCCGATCGTCACTTACGTGTTCAGCTTTTCCGGCCGATCCTCTCTGCCCGCGCTGTTCGAGACCGCCGGACTGTCGTTGGACGTGGCGCTCACGGCGCGCGACTCGGATGTGATCAAGACCTACGTGCGCATCGGTTTGGGCGTGGGGATCCTGGCGCGCCTGGCGATCGATCCTGCGGCCGACGCCGACTTGATCGCCCTCGATGCCGCACATTTATTCGAAGGTCACACGACCTGGATCGGTTTCCGACGCAGCGCCCTGCTGCGCGCCTATATGTACGAATTCATCGAGCTATTGGCACCGCATTTGCCCCGCAAGTTGGTGCGCGAAACCGAAAAAATGGAGACCCAGGGCGAAGTGGACCGGATCCTCGGCGATCTGCAGATTCCGGTGCGCGATATACCCTAGCGGCATATGCAGATGTTCCGATAGTCGTTCCGGCCGGGCCCGGATCGACCTAACCTGCTGGATGCGATCAAACTGCGAGTACTATGCTGCGTAATTCACGCCTGATACCGACAAGCTTGTTGGCACTGAGCTTGTTCGCCTGGTCGTCGCTGCCGGCTGCCACCATCCAGCTCCTCAATGTTTCCTACGACCCGACGCACGAGCTTTACAAGGAGTTCAACGCGGCATTTGCCGTCTATTGGAAAGCCAAGACCGGCGACACGGTGATCGTCAATCAAAGCCATGGAGGCTCGGGAAAACAGGCGCGCGCAGTGATCGATGGCCTCGATGCCGACGTCGTGACGTTGGCGCTGGCCTACGACATCGACGCGCTGGCCTCGCATGGGGGATTGGTGCCGCCGAACTGGCAGTCCCGTTTACCGAACAACAGCACCCCCTACACGTCCACCATCGTATTTCTGGTGCGCAAGGGTAACCCGAAAGGAATCCACGATTGGAGCGACCTGGTGCGCCCGGGTATCGCCGTGGTCACGGCCAGTCCCAAAACCGGGGGCGGGGCGCGCTGGAACTATCTGGCGGCCTGGGCTTGGGCGCTCGAGCAGCCGGGCGGCAGCGATGCCAGCGCGGAAGCTTTCGTCAAGGCGCTGTATCACAACGTGCCGGTGCTCGACTCGGGCGCCCGAGGTTCTACGATCACGTTCGTCGAACGCGGTCTCGGGGACGTGCTCATAGCGTGGGAAAACGAGGCGTATCTGGCGGTGAAGGAGCTGGGGCCCAATAAATTCGACATCGTGGCGCCGTCCTTGAGCATCGTCGCCGAACCGCCGGTGAGCGTGGTGGACCGCAATGTCGACGAGCACGGCACCCGCAAGGTCGCCGAGGAATATCTGCGGTATCTGTATTCGAGCGAGGGCCAGGAGATCGCCGCCAGGCATTTCTATCGGCCGCGCGATCCGGCAGTCGCCGCAAGGTATGCAGGCCAATTCGTAACCATCCCGAAACTCGTGACCATCGACGGCGTTTTCGGCGGCTGGGCCAAGGCACAGGCCAAACACTTCGCGGATCACGGCATCTTCGATAAGATCTACGGCCAATAATGGACGCATTCGCAGCACCGAGGCCGCGGCGGGTACTGCCGGGCTTTGGACTGACCCTGGGATACACCATGGTGTATCTCTCGCTGATTGTCCTGATTCCGCTGTCTGCCGTTTTCATCCGCAGCCTGGGGTTGGGGTGGTTGCATTTCTATGAAGCTGTGACCGCACCGCGCGTTCTGGCTTCCCTGCGGCTGAGCTTCAGTGCGTCCTTGGTCGCCGCGGTCATCAATGCGGTGTTCGGTCTGATCATCGCCTGGGTGTTGGTGCGTTATACCTTCCCGTTCAAGAGGGTTGCGGACGCCATGGTCGATCTGCCGTTCGCACTGCCCACCGCGGTGGCCGGCATCGCGCTCACCGCTCTATATGCGCCGCACGGCTGGCTCGGGCGCGGTTTTGCGCTGCTCGGCGTGAAGGTGGCATTCACGCCGCTCGGCATCGTGGTCGCGCTGACTTTCATCGGACTGCCGTTCGTCGTGCGCACCCTGCAGCCGGTGATCGAAGATCTGGATCGGGAGGTGGAGCAGGCGGCCTGGACGTTGGGCGCCTCTCCGGTACAGACCTTCGTCAGCGTGATGCTGCCGGTATTGTGGCCGCCGATGCTCACCGGATTCGCCCTGGCGTTCGCGCGTGCGCTCGGCGAATACGGCTCGGTGATTTTCATCGCCGGCAACATGCCGAAGTCGACCGAGATTGCGCCGCTGCTCATCGTCACGAAACTCGAGCAGTACGACTATGCGGGTGCGGCGGCGATAGCCGTGGTCATGATGGTGCTGTCCTTCGCCATCATGCTGGGGATAAACGCCCTGCAAAATTGGGCCATCACGCGCCATGGTGAGCGCTGATGAGGCGGCGCCTTCTGATCGGCATCGCGCTCATGTTCATGACGCTGTTTTTGGCCATACCGCTGCTGACGGTGTTCGCGCAGGCCTTGGCGCGGGGCGCGGCGGCCTACCTGGCGGCGATCACCGAACCGGCGGCGCTGTCAGCCATCAAATTGACCTTGACGGTCGCCGCGATCTCGGTGCCTGTGAATCTGGTCTTCGGCGTCGCCGCGGCTTGGGCGATCGCCAAATTCAACTTTCGCGGCAAGAGCACCTTGATCACGCTCATCGACCTGCCGTTCGCCATTTCCCCGGTGATCGCGGGCTTGATGTTCATACTGCTGTTCGGCACGAACGGCTGGTTCGGCGGGTTTCTCAGAACGCATCACATCCATGTGGTATTCGCGGTGCCCGGCATCGTGCTCGCCACCATCTTCGTGACCTTCCCGTTCATCGCCCGCGAACTCATTCCCGTGATGCAGTCGCAGGGCAACGACGACGAGGAGACCGCCTTGTCGCTCGGCGCAACGGGCTGGCAGACGTTTTGGCGGGTGACATTGCCGAACATTCGATGGGGATTGCTGTACGGAGTTCTCTTGTGCAATGCCAGAGCCATGGGTGAATTCGGCGCCGTGTCGGTGGTTTCCGGGCACGTGCGCGGACTCACCAACACGATGCCGCTGCACGTGGAGATTCTTTACAACGACTATAACTACACGGCAGCCTTCGCCGTGGCCTCGCTTTTGGCCCTGCTTGCGCTGCTCACTCTGGCGGGCAAGAGCTTCCTGGAGTGGCGTCAGCCGGAATTGCGGCGCACGGGCCATGCGCGCCAACGCCCCAAGGGAGGCAAACGGTGAGCATCGAGTTGCGCGGCGTTTCCAAGCAGTTCGGCGAATTCGCCGCTGTCGAGAACATCAACCTCGACGTTCCGACGGGCACCTTGATGGCCTTGCTGGGTCCGTCAGGATGCGGCAAGACGACGCTGCTGCGGCTGATCGCAGGCTTGGAGATACCGGACGAAGGTCAAGTATTGTTCGACGGGCAGGACGCGACGCTATGGTCGGTCGGCGAGCGCAAGGTGGGATTCGTGTTTCAGAATTATGCCCTGTTCCGCCATATGACGGTTTACGAGAACGTTGCCTTCGGCCTGAAGGTCAAAGGCCGCCGCGAACGGCCCACCGCCGCGGCCATTCGCAGCAAGGTGCACAGTCTCCTCGAGCTGGTGCAGCTGGGTTGGGCGCACGACCGCTTCCCCGCCCAACTTTCGGGCGGCCAGCGGCAACGCATCGCACTGGCCCGCGCCATGGCGGTGGACCCCCAAGTGCTGCTGCTCGACGAGCCCTTCGGTGCACTCGACAGCCAGGTACGCCACGAACTGCGCCGCTGGTTGCGCCGGCTGCACGACGAACTGCATTTCACCAGCATCATCGTGACCCATGACCAGCAGGAAGCCATCGAGGTTGCCGACACCGTCGCCGTCCTGAATCGCGGCCACATCGAGCAAACGGGCATTCCGGGCGAAATATACGACTTGCCGAGATCGGCGTTCGTGCACCGATTCCTGGGCCAGGTGAACGAATTGCCGGTGCGCGTACGCGACGGGCGAGCCTATATTGGACCGTTGGACATCGGGGCTGCCGCCGAGACGCTCAAGGGCAAGGGCGAGAACATCGCACTGATCAGACCGCACGAGATCGAGATCGGGCCGCCTTCGGCGAATTGGCCCGGTACGCTGGTGGCGGTGCGCGTCATAGGACCCATCGTGCGTTTGGAAATCTGCGCGGACGGCCAGCCCATTCACGAGCCGCTCGAGGCGGAGATCAGCCGCGAGCGGTTCGAGGCGGAACGCTTCAGCGTCGGGCAAAAGGTAGGTTTGCGCCTTCGTCGCTGGCAGGTGTACGAGCGCGGTACGCGGCCCCACAACGACACGATCTGACAGGCATCAAGGATGCTGCAGCTTCACCCCAAGTCCGCGATCGTTGGCCGGCTGGTAGGCCGCGGTGAAGGTCGAGAATGCCGCCGTGGCGGAAGCCAGGTCACCATCGGCCAGCTCGAAACTGTTGAAACCGCAGCGCGCCAAAAAGAACAGCTGATCGGTGCGAACGTAGCCTACGGCGCGCAGCTCGCCTTGAAAGCCATAGCGCTCGCGGAGCAGGCGCCCCTGCGTGTAGCCGCGGCCTTCCGCGGGCCCCGGGAAGCTGCACGCCACCAGCGACAAATGGGGCAGATCCGGCGCCAGTTGTTCGACCTTATGTTCGGGAAGCAGCACCAAACCCAAGCGCCCGGGCCGGGCCATCCACGCAGCGCGTTCGCGGCGCCACTGATCGAAGCTCAAGATGACCGCGTCGGCCCCCCCGCCCTCGCCAAGTTCCCCGGCGTAGCGCCAATCATCCTCGACTGCTTGTCGATCACGCAGCAACTGGCGCGGCATAAACCCGTTCCTTGAAGGGCTTGATGCCCAAACGGCGCACGGCGTCGAGGAAGCGCTCCTCGGGTTCGCGCAGCTCGACATAAACCTCGAGCAAACGCGCCAGCGTTTCCGGCACATGCGCCTTGGAAACCGACGGACCGATCACGGTGCCCAGAGAAGCGTCGGCGCCTGCCGCGCCGCCGATCGTGATCTGGTACCACTCCTCGCCGCCTTTATCGACGCCGAGGATGCCGATATTGCCGACATGGTGATGTCCGCAGGCATTCATGCAGCCCGACATTTTCAGATCGATCTCGCCCAGATCGTACAAATAGTCGAGATCCTCGAAGCGCTCGTTGATGATCTTCGCCACTTCGATGGAACCGGCGTTCGCCAGGCTGCAGAAATCCAGTCCGGGGCAACAAATCATATCGGTGAGCGTGCCGATGTTCGGCGTCGCAAGCCCCGCGGCGCGCAACGTCTGCCAGAGCGCGAAGGTAGACCCTTGCTCGACATCGGCGAACAACAGATTTTGCGTGTGCGTCACGCGTATCTCGCCGAAGCTGTAGCGATCCGAGAGATCCGCCAGCAGTTCCATCTGTACATCCGTGGCGTCGCCGGGCGCGACATCGGGTTTTTTCAGCGAAATGTACACGGCGCGATAGCCGGGGACCTTGTGGGCCACGGTGTTGTAGCGGTACCAGGCGCGAAACTCGGCGTTCTTCGCGATGGCGTCGACCTCGGCCGGCGGATCCAAGTCGGGCAACTGCCGGTAGGCGGGAGGAGCGAAAAAGCCGCGCATGCGCTCGATCTCACGCGCGTCGAGCGCCAAGCCGCCGTCGCGGATCGAGGCCCATTCCGCTTCGACACGCCTCTTGAATTCCTCGATGCCGAGCGAGCGCACCAGAATCTTGATGCGCGCCTTGGTCAGGTTGTCGCGCCGGCCTTCGAGGTTGTAGACGCGCAGAATGGCCTCGAGGTAGGACAGCAGATGTTCGCGCGGCAGAAATTCACGAACCACCTGCCCAATGATGGGCGTGCGCCCCAGCCCGCCGCCCGCGAGCATCTCGAAGCCGAGCTGGCCGTCGGGTCCGCGCACGATGTGCACGCCGACGTCGTGTACCAGGGAGGCGGCACGATCCTCCGGTGCGCCCGTGACGGCGATCTTGAATTTGCGCGGCAGATAAGCGAATTCAGGATGGAAGGTCGACCATTGGCGAATCAGCTCGCACCACGGGCGCGGGTCCTCCAACTCATTCGGCGTAACGCCGGCGAGATGATCGGAAGTCGTGTTGCGTATGCAATTGCCGCTGGTCTGGATCGCGTGCATTTCGACTTCGGCCAGCTCGGCCAGGATGTCGGGCACTTGCTCGAGCTTGGGCCAGTTGTACTGAATGTTCTGGCGGGTGGTGAAGTGTCCGTAGCCGCGATCATAGCGGCGCGCGATCCGGCCGAGGGTGCGCAACTGATTCGAGGACAGCAAGCCATAGGGTATCGCCACGCGCAGCATCGGGGCGTGGCGCTGCAGATACAAGCCATTACGCAGGCGCAAATGGCGGAACTCGTCGTCGCTCAATTCGCCGGCCAGGAACCGCCTGGTCTGGTCGCGAAACTGCGCAACGCGCTCCATCACGAGGGATTTGTCGGTGGTGTCATACCGATACATAGCCAGTCAGCCTAACTTCCGCCATGCCGGAAATGCCAATTACCTCACGGCATGAGCTTATGCCCGCCCTTAAGCGGCAAAAACCGTGATTGGCTCGGCAGCCGGCATGCCCATTCGAGCGCAGGATCCGACCGGTTACACAAGAGTGCATCGACGGTGGCTAAAGATCTGACTGAGGTTTCGGTCGCGCCTGACACATACCATGTCTCGCCCGAACCTTTGCTCCTGACCGCCGAATTGACTGGCGCTCTCGCGCTCTGCCTGCACGATGAGGGACGGCGGGTCGGCGGGCTGCTGCATTTGCGATTCAAAGGCGGCTCGGGTCGCCCGAGCGACGTGAGCGACAACACCTTGAGTTCGGTACTCGTCGTGCTGGACCGCTTCAAACGCGCCGTGATCGGCAACTCGTCGAAGCGCGACGACGTGCAGGCGCGAATCATCGCCCATGCGCTGCCACCCACCGATGAGGATGAGCCCAGCGCGAACCTGGTCGACCTGATCCAGGCAGATCTAGCGGACGGCAAAATCTCCTGTGGAGCGCAAACCATGCGCCGGGTCGAGCCGGTGCGCGTGTGTTTCCAGCCTTTCGAAGGCCGCGTCTGGGTCGCGGCACCCCACGATCTGCGAGCCTCCGCCCGGGCTTCACTGTAATATTCCCTGCCTCGTGGGTAGGGGAATAAGAGCTTATGCGCGCCGCCGCCGTGGTCGTGGCCATCTTGATTTTGAGCGCCTGTGTCGAGGAAAAACTGGCCGCCAACCCGCCGCCCGGCGTGGATTTCAGCGGCCAGTGGAAACTCAACGAAGCCGACAGCGATGACCCGCAGCACTTGGCACAGGCTGCGAACGGCACCGCTCCCAACAGCAATAATGTTCCGCAAACGGGTCGGGGCCGAGGCCGCGGCGGCGGCGGCGGCATACCCGGGGCAAATCAAGGACCGCCGCCACCGCCGATCAGCACCATGGCCGCGTCTCTGCGCTGGCCCGGCAAGGCCTTGGAAATCAAGCAGGTCGCGGGTGTGGTGGCATTCACTTCGGATAGCCGCAATCGCGTGTGCCAGCCCGGCAGCGAGAAAAAGCATCATCGGCACCGGGAAGACGACTCGCGCGACCGCGACTCGATGCCCTCCGGGCGCGATGCGCCGCCGCCGGTATGCGGCTGGTCGGAACGGACGCTGGTGGTGCGCGGAGGAGATCCCGACGATGACCGTCCGGCTTACGAGGAGGATTACAGTCTGTCCGAAGACGGCGGGCGCCTCATCGAGGTCGTGATTTTCACGGGCGGCAGATCCAACGGATACACTCTGTCGCGTGTATGGGACCGGGTGCAGAAATAAAAAAGCCGGGCTATATAGCCCGGCTTTTCAAGTCCCCATGCCTTCGCGGCGCTGTAAGTCGCGCTCTGGCGATGATTGGTCTTTTTACTTCCCTAGAATCCTATTGCGTGCGAGCAACACTCTAGCTTCGCCGCAATACCGATGCCAGCTAAATTGCAAAGAAATGCAAAAATTAATGTAGCAAAAACACCACAATCGGCCAACCGAGGCCCCTGCGGGTTATGGGCAGCACTTCAAGTATCCTAACCTCATAAGAATCCAATGCTGGAGACCCATTCAAGTGGCTAAGCACCTCAAGCTTTCCGCAGCTCCGGGCGCCGTACGCACGCGCCGTGCCTATTTCGACTTCCAGCACGGCCAGCTGCACGTTCGGACCGCGTTTCCGACCACAGGCGGCTTCGATGAACTGGTGACCTTGTTTTGTCTGCATGGCGCTCGCGCCTCGAGCCGCGCCTTTGCGCAGCTGCTGCCCGCGATCGCCGACGTGCGCTCGGTATACGCGCCGGATCTCCCGGGCTGCGGTGAATCCGATCCTTCGCCTCATGCGACCGTCGGCGAGGCGGCTGCGGCGGTTGCCGACCTGGCAGCAGACTTGCGCTTGCGTCAAATCGATCTGCTGGGCATCCAAATGGGCGCAGCCGCCGCGCTCGAGCTTGCCGCCGCAAAGCCCGATCTGGTGCGGCGTTTGGTTTTGATCGGCGTGCCGACCGCGGAGCGCCTGCCGGCGGTTAAGCAGCCGGCCTTGATCATGCGCACCCAGTTGGAAGGATCCGACGTGCTGCCCCGAATCAAAGAAGCCGTACCCCACGGCAAGTTCGTCGAGGTGCTCGAGCACGCGCACGATCTGTTCGAGGCAGCACCACCGGTGCTGGTCAAACAGATTGGTGCCTTTTTGAGCGGCCGCGTTTAAGCCCGGTGCGGTGCGCCATTTAAGCGATGCGCTTGAACAAATACATCGCCGAAACCGGCGTTTGCTCCCGGCGCGAAGCCGACAAATGGATCGAATCGGGCCGGGTCACGTGCAACGGCAGCGTCGCGACGCTGGGCACGCAGGTGAGCGCGGACGATGAAATTCGGGTCGACGGCGAATTGCTGGGGGTCAGGAAGAAGCCGATCTACATTGCGCTCAACAAGCCCGTCGGCATCATCTGCACCTCAGAGCCCGACATCAAGGACAACATCATCGAGTTCATCGGTCACCGCGAGCGCATATTTCCGGTCGGCCGTCTGGACAAGGACTCGGAAGGCTTGATCCTGTTGACCAATGATGGCGATATCGTGAATGAAATCCTGCGCTCGGAAAACAACCACGAAAAGGAATATCTGGTGACGCTCGACCGCGCCATCACCGATTTGTCGCTCGAGATGCTGGCCAAGGGCGTCAAGATCATGGGTGAGATCACCAAACCCAGCAAGGTCAGCCGCTTAGGGTCGAACGCGTTTCGCATCATACTGACGCAAGGCTTGAACCGGCAGATTCGCCGCATGTGCAGCGCGCTGGGTTACAAGGTGCAACGCTTGAAGCGCGTCAGAATCATGAACATCAAACTCGGCAATCTCGAGACGGGCAAGTGGCGCTATCTCACCGGGAGCGAACTGGCAGGATTATTGCCTCAATAAGGCCGATAGCGTCGCCGGAGCGAGGCCTTCGGTCCATTGCGTTCGGCAGGCCGTGCGCCAATCCTGATCTTCCGCATGCTGGGCGAGCCAGTGGAAGAAATCACGTCCCTGGCCGCGCCAATAGCGGTGGCTGAACAGGATGCCACCGGAGCCGGATTTGACGAGGAAACGCCGGCGCAATCCGAGAAGGACCCAGCCGCTGCGGCATATGATGCGCGGCGAATTCTCGCCCAGTTCATATTGGTTGGGGCCGATTTGCAGCAGCAGGCGCCCGCCCTGGCCATACACGCAGATATTCGTTCCCGTCGGGCTGATCAGCGCGACGCCATGGGCCAACGAAGGCGGAAATTCGTACGCGGTCCAGGTCCCGCCGAGCGCATGCCAGCGCAACACCATGCTGCGCCGTCGGAAATCGACGACGGGAATCGTCGCGGAATTATCGACGGGCGCGCTCATGCGCCATTAGATCATTGCCCCACCGTATCAGCGAACGCATTTTGCACCACGCCGGCCGTCAGAAGCTGCGGCAGCACCAACGGCGCGCTGGCTCCAGGCTTGGCATTGTAGACCACGTAAAGAGGCACGCCTGCGCGTCCGAACTCCGACAAAGCCTTGGTGATCGCCGGATCGCGGTTGGTCCAATCGCCCTTCATCAGCGTGACCTTCTTGCTGCGGAAAATCTCCTGCACCGCGGAATCGGCAAATGCGTTGCGTTCATTGACCAAGCAAGTCAGGCACCAGCTCGCGGTGAAATTCACCAGCAGCGGCTTGCCGGCCGCCTTAAGTTCGGCGACACGCGACGCATCATATGGCTGCCACTCGCCCTCGGAGCGGGCAGCGACCGCCGATTTGCCGGCCGGCGCGCCCGACAGCTGCGCGGCGCGCACCGGCAAGAACACGGCTGCCGCCAGGGAAATCACGGCCGTCGCCAGCACGGCGGCTTTGCCGCCGCCCGCACTGAAATGCGATTTTTGGTACGACCACGCCGCCAAACCGATGAGAATTGCGCCGGCCAGCGCGGCACCTAAGCCGAGCGAAGAGGTTTGCTCCGCCAGCACCCACAAGAGCCATGCGGCCGTGGCGTACACGGGAAAGGCGAACAGCTGTTTCAAGGTATCCATCCAGGCGCCCGGCTTCGGCAACACCCGGCGCATCCACGGCGCAAACGACAGAAGCACGTAAGGCAGGGCAATACCCACGCCAAGCGCTGCGAATATGCAAAGCGCGTTGAGCGTCGGCTGAGTCAATGCGGCGCCGAGCGCGGGCGCCATGAACGGCGCGGAGCACGGAGTCGCCACCACGGTCGCCAGCACGCCCGTGAAAAACGAGGAGCTGTAGCTGTCGCCCTGCGTCAGGCTATCGCCGACGCCTGCCAAGCCGCCGCCCACCTCGAACACGCCCGACAGATTCAAACCGACGGCCAACAACAGATACACCAGGAACGTCACGAACAAAGGCGACTGCAATTGAAATCCCCAGCCGATCTCCTCGCCGCCGGCGCGCAGCGCGAGCATGACGCCTGCCAAACACAGCATGGATGCGATCACCCCGCCGGCGAACACCAAGCCCTTGGCACGCACGCCGGCCGGATGCGTCTTGGCTTGCTCGACGACGCTGAGCGCCTTGATCGACAGAACCGGGAAAACGCAGGGCATGAGGTTCAGGATCAGGCCGCCCAAGATGGCGAACAGCATCAGCACCGGCAGGGAGCGCTGCGGGGTGAGCGCTGCGACAGCGCCCGTCAGCACGGGTACGCCCGTTCGGACGGCCCCCGTGGCCCCCGAATGCACGGCGCCGCCAAAATCGGCTGCAATCTCGATCGGCACCGCCCTGGTGCCGTTGTCGTTCTGTTCCGTGGCCACGAGGACGCCCCGGATGGCTCCCGGCCGTGGAGGCTGGTAGCCGACCTTCATCGACAGTTGCAGCGCATCGCCGGTGCGCGTCAGGGTCTGCGGCGCGGCGTATTCGATGCCGCCCTCATCATAGGGAAAGAAAGCCAGCGATTTGATTTGCGACACGGTCGCGCCCCACTCCTTGCCCAAGGAGATGATCAGCTGATCTCCCTGGATGCGTGCAGTCGTGGCGGCGGGCTCGGGACTGGGCACTTCGCTGCGCGCCTCGGTGAACAGCGCCGCGTCCTTGGGATCGACCATCCCTGCCTGGGCACTGATCGGCAGCCGCAACTTGAGGTCGGCGGTCTCCGGAATGCACACATCGGAGCAGACCAGCCAACTGGCCTTCGCCGCCAGATCGACGGGTGCGCCTGCTTTCAGCTCCTTGGGGGCGGTAATCTTCACCAGATGCATGGCGTGTTTTGCATAGCCGTAATTGACCAGCGGCTTGAGCTCGAAGCGATGCGGCGTGGTCCAGACGATATCGCCTGCGCTGAAGCCCGCGGGCAGCTCCCAGGTGAGTTTGGTGGCTTCGCCCGAATCGCCGGGGTTGCGCCAATAGGTGTGCCAGCCCTCGCGAATGTCGAGTTCCAGGGCAACCCAGCCCGATTGACCGGGACCGATGCTGCCCAGTTCGCTCACCAGCCGCGCCTTGACGTTATCCGAGGCGACCACGTTGCCGGCCAGCGGAAAGGCGGCAGGCGAGAGGAGCAGCAATCCGAGCAGACCCAGTATCGATTTGCGCATAATCATATGGTACCGAATTGGCAGTGAGTTCCGGCGCCCATGCGGGCGAGGCTGTGCCCAGCCTCACACTATGAGCCAAAAAACCGGCCACTTACGCTAAGGTACGCCTGTTAAATCCAGAGTTCTCATGCAAGAAGATTACGTTGACCGCATCTTAAAAGCGAAGGTCTACGACGTTGCCGTCGAAACCCCGCTGGATATCGCGCCGCGCCTGTCGAGGCGTTTGAACAACAAAATCCTGTTCAAACGAGAAGACCTGCAGCCGGTCTTTTCGTTCAAAATTCGCGGCGCGTACAACAAAATCGCTCAGTTATCCGCGATCAGCGCGCAACGCGGAGTCATATGTGCCTCGGCGGGCAATCATGCGCAAGGGGTGGCGCTCGCAGCGCGGACGCGCGGCATCCCCGCGCTCATCGTCATGCCGCTCACCACGCCGGAAATCAAGGTTCAGGCGGTCGCGGACTTCGGCGGCGAGATCGTACTGCACGGGGACGACTACGACCAAGCCTTCGAACATGCCGTCGAGCTTGGGCGGCATCGCGGCCTGGTTTTCGTACATCCGTTCGATGACCCGGACGTCATCGCCGGCCAGGGCACCATCGCGATGGAGATTCTGCGCCAGCGGCATGGCGACGCCATCGACGCGATTTTCGTGCCGATTGGCGGTGGCGGCCTGATCGCCGGCATCGCCGCTTACGTGAAGTCGCTGTATCCGCGCATCAAGATCATCGGCGTCGAACCCGAGGATGCGGCCGGCATGTACGAGTCGTTGCGCGCCGGCAAGCGCGTCACCCTGGATCGCGTCGGCATCTTCGCCGACGGCGTCGCGGTGCGGCGCGTCGGCGAGGAAACTTTTCGCCTGGCGAAGCAGTACGTGGACGAGGTCGTGCTGGTGACCACGGACCAGATATGCGCCGCGATCGCCGATATCTTTCAGGACACCCGCTCGATCGCCGAGCCGGCGGGCGCGCTGGCGGTGGCCGGCATCAAGAAGTATACGGCGCGCGAGCACTGCGCGGACCGCACTTTCATTGCGCTCAACTGCGGCGCGAACATGAATTTCGACCGGCTGCGCTACGTCGCCGAACGCGCCGACATCGGCGCACAGCGCGAGGCCCTGTTCGCCGTGGAAATGCCCGAGGAGACCGGGTCATTCTTAAGATTCTGCGAGCTGCTCGGTCAGCACAGCGTCACCGAATTCAACTATCGCTACGCGGACTCGCGCAGCGCGCAGGTCTTCGTGAGCTTGGCGCTCACCAAGGCGCGGGCGGAGCGCGATGAGCTGTGCAGCAGCATCCGCGCGGCGGGCTTTGCCGTCAACGACATGACCGACAATGAAATGGCCAAGCTGCATGTGCGCTACATGGTGGGCGGCAAGGCCCATGATTTACGCGACGAACGCCTGTACCGCTTCGAGTTCCCCGAGCGCCCCGGAGCGCTGCTCAAGTTCTTGCGCGCGATCAGTGGCAATTGGAACGTCAGCTTGTTCCACTACCGCAACCACGGCTCGGATCATGGTCGGGTGCTTGCGGGAATCCAGGTGCCGGCCGAGACCCGCACCGATTTCCTGCTGCATCTGAACGAGCTGCATTATCCCTACACGGAAGAAACCGACAATCCTGCCTACAAGATTTTTTTGGGCGGTTGAGGCGAGGCCGGGGCGGGCGATCGCGCGGTAATCTCCGCCGGCGCCTGCATCGGACCTGCAGCTTTGGCCCAGAGCTGCACGCGCCGTACCAAGGGATCGTCGATGCCGCGGGCTTTGATCAACACCGGCAACGCAGCTTCGAGTTCCCGTGCGGCGTCCTGAGATTTTCCGGTGTGTTCCAACGCGTATGCGTGGAAAGCGTGGGCTTGCGCCAGGGTGATGGAGGAGGCCGAATCGCCATAGATCTTCAAGGACTGCTCGCTCATGGCCAATGCCTCCACCGGCTTGCCGAGATCCACCAGCAGCCGCGCGTACTGGGTGAGCAAAGCAGCGCGGTATTGATGATTCGCGGGCAGTGCCTTGTCATAGATGGCGAGCGCTTGACGATACTCGCTTTCTGCGCCCGCCAGATCTCCCTTCTCATGCAGCAACATCGCCAGACTGACGCGTGAATAGCCGACCAGGTAGTGCTCAGGACCCCATTTCGACAGCCTGGAATCGACGGCACTGCGCAACAGCGGCTCGGCTTCTTCGAGACGGCCCTCGCGCTGCAAGAGCGCGCCGAAGTTGCTTTGCACCGGCGCGGTCTGCGCACTGTGCAGTCCGTAGGCTCTTTCCTTGCGGCGAATGGCGTCGCGGTAAAGCGCTTCGGCCTGTTTCAAGTCGCCCAGATTCTGCATCACCAATGCAAGGTTGCCGATGTGCCCGCCGAGTCGTGGATGATCATCGCCCAATATGCGCCGGTCGATATCCAAGGCCCGCTCATAGGTTTGCCGGGCCAAACTCCACTGCTTCTCCAGCGCGTAGGTGCCCGCCAAATCGTCCAGGAGCGCCGAAATATCGGTTGCCGGCGCTTGCGTGCTCTCCATGATCTGCAAGCTCCGCTCAAACAAATCACGTGCCTCGGCAAGGCGGGTTTGCTGATGACGCAGGCGGCCAATTTCCCACAGGGCGCGTCCTGCTTCCTGACTGTCGGTGCCGAGGGTGCTTTGAGCGGCGTGTAGAGCCTCATTGAGCGGCGCCTCGGCGCCTTGCAGATCCCCCGAACCGGAACGAGCTCGACCCAGTTCGAGCAGCGTGTCGATGCGAGGCTTGCTGTCGGCGTCCGGCTGCAGCGCCAGCGATTCGGTCAATAGGCCGACGGCGTCCTGGTATTGCCCGAGGCTGTCGTAAACCGCGCCGACGGTGCCGAGCAGCGCCGCTTTGGTGGCGGGTTGATCGCGCAGCTCAGACCGCAATTTCTGCGCACCCACATCCAGCAATTCGCGCGCGGTGACCTGGTTGCCGCGATTCTCTTCGGGGTCGGACAATTTGAACAGGTTCACCAAGAAGCCCGAGACCTCTTCGGCCCGAACGCGCTCGCGGTCAGCCAGTTCGCGTTGTTGGGCGACGCGGTCACGTTCAGCGGCAATGCGCAATGATTGTTGATAGGTGGTGGTGGCGAAGGCGATGATGAGGAATACGATGCCGGCGGCGGCCGACACCGGCAGCCAGTGGCGTTTCATGAATTTCGCAGTTCGATACGCCATTGTGTCGCGGCGCGCGATGACCGGTTTTCCCTCCAGATAGCGTTGCACGTCGGTTGCAAATTGCTGTGCGGAGCCGTAGCGCCGGGCGGGTTCCTTGCGCATGGCCATGGCGATCATGTTGTCGAGATCGCCGCGCAGCATGCGGCGCAGACGGCTCGCGCTCATATTGCGCGCGGCGGCGATGCTTTGCGCGGCCGGCGACTCGTCGAGACTGACGGCGTTGCTGGCGGGAATCGGATCCTTTTCGCAGATAGCCCGCTCGATCTCGGACAGGCGCATCGAGGGGATGACGAAGGGACTGGCGCCGCACAAGAGCTTGTAAAGCAGGACGCCCAGGACGTACACGTCGCTCGATGTCGTGATCGGCTGCCCTCGGACTTGTTCGGGGCTGGCGTGATCGGGCGTCATCACGCGGATGTCCGCATGCGTCACGGCGATCGTGTGCTGCGCCGATTGCCGATCGTCCAGCAGTTTCGCGATGCCGAAATCCAGCAGCTTGGGTACGCCGGCAGGGGTCACCAGGATATTCGAGGGCTTGAGGTCTCGGTGTACGATGAGGTTCTGATGGGCGTAGTGCACTGCGGAACAAACGGTTTGAAACAATTTGAGCCGGGCGTTGATGTCGAGGCGATTGTTGTCGCAATACAGGTCCAAGGCGACGCCATCGACGTACTCCATGACCAGGTAGGAAGCGCCATCGGGCATCGAGCCACCGTCCAGCAGACGCGCAATGTTGGGATGATTCAATTGGGCGAGGATCTGCCGCTCCATTTTCAGCCGCGAGTGCACGGCGCGGCTCACCATGTGGGCATGCACAACCTTGATCGCGACCCGCTGGTCGTACTGCGCGTCATCGCGTTCGGCCAGGAAGACTTCCCCCATACCGCCAGCACCCAGGGTGCGCAGTATGCGATAAGGTCCAATGCGATCGACCGTCATGGTGCGAAGCATGCGCCCGGCTCTTGGGTAATCGCAATCGCTCACGGACCTTGCGGGTCAAGGCTGCTTACGTGTATGTAGACTAGGCCAAAGATAATAAATCAGGAGCGGCACATGACTGACGTTCAACCTCCGCAGGAACTATACGTTGAAGCCCGCAAGGGCGGGACCCGCGGCGGGATCATCGGGGGCATCATTGGCGGCATCATCGGGGGGCTCATCGGCGCCTTGATCTGCTGCTATTTTCTGCAACACAGTTAGTTGGACAGCGAGGCGTACCAGCCGCGGAGACCTGCGCGGCACGAGACTCTGCGGGTGCGCGGACTCGACATGCACGTGACGCGATGGGGGCCGCCGCCTTCGGTCGCGGAGTCGCCGATATTCATGCTGCATGGCTTTATGGATGCGGGCGGTACCTTTCAGCTGCTGGTGGATGCGCTGCGGAAGGATTGGCCGGTGGTTGCGCTGGATTGGCGTGGTTTCGGGCTCAGCCAATGGGCGCCCGAGGGCTACTTGTTCCACGACTACATTGCCGATCTCGACGAACTGCTGGAGCAGATTTCGCCGTTCGCGCCGGCTCGCATCCTTGGGCATAGCATGGGCGGCAACGTGGCCTCTCTGTACGCGGGCGTGCGGCCCGAGCGGGTCCGCTGCCTCGTCAACCTCGAGGGCTTCGGCCTGCCGCGCACGTCCCCGAAGGAGTCGCCCGGACGGATGCGTCAGTGGCTGGCGCAAATCAAGAAGCCGACGAACGAACGCGGCTACAACTCCTTCGAGCAGCTTGCCGCGGTACTGCACTTCCGCAACCCGAGGTTCTCACCTGCCACCGCTGCCTTCATCGCCCGGGTGTGGGGCACCACCGACGAGGACGGCCGCGTGCGGCTGGCCGCCGATCCACGCCATCAATGGGTCACGCCCTTGGTGTACAGACGTGAAGATGCCGAGGCCACGTGGGATGAGATTCGTGCGCCGATGCTGATGCTTTTGGGCGAACAATCCGAGTACCTGAAAAGATTGGGGGACGACGGTACGATGGAGGGGTTGCAGCGCGTATTCCCCGGCGTCGAGATCGCCAGCGTTCCCGGCACCGGCCACATGTTGCACATCGAGCGGCCGGACCTGGTCGCCCCGCTGATTGAGGCGTTTTTGGATGCAAATTGAATGATCCGGCGCATATATCCCACTCGCTTTGGGCAGATGCACTTGCGCAGCAACGAGGGCAAAGGCGTGCCGCTGGTGCTGTTGCACATGTCGCCGCGCTCGGGAGCCATGTGGGAGATTCTGCAGGAGCGCCTGGAGCGGCCCACGCACGCGCCGGATCGCTTGGGCTATGGATTTTCCGACGCTCCACCCTGGGCGCTGTCGCTGGAGCAATACGCGCAAAGCACGGTGGACGGTCTCAAGGCCGCTGGCATGCAGGGTCCAATCGACCTGTTGGGCATACACACGGGCTCGATCGAGGCGATCGAGATCGCGAACCAATTGGGCACGCAGGTGCGGCGGCTGGCGTTGGTGGGCATGCCATTATTCACCAACGAAGAACAGGCGCGGCAGATGGAAAAATACAGCGAACAGCCGCTGCGGCCGGCCACCGAAGGCGGCCATGTGCTGGGCGCATGGCGCGGCGGGTTTGCGTTCCGGCAACCGCCTTACGATTTGGCAGACACTCATAGCCGATTCATCGAGCACGTACTGGCGGCAAATCCCGGCGCGGCATTTCGTGCCGCATGCGGCTATGCGGTCGAAAAGAAACTCAAGTCGCTCAAGTCGCCGCTGATCGTATTTGCTCCGCACGATGAGATCATCGAGCAGACCGCGCGCGTCAAGCCATTGCTGCGGCCCGATGCCACTTACGTGGATCTTCCCGACATCGGCATGGACGCCTTCAGCCAAGGGTTAGATCGGATGACCGCGTTGCTCAATCGTTACTTGCCGGCTTGAATATGCTGTCGCCGCCGCCGGATGTGGGCAGCGGAGCCGCGGC
>Ga0302324_100002400_pt1 | contig 43425 bp, 39 predicted proteins | sample Palsa_T0_1_FD_201949 | JGI IMG/M metagenome (GOLD analysis project Ga0302324, IMG submission 201949) | Peat permafrost microbial communities from Stordalen Mire near Abisko, Sweden - Palsa_T0_1 | ecosystem: Environmental > Terrestrial > Soil > Palsa > Peat permafrost | place: Sweden: Abisko... | reverse complement strand
GCCGCCTGCTACGGCTTTCCCGTATTGACCGAACATCAACTCGCGAGCCAGGGGCCGGCCGAGGATTGCATCGTGAACAAAATCGACGAATTCGCCGCGGAGCTCAAAAGCTCGAGCACGCCGCCGGCAGAGCGGCGGCTGGCGCTGAAGTTCCTGATCCACTTCGTCGGCGATCTGCACCAGCCGCTGCACGCGGCTGATCACTTCGATCGGGGCGGCAATTGCGTTTTCCTATCCTCCGCGCCGCAGTTGAGCGAAACCAATCTTCATGCTTACTGGGACATCGGCGCTGTCGATTTGCTGGGAAGCTCGCCCGAACAGATTGCGGACAAACTCGATGCGCAGCTCACGGCCGATGAATTGAAGGCCTGGAGCGCCGGGACGCCGCGCAGCTGGGCAATGGAATCATTCGATCTCGCGCGGCGCGACGCGTATGCGCTGTCTGCCTTGCCAACCTGCCGGGCGCACGGCTCAGTCGCGCTGCCGGCGGCATACCAGGCCGAAGCGAAAAAAGATGCGGCCGATCAATTGCTCAAGGCGGGGATTCGGATGGCGGCCCTGCTCAACCAGACGCTTGGACCTTAGCTGCGAAGGGCGCCGCCTGCGAACTGCGCGTGCGCCCTAGTAATCGATGCATGCACGCAGCGACAAATTCCGCCAGGAAAAGTCGCTGACAATGTGCAGATCGATCAGCACTGCCAGCGCGTCGAGCTGGTAGCCCGCGCGATCGCAAAGATCGGCGGCCGCGGTCAGGGTACCGCCGGTCGCCAGGACATCGTCGACCAACACCAAGCGGCCGCTGCCTCGCTGCATCTCCAAAATGCCGGACCCATATTCAAGATCATATGTCACATCGACCACCGGCGGCGGCAGCTTGCCCTGCTTGCGGACCAACACGAAGCCCTTGCCTCTGCGCAGCGCGAGCGCCGCACCCAGGATGAACCCGCGCGACTCGATGCCCGCCACGGCGTCGAGAGCGTCCCATTCCTCGGCGCTCAGCAGCGCATCCATGGCGTCGATCGTGGCTTCCAAGTGATCATGCAGCAGTGGGCTGATATCGCGGAACAAAATGCCAGGCTTCGGGAAATCCGGCACATCTCTGACCGCTCGCTTCAAGTCCAACATAGGTGCTCGCACTGACTTCATGGATCGGTAAGTTTACTGGCTTTTTGCGGTACGGATTGCCGATGCTATCCTTGCGCGCTTGGCGACGATCTTGATGGCACATACAAGGCATTGAATCACGCATGATTTTGGTCATCGACGTCGGCAATACACGCCTCAAATGGGCATGGCTCACCAGTACCGGGCTATCCGATCAGCAAGCCGTGGTACATCGCGATGCGAAGCCAGGCATTTGGACCACCGCCTTGTTCGAATCCGGCCAAAAGCCCAGCCGCGTATTGGTCTCCAACGTCGCCGGGCCGGTCATGGCGAAGACCCTGAGGCGGCTCGCAAAAAAGCTGTTTCGCGTCGATGTTGAGTTCATTACCGCAACTCGAGAGTTTCAAGGACTCACCAGCGGTTATCTTGATCCGTCGCTGTTGGGAGCTGACCGTTGGTTGGCCCTGATCGGTGCGTGGACCAAAGCGCGGTCCGCCATTTGCGTGGTGGATGCGGGTACTGCGGTAAAGGTCGACAGCGTGGATGCCAGCGGCCAGCATCTCGGCGGCCTCATCGCGCCCGGCATCCACATGATGCGCGAGGTCTTGATGAGCAAGACCAGCGATATTGCCCAAGCTTCACTGAATAGCACCCCGTCTCTGGCCGGTGTTCTCGCGAACAACACCACCGCTGCCGTATCGCGCGGAGCGGTGTTTGCATTGGCGGGTATGGCGGACCGGGCCGCCGGGGTGATCGCGCAGAGCACGGGCACCATACCCAGGCTATTCATCACAGGCGGCGACGCCACCATGATTGCCGGCACGATGAGTCTGCAGGGCGAGATCGTTCCGGATCTGGTGCTGCAAGGCCTTGCCGTCATCGCGGCGCAGCCGCAGGAGCCTGTCTGAGTATTCCGCGTGTGTTTCGTCCGGGACCCAGGAATCTCATCACCGACATCGCGGGCCTGAAAGTTGGTCACGCGACTGATGAAAGCGTGCGAACCGGGGTGACGGTGCTGTTGTGCGCACCGGGATGGGCAGCCGGCGTCGACGTGCGCGGCGGAGGGCCCGGGACCCGCGAAACAGAAGCTCTCTCCCCTGAAAATCTGGTCGGCCGGGCGCACGCCGTGGTGCTTGCCGGCGGGTCGGTGTTCGGCCTGGCCGCCGCGGACGGCGTCGCAGCGTCATTGTCGAGTCAGGGAATTGGTTTGCAGTGGCGGCCGCATTCCCCGGCGATCCCCATCGTCCCCTGCGCCGTATTGCACGATCTCGCCAACGGCGGCGACAAAAATTGGGGACTATCCCCGCCCTACCGCACGTTAGGATTGCGCGCGCTCGAGGCCGCAGAGGCTGATTTTCCCTTGGGATCTGTGGGCGCAGGACGCGGCGCCAAGGCGGGCATGCGCAAAGGCGGCATAGGATCTTGCTCCGTTGAACTGGGCGATGGTCTCATCGTCGGCGCGCTCGTGGCGCTGAACTCAGTCGGCTCGCCGATGATGCCGGACGGCAAGACTCATTGGGCCTGGCCATTCGAGCTTGCAGAGGAATTCGGCGGCGGCGGTCCGCCGCGAGAAGCCATGGATTTGAGCGATCCCGCACCCGAAGAATCGCGGCTTCGCGCAATCGGCCGCTTGCAGTCCGGCGCCAACACGACATTGGGCGCGGTTGCATGCAACGCCGAACTGACCACCGCCGAATGCAAACGGGTAGCCACGATGGCGCAGGATGGGATTGCGCGCGCGGTGCGTCCTGCGCACACACCTTTTGACGGCGATACGATATTCGCGCTGGCGAGCGGCGAAATAACGCTTGATGAGTCTGCGCTGCGCGCAGCGCAGACTGGACGCATCGGATCGGCCGCAGCGGACTGCCTGGCGCGCGCCATCGCCCGCGCCGTGCACTTCAGTGTGGAATGATGGCGGCGCAAATCTCGGCAATGAGCTTTACTCCGCACTCCGGCTGGACGCTTGAGCAGTTACATGGCAGCGGCGCAATCGCCCTAACGTTTCTTGCTTGGGTCATCGGCTGGATTGACGTAGGTAATCGCGAAAGGGCCTTGCATGTGCACCTGAATCGTCGCGCCCGTGGTGGTGTACGCATAGTGATGCATGTTTGCCATTGCAACGCCATATCCCCCCGCCGACAAGGTTAGCGCGTGACTCTTGTCGATGACATCGCCCATGCCAAGCGAGAAGGAACCCCTCAATACGGTCACGTGCTCATCTGTGGGGTGGAAGTGCGGCGGGATCGTATAGCCCGCAGGCATTTCAAACCGCACGGTGACCAGGCCCGTCGCCGCAGGGTCACCCGCGATCACCGCGAACTTTGCTCCGGGCGGAAAAACCGGTGGGGGCGCGCCCCATTTGACCTCCTTCGCCGATAGAACAACGGGCGAGTCCGCAGCGACCGCCAGCGCTTGCGCGAGGAGCACTGCCGCAACGATGAGAATTGCATTTCGGTGGTTTGAAAACATGACTTGATCTCCTTGCAAAAATATTGGTGGTACATCTATGTCAGTGGATGCTGCGCATGCCACGCTCTCGCATCAAAATCAATTGCCGATCCGTCGCGCCGGTGCATTTGCCGATGCGATGACAAATTCGCCTGGGATCCGGAAGCTATTGCCAAACCGCCACTTCTCGATCGCGTTGATATAGCTGGCGCGGACTCGCGCCCGAACCTCATCGCTGAATCGCGACCAGGCAAGTGCGACGGGTCCGCCCACAAACGCGGCGTTGCAGGCCTCGGTTGCGTCGGCGAAGGCGAGCGTTGTTGAGATTCGACGGTCTTCGATGGCTTCGAACTCTGCCTCAGCACATAGGCGCACGAGTGCGTCTTGCCGCCCGAGTTGGAAGAATAGTGGGCACACCTCGCTCGCCACCTCGGCATCGATGATCGGGAAGAGCGCTGACCATCCGCACTTCGATCGTTCGCCCCACACTGCAAGGGCGATGCGGCCTGCCGGCCTCACGACCCTGCGCATCTCCCGCAAGGCCTTTTCAGGGTCGGGCATGTACATGAGTCCGAGGGCGCAAAAAACCACATCGAAGCTGGCATCCGGCAGGTCCAGCGACTCGGCATCCATGCGGGCAAAGCTGCAGTTCGAGAGGTTCATTTCCCTGGCGCGCCGCTCTGCGGAACCAACCATCTGCCCGGACAGATCCACGCCGAGCACATGGCCGTACGCGCCCACTGTGCGTGCCGCCTCGAATGAGACGAGCCCCGTGCCGCAGGCGATGTCGAGCACCCGGTTTCCCGGCGCAAGAGATGCCAAAGCCGTCATTGCGGCATGGGCTTCAGCCAGCTGCGTCTGCCAAAGGGGTTGATAGTCGTCTGCCGCCAGGTCCCACCCATATCGCTGAATACGGCGTTGAAGTCTCGCATCCATTGTCACTCGCCAGAGGGTCGGTCCGAATAACCAATCTGATGTGCAACTGTCGCTTGCAGGAGTCCCGTAGTCCTGTCAGCCAGTCGCCCGTTCCTATCCATTCGTCCTGGCGCGGCCATCGATATACCTCGCGGCTGACCGATCGTCCGGAATTGCTGCTCATTCGTCCTGCGCGGGCCGGCTTCGGGCCACCGGCCCCTAGCCATTGCGACCCGATCCGCCGACAATCAGGAGCGTCAAAGTCGATACGAGTGGTAGCCATGGGTGCACAAGAGATCGCCGCCGCGATGCAACGCGTCGAATCGGTTTTGAAGCGTCGTCCCGAGGTCGGTCTACATGAGGACGCGCCGGCCACTGCTCGCTGGGAGCGGGGCGCGCGAGTGGTGTCGAGCCACGCGAACGGCGCACAGCTCGTGACCGATATGCCCACCGAACTCGGCGGCGGTGGTGACCAGGTCACACCTGGATGGCTATTCCGCGCAGGGCTTGCTTCTTGTCTTGCGACCCGAATTGCAATGGGCGCAGCGGCCGCCGGGATGGAATTGGCACAGTTGGAAGTGTCGGTCAGCAGCCGTTCTGATGCGCGGGGCTTGTTCGGTATTGCCGACATGTCAGGCGAACCGGTCGGTGCCGGGCCCCGCGATCTGCGGTTGCTCGTGAGAATTTCGGTGCCGGGAGCAGCGCCGGATCATGTGCGACATTTGGTCGAACATTGCAATCGCTGTTCACCCGTGTCCGCGGCGGCGCGCGAGGAGCTGCCCGTCGCTTTGCGCATAGAAGTGGTTACGGCCTAGTGGATGCGCTATCGGAAACTCTTCGGGTGGTGCGCCTGGTAGGGGCCATCTTCATCAATGCGCGGTTTACCGCGCCCTGGTGCTACCAATCCCCCAGCGCTGACTCGTCCGCTCCGTTGCTCGAGCCGGATGCCGAGCGTGTAGTGATCTTCCATCTGATTACGGAAGGCGATTGTTACGTTGAGATTGGTGATGAATCGCCTGTCCGTCTGACGGCGGGGGACGCCGTCATTTTCCCGAGAGGTCACGCGCATCGCATGACCTCTCAACCTGGACTCGCGCCCGCAACAGGTGCGCGGTTGGAGCAGGTGCTGGCGCGTCGTCCGCGACAGCTGGTTTACGGGGGCGGCGGTCCGACGACACGTATTGTCTGCGGATATTTGGCCTGCGACGCGCGGCTCGCCGGGATCTTGCTTGCGGGGCTACCGGCGCTGCTGAAGGTCAATGTACGTGGATCGAACGCTGGTATTTGGCTCGAAGCATCCGTGCGCTATGCCTTGGCCGAAGCTCGATCGCCGCGGCCGGGGGGCGCCGGCGTCCTGGCCAAGCTGGCCGAGGTGCTGTTCATCGAGGTGCTGCGCCTGTATATGAACGAACAAAGTGAAGGTCGAACTGGATGGCTGGCCGGAGTGGGCGATCGCATTGTCGGCCCCGCATTGACCGCGCTGCATGCGCGTCCGGCTCACGCCTGGACGTTGGAGGAGCTGGCGCATAGCGCGAACACGTCGAGGTCCGTGCTCGCAGAACGGTTCCAGCATTTGGTCGGTAGTTCACCGATGCAGTACCTGACACAGTGGCGCATGCTGCTTGCCGCCAATCTTCTCTGCCGAAGCAACGCGCCATTAGCTCGGATTGCCGAAGATGTGGGTTACCAAACCGATACAGCCTTCAGCCGCGCATTTCGGCGCGAGTTTGGTTCGCCGCCGGCGGCTTGGCGCCGAAACCAATCGATACGCGGACTGGTCCGCTCGATACGCCATTGATTGGCCAGACGTTCGGCCTAGCGAGCGTGCCGCCATTTAATCGTCGCCCACGACAGTGCGGGTTATTTCCCAGGTTTTTCGCTCTCGTAATGTCCAGATGAGAACTCGCGCAAGAGAACAAATCGCGGCTCGTTCGTGCAGATCATGTCGATGCACCGGCCTGCGGTATAGATGGCGTAGTGAAGCGCTCCCGTGTCGCGCGTTCCGCTGTGCATCGTTGAACACTCAGAGAGCAGGCGCGACGATTCCGCCTTATAGAAGCAGTGGCCGGGGTTCAAACCTTGAACGTTGTTCCCGGTCAATCCGATCTCGTCGTAAACGCGATACAAGACAAGGTGGCCGTGCGGCACGGAGACTCGCGTCGCCGGACAATTATCACCCATAAGAATTAGCCGAAATCCCTCCAAGTCATCGTAAATCGCGTTAATGCTCGTCGATGGCACGTCGCGGTACCACCACCAAGGATCCCAGCGATAAAAAATCTCTGTTTCCACGACCGCCGTCCGTTGAGACACTTACCAAGCCTACCGCAAGCGGCGAATGTCGGCTAACGCGGCACAGAGGGCGCATGGCTCAACGTAAGCCATTGAATGTTCATTACATTCCAGATTGGCGCAAACACTTCATAGCTGATTGAGGGAGCGCAGGTACTCCGCCGGCGACGCACCCACCAGCTGCTTGAAATCCCGGATGAAATGCGCCTGATCGGCATACCCAAGGTCGAATGCGATCTGCGCCCATATTGGCTCTCGCGTCGCCGCGATGAGTTCCGCCGCTTCGTGCAAGCGGTAGCGCTGAACGACCCACTTGGGAGGCACTCCGACATATTCGCTGAACATTCTCTGCAAGCGGCGCACCCCGATGCCAAATAGCTTGCTTACCTGATCGACCTGGATGATGCCGCGGTCAATGGCAATGCGACCCACGATACGAGCCGAGAGCTCGGCGATTTGGTCCGCTGCCGGTTGCCGGGAACGCAGGAACGATTCGACGGCACTGATCGCACCCTGATGGTCCGCATGCGCCAGCACGACTCGATCGAGGCTGCGCGCATCCGGGCCCAGCACATCGCCGAGCGCAAAGACCCCGTTGCTGAATTCCGAGACCGGCTGCGCCAAGAAGGCATGAAAACCGCCGGGCCGGAACTTGACGCCGAACACGCGGCCCCTGCCCTCGAGTGTTCTCTTGAATTTGGCGGTGCTGACTCCCGCGAGCTGCGCCAATCCCGGCTCGAGCACGATGTGCACCGACGGGTGCGGCAAGGTCTCAACCACCTTCGCTTCCGTCAAGTCCCACTCAACGGTCCAATAGTGCTCGATGAATGAGGCCAGGTCATCGCTCGGTTCGTAGCGAGCGTGCCATACATTGGCCAGCAACCGGCGGGAGTTCAGCACGCCGCGGGGGTTATCTGTCTTGCGCTTGAGCATGTCGTGTTTTTTCAATAGCCTGGGCCGATTCGCCGCTAAGCTTTGCACTTCCATGGTTGGTAGAATCCAGGTACAGCAATGTCAACACGGGCGGTCGGAACATTTGAAGTGAAGCTAGCCGCATTGCTTCCCTACAATACCTCGGAAGACGCGAAACTCGCACGCATGTCGCTCGACAAGCAATTTCACGGCGACCTTGAGGCGGTCTCCAAGGGCGAGATGCTGAGCGCGGGAACGGACGTGAAAGGTTCGGCCGGATATGTGGCGATCGAGCGAGTCGCCGGATCTCTCGCCGGCCGCGACGGCAGCTTTGTCCTGCAGCACAACGCGACCATGACGCGCGGCGAGCCGTACCTCAACATCATCGTGGTGCCCGATTCCGGAACCGGCGGGCTGCGGGGCTTGAGCGGCGCCATGCGCATCATCATCGCGGCCGGAAAGCACTCCTATGAGTTCGATTACAGCATTTAGGATTGTATGGTCTGTGCGAGCGCCGCTTCAAAATCCCGATTGCTCTCGCGCATGTTGCGGATCTCGGCTTGTTGCCACTGCCTTTTGATTCGCCCATCGATCAGGACGGCGGCACTGTCCGCGTAATGCTCGACAATGTCGAGAGCATGCGTGGCAAGCAGCACGGCGCCGCCGCGGCGTTGAATGCGCAGACGCAGATGCCGCTTCAACACCAGCGCGCTCGCTGGATCGAGACCGTTGAATGCCTCATCGAGCACGATCAGCAGCGGGTCGCCGACCAAGGCCAGCAGCACCGCGAGCTTCTGACGAGTGCCGAGCGACAGCGTATCCACGAATGAGTCGAGATATGGCGTAAATCGCAGCTCATCGGCGAGCGCCAGTAAATCTTCCCCGACAGCATCCAGTCCCTTGGCGCCGGCATGCACCTCCACGCATTGGCGCGCCGTCAACAGACCCGGCAAAGCTTCCGGCGCGCAAGCGTATCCCAGCTGTCGTTTGGCCTCATAGGGATGGGTGGCCAATGATTCTTCCGCTATGAAAATTTCTCCTCCTGACGCGGCGAGCCGGCCTGCGACACAGTCGAGCAGTGTGCTCTTTCCACAGCCGTTGGGACCCAGCAGGACAAACCATTCGCCGGCCGCCAATGTCAGCGAAATGTCCTCGAGCACCACCCGCCGTCCGTAACCGGCCCGCAGGCCGCGGATCGCCAGGATTTCACGCTTCAGGGGACGCCCCGCTTGCGCGCGATAGCCAGATGCCGCCCAAGGTAAGTGAAATACCGAGTACCGCAAGGCACAGTCCGATTGCCGCCGCTGCCGGAATCGATTTGCCGACGACGATGAGCAGCCAGGCATCGAGCGCGCTCGCGCCGGCGATGACCGCGAGCGAGGGGACCAAGTAGGCGCGCAGTACTCGGCCTGCGCGCACCGGAAGCGGCGCGACCCAGCGGCGCAGCTGGACACTGACTGAAATGGCGGACGGTATCAGCAGCGATAGTGCGCCCGTGGTCAAGAACAGGCCGATGACCACCATTGCGGTGTCCGCCATCGTGCCGAGCGGCATCATCACCAGAAGCGGCAGGGTGGCCCGCGACACCATCCGGGGCTGAGCACGTGCGAACATCTGCCGCACCGGCCAGTAGCCGAGCGCCTTGAGCGAAGGGCGCAGCGCCGAGAATCGGCGCGGCCGCCGATGCGGCACATATCTGGATCCCGGCGGCAAGTCGATCGGCTTCGGCGCGGGTATCGCATAGCTGAAGATCGCGCCGCCAATCACCCCCGCGCTCATCGCGGCGCAGACACTCACTGCGGAAATCCCGCTGCTTCCCGGCACGAAAGCAAGAGCGATTGCGGCCGCTAAAAAGATGACGGCCAGCGCCGCCACGGCCGCCGCCGCCGGCGCCATGTCGATGATCAGAGATTCCCAGCGCGCCGCGGCCCTGCGGATGGGCAGCGCCGCGAGCCAGGAACTCTTGAATTCCGCGCGCATCAGCCCGCGTCTCCGCGCCGTCATGGCGGTCCCGGCGACCGCGGCGAGAATCGTTGCCGCAATGATATGCTGACGCAGCCAGGCGAGCATGCGCGCGGCAGACTCGAGCTCGCTCAACAGTAGTGCCGCAAGCACGGCAATGCCCGCGGCAATGAGGACAACTCCGCGCAATCGCCGCCGCGCCGCTCGACCAGACCGAATCAAGTACGCGGCTCGAAGTCGCGGCGCTCCCGCCAGCCGAGTGCCGTTGGCGCCAAATACATCGATCACTGTAAAGCCATCTTCGGTGTCGCGGCGATCAGCGCTCTGGTGTACGTATGGCGCGGCGCTGTAAATACCGTTTCGGTGGGGCCTTCTTCCACGATTCGTCCTTGCTGCATCACATAGACACGGTCGGCGATGGCTTTGATCACATGCAAGTCGTGCGATACGAACAGATAGGCCACTTTCAGCCGGTCGGCGAGTTCCGCCAATAGCGCGAGGATTTGGCCGCGCAACAATACATCGAGCGCGGATACCGCTTCGTCGAACGCAATCACGGCCGGTTCGGTGACCAGCGCTCGCGCGATGGCAATTCGCTGACGCTCGCCACCCGAAAACTCGCGCGGCAAGCGCCGTGCGTCCGCTGCCGACAGCCCTACTTGCTCGAGCGCGACGCTCACCTTGCGTCGACGCTCGGCCGGCGCGGGGGGCGAGTCCAGCAAGTAGAATGGCTCTGCGATCAGCCGCTCCACGGACCAGCGGGGATCGAAGCTGCCGTAGGGATCTTGAAACACCGCCTGCAGGGAGCGGCGCAATCGGCGTAGGTTTGCGCCTCGTGCGGTTGAGAATTCGTCGCCCAGCAGGCGCACCTCTCCAGCCTGTGCCCGCTCCAGCGCCAGTACTACTTTCAGCAAACTAGACTTGCCGGAACCGGACTCGCCCACCAGGCCGACCGTTTCTCCGGCGTGAACGGATATTGAGACCCCATCGACGGCACGCAGGGGCTCTGCGGTCCGCCACAGCGAACGCCGCCTGCGAGGATATTCGCGGACGATGCCGCTTACCTGCAAAACCTCGTGCGAATCCTGCCGCGCGGCCTTGCGCCGCGGATGCAAATTGGCGGCGGCCAACAGCGCCATCGTGTAGGGATGGCGCGCATGCCGCAGCAGCTCACGTGTCGCGCCTTGCTCGACGATCTGCCCCTCCCGCATGACGGCGACTCGATCGGCGAGCTGCGAAATCACCGCAAGATCATGCGACACGAAAACCATGCCCATGTTGCGCGTGCGGACCAAGTCCTCGAGAAGCGCCAGGATCTGCGCCTGCGCAATGACATCGAGAGCCGTCGTGGGTTCGTCCGCAATGAGCAGCGCAGGGGCCATGACAACCGCCATTGCGATCGCGACACGCTGCCGTTGGCCGCCGGACAATTCGTAGGGAAGCCGATCGAGCGCGCCGGCGCCGACCAGACCCGTCAGGTCGAGTGTTTCGCGCGCAGCGCTTCTCGCCTGCAGACGGGATACGGTGCGATGCATTCGAACGGTCTCCGCCACTTGATCGCCGATGCACATCAGGGGATTCAAAGCGTTCATGGGCTCTTGAAACACCATCGCGATGTCGCGTCCGCGAATCTCCCGCATCTGCCGTGCGTTCTTGCCGGTCAGCGCCGCGCCGTGCAGCCGCACCATGCCGCTGAGCGATGCAGCCTCGGGCAGGAGCTGCATGATCGCAAGCGCCGTCATTGATTTTCCGGAGCCTGACGCGCCAACCAACCCGAGTATTTCGCCCGCGCGAAGTGCGAGCGATAGGTCTTTGATGATGGGTACTGCGCCGATGGCAACGCTCAACTTCTCGATCTCCAAGAGTGGCGCCGCGCTCATCGCGCATCCTCGGTCCGCCGGCGCAATCCCTCGCCCAAGAGATTCAAGCCCAGCACGAACAACAGGACCGCGAAGCCAGGAATGAGCGCCAGGAACGGCGCCCGTGCCGTCAGGGTTTGCGCCTCGTTGAGCATGCGTCCCCAGCTGGGTGTCGGCGGCTGCGCGCTCAAGCCCACATACGACAGACCCGCTTCGGCGATGACTCCCAAGGAGAATTGGATCGTTCCCTGGATCAGCAGTAATCCGGCCAGGTTGGGCAGTATGTGTTCGAGGGAGATCTTCATGGGTCCCTTGCCCGCGACGCGTGCGGACATGACAAAGTCGCGAGTCCACAGCTCGAGCGCCCCTGCTCGGGTGACGCGCGCAAACACCGGAATGTTGAAGATTCCGATGGCGATGATGGCGTTCACGGCGCCCGGTCCAAAAACGGCCGTGATCAAGATGGCGAGCAGCAGGGCCGGAAACGCGAATACGAGATCGTTGCCGCGCATCACGAACTCCTCGATCGCTCCACGCCGCGCGGCCGCCAGCAATCCCAGGGGCACGCCCACAAACAGCCCGATCACCACGGACAGCAGCGCCACAGCCACCGACGTTCGGGAACCGGCCATGATCATGGACAGCACATCGCGGCCGAGCTGATCGGTGCCGAACCAATGGTGCGCGTTCGGCGGCTGCAGCTTGTCCGTGATGGACAATAGACCGGGGTCGTACGGCGTCCAAAATTGTGCGAGCACGGCGATGCCGACAAATCCTCCGGTGAGAATCGCGCCGGCGACGAAACCGGCATTGGCCGGCGCTGCGCCGCTCATACACCGCGCTCCGCGCGCAATTGCGGATTGATCAGCACATAGGAGAGGTCGACTAGAAACGTCACGCTCACCACTGCAAACACCAGGATCACCACCACGCTTTGCACCACGATCAAGTCGCGCTGTACGATGGCTTGAAACACCAGCCGCCCCAATCCCGGCAGAAAAAATACGTTCTCGATGATCACGCCGCCGGCCAGCAGAAACGAAAATTGCATGCCGAGAATGGTCAGGACCGGTATCAGCGCATTGGGCAGCGCGTGGCGCCACAGCACCTGCCACTCGCCCGCACCCTTGGCCCGGGCGGTGCGAATATAGTCCTGATGCAGCGTGTCGATCAGCGCACCGCGCAGCACGCGAGCTAGAATCGCGGATTGCGGCATGGCGAGGGCAACCGCCGGCAGGGTGAGCGCCTTCAGCGCCGTCCAGAATCCAGCATCCCAGCCTGGAAATCCGCCCGCCGACACCCAGTGAAGGCGAATGGCAAACAGCAGCACGAGCAGCATTCCCAGCCAGAAATTGGGCAGCGCCAGGCCCAATTGGGTGACGCCGCTCAATACCGCGTCGCTCGCCCGGCCTCTTCGTGCCGCGGCCATCAATCCAACGGGAAAGGCAAGAGCGGTGGACAACAGCAGGGCGTACAGCGCCAAGGGTATGGATACCTGGAGCCGTTCGGCCACCAACGAGCCGACGGGTATGCGGTAGGTATAGCTGAGTCCAAAATCGCCGCGCAGCAATCCCGCGACCCAATGCAAGTAGCGCTGCAGCGGCGCGGTGTCCAACCCGAGCTGATGGCGAATGGTTGATACGGTGCTCGGGTCGGCCTGCAAACCCATCATGTACGTAACTGGATCACCCGGCACGATTTGCACGATGATGAACACGATCGCAGTCGCGGTGAGGAGCGTTGCCGCAAGGACACCGAGACGCTGAAGCACGTACGCGCCGCCAAAGCGCCGCGTCGCCAGGGCCGACAAGACCAGCACGCACACCCACAGCATGATGCCCGCGAATCGAAACGAAGGCGCAACGCCTGCCGGGGTCGCGGCAGCGGTTCCGACGGTGTGGGCGCGACTCAAGTCCACGACGCCGAGCACATTGTCAAAGCCGACGCCCTGCAGGCGCGCATTCCAGATATCGAGTCTCGGGTATTGAAACAAGAAGCCGTTGACGGCATCCGCGGCAAGCTTGCGCTGAATCTGCTGCAAGAGGTCGCGGCGCTTCGCCGGATCGACGCTGTCATCCAAGGCCGCGATCAGTGCTTTGAACTCGGGACTGGAATAGCCGAAATAATAGTCATCTCGGGCGTAGATGTCGTAATCCAACGGCTCTGCATGACCGACGATGCTCATGTCGAATTGATGGCGCGTGTACACCTGATCCAGCCACTGCGCCCACTCGAGATTTTCGATGGTGAGCCGGATCCCGATCTGTGCCAGCTGCGCGGCCACGATCTCCCCGCCGCGCCGCGCATAACTCGGCGGCGGCAATTTCAACGTCATGGAGAAGCCGTGCGGATACTGCGCCTGCGCCATGAGCTCCCGGGCCTTGGCGAGGTCATGGGGATACATGCCCGTCAAGTCGACGTAGGCCGGATTGCGCGGCGGGAAATGACTTCCGATCGGCGTGCCATAGCCGAACATCGCGCCATCGATGATGGCTTGTCGATCCAAGGCGTACGAGATGGCCCGGCGAACCAACACGTTGTCCAAGGGCGGCACGCGCTCATTGAGCGCCAATACCGTTTCCATCTCTGTGGTCCCTGCGAACACTTCGAATCGCGGATCCGCCGCAAATTGAGCAAAACTTTCCGGCGCCGGATAGTTGGCGAACGCATCCACATCCCCCGCCATCAGCGCGGCGTAGGCCGCGGTCGGGTCCGCGATGAACTTGAACGTGACTTCGTCCAACGCGGCAGGCGTGCCCCGGTAGTCCGGATTGCGCACCAGCGCGAGCGAGTCGCCGCGGCGCCAACGCAGAAATCGAAACGGACCGGTACCGACCGGCCGTACGGCATTGCTGTCGGCCGACTGCGCAGAGATCATCACCGCAGACCCGAAGGCCAGCGATTGCAGCAGTCCGCCGGATCGCTGCTTGAGCGCAACTCTGATGCTGGAAGGATCGATGATATCGACGGCGCGGATTGCGCGCAGCCGCGATCTTTGCGGATTCACCGAGCCGGCCGCGATGATGCGGTCCAGCGAGAATTTTGCGGCGGCGGCATCGAAGGGGCTGCCGTCGTGAAAGCGGACGCCGGCTTTCAAGTGAAACACATAGGCGAGGCCGTCGTCCGAGACTTCCCAGGCTTCCGCGAGCATCGGCAGCACCGACCCATCCGCAGCGAACTGCACCAGCCCTTCGAACACGTTGCCGTACAGCATTTCGGAAATTGCGGCGGCGGGATTCGCGGTCGGGTCGAGAATGGGCGGTTCAAGCTGCGTGCCGATGGTTACCCGCTCCGCGGCATGAGCGCCCGCCGCCAGCAACAGCGCGGCGACCAATGAAGACATCGCCCGCGGACTGAACCTCATGCGTTGCCGAGCAGCAGCGATCGGGCCGCCAACGCCATGACTTTGGCGGAAGCCACCATGTCGTCGATCGACACATACTCGTCCGGCTGATGCGCGAGATCGAGGATTCCGGGGCCGTAGGCGATGCAGTCGCGCAGCTTGCCGATGCGGTCGATGTGCTTCTGATCGTATGTACCGGGAGAACAGATGAATTGCGGCTCGCGGCCAATCACGCGTCGAATCGCCGCCGCCGTGCCGCGTGCAACCGGACCGTTGCGGTCGGCCATGATGGGCGGCACCTCGAAGATATCGCGGATGGCATACGCGAAGCCCGGCCGGTCCTTGGCCAGCTGATCGAGCAGCGCGCGCACCTCGGCTTTGACGTCGTCCAAGTTTTCTTCGATGAGCAGCCGGCGATCGATGACCATGCGGCAGGAATCTGGCACGCAGGGAGAGGGATACCCGGACGTTTCCGCCTGACCGCCGTGGATGGAATTGATGTTGAGCGTCGATTGCCTCGCCCCAGAGGGCACCACCGGCATTGCCGTGCGGCGCGCCGCGAGCAAAGGATACAGATCGCTCTCCAGACGATCGATGACGGCATTCATGTGGCGCACGGCACAATCGCCCAGGAATGGCATCGAGCCATGAGCCATCCGGCCGTGAGTCTCGATTTCCGCCCACCACACGCCGCGATGCCCGATACAGACCCGATCCACATTGAGCGGTTCCGGGATGATGACGTGATCGACGCGCGGCGTGGAAAACCAACCGCGCTGCGCCAAATAGTGGACCCCTCCATATCCGCCCGACTCTTCATCGACGGTACCGGAAATTTCCAGCGCTCCCGGCAAGTTCTCCGCGGCGTCGATCAGTGCTTCGACCGCGATGATGGAGGCCGCGCATCCGCCTTTCATATCGCAGGCACCGCGGCCATAAATCTTGCCTTGCTTGACCACGGCCGCAAACGGGTCGAGAGTCCAACCCGCTCCCGTTTGCACAACGTCGATATGGCTGTTGAAGTGCACGCAGGGTCCGGAAGCACTGCCATGGCGCCGCGCGATGACATTGATTCGAGGATAGCGTTCGCTATCGCCTGGCGTTCCCGCCGCGTGCACATACTCGACCGCGAAGCCGCGCTGGGCGAGGCGCCGGCCGATGAACTCCGCGCATGGCCGATAAGCCTCGCCGGGCGGATTGATGGTGGGGAAGCGAATCAAGGCGCGGGCCAGCTCAATCAGCTCGTCTCGGCGCGCGTCGATGATCCGCAACAAATTCTCGCAGGCGTCGCCGGACATGATGAAGCAACCTCCTAGGCGCAGTACCGCGCGCGGGTGAGAGCGGCGCGCGTGCGCGCCTGCTCCGCCAGCGCGCTCAGGCCGAGCTTGGCGTACAGCGAACCGAGAGCGGTGTTGACCGCAACGCCATTCGGATCGGCTTTGCGGCGCAACTCGAGCATCTGTTGAGCCAACCCTAAGCGGCCGCTCTTGAGCGCAATGTCCACCAGGAATTGTTCGAAGAGATCTCGCTGAGCGTGACTGCCGCCAACCTCGAGGATGCGCGGTATCGCCACGGCCAGGCAATGCCAGGCGCGGGCGAAGTCGCCGCGCGCGTAAGCGACGAGACCCTCGCAGGCGGGAAGCGCGACCTCCTGCCACACGGTGCGGCAGAACTGCGGTGCACGAGCGGCGTATTCGCGTACGGTTTCGAGCAGGACCTGCGCCTGCGGGCGGCCGGCGCGCGCCAATCCGTACAGGTATTGCAAGGTCAAAAATGGCTGCACGGTGTCTGCGCCACGGGCGGCGAGATGATCGGCGAGATCCTGCCAACGCGTTCCGACATCGATTCCGGCCATCTCGAATCGCGCCAGCAGCGATATGGCGCCGATCTGATCCTGCGAATAATCTTTTGCCACACCCCAGCAGTGCCGATCGTAGAGTTCAAGAGCTTCCTGATCGCGCCCCTCGCTCAGGTAGAACAGCGCCAGATGCCATCCAATATGGGTCAGCATGAACGAATTCAGGCCGGTCCACGTCTCGCGCATTTCCTCCAAAAACTGCGACCCTTCATCGATGCGCCCCCTCGTCAGAAGAACATGCGCCAGCGCGTGCTGCGCCCATACCTCATTGCGGCGCATGGCGAGCGCGGTCCTCGCTTCGGACTCCGCCTGCTCGAGAAGATGGCATTGCTCGTAGGCGAAGGCCATCATTCCGTGCAGGTGGGGAAGATCGCCATTGGCCGGCGCGACCTTCAAGGCGGCGCGCAGCATTTCCGGAAAATTGCCGCGATTGAATTCAAAATACTGATGCATTTTGACGATGATGAGATCGCGCGGAAATTCATCTGTTGCCTGATCGCACAGACGCAGGCAGCGGCCGATATCGTCATCCACCCAGGCGCGCAGCATGGAGACGTTCAGCTGCTCGCGGCGCGTGGCTGGCGGCGCCGCTAGCTCGGCGGCCGCGAGATACTTTGCCGCGTGCTCGCCGGCCTGGGGCGCTTCGAGCAGCATACACAGCATCCCCGCATACATATTCGCCGCGCAGGATGCGGGATCTGCCTCCGCCGCGGCGACGATCCTCTCAGCCCGGGTCTCATATGCCAGCATGCCCGAAATGAAGTCATCGATCGCAAGCAGCGTGGCCGGACGCTCCCCGGTGGTGACCGCGTTACCCAGGTAATCTCGCTGCATGAGCCCTCAGCTAACGACGCCCGCTACTTTTCGCACCTACATCTCCCAATTGTCGATGAGCCGCGTAGTCCCAAGCCTGGCAGCTCCGAGGATCACCAGCGAATCCCCGGCGGCCGGAATGCTCAAGTCCGACCGCTTGCGGATGGCGATATAGTCGGGCTGCCAGCCGCGGGATTTCAATGACTCTGCCGCAGCAAGCTCGATTTCTTGCCGCTGCATCCGGCCCCACTCAAGATCGGCCGCCGCTTTGCGCAATGTGTTGTATAGATGGACTGCCTCTATGCGCTGGGAGGGATCCAAATAGCCGTTGCGCGATGAGAGCGCGATTCCGTTTGACTCGCGGACAGTCTCGGCGGAAATGATATCGATGGGAAGCGCCAATTGCCGCACCATGTTCTTGATGACCAGGAGCTGCTGGTAGTCTTTCTTGCCAAACACGGCAATATTCGGTCTGACGATAGCGAACAGCTTGAGCACCACGGTACTCACGCCGACAAAGAATCCTGGACGAACCACCCCCTCCAAAACATCCGCCAATGCGGCGGGAGGATGCACCATGCACTGTTGCGGCTCGGGGTACATTTCTTGCGCACTCGGCGCAAAAACGATATCGCAGCCGGCGGCGGCAAGAAGCTCGCAATCACGCTCGAGGGTGCGCGGATACTTGTCAAAATCCTCATGGGGCGCGAACTGCAGCTGATTCACGAAAATACTGGCGACAACCACGCCCTTGGGCGAACGCGCCGCGCCCACCAGCGATAAATGGCCCTCATGCAAATTGCCCATGGTGGGAACCAGGCTGACATGAGCTTGTTCTGCAAGCGCGAGCCGCATATCGGCAATCGTATGAATTATTCGCACATCGGACCTAGGAGCCTGCGGTAGGTGATCCGCTCGAGTCAAAATGAGTGCAATGCATCGTCCGGAAATCGCCCGGCTTTGACATCGGCTACATATTGGCGCACGGCGGACTCGATGGTGCCTTTATCTTCCAGGAAATTGCGCACGAACCGCGGCGGCTTTCCAAAGCCCAGTCCCAACATGTCGTGCAGCACCAGCACCTGACCGCTGCATCCATTGCCGGCACCGATGCCGATGACCGGCGCGGACAAGGTATTGGTGAGTTCCCGCGCGAGCGCGGCGGGCACCATTTCCAGTATCAGCAGTCCGGCGCCGGCCGCGGACAGTTCCGCGGCGTGCCGGCGCAGCTGCGCGGCCGTGTCCTCGTCCCTTCCCTGTACCCGGTAGCCGCCTAGGCTGTGAACGGACTGTGGCGTAAATCCCAAGTGCGCGCATACCGGGATTCCGCGCTCGACCATGAGTTGGACGATTGAGTTCGTCCAGCCTCCCCCCTCGAGCTTCACCATGTGCGCGCCCGCCTGCATCAGACGGCTGGCATGGTGCAGGGCAGACTCCGTCGAATTCTGGTAGCTGCCAAACGGCATATCGGCGATTATCCAAGCGGTGCGATTGCCCCGGGCCACGCAGGCGGTATGATAAATCATATCGTCAATGGTCACCGGCAGCGTGGTCGTATGGCCCTGCAGCACCGTACCCAGCGAATCGCCGACCAACAGGACATCCACGCCGCACTGATCCAAGGCGTGCGCAAAAACGGCGTCGTAGCAGGTAAGCATCGAGATCTTTTCGCCGGCGGCGTGCATTTCTCGAATGCGGTGCATTGTCAATGGCTTGCGGATGCCCATGCACTATTGTAGCGGATCGGTGGTGTAGAAATTACACCTGCTGTCTCGCGCGATTTCTTAACTCGCGTTCCATGCGTAAACTAACCGCTCGTCGGGTGGCAAGGATTCGATATGCTGAGGAACCTGGTTGTGCTGGTTGCATGCGTGCTGTGTTCGGCAGCCATCCAGCCGGGGCGAGCGGATACTTCGCCCATACCGGCGGCAAACTATACGGTGGCCGGAAGCTGGCGGCTGGGCGGAAATGGCGCATGGGATTATTTGGCGCTGGAGGCGAGCGGCGCGCGGCTGTTCGTCAGCCGCGGCGATCACGTCGACGTCGTCGAAACAGTCAGCGGAAAAATGGCTGGGACCATTCCGCGCACGGCGGGGGTTCATGGTGTTGCTTTCGCGCCGGCACTGAAGCGTGGCTTCACGAGCAATGGCCAATCCAACACGGTCACCGTTTTTGAACTCGATACGCTGCACATCACTCACGAGGTGCCGGTATCGGGAAAATCGCCGGATGCCATCCTGTTCGAACCTCAGCAGAATCACATTTTTACCGGCAACCGCGAAACATCGGACATCACGGTACTGGACGCAGGCACGCTGCAAGTGGCGGCGACCATTCCCTTGCCGGGGCCGCCGGAGTTCATGGCTACCGACGACGCCGGCCATGTCTACGTCAATATCAACACTGCGCCCGGCACCATGGTCCTCATTGACGCGAAGAGCCTCGCGGTAAAGGCCAAGTGGCCATTGAAGGAATGCGCAAATCCCACCGGTCTTGCCTTCGATGTTTCCAACCGTCGATTGTTTTCCGTCTGCGCAAACCAAGTGATGGCGGTGACGGATTCGGCATCGGGCAAGTCAATCGCGCGGATCATCATCGGCAGAGGTTCCGACGCCGCGGTATTCGACCCCGAGCTTGGCCTGGTATTCAGCTCCAATGGCATCGATGGTACGCTGACCGTCATCCACCAAGATTCTCCGGACGAGTATCGAGTCACCGCCACCGTGACAACACAGGTCAGCGCCCGCAGCATGGCTCTTGATCCCGCCACGCACAGAATTTATCTCCCCGCCGCGCAATTCGGGCCGCCGCCCCAGCCGACCGCTGATCAACCGATGCCGCGCGCCAACGTGATGCCGGATAGTTTTGTCATACTGGTTGCTCAGCCCAAATGACCCTGCATGTGGTGTGCGGGCATTGCAATTCGGTGGTGGGCCTGCCCGATGATCGCCTCAAAGACGGGCCCCGCTGCCCGAGCTGCCACTTCGCGCTGTTCGAGGGCAAGCCGGTCGAATTGACCGCCGCGAATTTCGATAAGCAGATCGCCCGCAGCGATCTGCCGGTGGTGGTGGACTTTTGGGCGCCCTGGTGCGGTCCGTGCATCGCGATGGCGCCCTACTACGAAGCTGCCGCGCGACAGCTCGAGCCAAAGCTGCGTTTTGCAAAACTGAATACCCAAGACGAGCCCGGACCCGGTGCCCGTTTCAAAATACGCAGCATCCCCACCATGGTCGTGTTTCGCGGCGGCAAGGAAATCGCCCGGCAATCAGGCGCCATGGATTCCGCGACCATTTCGCGCTGGCTGAACTCGGTCGTCTAAGGTTCCCGCGCGTGCAGCAGACTGCCGCGCATTCAGCCCTTGCGGAACACCACTACGAAGCGGTCTGTCTTGCCGACCATCGGTCCTTTGTAGGTGATCTGATCCCGGGCATCATCGGGTTTTCTCAGCAGATCGCTTTTCCCCGCGACCTTGAATCCATGCGCCTGGAAATCCTTGATGGCAAAGGCTTCTTCGATACGATGCAATTCGCCCGCGTCGGAACTGCCGTGGCCGCTCTTCGCCGAATGATCCTCCAGCAGCAAAACTCCGCCCGGCTTGAGCGCCTTGTACAGTTGGTCGAGCACGCCGCCGACATCGATCTTCGGCCACGGGCTGTCGGGGCGCGAGTCGACCCAATACATATCGTGATACACCTTGACCAGCAGCACGGCATCGAGACTCGCCGGCGATAGTTTCATATCGTTCAAATCAAGCGTTTCATGCGTGACATTCTCCAGACGATTTCCCGCCAAACGCTGATCCAAGCCCGGCTCGCTCCACTTGTCGAACGCAGTGTTGTTGATCATCAGCACGCGGCCTCGAGGTCCCACGATGTAGCTCAACAGTTCGCTGAAGTAACCATTGCCTGCGAGCACATCCGCCACGGTCATGCCGGGCTTGATGCCGGTGAGACGCAGGATGTCCGCCGGATGGTCCAGAGTATCGCGAGTCAAATCCGCGGGCGGCCGGCCAGCATGAGCCACTGCCGCGTCGAAGCGATCGGCCGCGTTTGCCGAAGTGGCGGCCAGGAACGCCGCGCTCAGCAGCGCAGCCAGTTTAAGCGGATGTCGATTCATGTTTGTCCCCCCGGAGGAATAGTAGTGCGATCAACGTCAGAAAGCCTGCCGCCGATAAATAGTAACCGACATAAGCCAATCCATAGCGTGGTGCCAGCCAGTTGGCGATGGGCGCGGCGAGCGACGCCCCTAAGATTCCGGCGAAATTGAATGCCAACGACGTACCCGTGTAGCGAACCGGCGTCGGAAACAGCGCGGCCAGCGCGCTGCCGAGCGGGCCGTACGACAGGCCGGCCAAGGCGAACCCCAGAGCCAGGAAAATGAACACCGCGAATGTTTCACGCTCGCCCAACAATGCGTGAAAGGCGAAGCCGAAGGCGATGATCGACAGCGTGGCGATTATCAGCATCGTTCGCCCGCCGATCCGATCGGCCGCCGCGCCCGCGAGCGGTATGGTCGCCGCAAAAAATATCACGGCAATCATCTGCATGACCAGAAATGGCCGGCGCGCAAATCCGAGCGAACCGGTAGCCCAGGCCAGGGCAAACACGTTGGCGAGATAAAAAACCAGGAACGTGGTCATGGACCCCAAAGTCCCGAGAAACAGCTGCAGCGGAAATTTCGCGAACACCCGGACGAAAGGCACGCGCACGCGTTCTCCCTGTGCGACGCTGCGTTTGAACGCCGGCGTTTCCACCAGCTGCAAGCGGATGTACAGCCCCACCGCAACGAGCACGGTGCTCGCCAGGAACGGCACGCGCCATCCCCAACTGAACAGCTGCGCCTCGGACAAACTGCCGCTCATCAAGAGAAACGCGCCTATCGAGAAAAACAATCCGGCCGGCGCTCCCAATTGCGGAAACATGCCGTACCAGGCGTGCTTACCCTTGGGCGCGTTCTCGGTCGCGAGCAGCACCGCCCCGCCCCATTCGCCGCCCAGCCCAAGTCCCTGTCCCACCCTGCAAAGAGCGAGCAGGACAGCCGCCCACACCCCGAAGGATGCATACGTCGGCAGCAGGCCGATGCAGACGGTCGAAATGCCCATGGTGAGCAAGGCCGTCACCAAGGTTGTCTTGCGTCCCACTCGATCGCCGAAGTGGCCGAAAATCGCGGATCCGATCGGACGAGCGACAAATGCCAGAGCGAATGTCGCCAGCGATTGCAGAGTGGCCGTGGCCGGATCGCCCTTGGGGAAGAACAGGCGGGGAAACACCAGCACCGCCGCCGTGGCATAGATATAGAAATCGTAAAACTCGATGGTGGTGCCGATCATGCTCGCGAAAAGAATGCGGCGGGCCTGCCGCGCATCGGGCGGTGATATCGAGTCGAGCAAGGGGACCCCGGCGTCTTTGTGCTTTTGTCAATGTTACACCAGCGCCGTTTCCAATTATGGTTTCAAGGCCTCCTGGTCTTGCTTCAATACTTCGTCAGGACGAAATTCAGGATTCGGCAGCGGCGGCGGGTTAGGCTCGGCGGTTGCCGCCTGATTCGCAGCCGCATTCGCATCGGCCGGGGCAACGGGCGGATGCTCGGCGATGTGCTCGGTCTGCCGCCACGGGTTCTTGTCCCAGCCGCCGCCCAAGCTGTTGATGAGGTTTACGCTGGCCGTCAATTGACGCAGCTGCACCTGCACTTCGCTTTCGCGCGCACTCAAGAAGGCATTTTGCGCCGTGATCACATTGATGTAGCTGTCGACGCCATTGCGAAACCGCACTACGGACAATTCAACGGCACGCTGGGCCGCGACCGCTGCATTGTGCTGCTGGGAGAGTTCCTGCGAGAGGATGCGCAGACTTGCGAGATTATCCTCCACGGACTGCAGGGCGCTCAAGACAGCCTGCCGATAATTGGCCGCAGCCTGATCATTCAGCGCATGCGCCTGCGCGGCCGCGGCACGATGCGCGCCGCCATCGAACAGAGTCTGCGCCAGGTCCGGACCAAACGACCAGAATCGATTCGGCCACTTGAAAAGCTGACCCAACGCCGTGGACTCGAATCCTGCGGAACCGCTCAGGGTCAGATTGGGGAAAAAGGCGGCGCGTGCGATGCCGATGGCGGCATTGGACGCCGCGACCTGGCGTTCCGCCGCCGCAATGTCCGGCCGGCGCTCGATGAGATCGGCCGGCACTCCCACAGGCACGATGGGCAGCGATTGATTGAAGCGCCGGTAGGGAATCGAAAATTTCGACGGAGGAAGCCCGATCAGCACCGCGATGGCATGCTCGTTCTGGGCGCGCGTGATGCCCAAGTCCGTGAGCTGTGCCATGGCGGACTGGAGCTGCGTCTCGGCCTGCGCGATGTCTTCGTCCGAATCGACACCATTGTTGAACAATGTTCTGACCAAGCGAAGGTTCGCCTGGAAGTCTGCCAGGGTGGCATCCAAAATGCGCCGTTCCTCGTCGGCGATCCGAAGCTGAAAATAGTCCTGCGCCAGGGTGGTCTGCGTGCTCAGCAGCGCATTGGCGAGTTGCGCCGCGCTGGCTTGCGCGGAATAGCGATTCTGCGCGATGTTGTTGCGGATGCTGCCCCATAGATCGACCTGATAGGACGCCTCCAAGGGAAAGGCATACACCGTGCGCGGCGCCGTCGTCGCGGCAATCGAATTTGAACCTGCCGCCGTTGTACCCGTGCCAGTGCCCGTACCCGTGCCAGTGCCCGTACCCGTGCCGGTGCCGCTGCCGGTTGAGGTTCCGCTACCACCGGGCAGCGTCGCCACCGAGGCGCTGGCTCTGGAGCGGGTCACCGAGGGATCAGCCGTGACGGTCGGGAAAAGGGCGGCCCGGGCCTCCTGAACCAAGGCATGCGCTGCACGATAATTGGCCTCGGCGGCAATCACGGTCTGACTGGAGATCGCCACTTTTTGCTCGAGCTCATTGAGCTGCGGGTCGTTGTATATCTCCCACCAATTGCCGCGCGCCGCCGCATCGTCAGGTTCGGCGAGCTTCCATCCTTCGGCCGTGGAATCCCCGGGTACGGCTTCCTTGAACTGGCTGCCGCTATCTAGCTTCGGCTTATCGTAGTGCGGAGCAAGATTGCAGCCCGCGAGGGCGGCGCAAAGCAACACAATTTGGATGACGGTGCGCTTCATGAGGCCGCCGGTTCGCCGAATGGCGGAGCTTCATCGGGCGCCGGCGTCGATGCGTCCGGGCCTTGCGCGGATCCGATGCCGAATTTCGATATCCAGGAATTCAAGCGATCCATGTACAAATACACCACAGGCGTGGTGTAGAGGGTGAGCGCCTGGCTCACGATGAGTCCGCCGACGATGGCTATGCCCAATGGACGGCGCAATTCGCTGCCCATGCCGGTACCGATGGCAAGCGGAACTCCGCCGAGCAATGCCGCCATCGTGGTCATCATAATGGGCCGGAAGCGCAGCAGACAGGCTTGAAAAACCGCATCCTTGGGACTCTTGTGATCCCGCCGCTCCACCTCGATCGCAAAGTCGATCATCATGATGGCGTTTTTCTTGACGATACCGATGAGTAGAATGATTCCGATCAGCGCGATCACGGAAAGTTCGGTACGCGTGATCAAAAGCGCAAGCAATGCCCCGACCCCGGCCGAGGGCAGCGTCGATAGGATGGTGATCGGGTGGATATAGCTTTCGTACAGCACCCCTAAAACCACGTAAACCGCCGCGATGGCGGCGGCGATCAGCAGCGGCTCATTCGCCAGCGAGTCGCTGAATGCCTGCGCAGTGCCGCTGAAGGAACCGGTGATGGTGGAAGGCATCCCGGCGGTGCGCTCCGCCGCATCGATCGCGGTGACGGCTTGTCCCAATGCCACGCCCGGCGCCAAATTGAATGAAAACGTGACTGACGGAAACACGCTGGAATGATTGACCGTCAACGGAGCCGTGCCCGTTCCAAAGTGCGTGAATGCCGCCAGCGGCACCATGCCTCCGCCGCTGGAGGCCACATAGACGTTTTGCAGTGCGCTCGGGCTTTGCCAGAAGCTCGGCTCGACCACCATGACGACGAAGTACTGATTCAAGGGCGAGTACGTGGTGGCGATTTCGCGCTCGCCGAAAGCATCGTAAAGCACGCTGTCGATGGCCTGCGGAGTAATGCCGAGCCGTGAAGCCGTGGGCCGATCGATCACCAGGTCCACTGAAAGGCCCTTATTTTGAGCGTCGCTGTTGACGTCGGTAAGGAGATGAATCTTTTTCATCGCATTCAGCAGGACCGGTCCCCAGTGATTCAGCAGCTGCAAATTATCGCTCTGGATCGTGTACTGGTATTGCGCGGCGCTCTGTCGGCCGCCGATCCTGACATCTTGTACGGCTTGCAGAATCAGCGTGGCTCCCGCCACCACCGCCAGCTTCGGCCGCAACCGGTTGATGATCTGATCGGCCGTGACCTTGCGCTCTCCCAAAGGCTTGAGCGAGATGAAAACCCGCCCCGTGTTGGTGGTTGTCCCGCCGCCGCCGCCGCTGAACGCGATCACCGTTGCGACCGCCGGATCGGATTTCACGATGGCGGCCAGGCTTTGGATTTTCGTTTGCATGGCTTGAAAGGAAATGTCCTGATCGGCAATGACGTTGCCGTTCAACCGGCCCGTGTCCTGCTGCGGAAAGAAGCCCTTCGGGACGACGATGTACAGATACACGCTCAAGCCCACGGTCGCGATCGCGACCATGAGCACCAGCAATGATCGATCGAGCACCCAGTGCAGACTGTTCTCGTAGGCCTTCAGGATTCTCTCGAACACCCTTTCGCTGGCTTGATACCATTTCCCGTGCTGTCGCTTCTCGGACAGAAGCACCGAGCACATCATGGGCGTGGTGGTCAGCGAAACCGCCAACGAGACCATGATGGTGACCGAGAGCACGACGGCGAACTCGCGAAACAGTCGTCCGACGATTCCTCCCATCAGCAGGATGGGGATGAAAACGGCCACCAATGACAGACTCATCGACAGCACCGTGGAGCCGATCTCCGCCGCGCCCTTGGTCGCGGATTCCTCGGCGCTCATGCCTTGCTCTTGATAGCGGGTAATGTTTTCCAGCACCACGATGGCATCGTCGACCACGAAGCCGGTGGAGATGGTGAGCGCCATCAGCGATAGATTGTCGATGCTGTAGTCCAGCAAATACATCGCAGCCAAGGATCCAATGATGGATACGGGCACGGCCACGAGCGGAATCAGCGTCGAGCGCCACTGGCGCAGGAACAAGAACACCACCAGCACCACCAACACGATCGATATGCACAGGGTTCTTTCGATGTCCGCCACCGATGCGCGAATGGTGACGGTCTGATCCAGTGCGATGGTCAGATCGATGGCCGGGTTGATGCTGGCATGCAGCTGCGGCAATGCCGCCTTGATCGAATCCACGGTCGATATGATGTTCGCGCCGGGCTGACGGAATATGATGAGAAGGGCGGCGTGTTTGCCGTTGGCCAGCCCCAAGGACCGCACGGTTTGCACCGAATCTTGAACGTTGGCAACGTCCGTCAGGTGCACCGGCGCACCATTTCGATAGGTGACGATGAGCGGTTGGTAATCCGCGGCTTTGAATAGCTGATCATTCGCCGCTATTTCCCAACGGCCGTTCGTATCGGCGAAACTTCCCTTGGCCTCATTCGCAGTTTGTGCGGCGACCGCCGTACGCACGTCCTCCAGCTGCAGGCCATAGGCGTTCAACTGCGTGGGGTTCACGTTGATCCGCACCGCGGGCGATGAACTGCCGCCGACGATGACCTGACCCACGCCGCCGATCTGCGAGAGGCGCTGCTCCAACACGGTCGACGCGGCGTCATACAGCGCCGCCGGGGCGAGCTTATCCGAGGTCAGCGCCACGATCATGATGGGCGCGTCCGCGGGGTTCACCTTCCGATAGGTGGGATTATTCGGCAGATTGGCGGGTAGGTAGCTGCGCGCGGCATTGATCGCCGACTCCACATCGCGGGTTGCCGCATCGATGCTCCGGCTCAGGTCGAATTGCAGCGTGATGCTGGTCTGGCCCAGCGAGCTTTGCGCCGTCATCTCGGTCACCGAGGCGATGCGGCCGAATTCCCGCTCGAGGGGTGTGGCCACCGAGGAGGCCATGATCTCCGGACTGGCGCCCGGCAGCGATGCCGAAACCGACACCGTCGGGAAATCCACCTGCGGCAGCGGCGAGACAGGAAGCAATCCGAACGAGGCCATGCCCGCGAAGGCCACTGCCGCGGTGAGCAGCGTCGTGCCAATGGGCCGCTTGATGAAGGGTGTGGAGAAGTTCATGTGGCGCTCGGCGACTGCGGCGCCGGCTGATCGTGCGCCGCGGAGCTACCCGACTTGCGGCCGCGCCAGGCGGCGAATTTTTCGGCAAGTCCGTCGAAGAAAAGATAGATCACCGGCGTCGTGTACAGCGTCAACAACTGACTGAAGATCAGGCCGCCGACGATGGTGATTCCCAGCGGCCGGCGCAACTCCGAGCCCACGCCATGGCCGAAGGCCAGCGGCATGGCGCCGAGCATCGCCGCCATCGTGGTCATGAGAATGGGACGAAAGCGCAGCAGGCAGGCTTCGTGAATGGCGTCGAATGCGCTCTTCTTTTCCTTGCGCTGCGCCTCGAGCGCGAAGTCGATCATCATGATGGCATTTTTCTGCACGATCCCGATCAGAAGAACGATGCCGATGATGGCGACCACGGTCAGTTCGTCGCCGCATATCAGCAGCGCCAGCAACGCGCCGACTCCGGCGGAGGGCAGCGTCGATAGAATGGTGATGGGATGAATATAGCTCTCGTAAAGCACACCCAGCACGATGTAGACGGTCAACAGCGCGCTCAAAACGAGTATCCATTCGTTCGACAGCGAATTCATGAAGGCCTGCGCCGTGCCCTGGAACGTCCGCTCCAGCGCGGCGGGCGGCGGCAATTCCTTCTCGACTCTTTGGATGGCCTTTACCGCCGCCCCGAGCGAGGCATTTTCGGCAAGATTGAACGACACCGTTGTCGCGGGAAACTGGCCCATATGAGTGATGAGAGTCGGCGCCCTGATCTGCGACACGTGCGTGATTGCGCTCAGCGGTATCGAGGTGCCGCCGGGAGACTGTAGATACAGATCGCCGAGATTGTTCGGGCTTTCGCTGAATCGAGGATCGACCTCCAAAATCACGTGGTACTGATTCAATTGAGTGAACAGCGTCGACACCTGGCGCTGGCCGAAAGCGTCGTACAACGCGTCATCGATGTTTTGAGTGGTGATGCCGAGCCGCGACGCCGTGGACCGGTCCAGAGCGAGCGCCGCCTGGCGGCCGTTGTTTTGCTGATCGCTGGCGACATCCTCGAGCTCCGGCAGCTGCTTCAGGCGGTCGATGAAACGAACCGCGTAGTCCGCCAGTTCCGCCGCGTCCGGGTCCTGCAGGCTGTATTGGTATTCGGTGCGGCTCACGATGTCCTCCACCGAGATATCCTGCACGGGCTGCATATATAAACTGACCCCATCGATCTGCGTCACGGATTGACGCAGGCTGCGAATGACGTCCGAGGCCGATTTCCGGTCGCTCAAGGGCTTCAAGTTGATTTGGATGCGCCCGCTGTTCAGCGTCGTATTGGTGCCGTCGACGCCGATGAAGGAGGAAAGATTTTCCACCGCCGGATTCTTGAGAACCTGCGCCGACAATTGCTGCTGCAGCTGCGCCATCTTGGTGAACGACACGCTTTGCGCCCCCTCCGACACAGCCTGGATTTCGCCCGTGTCCTGCACGGGGAAGAATCCTTTGGGCACGACGATGTAAAGCAGGATCGTCAGCACCAAGGTACCGACGGCGACCAGCAGCGTGAGCGTGCGGCGCTCCAACACCCAATCCAGCGTGCGCCGGTAGAAATCGATGGTCTTTTGAAACATCCGCTCCGACACCTGATAGAAGCGGCTTTGTTGCGCCGTGTCCCGATGTCTCAAGAGCTTCGCGCACAGCATCGGCGTCAGCGTCAGCGAAACTGCCGCGGAGATCAGAATGGTGGCGCTGAGCGTGATGGCGAATTCCCGAAACAGCCGGCCGGTGATATCGCCCATGAACAACAGCGGAATGAGCACCGCAATCAATGAGATGGTCAACGACATGATGGTGAAGCCGATCTGCTCCGCACCCTTCAATGCCGCAGCGAGCGGTTTCTCGCCCTGTTCGACATAGCGCGTGATGTTCTCGATCATCACGATCGCATCGTCAACCACGAAGCCGGTCGAAATGGTGAGCGCCATCAAGGTCAAATTGTTCAAACTGAAGCCCAGCGCGTACATGGCGCCGAACGTGCCGACCAGCGACAGAGGCACCGCGATGCTGGGAATGATCGTTGCCGCCAGCGTGCGCAGAAACACGAATATCACTGCCACCACCAGGGCGACGCACAGCATCAGCTCGAACTCGACGTCGGAGACCGAGGCGCGCACGGTGGTCGTGCGGTCCGTGAGCACCGCGATTTTGATGATCGGCGGAATCGTGGCCCGCAGCTTCGGCAACAGCGCCTTGATTCGGTCGACCACATCGATGATGTTGGCTCCCGGCTGCCGCTGGATGTTCACGATCACGGCGGGGACGCGATTCATCCAAGCGGATTGCTCGCCGTTTTCCACCCCGTCAACCACCTTCGCCACGTCGGTAAGCATGACGGGCGCGCCATTGCGGTAAGCAAGCACCAGTTTCTTGTAATCGGCGCTCGTCGTGATCTGATCGTTGGCGCCGATTTGATAGCTTTGCGAGGGCCCATCGAAGCTGCCTTTGGCGGTGTCGACGCTCGCGGCAACCAGTGCCGTGCGCACGTCCTCCATGTTCAAGCCGTATGAGGCCAGTTGCGTCGGATTGACCTGAACGCGGACTGCGGGTTTTTGACCGCCGCTGATCGTCACCGCACCGACTCCAGGGAGCTGCGAGATCTTCTCCGCCAGCCGGGTGTCGGTGTAATCCTCGACTTGGGGCAACGGCATCGTATCGGAGGTGAGCGCCAGGGTCAGGATTGGCGCATCCGCGGGATTGACCTTGCTGTACACCGGCGGCATCGGCAGCGCCGGAGGCAGATAGTTCTGCGCGGCGTTGATCGCTTCCTGCACATCCTGCTCCGCAACATCGATGCTGAGGCTCAAGGTGAACTGCAGGGTGATGACCGATGCACCGTCGGAGCTCGTGGAGAGCATTTGGTTGAGGCCGGGAACTTCGCCCAATTGCCTCTCGAGCGGCGCAGTGATTGCCGAGGCGACGACATCGGCGCTCGCACCGGGATAGAAGGTAACGACCTGCATCGTGGGGTAATCCACCTCGGGGAGCGCTGCCACAGGCAGTTGCCGGAAGCCGATGATCCCGATCAGAAGCACCGCCGCCATCAATAGCGACGTCGCGATCGGCCGCAGGATGAACGGTCGCGACGGATTCATTCGGCCTTCTTCACCCCGGCGGTGTTAGCGGCGGGTGGCTGGCGAATGACGACTTTGGAGCCGTTTTGCAGCTTGTCGAATCCATCCGTCACCAATTTATCGCCCGGATCGACTCCGGTAACGGCTGAAACGCCCGCCTCCGTGGCGAGTATTTTTATATCCTGGGACTTGGCGCTGTTGTCCGGCTGAATGACGTAAACGAAGGAGGCATCGTTGTTCTTCTGGATCGCCGCTTGAGGGACGAGATTGACCTGCGTCAGCGTCTTGACGAGCAGCCTTGCGTTCACGAATTGATTGGGAAACAGCTCATTGTGCGTGTTCGGAAAGGTCGCGCGCGCCCGCACGGTGCCGGTCGTCGTGTTGATCTGATTGTCGACCGTGAGCAGCGTCCCCTCCGCCAGCTCTTTTTGCTTGCTGCGATCCAGCGCCTTGACGGCCAAAGTGCGCCCGGTGGCCATCTGCTCGGTTACATCGCCCAGACTGTCCTCGGCTATCGTGAATATCACGGTGATCGGCTGCAGCTGCGTAATGACGGCGATCCCCGTGGCGCCGTTCGCCGGCACGATGTTGCCAGGATCCACCGTGCGCAGTCCGACGCGGCCATCGATGGGCGAGACGATGCGCGTGTAGTCGACGTTGACCTGGGCCGCGGCAAGATTGCCTTGATCCAGCTTCAAAGTGCCTTCGTCCTGATCCACCGTGGCTTGCTGGGTTGCAAGCTGTTGTTGCGGGATGGCATGTTCTTTGAACGAATTCTGGTAGCGCTCAAGATCGATGCGCGCGTTTTTCAGCGCCGCGTCGTCGCGCGCCAACTGTCCCTGGCTTTGCGTCAATGCGGCTTCATAGGGGCGCGGATCTATGACCGCCAGGAGCTGGTTTTTCTTGACGATTTGTCCTTCTTTGTAGCGGACCTCGGTCAACTCCCCGGCCACGCGGCTTGCCACCGTCACCGTATACACCGGCGTGACCGTGCCCAGGGCGTCGAGATAGATATCGATGTTGCCGACCGTGACCGGCGCCGCCGCAACGGGAATAGGCGCCGGCGGAGCGGGCTTCGGCTTCGGCTTGAAGAAGTGGATGATGAGCAGGACGACGCACAGTATGACGAGGGCAGTCACGACACTGACGAATATCCAATGTCTTTTGTTATGGGATCGAAGCCGCGAAGCACGAGAGTGATTTACCGTGGTGTCGTCGGCCATACGCAGAACCGCTCTCGTCCGAGATCGTCAGTGCCCTCGAGATCGTCCTGGAATCGATGGCGCCGAGCGCCCAGCCGGTGCCGGCCGGTAGGCGGGCGCGCGGCCGCCGGGGCTGCCGTGGTAATCGGGATGACCGCCGCCGCGCCACGGCCCTACGTGATAGCCCGGACCCCACCCGCCGACCACGTAGCCCTCAGGCTCGTAGTAACCGCCGACGTACCCGACACCCACTGTGCCGTCCACACCGACGCCGGTAACAGCGCAGGCGTAAAGACCCATGAGCGCCAAGGCCGCGAGTCCGCTTGTGCGCAGCGCGTTCATTTCGGCTCCACTTTGCTGTCGCTGTCGGTCCATTCCATCAACCCCACAGGCGCTCCGGCAGGATCGGCGATAACCGCCACCATGCCGCCGTGGCGATCTGCGTGCGGCTCCACCAAGACACGGCCCCCCATGGACACTGCCTTGGCGGCCGCCGCCACGGCATTGTCGACGCGCACGTAATTGAGCCAGTGAGGATGCCGGCGCGCGGAGTCGACCGGGAATGTATTGGCGCTGGCGCGAGCATAATCGTCGCTCGACAGGATCAGGTGCTCCAATCCGTCGCCGCTCGTGGCGTCAAACACGTCGTAGCCAAAGAGTTCTTGATAGAAAGCCGCTTCGCTCCCGGCATCCTTGGCATGCAGCGAACTCCAGATCCACTCGCCCGGCGCCGCAAGATAGTCGGGAGAGTCGCCGCTGCTCGAGGCAAGAATCGCAAACACCGCGCCTTCGGGATCGGTGAGCACGGCCTGGCGTCCACGGCCGGGATAGGTCCTGGCCTCGAACAGCACCTTTGCCCCATGGGCGAGCGCGTTTCTCGCAACGGCGTCGACATCGCGCGCCGCAATGAACGTCAGCCAGGAAGGCTGCCGGCGTTCGGCTGGCATTGGCTTCTGCACCAGGCCCGCGATGGGACGCCCATCGAGCGACGCCACGGCATAGTCGGTGTCGCCTGTGTGGATCGTGCGGAATGTCCAGCCGAACAATCCACCATAAAACCTTTCGGCAGCGGCAAGATCAGGGGTGACGAGATCCTCCCAGACCACTTTGCCGACATGGTGCTCGGTGGTGGGCGGGGTATTGAGAGCCGGTAATTCGGCAGGCGCTCCGCGCGCTATCGATGCGCAGGCCGCCAAATAGAACACCGTGACAAAAATCTTCGGCAAACCCACCCGAAGCCGGTGACTGCTGCTCATGTCATATCCTTGTTGTGAGCGTCGATACTGCACGCCGCGGCTGCGATATGCTGTACGCCCCCACATGGAGCTCATGTCAGAAAAAGCTTACGCCGGATGCCGCGCATGAGAATAAAGTCCAGCGATTTTCAAGTCCGCGAGGGCCGCGACGTGAATCTTCAGAAATGGCCCACCCTCGTCGAGCCTGTCTACAAGACAGTCCGCCAGTATCGGCACCTGCTGGCCGAGCACGTCGAAGCGCTACGGGCGCGGCAGGAGATGCTGTACGCGTCGGATAGCTATGCTGTCTTGTTGATTTTTCAGGCCATGGACGCCGCTGGAAAGGATGGCGCCATCGCGCACGTCATGTCCGGGGTCAATCCGCAAGGTTGTCAGGTATATAGCTTCAGGCAACCGAGCGCCACGGAACTGAAGCATGACTTTCTATGGCGCACGACCCTGGATCTGCCGGAACGCGGCAAAATCGGCATCTTCAACCGGTCGTACTACGAGGAAGTGTTGATCGTCCGCGTTCACCCCGAGATTCTCCGGGCGGAGGGCCTGCCCGAAGAGCTGTTGGACGAAGAAACCATTTGGCACGACCGGTTTCGTTCCATCGTCGATCTGGAAAAGCATTTGCACCGCAATGGCACGTGCATCATCAAATTCTATCTGCACTTATCGAAAGAGGAGCAGCGCAAACGCTTCCTGGACCGCATCGAAACGCCCGCCAAGAATTGGAAATTCTCCGCCGCGGATGTCGAGGAGCGGAAATTTTGGAATCAGTACATGAAGGCCTACGAGAAGTGTCTGAGCGCCACCAGCACGAAACATGCTCCTTGGTATGTCGTACCCGCCGACGACAAGCTCAACGCTCGACTCATCGTGTCGCGCATTGTGCTCGATACCATCGAAGCGCTGCACCTCAGCTACCCCAAGACCAGCGCGGCGCGCCGTCGAGAACTCCTGTCGCTGCGCAAGCAGCTGGCCAAGTAGTCCGTACAGGGAGTGCTGCGCTGCGGCCTTCTGAATTGCCGTGCCTATGGCTTGCGGGCGCCGACGACGATGAGGATAAGGCCTCCGGCGAGCGCCGCCCCGCCGATCCAAGGCGGAATGGCGTGTTCCTGCGCAACCTTGGCTTCGACGTCGCCTATCTTGAGGACGCTTTTTTCGCTCGAGTACGAAGGCGACCTGATGAGTACAAACAGTCCTCCGGCTATCAAAATGGCGCCCACGATTTGCAGAAAACGCATATCAACCCCTCGCGAATGGGAAGCGAATCGAGATTGTAAGCTCTTCTCCACCCAGGATGCGGCGACCGGGAGCAGTTCACGTGTATTATTTCCCGTCTGATGCTATGTTTTGCCCGTCATGACACGGCACCGAACTCCAAAGCCTAAGCTGGCGCTGCTACTGGCAATGATTCTGCCGCTGCAGGGCTTTGCGGCGGCGTGGAGCTGTCCCGCGCCCAGCGCGGCGGAAGCCGCGCGACATCACTGCGACGACGGAACCGGTGCCGCCGACCACCAAACCGGTGCCGCCGACCACCAAACCGGTGCCGCCGACCACCAAACCGGTACCACCCTGCACCATAGCTGCGGAACATGCTGTTCTGCCGCGGTCGCGGTCATGTCAGCATCTTGGGTCGCCCCCCGCTCGACAAGCCCGTACCTATCCCTGCCCTCGTCCTGGTCCCTACCCGCGGTCGCCCTGGACCGGCTCGACCGGCCCCCGCGTTTCATCCCGGCCTGATCGCTGCGCGGTTTCCGCGCTGATTCCGACAGACGATGCATGAGTTCAAGCCTGAGTGCTTGGCCGTGAGGATGATATGAACGCACCGTACCTATTGATGATGCTTGCCGCTGTTGCACTCGGCGGCTGCGCCGGCTTTTCCGACGACCATGGCTTCGATCCGGTCGCGGGCGCGGCGCGCACGCGGCTATCCAAGGATCTGCAATGGCCGCGAACCACCGCGGATCGAACTTCAGTGGCGGCCCGGGTTAGCGACCTTCTGGCGCACCCACTGTCTGCCGATGACGCCGTGCAGATAGCCCTGCTCAACAACCGAGCATTGCGGGCGAGTTTCGAAGAATTGGGCATTTCAGAGGCGGACCTGGTGCAATCGGGACGCCTCGCCAATCCGCGCTTCGAACTGCGCCACGCCGGCGCGGCGGGCCTATACGATATCGAAGAGACGCTGAGCTTCAATGTCCTCTCGTTGCTGACGTTGAGCTACGCCCATGACATCGAGAAGCGCCGCTTTGCAGAGACGCAGAGCGCGGTGATCCTCAGCGTCATGCAGTTAGCGCAAGAAACTCGCGAGGCATTCTATGCCGCGGTCGCGGCGCACGAATCCGTCGACTATTCGCGGCGGGTCGATGCGGCCGCCGAAGCCGGCGCCGAGCTGGCGCGCAGGATGGTGGCTGCCGGCAACTGGAATCTTCTCGATCAGTCGCGCGAACAAATTTTCCATGCCGATGCCGTGCGCAGCCTAAGGCTCGCGGAATTGCGCGACAACGCCGCGCGCGAGAAATTGAGCCGCTTGATGGGACTGCCCAACCCTCTGGCCGGCGCGCAGCCCTCCTTTCAGCTGGCGGAAGCATTGCCTGACCTGCCGCAAAACATCGAAGACCTTCCCGACATCGAAGCCGCCATCCTGCAAAATCGAATCGATTTGCGCCTGATGCGCGAGCAGCTCGATGAACTCGCGAGGCGTCTGAAGCTCGCCACGAGCACGCGGTTCCTCAATGTGCTCGACGTGGGTCCTACCCGGGTTCGACAAGGCACGCGCCAGGCACCGTATGAGACCGGTTATGCGCTCAGTCTCGAGGTTCCGCTGTTCGACAGCGGCGCCGCGCGCGTCAGGAAATCCGAAGCGATTTATGCGCAGTCCGTCGAGCGCTTCGCCCAGGCAGCCATCGATGCCCGCTCTCAGATCCGGCAAGCCTACGACAATTATCGCGCCAGTTTCGACCTCGCAAGACAGGAGCGCGACGAAGCCGTGCCGCTGCGCAAGGCCCTCGCAGAGCAAAACCTGCTGCGCTACAACGCCTCGCTGGTCAGCATTTTCGAACTGCTCGCCGATGCCCGCGAGCAAGTTGCCAGCGTCGACGGCTACATTCAAAGCGTCCGCGATTTCTGGATTGCCAAGTCCGAGCTCGATTCAGCTCTGGTCGGCAACTCCGCACCATGACCGCCAAAGGAGAAATCATGCTTACACGACGAGGATTTTTCAGCGGCGCCGGCCTCGCGGTCGCGGCCACCGCGGTGGGTAAGAGCGCACTGGCCGCGCTCCCCGAGATTGTATCCACCGACTCTGCCGCCATGCAGCCGCCCCTGCAACCGCCGAACGGCCGCCCCTACCACGCCGTAGCAACCTTGAATGGTTGGACGCTGCCATGGCGAATGCGCAACGGCGTCAAGGAGTTCCACCTGGTTGCCGAACCGGTGATTCGTGAAATCGCACCCGGAATGACGGCGCATCTATGGGGTTACAACGGCCAGTCCCCGGGCCCCACCATCGAAGTCGTCGAAGCTGATCGGGTGAGGATTTTTGTAACCAATCGTTTGGCGGAGCCCACCAGCGTGCACTGGCATGGCCAACGCTTGCCCAATGGAATGGATGGCGTCGCGGGACTCAATCAGCCTTCCATCAAGCCGGGACAGACCTACGTGTACGAGTTCACCGCCCAACGTGCGGGTACGTTCATGTACCACCCGCATGCGGACGAGACCGCGCAAATGGCGATGGGCATGATGGGATCTTGGGTCACGCATCCCAAGGATCCCAGATCGATGCCGGTCGACCGCGACTACGTGCTGCTGCTGAATGCCTACGACATCAGCCCCGGCAGCTACACGCCCAAGATCAGCACCATGCTGGATTTCAATCTATGGACCTTCAATAGCCGCGCCTTCCCCGGCACCGCTCCCATGGTTGCCCGGCTCGGCGAGCGCGTTCGAATTCGCGTCGGCAATCTCACCATGACCAATCACCCGATTCACCTGCACGGTCACGAATTCGTGGTGGCGGGAACGGACGGCGGATGGACCTCGCCAGGCTCGCGCTGGCCGGAAGTCACGACGGACATCGCGGTCGGTCAGATGCGGGCCATCGAATTTACCGCCGCCGCGCCGGGCGACTGGTCGTTCCATTGCCACAAGAGCCATCACACCATGAACGCCATGAACCATGCCGCGCCGAACACCCTCGGCGTCGCGCAGGACGATCTGGCCAAGCAGATCACCGCCCTCGTGCCTGGCTACATGAACATGAGCGGCGCGATGAGCAATATGCGCATGGACTCGCCGCTGCCTGAGAATACGCTGCCCATGATGAGCGGTCCCGGTCCTTACGGCGATATTGAAATGGGAGGCATGTTTACGGTCATGAAGATCCGCGCGAATCTCGCGCGTGACGATTATCGGGATCCGGGCTGGTACGATGCCCCGCCGGGCAGCGTCGCGTATCTTTGGGAAGGAGAGCCGCCGCCGCTGGAGCGCGAGTCCCAGCGGTTCGACACCGCGAAGCATCGCAAATAGTGAGTGCGTACCTCAGGCGACAACCGTCGTAGACAAATCGCTGCCGAGCAATTTCGCGAACTCGTTGGCAGCAATCGCCTCACTGAAGTAGAAGCCCTGGCCTTCGGCGCATCGTTCGCTCTGAAGTCTGAGGAATTGCTCGCGCGTCTCCACGCCCTCTGCAATGACCCCAAGACCAAAACTCTTGCCCATATTGATGACCGCGCTGACGATATTGGCATCGTCGGCGTTGAGGCAGAGTCCGTGTACAAATGACTTGTCGATCTTCAATGCGTCGATGGGAAATTGCTTGAGATAGCTCAGACTGGAATAACCGGTTCCGAAGTCATCCAGCGTGAGCCGCACTCCCATGTCCTTCAGCGCACGAAGCACGGTAATGGTGGATTTTGGGTCCTGCATCAGAGCCGTTTCAGTCAGCTCGATCTCGAGAAAACCCGCATGCAATCCAATCTCGTCGAGAACGCTGCGAACACCCTGCACGAAGTCCTTGGATCGCAGTTCGACCGCCGAGATATTGATGGCCACTCGGATCGGCGCCAAGCCAGCGTGCAGCCAGTCTCGGGTTTGGCGGCACACTTCGCGCATCGCCCAGCGCCCGATTGGGACGATGTAGCCGCACTGCTCGGCGACGGGGATGAATTTATCGGGAAGCACAACTCCATGTCCGGGTTGACGCCAGCGGATGAGCGCCTCCGCACCCGTGATTGTCTCCGTCTCGAGATTGATCTTGGGCTGGTAATAAAGCATGAACTCACGACGATGCAGCGCGTAGCGTAGACCGCTCTCGAGGGATTGCCGTTCCAGCTCATGTTCATTCATGTCTGGCCGGAAGAACTGATAGTTGTTACGCCCGCTTTCTTTCGCGGTCAACATGGCGATGTCCGCATGCTTGACGAGTGTTTGCGCATCCGTTCCATCATCCGGATAGACGCCGATGCCGATACTCGCGGTGATTTGGACTTCATGGGCCTGGAACTGGTGCGGCGTTCCGAGCGCGGCGAGGATCTTAGTTGCGCTGAATGCGGCATCCTCGGCATGGGCGATACAGGACAGCAAAATCACAAATTCATCGCCGCCCTGTCGGCTGACGGTATCGGAGGCGCGTACGCTCTCTACCAGGCGCTTGGCCACGGATATCAACAATTGATCGCCAATCTCATGTCCCAGAGAGTCATTGATGTGCTTGAAGCGATCCACATCGACAAACAGAACTGCCAGCTGCTGCTGCTGTCGATGAGCAGCCGAGATGGCTTGCGTGAGCCGATCATTCAGCAACAACCGGTTCGGTAAGTCAGTGAGATAATCGTGATGCGCGAGATGGGACATGTGTTTGGTCAGGGCGCGAGCGCGAGTCACGTCGTGGAAAACCATGACCGCGCCCGTGACGCGACCGTTGCGATCGTGAATCGGCGCCGCCGAATCCTCGATGGCCGATTCGACCCCGTCGCGCCGGATCAGGACGCAGCCGCCGCTCAAGGTAACGGCTTTGTTGTATTGCATGGCAATGGCCATGGGATCCAGCAGATGATCGGGATGGGCGACGTCGACGATTCGAAACACATCGCCAAAAGCACGACCCAGCGCATCCTCTCCCGACCAACCCGACATCGCTTCCGCCACTTGATTCAAATACGTCACATTTCCCGCGACATCCGTACTGATGACGGCATCGCCGATGGAATTCAAAGTGACTTGGGCACGCTCTTTCTCGATGAACAAGGATTCGGCATTCGCCGCGCGTTCAAGCATGTTGCGCAGTGCTTTCGACAATGAATGAGCGTCAAGCCTCGTACTGAGGATGTAGTCTTGCGCGCCGCGTTGCACGGCTCGTTCGGCGGCGCCCTCGTGTTCCGCGTCGCTGAGCAACAGGATGGGCGTGTGCGGCGAGGCCGCGAAAATCGGATCGAAGATCTCAAACTCCTGCGCCTCGGGCAGAAGCAAATCGATGACGATGCCCGCAACGGCATTTCTCGTTGGATCATTCAATCGATCGATCGCAGCGGCGCAGCTTCGGACCCATTCGATAAAATAGGGGCCGCCGGTTGATTGGTTCAAGAGGTCCTCAAAGAGACCGGCCGCTGCGATGTCGTGCTGCAACAAGAGTATCGTGTGTCGCATTGCACCATCCTTGCGCGTTTACTCGACGTGCCATCAGATCAACTTTCTCGTTACCTGTCTGTCTGTTAGCGAACAAAGCTTTTAGTTTGCGCGAGGTTGATCGGCGCGTGCGTAGGCAGGGCCGGACCGGGAATAGTATTCTTGCAGACGCATGAGCCGCGCCACATTCAATGTTGCGGTCGATATCGACGCGCCGCCGGAGAGGGTCTTCGCCGTATTGTGCGATGTCGAGCGCTGGCCGGAATGGACTTCCTCCATGACGAGCGTGCAGCGGCTGGATCGCGGCGCGTTTGGCGTCGGCGCAAAGGCGCGGATCGTTCAACCGAAATTGCTGCCGGCCACGTGGCAGGTCACTGAATTGCAGCAGGACCGTAGTTTCACTTGGGTCGCCTCGAGTCCCGGCGTTCAAATCAAGGCCGGGCATTTTGTCGAAGCTGAAGGCGCCGGAAGCCGCGGCTCGCTGTCAATTGAGTTCGGCGGATTCTTAGGTTCCATCGTCGGCCGGCTCTATCGAGGCTTGATCGATCAATACCTCCACACGGAAGCGCAAGGACTCAAGCGGCGCAGCGAAGAGAAGTCCGCCGCCTCGTAGGCAGCGCCAGGCAGACGACAGCGTTAGGCAGACGTGTTAGGCAGACGTGTTAGGCAGGCGACGACGTTAGACAGGCGACAGCGACGGCAGCGACTCTCGATACAGGGCGCAGACGTGCTCCCTGAGATCCTCAGGAGCCGCGCGTTCCGGCTCCACCACAGTGCCGACGTTCACGATCACGCGATGCCAGAGTTTGCGCGGCAGGCGTTGCCACAACCGGCGACCCTGGCGCGAGAACATCGAACCCCACAGCCCGACGATGGCGATAGGAATCACGGGTACCGGGTCTTGCGCGAGAATGCGGATCAGGCCAGGGCGAAAGGCGGCAATCTCGCCATTCGCCGTCAAGCGGCCCTCGGGGAAAATGCAAACCAGTTCACCGTCGCGCAGAGCCGCCTGGGCCAACTCGAACGCCCGCTCGAAGATTGCCGCGTCCTCCTTGGCGGAGGTTATGGGGATGGCCTTCATGCCGGTGGCCAGAGTGCGGATGATGGGTGCTTGAAATATGGCGTTGTCCATGATGAAGCGGATCGGGCGGCGGCAAGCTGCCGATATCACCAACGCATCCACGAAGCTGACGTGATTGCTCACGATCAGGGCCGCTCCGGACTCAGGAAAGTGCTTGCCGCGCTTCTCGAGCCGATACAGGGTGTGAACCAAGAGCCAGCACACGAATCGCAGCAGAAACTCCGGCACCAGACAATAGATGTAAATGGCAACGACCGCGTTCATCACGGCCGCCAGTAAAATCAGCTGCGGCACGCTCAAGCCCTTCGCAAGCCCGACCGCCGCCAGGACCGCGGCGGCGACCATGAATACAGCGTTCAGGATGCTGTTGGCGCCGATCACCCGCGCCAGCGCCTCGGGACGCGAGCGCTGCTGCACCAACGCATTCAGCGGCACCACGAAGAAACCGCCGAACACACCCACGGCCGCGATATCGAACAGGGTTCGCAGTCCGCCGTGCAGCGCGAGCAAACCGCGCGCCGTCAGCGCAACATGCGGATCGACGTGCGGAGTGGCGATGAATAATGGTCTTGTCGTAGCGCTCGCCCAGTTGGCCCGCGATGCCCGAGAACACGACGAAGGGCGCAATGAATAGGCCGGCGGCGATGTTGGTCAGGAGTTCCGGGCGCAGTCCGCTCCACCTGGTTGTCTGATAGGTGACGAGAATGATCAGCACGTTCTTGAGCAGGTTGTCATTGAAGGCGCCGCATCCTTGCGCGCAGAAAAACGGCAGGAAGCGCCGTTCGCCCAATAATCGAAATTGATTCGCTTCTTTCATGGCCGGCGCAGCGGGCCTTGGTGGCCTGGGAGCTTGCCCACCACTAGCGCTTATGCAGCCGATCCGTGCAATAGATAAATAAACTGTTCCCCGCGATGCTGGCGGCGAACAGCGCGAGCGATGCCGGAACGATCTCGAATACCTTGTGCATGCCGAGCCAATTCACCGGCGCGTCCAGCCATTGCAGGAAGACAGCAAGGCGGCCGGTGTCGCCGTCCTTGACGCAGCAGTGCATCAGCCCGATCCGCAGGCCATCGCTCATGCCCATGTGCATCCACTCGCCGTCGCGGAGCCAGTGATAGACCTGCACGCCAACGAGGATTATAAAAGCCGCGAGACAGCCATATCCGATGAGGGCGCCTATGCCGCTCGTCAAGCCCAGCGCTGCGCGTCGGGTGTTCATTGCGGCGCACCCGCTACCGGGCATCCTTTGACTTCCAGACGAACGATGCGGCCGGACTCGCCCTGCAGGTCGGACGGGTTCAGCAGCCCGTCGGTAGGCTTCAAGTCGATGTCAATCCAATACACATTGCCGTTGCGCTTGCGATCGGCAATTCCCGGATTGAAACCGAGGGCCTGCGCTTGAGCCACACGCGCCTGAGCGCGTTTGGTTTCGCTATACAGGCCCAGCGAAATCACGGACCCGTCATTGGGCCCCGGCATTTCGAGGGCGTCGTCTATTCCGCCGGCTTTTAGCTTGGCGAAAGTCTGATCCGCCTGCGCTCTTGAGGCCGGCAGCGGCAGATATACCCAGACGCCGGCCCACACTTCGCCATCCGCGACCCGCTGGCGCGGATCATAGCCGCCGCCGCGCAGCGTCGAGGCGGCGTGCGCGGCTTCCGAGACGTCGCGGAACGGACCCACGCTGATGCAGCGCTTCACGTCTGTGAGGAGGCCCGAACCACCAGCCGCGGTCGAGTTGTCGGCTGCTGCGTCTGTGCTTGCGGTAGCGGGGCCGACTGCGCTGCCGCCCGACTGGGCGGCGGCGGGGCGCGCGGGCTCGCGGCTTTCGGAGACCAGTTTCAATGTTGCCGGCGCAGCCGTTGGCGCGGCTTCAGGCGATTTGGCAATGCCGCGCTCCCACAGGAAGTAGCATACGTTGGCCAGCACCAAGCAAACGACGATGCTTTTTAAAAGCGTCACGAGTCAACCTCACACAAGCGCAAACTGGCTTCGCCCGAAACAAATCTTTGCATGCGGTCCCCGGTCTCGAGCAACAACGCCCCATCCGAGTCGACGCCTCGTGCTACACCCATGATCTCCGTCCCGCCAATGACAACCCGCGCCTGGCGTCCGTGCAAAGCATCGAGAGCCGTCCAAGCGTCGCGAAACGCCGCGAATCCGAAGCGCTCGTACTGCACCAGCATACTCAAAAGCTCGTCCAAGATGGCCCCCGCAACCAAATTGCGCGACGGCTGCCGCTGGCACGCGTCCGCAACGGCTGCCACGGGCTGCCCATTCGCCTCGACGGCCCCGCCCGGTGAGACCGCCCCGCCCGGTGAGATTGCCTCAATCTCTTGGCGGGCGGATGCGGGCAGAGAAACATTG
>Ga0302324_100002399_pt1 | contig 43442 bp, 23 predicted proteins | sample Palsa_T0_1_FD_201949 | JGI IMG/M metagenome (GOLD analysis project Ga0302324, IMG submission 201949) | Peat permafrost microbial communities from Stordalen Mire near Abisko, Sweden - Palsa_T0_1 | ecosystem: Environmental > Terrestrial > Soil > Palsa > Peat permafrost | place: Sweden: Abisko... | reverse complement strand
GGGCATCTCGACGTCGGTCGTGCTCGCAAGACGGCAAGTCTTGCTCCGCGCGCCCAACGCCGATCTGCCCGAAAATCACCTTCGGACTCACGCCATGTCTCCTGCGGTGGTGAATAATCCGGGCTAGAGCGTCCCGTCGTCCGGCAGCCCTGCGGAGTCGAACGCCCAGTACTGCCCGTGGTGCGACAGCAGGCGCACCCTAAGCGCATCTTTCTTGAAGACCAGCGTCCGCACCAGCGCCTCGCCTTGCGCGTCGCGCGGCAGGTTCGGCGGCGCCTTGACGATGACCAGGGGGAACGCCCGCGCATACTTGCAGCGCGGATCGTAGTTCTCCCCCTCGAACTCCCAGCCGCGCGCGGGCCAGGGGGGTTGCGCGCCGGGCTTGAAGCGCACCGGGACGCTCAGGTAGCGGGCAAAGGCGAAGGCCCATTGCCCGTGCTTTCTCGCGGCGTAGTAAGCGGCCAGGTGCGTGAGCGTCCCGTTGCGGAAGGCGTACGTCCCCGGCTCCCAGATGACGGCCGTGGCCGAGCGGCCGGGCGGGAGATCGTCGATGACGCGCGAGGCGTCGTTGGTCTCGAACGCATAGAGGGCACAATGGAGGAGCAGGTTCAGGCCGCCGAGCAGCGCCACGCGCAAGATCCAGGTGCGAGCGCGCGCCTCCGCCTCGAGCGGGTACCGCGGGGTGGCCAGCACGGCGCCGAGCACCGCCCACTGTGCCAAGCGTGGGAAGATGAGGTGCGTCCCCACCAGCACCATGGGCGTGGCGAAGTAGGCCAGCGTGAGCAGCACGAAGGGCAGAAGGATGGGCGGCGGCTCCTCGGGCGAGAGCGTCCCCGCCCGTCGCTGCTTCCAGGAGAGCCACTCCGATCCGACCATCAGCGCGATGGCCGCCCACAGAAAGAGCTGATCGCTCGCGTCCCAGAAGAGGTCCGTGGCGAAGGCCCCGAACCAGATGAGCTTCTCCCAGATCGGAGGGGCGCTCCCTTCGAGCGTCGGGTCCCGGTACATGTTGGGGTCCCAACCGTATTGCTGCCGGTAGACCTCCACGCAGTAGATGCAGCCAACGAGGAGGGGCAAGGCGGCGACGGCCGCGCGCAAGGACACGCGAAGAAGGCGCAGCGGAAGCGGGCCGGACGAAGGAGTGACGCGCCACGCCAGCTCGAGGGCCAGTCCCGCCCCGGCCAGGCACAAGATCAACATCGCCAGCACGTGCGCGAACGCGCAGGCAAGGCCCAGGACGCCCACCGCCGCGATGGCGAGGGCCGTCGGGCGGATGGCCGCGCGAGCGAGAAAGACCAGCGCCCAGGCGGCCAGGGTGGTGGCCAGGACGTAGTTGACGAAGCCCCACCCCAGCGAGAACGAGAAGAGGATCGGCGTGAAGAGAGCGGCATGCACCGGCGGTCGCCGGAGGACGCGCACCAGGGCGAGCACCGCGGCGGCCATCCCGGCCAGCGACAGCGCCACGACCAGCCGGCCCGCCAGCTCGATGGGAACCATGCGCCCCAGCCAGGCCACGACCAGGTGAAAGAGTCCGTTGTAGGTGAAGTAGTTGAACTGATACTCCGCGCTTTCCGGGGCCGCCGGGTCGGCCATCCGCCGCGCGACGTCGCTGAGGGCGAGGTGCTGCGCGTAGTCGACGGACGGGAGGAGACGCGTCACGAAGAGCCCCGCGATCACCAGCGCCACCGCCGTCCAGTGGAGGAGCGTGGCCCTCCGCGAGTCGAGCACCAGGTGGTCGATCAGGCGACGCGGGAGGGGCCAGGCCGGAGCGCTGTCGGAGGCACGCGGAGCATCGTCGCCTCGCACCCCCGCCCAGGGGCGCGCGGCCTCCCCCGGCGGCTCGGTTTGCGGTACGGGGGTCACTCTCGCCGCAGGCGTTTACCGCACGTGGCCTTCCCGGCCAAGCGGCGTGCGTCCGGCGGCTGCCCGCGGTAGGGAATGTCCATGGGCGCCACGCGATGCTGGGCCAGGCTGGAGGCGGGTCGGACCGGGATCGCGGCGCTGGCGGTCCTCGTCCTGTCGGCGTGCAACGTGCAGCGCAAGCAGGAGTGCGACCGCCTGGTGACGGCGATGAAGCCCCTCGACCAGGGAATGCCCAGCGCCGAGGTGGTGGATTCCGTGGCCCACCAGGTCGACGGTCTCCATCTCCAGGACGACACGCTCGGCATCTACGCCACCAACTACCTGGCGACGCTCAAGGTGCTCTCCAGCACCTTGCAGCTCAAAGCCGATCCCAACGCCCCCGACGGAACCGACGACGTCATCAAGGCCAACCTGAAGACCGCGCGCACCGACGCGAGCGATGTCGCCCGCTTCTGCGCGCAGTAAGTCGAGAGGAGGGTGGCGCGCGTGGGCAGCCGGGACCAAGGGCGTTGATGCTATAGCGGACCGCCATGCGCGCGCGCCGACTCCACGTCCTGGCGCTGGCGTTGGCGGTCCTGGCGCTGGCCGCGTGGCGGGCGGCCTGCGTGCGGGCGGGGCCAGACGTGGACACCGACGCGTACGCGCACCACATGATCGCGCGCGCCATCCTGGCCCAGCCGGGCGATCTGGCGGTGCACTGGGTGTGGCTGCCTCTGTTTCACTACGCCCAGGTCCCTCTGGTGGCGCTGGGGGGGACGATGCAGGACGTGCGCTGGGCGAACGTCGCGCTCTCGGCGGCGCTTCCCTTCGTTCTCTACGCCTACGTACGCCGCACGTCGTCCGCTGCGCAGTCGGCGACGCCATCCCAGGCGACGGCGCTGGTGGCCGCGCTCATCGCCGCGGCGTGCCCGATCGTCATGCAGATGGGGACCACCGCCCAGCCCGAGCCGGTCTTCGCCCTCCTCGTCCTCGGCCTGGCCATCACCTTCCAGGATCGCAGCTACCCCTCCGCCGCCATCCTCCTCTCGGCCGGCGTCATGCTGCGCTACGAGGCGTGGGCGTCGCTGGCCGCCATCGGCCTGGTCCTCGCCGTCGAGCCGTGGTGGCGACGCGTGCGCGGCATGCCGCCCGAGGAGCACACTGGACGCCAGTGGATGGTGGTGGCTGCGCCGGTGGTCTTCATCCTCGCCTGGGCCGCCCTCCGCCGACCGGTGGACGGGCAATGGTTCGGCTTTCTCCGGCAGACGCGCCAGTTCGCCAACGATGCGACTCACACCAAGCTCGGCGCGGCGAAAGATGCCTTCTTCTATCCGTTCTGGGTGCCACTGCACGTGATGGGATCGGTTCTGCCGCTGGTGCCGTTCGGCGTCGCACGCACCGTGAGGCAGCAAGGAGGCCGCTTCGTTCTCGTCCAGCTCGCATGCCTGGGCTTCGTGTCGCTGACGTGGATGATGCGTTCGTCCCTGGGGCTCGAGCGGCACTTCGTCTGCATCGTGCCGCTCTACGCGACCTTCGCAGCGCAGGGTGCGGCGGTGCTCGCCGACGGGATCGCGCGGTGGGCCCGGCGCCCGGTGGTGGGGCAGGTGGTGGCCGGTGGCCTGGTGCTGGGGCTGCTGGCGGGGCTATGCGCGCAGCTCGACGTGTGGATGGGCCACTGGCGTGCGTCGATCGAGCGCGGCTGGCCGGAGCGTACGGCGCTCGGCGCCTTCTTGCGCGAGCTTCCCGGGGCGCGAACCATCTACTGCGACGAGGCGACGATCGAGCTGCTGAGCGGGCTCGATCGCCGGCGCTTCGATCGCCACTGGGTAGACGATCCGCACACCTGGGACCTCATCGAGGACGAGGCGCACGACCGCGGTCTCGTTTACATCGCCACCTGGCGAAGGGAGCTGCGCGGTCACGAAGGGGTGGGCGACATCGTCTTCGTCGCGGGCGCCGATCCCGCCGATCCCGCCGGCACGGGCGTCGCCGTGATGCGGGTGGAGCGCTAAAGGTCATTTGTCCTCGGACGGTGCCTTCCGATACGCTGTCAGCTCCACGTGGAGTCTTCGTCATCGGACGGGGCCCTGGAGGAGTCTGCCATGCAACAGCCGCCGCTCCGGCGGGGAGGGTCCGAGCTGCACCCGGGCGCCTTCACGTTCGAGGCGAAGCTCGAAGACGAGGAGCGCCTGCTCGACGCGATGCTCGCGGCCCTGGCGCGCGCCCCGCTCCCGGAGGCCACCTGGGACAAGCTGAACGCCGCCGCGCAGCGCGACGATCGTCTGAGCGAACTCGCCTTCGGCTTCGAGAGCGTGTCGCAGGGCAAGCGGCTGAAGCTGGTTCCACCCGCCGTCGCCGCCGATTTCCTCTATCAGGCAGCGCGCTTCTTCGGCGACCTGTTTGGCGACGAGCTCGGCGCCGTGACCTACCTCGAGCGCGCGCTCGCCCTGGTCCCCGGCCATGCTCGCGCCTTCACGCGGATCGAGGGGCTGCTCGAGAAGGCCGGGCACCCACGCAAGCTGGCCGAGGTGGTTGCCGCGGCCGCCCAGCACCGGCCACGCGTCGAGCAGGCGCCCTTGCTCAAGCGGGCTGCCGAGCTGCTGGCGGCGGCGGGCGGGGCCGACGAGAAGGTCATCGATCTGCTCCAGCAGGTGCTGCGCCTGGAGTCGGCCGACGAGGACTCGCGAGCTCGCCTGGAGGTCCTCTACGTCAAGGCCAACCGGCTGCGCGACGTGGTGCGCTTGAACGAGCAGGCGCTCGCCGCCGACCCGCCCCCCCCCGAGTGGACGCGAAAGAAGCTCCTGCTGCGTATCGTGGAACTCTACGAAGCGCGACTGCACGAGCCCGAGCGCGCCATGCCGCACATCGAGCAGCTCCTCGCCGTGGATCCGGCCAACGAGGAGGCGCGGCGGGTGGCCCAGAAGCTCCTGGTCATCAAGGGGCTGGCCGGCCGGGCTGCTTCGGCGCTGGCGCTGGCCTCGGAGTCCTCCGGCACGCCGCAAGACATCGCGCGTTACCTGGCCATCGAGCTGGAGAGCGCGCGCGGTCCGAAGCGCGCCGGACTGCTCTCCAGGCTCGGCCTCCTGAAGAGCGAGCGCATGGGGGACGCCAAGGGCGCCCTGGAGGCCTTCGAGCAAGCCCTGGCCATCGACGGGAGTGACGACGATCTGCGTGCCCGTTACGTGACGCTGGCGAGCAAGCAGTCACGCTTCGTCGACGCCGCCAAGGTGCTGCAGCGCGTCCTGGCCACCGTGAAGGACCCCGCGGTGAAGGTCAAAGCCAGCGTGCAGCTGGGGGAGATGCTCCTTCGCGGCAACGAGGCGCGCCGCGCCAAGGCCACGCTCGCCGGCGTCCTGGCCACGACCGACGCGCCACCCGAGGCCACGCTGGCCGCCGCGTATCTCTTGCGCGAGATCCACGCCGTCGAGAAGGACGGACGCGCGCAGTGCGACGCGCTGGATCGTATCGCCTCGCTCGAGCCGGACGCCGAGAAGCGTCGCGCAGCCGACGAGGAGCTGGCGGATCTCGCCATGGAGCTGAAGGACACCGCGCGCGCCATCCCGGCTTTCGAGCGCCTGCTCGCGACGAAGACGCGCGCCAGGGCGCTGGCCGCGCTCGCGCCGCTGTACGAGGCCAGCGGGGACCCGGAGAAGCATGCGCGGCTCCTCGAGGAGCAGGCCAAGGACGAGAGCGATCCGGTGAAGGCGCGCGAGCAAATGATGCGCGCCGCCGAGGTACGGGCCGCCGGGACGAAGGACGCCGCCTCGGCCATCGCCTCGTGCCACGCGGTGGTGGAGCGCTTCGGGCCCGGGCGCGACGTCCTCGCCCTGCTGCTGCCGCTGCTCGAGGCCGAGAAGCGGTGGCCCGAGCTCGCGCGCGGGCTGGAGCAAGAGGCCGCACTACGGACGGGGGCCGAGCACGCCTCGGTGATGTCGCGCCTGGGCTTACTTCGCATGCAACGCCTGCGCGATCTCGATGGGGCCATCGCGGCGTTCGAGGAGGCGCTTTCCGTCGACCCCGCGGAGAAGACCGCGCGCTCGACGCTGGAGAGGCTGGCGTCGCTGGGGGATCACCGGCTGCAAGCGGCGCGCGTTCTGGAGCCGGTGTACCGCCGCGAGTCGGCCACGGGTCCGCTGCTGCGCCTCCTCGAGCTCCGCGGGTCGCTCGCGTCTTCGGTCGAGGATCGGCTGGGTGCCCTGCGCGAAGCGGCGGATCTGGCGGCCGGCGCGGGCGCCACGGAGGCGGCGCGAGCTGTCGACGTGGTGGGACGGGGCCTGGCGGAGGCGGTGGCCGGCGAGCAGCCGCTCCGCGAGTGGCTCGATCGACTGGACCGCGCGGCGAGCGCAGGGACGGATCCCAAGAAGCGCGCGGCCATCCTCGGCACTGCCCTGGGGGAGCGCGAGGTGATGAGCGACGATCTGGCCTTGCTGGCGAAGAAGGCCGGGGAGGCGCACGCCGCGGCCGGTGACGTGCAGACCGCCATTGCGTTCTACCGCCGCGCGCTGGCCTTCGAGCCGCACTCGGCCGAGCTGCTGTCGCGCATCGACGATCTGCTCCGCGATCAGGGCAGCCCCCAGGAGCGCGTCGCTCTCTACCGCGCGGCGATGCCGCGTTCGAGCGCGGAGCGGCGCAGGGAGCTCCTGCATCGCATCGGGATCATCGAGCGCCACGATCTGGACGACGCCAAGGCGGCCATCGCCACCTACCGTGCGGCGCTCGACGACGATGCGGACGACGCCGACGCTTGCGGCGCCCTGGCCGAGCTCTACGAGAAGGAGGGGCAATGGTCGGAGCTCGGCGCGCTGCTCGAGCGGCGCCTGGCGCGGGTCGACGGCGATGCGGCGCGCACCACCCGCGCGAGGCTGGCGGAGGTGTCGTCGGAGCATGGCGATGCCGCGAGCGCCCGATCGCACTGCGCGCGGCTGCTCGAGGATCCGCACCTCGCGCCGGCCCACCTCGACGCCGTCCAGCACGCCGCCGAGCGTCTTGGCGACGTGGACCTGGCGCGCGCCGTACTCCACCGCCGCGCGGAGATGACGCAAGACCCACGCGAGCAGATCGGCTGGCTGGATCGTCTCGGCGAGCTCGACGAGGAAGAGCGCGGCGACCTGGAGGGTGCGGCGGCGGCGTGGAAGCGCGCAGGCGCGCTGGCCGAGGCGACGGGCGACGAGGAGACGGCGCGCCGCCTCTACGGACGCGCGCGCAAGGCGGCGCCGGAGGATCGCCCGGTGACCGCGCGCCTGGCGGCGCTGAGCGAGCGCGCGGAGCTGTGGACGGAGCTGCCGCGACTCTATGCGGCGCTGGGGGCGCTGGCGACCGACGACGCGGAGCGCGTGGAGCTGTGGCTGAAGACGGCGCTGGTCCTCTCCGAGAAGCTCGGGGACTCCGCGGCGGCGGCGCGACGAGCGGCGCTGGCCTTCGAGGCGGCGCCCACGCGGGCGGACGTGCTGGCGACGTTCGAGCGGCTGAGCGTGGCGGCCAAGACCATCGACGCCTTCGAGCACGCGCTCGACGAAACGCTGGCGCGGCTGGAGGCGACCCCGACCTTTCAGGCGGAGGAGCGCACTCAGCTCCTCGTGGCGCGCGCGCGCGCGCTGGCCGGCGACCCGCAGCGGGCGGACGACGCGGCGCGGGCGTATCGCGCCATCCTGACGGACACGCGGGTGGGACGGGCGGCGCAGGCCGAGGTGCTGGCGGTCTTCGAGGCGCTGGTGCAGGGAGATGCGACCTCGGCGCGGCGGCGAGCGGACCGGCGGTGGCTCCTGGAGTGGCGCGCCGAGCACGCTCCGGAAGAAGAGCGGGTGGCGCGCCTGCTGGAGTGGGCGAAAAAGGAGGAGACCACCTTCGCTGACCCCGTCCACGCGCTGGCCCTGCATCGGCGCGTGCTGGCGCTGGACGCCGAGTCCGACGAGGCGTGCGCCGCGATTGCGCGCCTGGCGCTGGCCACGGGCGATACGGAGGAGGCGCTGGCCGCCCTCGCCGCGCGACGCGACCGCGCGGAGGGGCCGGCGCGGATCGCCATCGAGCTGGAGATCGCGCAGGTGCTCCTGTCGCGCACCACCCGCTGGCGCGACTCCCTGGCGTCCCTCCGCGCGGTGCTCGCCGAGGCCCCCAGCGATCCCACGGCGCGCGCGCTGGCGGCGCAACTCCTCGCCCATCGCAACACGCGGGCGGATGCCATCGTCATGCTGGAACTGGCGTGCGAGGCGAGCGACGACGTCGACGCGCGCGCGCAGATCCTCACGCGCTTGCTCGACGCACCGGCTGACGCGGACGACGCCGCGGCGCGGCGCGGCTGGTTCGAGCGGCTCTGCGATCTGCAGCGCGATCAGGGAAACCTGGAGGCGGCCCTGGGGACCGCCCTGCGCGCGGCGCGCGAGATGCCCGACGTGCCGCCGCTGTGGGACCGCATCGAGGAGATCGCACGATCGCTTCGCCGGCCCGACGAGGTGGCCGCTCTGTACGAGGAGGTCCTGGCCAGGTCGCTCGGACGCGATCAGGCGCTATCCATCGGCGAGCGCGCCGTGCAGTTTTACGAGGAGTGGTTCGAGGAGTCGGGGCGCGTGGCACGCATCCTCGAGCGCGTTCTGGAGCTCGACCCGGCCGCGGACTGGGCCTTCGATCGACTGAAGCTCCTTCTCGACTCGGCCGAGCGCTGGGACGATCTCTTCGCGCTCTACGATCGCGCGCTGGGCTCGGCAACGGGTAAGAAGCGCACGAACCTGCTCGAGGACGCGGCGCAGACGGCGAAGGACTTCGCCGATCGACCCGATCGCGCCATCCAGTACCTCGAGCAACTTCACGAGCTGCGCCCCGACGATGCCAAGCTGGCCGGGGCGCTGGAGCGTCTTTACGAGCGGCAAGGGAGGCACCGCGAGCTGGTCCTGCTGCTCTCGGCGCGCGTGCCGACGCTCAAGCGCGACGAGGCACGGCGCGCGCGCACCCGTGTGGCGCGCCTCTGGCTCGACGAGCTGGGGGACGCCGGGGCGGCGCTGGAGGCCATCGAGCCGATGCTGCAGCGGCCGGAAGACGGAGCCAACGGCACCCCCACGGACGTCTGGGCCTTGCTGGAGCGCGTGCTGGCCGCCGCGCCGGCGGACCCCGACCCGGCCCACTCGTCGTCCCCGCCGTCGCTGTCGAGGGAGGGGCCGCGCCCGCGCCGCGGCCGCAAGTCGGAGCGGCCCTCGTCGTCGCCGGGCTCCGTGCGGCAGCGCGCGGCAGGGTGGTTGCACCCGCACTACGCGCAAAGCGGACGCGACGCCGACCTGGCGCGGGTGCTGCTGGTCGAGCTCGAAGCGGTGAAGCCGGCCGGTGAGCGCGTGCAACGTCACCTTCGCATCGGGGAGATCTACGAGAAGCTCGGCGACCTGACCAACGCGCTCGAGCAAGTAGGCCTGGCCGTGGTGCTGGACGCCAGCGACGAAGCGCGCCGCCTCAAGCTGGCCGAGCTGGCCGAGCGCACCGGGCGGCACGAGCGCCTGGCGGACTTGCTGGCAGCCGCGGCGGAGACCTGCGAGCCGGAGAAGTTGCGTGTCGCGCTGCGGATGCAGGCGGCGATGGTGCGCGCGGACCGGATCGGCGACGCGACGGGGGCCATCGCGCTCCTCGCGACGGTGCTGGGGACACCCGGAGTGTCCGACACGGATCTGCTGGCGGCCGCGCGCAAGGTGGAGCCCTTGCTGGAGGTGGCGGGGCGCGACGAGGAGCGCCTGGCCGTGGTCGAGCGCATCGCCGACGCGGAAGAGGACGCGGGGGCGCGGCGAGAGGCGCTGGGACGTGCGGCGCGGCTGGCGGCCAGGCTGACCCAGGACCCAAGGGCCACCGCGCTGTGGGAGCGATGCGTGGCGGCGAACGACCACGACGCCGAGGCGCTCGATGGGCTGGTCGAGTTGCTCGAGCGCAGCGGAGACCTGGAGCGGCTGGCGCAAGTGATGGCGCTGCGCGCGGGAGCGGCGTCGACGCCGGATCGTCGGCGCGCCGACCGGGTGCGCGTGGCCAAGCTCCTCGGCGAGGCGCTGGCCCGGCCGGAGGAAGCCATCGCCGCGTGGCGCGAGGTCGAGCGCGAGTTCGGCGAGGCCGATGACGCCGCCCTGGCGCTGGCCACGCTGCTGCGGAGAGGCCTGCGCTGGAACGAGCTGGCCGACTTGCTGGAGCGCGGGGCGGCGCACACCGCGGACGGCGCGACGCGCGCGGAGCTCCTGCGGCAGCTCGGCGACGTCCAGCGCGAGCAGCTCGCGACTCCCGATGCCGCGGTGGCCACCTACGCGCGGGCGCTCGTGGCGGACGCACGCAACGGGGGGGTGCGCGCGGGTCTGCACGCCCTGGCAAACGACGAGACGCACGGGGCGCGGGCGGTCGCGGTGCTCCTGGCGGCGCTGCGCTCGTGCGACGACTGGCGTGCCATACTGGAGCTGACCGCGCATCGGCTGCTCGCCGCGCCCAGCGACGAGGACAGGCGTACGGTCCTCCTGGAAGCGGCGGAGATCGCCGAGAAGAGAGCGGGTGACGCGGGTCTGGCATTCGAGGCCACACGACGTGCCTTCCTGCTGTCGCCGGCGGACGCACGCACCGGCATGGAGATCGCGCGTCTCGCAGAAGCCGCTGGCGCGTGGCGAGAGCTGGTGGCGGCGTACCGCGAGGCCATCGAGGGCGCGGCGCGCGACGACGCGGCACAGTCGGCCCGGCTCCGCTCCCAGATCGGCGTGGCGCTGGAGACGCGCCTCGACGACCCGCGCGGGGCGCTCGCCGCGTACCTGCAGGTGGTGAACGACGCGTCCGATCCGGAGAGTGGCGCCGCGGCGGTCCGCGTGGCCGGCAAGCTGGCGGAGTGGGACGTCGCCGCGCGCGTCGTGGTCGATCTTTCGCGCGCCCAGCGGGCGGCCCCCCCGGCGCTCCTGGCCGCCTACGAGCGGGCGGCCGACGCTTCCGGGGGCTGGGACGAAGCGACGCGCGCGCTGGCGGAGGCGACGTCCGCGGGCGGAGTGGGCGGGGCCGCGGCGCGCGATCTGGAAGCGCGCGTGGCGCAGTGGCACGGCGATCGACGCGGTGACCCGGACGCGGCGCAGAAGGCGCTGGAACGCGCCCTGACGCACGACGACACGAACGCGGCGCTCCTGACCGCGCTGGCTCAGCTCCAGCGGCGAGGCCGGGGCCGGCCGCTGGTCGACACCTTGCTCCGGCTGTCGCGTGCGACGGGCGGCGACCTGGCCTTGCTGCGCGAGGCGGCGGAGGTGGCGCGCGACTCGGTAGGGGATCGTACGCTGGCGCGCTCGGTGCTGGCGGACCTGTTCGATCGTACGCGCGCGTTGTGGGTCGGACCGGAAGGCGCGCGTCCACCCACCGTGGAAGAGAGCGACGGTCTGCACGCCCACGCCGAGTGGGCGGTGGAGAGCCTTGCGCGCCTGCACGACGAAGAGGGGGACGTGCGTGCCATGGTCGAAGTGCTGATCGCCGGAGCGGCCCTGCCGTTCTCGTCGTCCGCGCGGCGAGACCTGCGGCGGCGCGCGGCGCGCGCGACGCTCGATCGCTTGCGGGAGCATGACCGTGCCATCGAGCTCTATCTCGGGCTCTTCGACGAGGATGCGCATGACCGCGAAGCGGTCGATCGGCTGGCGTCGACCTACGCGACGCTCGGCCGCACGCGCGAACTCCTGGCGCTGCGTGAGCGAGAAGTGTCGGCGGCGCAGGACGAGGCATCGCGCGTCGTCCTCCGGCTGGAGGTGGCGCGGCTGCTGGTGGAGATCGGCGACGGCCGGCGCGCCGTGGACACGTTGAAGGCCAGCCTGCGGGAGTCGCCACGGCACGAGGCTTCCGTCGAGGCGCTGGCCGCGGTCCTCGACGTTGAGGTGCGCACCGGGGAGATGCGCGATCTGCTGGCCCAGCAGGCGGCTCTCGCCGAGGAGGCGGGCGAGACGCGGAGAGCCGCGGACCTCTGGTCGCGCGCGGCGAGAATCGCCGAGGAGCGCCTGCGCGACCTGGGGGCGGCGGAGACGTACCACGCATACGTGGTCGCGCTCGCGCCGCAGGCCGAGTCGCTCGACGCGCTGGCCCGGCTAGCGGCCTCCCGACGCGACCCCGTGGCGGCGGCGCGATGGCTCGAGCGATTGCTGGACGTCGTGCCTGCGGAGGGTCGCGTGGCGTCGGAGCTGCGTCTGGCCGACGCGCTGATGGAGTCCGGGCAGGGGACGCGCGCGGCCGAGCGCCTGGAGCAGGCCATGCTGCTCTCGCCCGACGCCGATCGCCTGCGCGAGCGCCTGGCCGCGCTGTACCGCGCGCAGGGCCAGTGGTCGCGCCTGGCACAGCTGGTGGCGGGCTCGGCCGGGCATGCGCCCGACAAGTCCACGCGGATGGCCCGTCTGCTGGAGGCGGCGCTCCTCTTCGCCGAGCGCTGCGCCCAGCCGGAGCTGGCGATCCCGTTGCTCGAACAGGCCAGCGATCTCGCGCCGGAGGATCCTGGCGTGCGCCTGGCGCTGGCCGACGCGCTGGCCAGTGCGAAGCGCTTCGACGACGCCCGGGGCATCCTTCAGTCCATGATCGACGCCTTCGGGGGACGCCGCCCCAAGGAGCGGGCGCCGGTCCATTACCAGATCGCTCGCCTGGAGCTGGCGATGGGCAACCGCGCGCGCGCGCTGGTGGAGCTCGACACTGCGACGCGCGTCGACCCGCAGAACCCGGAGATCCTTCGCACGCTGGCCGAGCTGGCGCGCGACGACGGGCAGCTGGATCGCGCGGAGAAGAGCTACCGCGCGCTCCTGGTAGTCCTGCGCCGCCGCGAGGAGGCCGGCGAATCGCAGAGCATTGCGCGCAGCGAGGTGCTCCTCGAGCTGAGCGCCATCGCTTCGCGCCAGGGCGAGGGCGATCGCGCGCGCGAGGTGCTGGAGAGCGCGCTCGAGGCGGCGGGCAAGAGCGACTTCGAGCAGGACCGGCTGGAGGGGACGCTGCGCGCGCGCGGCGATCACGAGACCCTGGTGCGCGTGCTGGAGGCGAAGCTTGGACGGCTCGGCGAGTCGCCCGCCGCGGCCCGGGCTCTCGCCGAGCTGGCCGAGGTGCTGGCGGACCGGCTGAATCGACCGGAGCAGGCGCTCCCGGTGCGTCTGCGCGCGGTGGCCATCGACCCCCGCGCGGCGGCGGCACACGACGCGGCTCTGGCTCTGGCTCGGGTAGTGGGCGGCGTGGAGCAGTACGTGGAAGAGGTGAGCGCGCTGGTGGACGGCGCACTCGAAGCGGACGACGTCCCGCTGGCGAGCGCGCTGCTCCTGCGGCTCGGCGCGGTGACCGAGCGAGAGTTGCGCGACGACCTTCGCTCGGCCGCGCTCTACGAGCGCGCCATCGACCTGGGCCTGCGAACGACCGAGGCGCTTCGCGCGCTCGACCACGTCTACGATCGCCTGCACGACGTCGACCGGCAGGCCCGCGTACTGGCGATGCGGGTCGAGGTGGAGACTCTGCAGGGCGGACCGCAAGCCGCGAGCGAGGCTACGTACCGTCTTGCAGCGCTGCGCCTGGCGTCGGCGGCGACGCTCGACGAGGGCGTCGAGATGATGCAGACCGCGCTCGACCTCGATCCGAACCTCGATCTCGCCGAAGAAGCGCTGAAGCGTGCCGTCGAGCTGACCCCGGAGCACTCGCGCGCCCTGGACCTCTACGAGTACGTGGGGCGGCAGCCAGGCCACGAGCGCGCGCTCTTCCAGGCGCTCGAGCTGCGATCGCGGCTGCCGGCAGGAGACGTGGACACCGTGCGCGAGGCGGTGGAGCTTGCGGTGCGGATCGGGGACCCGGCGATGGCCGAGTCGCTGCTGGAGCGGTTTGCCCTGGGCGATCAGGCGGCCACGCGCAACGCGGCCCACCTGGCCTGGGCGCTGGGCGCGCTGGCGAGCTTGCGCGAGGCGGCCGGCGACGTGCGGCGCGCGCTGGAACTGAAGACGGCGGCGGCGCGTATCGCCGACCCTGAGATCGCGCGCAAGCTCTCCTTCGAAGTCGCGCGCCTGGCGGCGGACGAGCTGGGCGATCTCGCGCTCGCGGCCGAGACCTACGAAGCGCTGCACCACGCTGACCCTGCAGACCGCGAGGCCTGGGAGCCTCTGGCTGCGGTCTACCGGCGGATGGACGAGACGCGCAAGCTGGCCGACCTGCTCAGCCGAGTCGTCGAGTACGTCGACGATGCCCACGAGCGTGGACGGCTACGTCTCGAGCGCGTGCGCACGATGATGCAGGGCCTCACCCTGGACGACGCCGCCGCCGCCCCGCTGCTGCGCGAGATCGTCGACGAGGACGCGACGCAGGTGGCGTCGGCGCTGATGCTGGCAGCGATCCTGGAGCGGACGGGCGCCCTCGACGAGTTGGCGGGGCTCCTGGCGAGGCAGATCGAAGCGGCGAAGGACCGCGGGGACGCGGCGTCCATCGGATCGCTGGCCCTCCGGCTGGGGGGGCTCCTCGAGCAGACCGATCGCATGCAGGCGCGGAACGTGTACTACACCGGGCTCGACTGGGAGCCGACCGGGCGCGCGTTGCTCGACGCGCTGTCGCGTCTCCTCGACGGCGAGGGCGACGCGCCCGAGCGCTCCGACGTGCTGGAGCGCCGGCTCGCCGTGGAGCAAGGCCCGGCGGCGGAGGCGATGGCGCTGTCGCTCGCGGCAGCGCGCGCAGAGCTGGGGGACGCTGCCGGGGCGGAGCGAGCCATCGAGCTGGGCTACCGCGCGTACCCTTCAAGCGCCGACTTGCGCGGGCGCCTGGAGAGCGGCCATCGCGAGCGCGGGGAATGGCGGAAGCTGGCGGAGCTCTTCATGCTCGATGCCAGCGCGCGCGGCGATGTGGGCGAGCGCGTGGAGCGGCTGCGCGAGGCCGCCGTCCTCTGGCGGACGGAGCTGGCCCTTCCTCGGGAGGCGGCTGCCGCGCTGCGGCTGGCTCGGCAGGCAGCGCCCGACGATGCGTCGATCCTGACTGACCTGGTGGACATGCTGGTGGAGGCGGGGGACCCCGCCGGGGCGGTGGTCGAGCTATCGTCGGCCGTGGAGGCGACGGACTCCGGCGATGCTGCGCGCGCGGCCCTGCTCTCGGTGCGCGCCAGCGTACGATCGCTGATCGGCGACGAGGCCGGCGCGCTGGAGGATCTCGAGTTGGCGTTCGTCATCGACCCCGCGGCGCACGCGGCGGCCCTGACGCAGCAGCTCGAACGGTCGCGCGAGGACGCGGCCAAGAAGGGCGATGTGGCCGGCTTGCGCGCTCTCCGTCTGCGTCAAGCACAGGTGTTGCCCAGCGTGGGGGACGCCGACGGAGCGCGGGTCATTCTTGGCGAGCTCGCCCGGCAGGACCCCCGGGACCGGGCGGTTCTGCGCGCGCTGGCGAACCTGGAGACGGGCCTCGAGCGGTGGGACGCGGCGAGCGCGGCGCTGCGCCGTCTGGTGGGAATGGAGGAGGGGGACGCGACGGTGGAGACGACGTTGCGTCTGGCCGATGCCTGCGAACACGCGGGGCGCCCCGGCGACGCGCGGGGAGCGCTGGAGCGTGCGCGCCTGGTCACGCCCGGCGACCGGGCGGTGCGCGAGCGGCTGGAGCGCGTCTACGACCAGACCGGCGCGTGGCACGAGCTGGCCGACCTGGCGCTGGAGGATGCGCGGGCCAGCGGCGACGTGGCCGAGCGCTTCTCGCTGCTGCTTCGCGCCGGCGCGCTGCTGCTCGAGCGTGCGGGGGACCCGCCGGCAGCGATCGCGGCGCTCGAGGAGGCCCGGGCGCTGCGGCCGGCCGATCTGGATTGCGTGGGGCGGCTCGCCGATGCGTACACGCTGTCTGGGCGCGCGCCCGACGCCCTCGCGCTCCTCGAGGAGATCCTCGTTCCCGGCAAAGGGAGGCGCGCCAAGGAGCTGGCGCCGCTCTACTTCCGGCTCGCGCGCGTGGCGCGCTATCTCGGCGACGCGGCCGGCGAAGTGCGATCCCTGGTGCAGGCGCTGGAGTGCGACGGTCAGAACGGTCCGGTGTGCTCGGACGTGGCCCTGCGGGCCCTCCAGATCGATCAGCTCGATCTGGCCAATCGAGCGCTGCGTTCCATCACCCTCCTCAGGACGCCGGGTCCGATGAGCAAGCCGCTGGCTTACCAGTACATGGGCGAGATTGCGCGCAGGCAGGGCGATGCCAAGCGCGCGCTGATGCTGCTGAAGCGCGCACTGGCCGAGGACCCGACGCTCGAAGGAGCCCGCGCGCTCGTCGACGCCATCGAGCGCGGCTAGCGCTAGCCCGCGCTAGCCCAGCGCTAGCCCTATTTTCCGCCACCGGGGCCGCACGCGTTCTCCTGGCGTGGTGCACGCGTTCTCCTGGCGGGATCCAGCGGCCTGGTTCAGTCGTCCCATCCCGCGTCGACGTCCGCCGTCGAAGAGGCGTCGGTGACCGCGCGGAGGAGCTCGGGCGCGCTTCGCTCGGCGCGCTGGCTCGTAGGCGCTGGCTCGGGAAGGCGCAGGAACAGACTGTCGGCAGAAATCTCGATGGGCGGGGGCGGGAGCGACGTCCGCCGCGCCACTTCCGTGGCGCCCAGCGTGATGCGCTGCGCGCTCGTCGTGCGCACACGGAGCGGCGCGATCATGTGGGACACGCGCGCGATGGCCCGGCCGAACTCGTCCAGCGGCGCCTGGAAGACCATCGACGGGAAGACGCGCTCCCGTAGACCGCCGCCCAGCTCCGTGACCGCTTCGACGCGCGTGCGGTCGCCGGCTGCGATCAGCTCGAGGAACAGATCCCCGTCGATCCAGTCGCACGCCGTGGTGGCCATCCGCGAAAGGACGAGGAGCGCCTTGGCGACGCCGGTGTCCGGGGCGGAGATGGCGGCGAGGTGCGCCAGGAGCGCCTTCGTGCGCGCGCGCGTCGCGATGGCGGCGACGATGTCGCGCTCCTGGAGGTCCAGGCAGCGCGCGATGTGATCGAACTCGCCGGTCATGCGACCCCGGGATTCTAGCCCAGCCCTAGCCTAGGGGCGGCGAATGCCGTCCGCGTCCCGGATCGTCACGACGGAGTCTGTCGGGGCTTTCGGCCGTGGCCAAGGCCCGGGACGCTCAGAGCGGCTCGAGTGCCAGGGCCTCGTAGAGGATCTGCAAGCGCTCGGTGAGCTCGTCGTTGTCGGGCTCGCACTGGCATGCGCTCACCAGCTGGACCCGCGCGTCCTCGAGACGACCGATGTCGATGAGGCGATCGGCCTTGATGGCGGCCTGTTTTCCCCGCGCCGTCCGTGCCACCATCTCCAACGTGCGTACGATGGGCGGCGGCGGGACGGTCGATGGGCGCGCCGGCTCGAGACGCAGCCGGCCGCGTCGGAGCCCGCTGTCGTAGCGCTCTCGTGTTTCCAGCCGCGAGAGGCAGCGGTACGCCTCGACGCCGCGCTTGTAGATCTCCGTGGCCACGTCCCCCACGTCGCGGGGCCAATCCACGTAGCGATCGGGGTGGTAGAGCAGCGAAAACTCGTGGAACGCAGCCTTGATGCCGGCGGCGCCGGCGTCACCGGGGACGCGCAAGACGTCGTAGTAGCTCTTTTTCGCCAGCGACTGCAGATAGACTTCGAGTGCGTCACGACTCGGCATGGCCGGCTCTCAGCGAAGGCCCAGCAGGCCTGCCAGCGGGTGCGCGGCCTGGCGTGCCAGCATCGCGGCGTCCTCGCGCGGATCGCCCTGGGCGCCGACGAGCTGGATGCGCGCAGCGGTCTGGATACCGGTTTTGACGTCGCGGGCGCGCACGTTGAGGATGCCGTCGGCGTCGATCTCGAAGGTCACGGCGATCTGCGTCTCGCCGCGGGGCGCCGGCGCCAGGCCGGACAGCTCGAGCTCGCCGAGGAACGTGTTTTCCGCGAACCGGCCGCTCGCGCCCTGGGACACCCGCACGCGCACCGAGGTCTGACCCGCGCTCGCGGTGGCGAAGGAGCGCGCGCGATCGCACGGCACCGGCGTGTTGGCCTCGATGAGGATGTCGCAGAATCCGCCGACCGTCTCGACGCCCAGGCTCAGCGGGGTGACGTCGATGAGGAGCGGTGACGGACGACGTGGCGCAGCCGGCGCAGCCGGCGCGGGAGGACGCGGGGTGGCCGGCGCTCGCGTCGGAGAAGCAGGCGGGGTCACGGGTTGGGTGGCGCGCCGTGGATCCGGCAGGTCGGGCACCCGGCCCCGCTTCGCTGGCGGCGGCTCCGAGGGCGGCACGTCGAAGACGAGCGGCTTCGCCTCCCGTCCGGGCAGAAACTCGGTGCGCTTGGGGGTGAGTTCGGGCGGCGGCTTCGCCGCAGGTGAACGGGGCGAAGGAGGTGCAGGGACAGCCGCGGGTGGAGCGGCCGCCAAGGGTGGAGGCCCAGCCAGGGGTGCAGCGACGGGAAGGGGGGGAGGAGCAGGCCGAACGGCAGCACGGGCAGGGGCAGGCGGGGGCTTGGGAGCGCCCACCAGAGGCAGGCCCAGCAGGTCCTCGGTGGCCGGCGCATCGTCGAGCGGCACCTTGGCCAGCACGGACTCTTCAGCGATGCGCGGATGAGCGGTGGGCTGCGCGCTGCGCTCCCTGGACCGGTCCAGCAGCGCCGCCTGGATGGCGGCCCCCAGCGCCACGACCTCGTCCGGATTGATGCGTACGATGGGCGCCCGTCCGAAGAACTGCTCGACCTTGCGCGCGACCAAGGGCATCCGCGTCGCTCCGCCGACCAGGAGGACTCGATCGACGGCCCGCGCGCCGGCTCCCCCCGCGTCGAGCGCCTGCTGACACACCTGGAGCGTGCGCTCGATCAGCGCGAGGGACGCCCACTCCAGCTCGGGGCGCGTCATGCGAAAGCTCCAGGGCACCGACGCTCCGCGAGCGCCGGGCACCAGATCGTCGGCGCTGACGGTGTGCTCGTCCCGCGCCGAGAGCGCGCGTTTCATGTCCTCGGCGAGGATGCGCAGCGTCCCGTAGACCAGCGGCTGCGCGCGCGCGTCCAGGCGATGTTTGGCGAGCAGGTCGTCGGCCATGCGGTCGGCGATGACCGTGTCGATGTCGTCCCCGCCGAGCGCCGTGTCGCCCGAGGTGGCAAGCACCTCGAAGACGTTTCCTGCGAGGTCGAGGAGGGTGACGTCGAAGGTGCCGCCTCCCAGGTCGTAGACGGCGATGCGTTCCTGGGCGTTGCTCTCGGGACCGTAGGCCAGGGCGGCGGCGGTCGGCTCGTTCAGGATGCGCAGGACTTCGAGCCCGGCAAGCCGGCCGGCCGTCTTGGTCGCCGCGCGCTGCAGGTCGTTGAAGTTCGCGGGCACGGTGATGACGGCGCGCTCCACGGGGGAGCCCAGCGCGGCCTCAGCCACCGCCTTGGCCTGGCGCAGGACGAAGGCGCTGATCTCGGGGAGGGTGTACGCCTCGCCGCGCGCCACGACCATCGTGCCGCCGCCCGGCCCTTCGCGCAGCTCGAAAGGAAGGCGACTGCGAGCCTGCTCGACGGAGGGCGAGCCCCACGCGCGGCCGATGAGGCGCTTGACCGAATAGATGGTGCTCGGGGCGTCGAGGAGTCGGCGTTCCAGCGCTCCGCGTCCGACGATGACGCTGCCCGACGGGTGGAACGAGACCACCGACGGGATGAGCCGAACGCCGTCGGGATCCGGGACGGTGGCGACGACGCCATTTCTCACCGCAGCGACGACGGTGTTCGTCGTGCCGAGATCAATCCCGACCGCGATCGCCATCCTCCCCAGGCTACACGAGCGTCAGCCGTTGGCCGCGCGCGCCATGGGCGCCCGGCGCAACCAAGCATCTACGCCCGCTGCGACGCGCCGTCCGTCGGCGATGGCCCAAACCACCAGCGACTGCCCCCGCGCCGCATCGCCCGCGGCGAAGACCCCGGAGACGCTGGTCGCCCCCGTCGCGTCGGTTCGTACGTTGCCGCGGGCGTCGAGCGCGAGACCCAGCTGCTCCACTACACCGTGCCGCTCGGGGCCGACGAAGCCCATGGCCAGGAGCACCAGCTCGCAGGGCACCGACACCTCGGTCCCGGAAATCGGCGTGATCTTGCCGCCGTCGAGCATCACGCGCTGCGCCTGCAGGGCGACCACGCGACCGTCGTCTCCCAGGAACGAGCGCGTCGAGATCGCCCAGTCGCGCTCGGCTCCCTCTTCTTGCGAGGTCGACGTGCGCAGGACCAGCGGCCACTCCGGCCAGGGATTGCTCGGCATGCGCACCAGGGCCGGTTTGGGCATGAGCTCGACCTGCGTGACGCTCACCGCTCCCTGGCGCAGAGAGGTCCCCACGCAGTCCGAACCCGTGTCGCCGCCGCCGATGACCACCACGCGCTTGCCTCCGGCGAGGATGGCGCGTCCCGAGTCCACGTCGTCCCCCGCCACGCGGCGGTTCTGCTGCACCAGAAACTCCATGGCAAAGTGCACGCCGCGGAGCTCGCGGCCGGGGATGGGCAGATCGCGGGGAGCCCGGGCGCCCATGGTCAGCACCGCCGCGTCGAAGTCGTGAATGAGCTGCTCTCCGCGCACATCCGGCCCGACGGCCACGCCCACCCGGAACGAAACACCTTCCGCTCGCATCTGCGCGATGCGTGCATCGAGCGAGGCCTTCTCCAGCTTGAAGTCGGGGATGCCGTAGCGAAGGAGTCCCCCGATGCGGTCGTCTCGCTCGAAGAGCACAACGTCGTGCCCGGCTCGCCCCAGCTGCTGCGCGCACGCCAATCCCGCCGGTCCCGATCCGACGACGGCGACGCGGCGGCCGGTCTTGACGCGCGGCGGTTGCGGCACGAACGCCCCCTGCGCCAGTACGTGGTCGGCGATGGTCCGCTCGACCTCCTTGATGGTCACCGGCTCGTCGCGCATGTTGAGCACGCACGAAGCCTCGCACGGTGCTGGGCAGATGCGCCCAGTGACCTCGGGAAAGTTGTTCGTCTCGGAGAGACGGAGCGCCGCTTCGTCCAGACGACCCCGGTAGACGAGGTCGTTCCACTCCGGGATGAGGTTGCCGAGCGGACACCCCTGGTGACAGAACGGGATGCCGCAATCCATGCACCGCGACGCCTGACCGCGGAGCTGCGCCGGTGCGGCCGGGACGATCATTTCCCGCCAGTCGTGGATGCGCTCCTCGATCGGCCGATGATTCTCCTCCTCGCGCTTCAGTTCGAGAAAGCCCTTCGGATTGCCCATCGCTTACCCGGTCTTCCGTAGCTGGAGAATGCGTCGCCACTCGTGAGGCATGACCTTCACGAAGCGGCGCTTCCCCCACGAGGCAAGGATGCTTTTTCCTCGCGCGCTGCGTGTGTGCCCGACGTGCTCCTCGACGAGATCACGCACCAGCTTCTCGTCCTCGGCGCCGAGGGACTCGAGGTCCACCATGGCCTTGCTGACGCGGCTGGCGAGGATGCGCTCGTCGTCGAGGACGAAGGCCAGGCCCCCGCTCATCCCGGCGGCGAAGTTGCGGCCGGTGGGTCCCAGCACCACCACGGTGCCTCCCGTCATGTACTCGCACCCGTGGTCGCCGACGCCTTCGACCACCGCGACCGCGCCGCTGTTGCGCACCGCGAAGCGCTCCCCCGCCCGTCCGGCGAAGAACGCCTTTCCGCTCGTCGCCCCGTAGAGGCAGGTGTTGCCTACGATGACGTTCTCGTGCGCTTTGAAGCTCGAGCGCGCGGGCGGACGGATGGCCAGCACTCCCCCCGAGAGCCCCTTGCCGACGTAGTCGTTCGCGTCCCCCTCCAGCACCAGCAGCATTCCGCGCGTGGCGAAGGCTCCAAAGCTCTGCCCGGCCGTTCCGCTGGCCTCGATGACCACGGTCGCGTCGTTGAGCCCCTCCGCTCCGTGTTTCCGCGCGATGTCGCCCGCCAGCCGCGCTCCGAAGGCCCGGTCAGCGTTGGTCAGCACGATCTGCATGGACGACGGTGCCCCGTACTTGACGCTCGGCCGCGCCCCTTCGTCGACCGCCTCGTCCGTAGGCGAGGAAGGCCAAGGTGTGGCCGCGGCCGGTGGGGAGTCGGCTGTCTCCTCGGCGGCCTGGCTCAACGGCTTGGCCGCCATCAACACGTCGGAAAAGTCGAGGGTGCGCGCCTTGGGATGGGTCAGCGGGCGCACGCTGATGCGATCGGTGTGGCCGGTCATCTCGTCGAGGCTGCGGAAGCCGAGGCGGGCCATGATCTGACGCAGCTCTTCGGCGACGAAGAAGAAGAAATTGATGACGTGCTCCGGCGTGCCTGCAAAGCGCGCGCGGAGCACCGGGTCCTGCGTCGCTACGCCCACCGGGCAGGTGTTGAGGTGGCACTTTCGCATCATGATGCAGCCGCTCGCCACCAGCGGGGCAGTGGCGAACCCGAACTCGTCGGCGCCGAGCAAGGCGGCGAAGGCCACGTCGCGCCCCGTCTTGAGCTGCCCGTCGACCTGCAAGCGCACGCGGTCGCGCAGTCCGTTGAGCACCAGGATCTGGTGCGTCTCCGCCAGCCCGAGCTCCCACGAGGTCCCGGCGTGGTGAATCGACGATAGAGGCGAGGCCCCGGTGCCCCCATCGTGGCCCGCGATGTGAATGGCGTCGGCGTGCGCCTTGGCCACTCCCGCGGCGATCGTGCCCACCCCCGTCTCGCTCACCAGCTTCACGCTCACCCGGGCACGCGGGTTCACGCACTTGAGGTCGAAGATGAGCTGCGCCAGGTCTTCGATGGAATAGATGTCGTGGTGCGGCGGCGGCGAGATGAGCGTCACTCCGGGCACCGAGTGGCGCACGCGAGCGATGGCTTCGCTGACCTTGTGGCCCGGCAGCTGCCCGCCTTCGCCCGGCTTCGCGCCCTGGGCGATCTTGATCTGCAGCTCGTCGGCGTTGACCAGGTAGTGGGCCGTCACCCCGAAGCGCGCGCTCGCCACTTGCTTGATGGCGCTGCGGCGGGAGTCTCCGTTGGCCAGGGTGAGAAAGCGCGCCGAGTCCTCCCCTCCCTCTCCGCAGTTCGACTTGCCGCCGATGCGGTTCATCGCCAGAGCCAGGTTCTCGTGCGCCTCTTTGCTGATGCTCCCGAAGCTCATCGCGCCGGTGGCGAAGCGGCGCACGATCTTCGTCGCGGGCTCGACCTCTTCGATGGGCACGGGCTCGCTCGACGACTCGAGCTCCCAGCAGCCTCGCAGCGTGCAGGGCGTGTCCCCCTGCTCGTTGATGGTCTTCGCGTAGAGCTCGTACGACCGCGCGTCCTCGAGACGCACCGCCTTCTGCAAGGCGGCCACGGTCTTGGGGCTCCACAGGTGTCGCTCGCCGCCGACGCGCCACATGTAGACGCCGCCGACGTCGAGCGCGTCCTCGTCCATGGCTGCCACCACGTCCATCTCGAAGCCGGCTGCGTGGCGGAGCAGCGACTCGCGCGCGATCTCGGCCAGACCGATGCCTCCAATCCGCGACGAGGTCCCCGTGAACCAGCGCTCCACGGTGGCCTTGCCGATCCCCACCGCCTCGAAGATCTGCGCGCCCTGGTAGCTCGACATGCACGAGATACCCATCTTGCTCATGACCTTGAGCAGGCCCTTGTCGATGGCGTGGAGGTACTGCTCGGCGCGCTCGCTGCGCGGCGTCTCCACTTCCAGCGCATCGAGGACCTCGAAGGCCAGGTAGGGGTTGATGGCGCCGGCGCCGTAGCCAAGCAGGAGCGCCATGTCGTCCACTTCCCGCGCCTCCGCTGTTTCGACGACGATCCCGACGCGCATGCGCTTGCCCGCTCGTGCCAGCGCGTGGTGCACCCCGCTGGTGGCAAGGAGAGCCGGGATGCTCGCGTGCTGGCGATCGACGCCGCGATCGCTCAGAACGACGATGCTCACCCCGTCATCGACGGCTTTCTCGGCCGCATCGCACAGGGCCACCAGGGCGCTCTCCAGGGCGGCGCCCGGGTCTGCGGCGCCGGCGTCGAACAGGGCAGGTAGGACGCGCACCGGGAAGTCGGCGAGGGCGCCGTTGACGAGCTTGGCCAGGTTCTCGCTCGTGAGGACGGGCTGCTCGAGTTCGAGCAAGCGGCACTGCGCCGGCGTCTCCGCCAGGAGGTTGCCCTCGCCCCCGAGACAGGTGGTGAGGGTCATCACCAGCTTCTCGCGAATGGGATCGATGGGAGGGTTGGTGACCTGCGCGAACTGCTGCCGGAAGTACCGGAAGAGGAGCTGCGGCCGGTCGCTGAGCACCGCCAGGGCGCTGTCGTTGCCCATGCTCCCTTGCGCCTCTTCGCCCGTCGTGACCATCGGGGTCAGCAGGATCTTCACGTCCTCGCGCGTGTAGCCGGCGGCACGCATGCGGCGCCGCCGATCGTCGGCGCCCATCGGCGGTGCGAGCACGGGGATGGGGAGCGTCGCGAGGTCGAGCTTGTTGCCGTCCAACCACTGCGCGTAGGGTTTTTGCGCCGCCACTTCGCGCTTGATCTCGTCGTCGCCGACCAGCCGGCCGCGGGCCAGGTCGACGAGGAGCATCTTGCCCGGCTGGAGGCGGCCTTTCTCGAGAACCTCCTCCGGCTCGAAGTCGACCACGCCGAGCTCGCTCGCCGCGACGACGAAGCCGCTGGTGGTCACCACGTACTTCAACGGACGCAGCCCGTTTCGATCGAGCGTGGCGCCGATGTACTGGCCGTCCGTGAAGAGAAGCGCCGCCGGGCCGTCCCACGGTTCGACGATCGATGCGTGGTACTCGTAGAAGGCGCGCCGCTCGGCGGGCATGTCGTCCTGTCCCTCCCACGCCTCGGGGACGAGCATCATCATCACGTGCGGCAGGCTGCGACCACCGGCCACCAGGAAGTCCACCACGTTGTCGAGGGACGCCGAGTCGCTGCCGCCCGGGCGGATGATGGGCTGGAAGTCGGCCAGATGCTCGCCGAAGGCCGCGCTGGCGAGGAGGGCCTCCCGCGCGCGCATCCACGTGCGATTGCCGCGGAGGGTGTTGATCTCGCCGTTGTGCGCGATGCGGCGGTACGGGTGGGCCCGCTCCCAGGTGGGAAACGTGTTGGTGCTGAAGCGCGAATGGACCAGCGCCAGGCGGCTGCGCGTCTCCTCTTCCCGCAGATCGAGATAGAACTGATCGAGCCGCTCGGGCAAGGCGAGGCCCTTGTAGACCACGGTCCTCGACGACATGCTGGCGATGTACAGGCCGGCAAGCCCGGCATCGGTCGCCTGCCGGCAGGCGCGCTTGCGGATCATGAAGAGGGTGCGCTCGAAGACGTTCGCGGGGCACATGCGCCCCACGAAGAGCTGCTTGAACACCGGCATGGAAGAGCGCGCGATGGGGCCCACCACGCTCTCGTCGACCGGCACGTCGCGCCAGCCGATGATCTTCTGGTTGTGATGGCGGACCGCGTCCTCCAGCGTTCGCATCTCGGCGCGGGCGACCGCCGGGTCACGCGAGAGGAAACATTGGGCCACGCCGTAGTCGCCTTCCAGCGGCAGCTCGATCCCCAGGCGCCTCAACGTGCGCTCGAAGCGGGCGTGCGGCACCTGAATGAGCAACCCTGCCCCGTCGCTGGAGCACGGATCGCATCCTGCCGCCCCGCGATGCGCGAGTCGCCGCAGGATCTCGATGCCCATCACGACGACCTCGTGGGTGGGCGCACGGCGCAGATCGGCCACGAAGCCGAGACCGCAGGCGTCGTGCTCGAGGGCGGGATCGTACAGACCGTGCTGAGGCGGGAGTGACATGACCCCGGGGATTATGCTGGAGGCCGACGCGTCGCGCTAGGTGGGATTATTCCCTACTCGTCCGTTACGACGAGCCAAAGCGAGGTCGAGCATGGCGAGATTCCCGTCTTTACATCGGATCCGGTGCCTTCCGCGACTGCGGCGTGTTCAAATGCGGGGCTCGCCGTACTCTGCGCCGGTGTCCCAGCGGACCCTCTTCTATTGTCTGGTGGTTGCGGTCGCCGTCCTGGTGGTCGTCCGCCTCGTCAACCAGTCGCCGACCTCGAGGCCCGCCGGCACCGTCTCCGCGTCGGCCCCGGCCAGCGCCGCGAGCGGAAGCGCGGCCCCCGGTCCGGCTGCAGTGGCCACGGGCTCGTCGGCACAGTTGGCCCTACGCCGACCCACGTCATCCATCGCCGAGCTAGGTGTGCTCACCGAGCGCACCGAGAGCGCCCTCGCGGCGGTGGTCGACCGCGTCTCCCTCGCGCAGCACGTGACCGCCGACTTGTGTGGCGATCCTGCTTCCTGCGAAGCGGTCCGTGCCACGCTGAACGATGACTCGCAGACCACGGTGCAAGTCCTCGACGCATCGACCTGGAGCCTCGATCGGGCGGACATCGACGCGGGCGCTCGCGGGCTGTCGGCGTCGGAGCGAGCGCGCGTGAGCACCCTATCGCGCGTCATCGTCGTCCGGGTGACGGGCCCCCCCGGTCCGAAGGCTCTGGCGCTCCGCGCGGCGATTGCGGCGTCGGCAGCCATCGCGCGCGAGGTGGGAGGGGTGGTGTGGGACCAGCTTCTGGCGCGTTTCGAGAATGCGCGCGTCTTCGCCTCCCATGCCGTGACGGTGCCGCTCGAAGCGAGCGCCTTCCGTCGCGACCGGGTCGAGATCCTCTACGAACCGAAGGCAGAGGGCATAGTCCGCGTCTTGACGGCGGGGATGTCGCGGTGGGGCGCGCCGGACGTCGAAGCAGCGGCCGTGCCGACGCCGGTGAGCCCGCGGATGGCGGAGGTGGTGCTGGCCGTGGCCGAGTCCATCGCCGACGGCGCGCCGACGCAGCCGCTGCTCCTGTCGCTCGACGATCTGGGCCGCGCCCGGGGAGGCGCCTACGCGCTGGACGCGGGCTTTCCCGCGCCGGTGCCGGTCGAGGTCGAGGTGGTGATGGTGCACCCGGAGAACGGGGACCCGAACGACTTCATGGCGCGGATCGTTCCACCCGCCGGAGAGGGCCCCATCGGCTACGTCGATCTCGCCGAGCGTTTCTTCGGACCGGTGCTCGCGGCGGCGCCGGGCGAGGATGTCCTTCGCGCGCGGCGCGCGAGGGCCCAGGCAAAGCTGGAGGCGGCGCTGGGACGGTGGGAGGCGCAGAAGGCGAGCGGGGCGAAGATGAGGGTGCTCCTTCCGTTCCCCATCCCGGGCGATAAAGGGATCGAATCCATGTGGATCGAGGTGACGAGGGTGGGCGCGCGCACGGTGACGGGGAAGCTGACCGACGAACCACTTGGGGCGACGGACGTGAAGAACGGCGACGAGGTGACCCGTCCGCGGACCCAGGTCGAAGACCTCGAGGTACGGGGGGGGTCGCCGTGAGCCGAGCCGTCGCGCCGCTCGCGTCCCTCGGCGTCGCGATCGGCTGCACCATGGGGGCGTGGTGGCTCTTCGCCGGCCAGACGCACGCGTCGCACCCGGTCCTGCCGCCGGAGGACGATCTGGAGATGGTGGCCGCTCTGCTGGACGGCGCGGCCGCGGAACCACCGCGCGATGTGCTCCTGGCCGGCGCGGAGGAGCTCTATCTGGCGCGCGCCAGCGACAAGACGGTGGTGGCCATCGCCAAGACACTCGGCGCGCCGCGGGTGCTGGCACGGCTCGACGCGCCCGCGCAGGGGATGGCGCTGGCCGACGGCGCGCTGTGGGTGACGACGAATCGCGCGGTCGAGAAGGTCCCCCTCGGAGGCGGTGATCCGCAGGTGGTGACCGGCGCGCTGGCGCGTCCGCGCGCGGTGGCCGGCGACGGGCGGTGGGTGTTCGTCGTCGACGTGGACACGACCCGGCAAGGGCTGACCCACGCCAGCGCCGTCCTGCGCTTTCCTGCGGCGGGGGGCGATGCGACGGTGCTCGGCAAGTCCGACGGCGAGATCCCCGGCATCGCGCTCGACGACACGACCGCGTACTGGGCCGATCCCCTCGAAGGCAACATCGTCTCCGTCCCGAAGGCGGGTGGCGCGTCGCTCGTGCTGGTGACCGATCGCGGCTTGCCAGGCTCGCTGGTGGTGTACGCCGACGCGCTGATATGGGCGGAGAAGCGCAGCGAATCGCTGTGGACGATGGCCAAGACGGGGGGAGACCCCCGGCGCCTGGTGCAGGACTTTGCGGGCTTTGCGAACGTCGTCGTGGACGCGCGAGGCGTCTTCTGGAGCAACGAGGCCGCGGTCGACGGCGCCTTCCGCGTGCTGGTGGCCGAGGGAGGCGACGCGAAGCCGGCGAGCGCCGCCGTCGACGGAGTGGACGCGCTGGTGAGTGATGGGAGGCGCCTCTTCTGGGAGCGCAGAGGCGTGGTGTCCGTGGTGGCGGGCATGTGACGGCCGCCGCGGGGCTTGCGGCGCGGCGCGTGCTCACGCCTCGGCCACTTCGCCCGGACTTCGACGTCGACCGGCCACGGCCTGAAGGAGCACGCTGCCGAGCACGAAGCCTCCCCCCACCATGGCCAGGGGCCCGGGCTTCTCCCCGGTGCCGAGCGCGACCCAAACCGGGTTGAGGATGGGCTCGAGGGCTGGCACGAGCGTGCCCTCGAGCGCAGTGAGACGGGGAATGGCCAGACCGTAAAGGATGTACGGCAGCGCGATCTGGCCGAGACCCAGGGCGGCGAGCAAGCTCCACGAGCGGGCGTCGACCGGGGGGCTCGCGCGCATCGCAGGGACGCACAAGAGGACCGCCATGAGGTTGCCCAGAGCGATCATCAACGCCGGCGACACGGCAGCAGCGCGCAGATCCCCCGCCCGGGAGAGCGCGCGCTGGTCGGCGCGGAGCGCCAGCGGGAGGCCCGTCGCGCCGAAGCTGGAGACCACGGCGACGAGGTTGCCGATCCGCGCCTCGGCCGAGAGGCTCTCGCAGAAGAAGAGGCCCATCCCCAGGAGGACCCCTATGCAGGCGATGGCGTCCATCCGGCTGACGCGCTCCCGGAGGAGGGGCCACGAGAGGAGGGCGACGTATGCGGAGGAGGTGTACTGGATGAAGATGGCGTTGGCGGCGGTGGTGCGGCGGGTCGCCACGACGTAGCAGATCACCATCACCGCGTAGCTGGCCGCGCCGATCCAGGCCCAGGGCTTGCGCAGAGGAATCTGCACCGCGCTCCCTCGGCCGCGCGCGCGCACGAAGACCATTCCCGAGAGCACGGGAAGGGCGAAGAGGCCGCGCCATCCGGCAATGGCCAGCGGCGAGCCGGAGAGGCTCTTGATGCCGATGCCGCCGGTGCTCCACAGGACCGCGGCGGCGAGGACCAGCGCGACGCCGACGCCCCGCGATCCCGCTGCACGTCTGGGCATGTGTCGCTGCGCTGCTTATCACGGATCCGTCGCCACTCGACCGGGGCTGGACCATACTCGGCCCACTCCCCCATGGCCGCGCCCCCCACGCAACCGACCATCACCGTCATCGGCGCGCCCCGCGAGCGACTTCGTGACGTCTACCACGAGTTTCTGCGCGTCTCTTGGTGGTGGGCCATCACCTTCATCGTGTTGAGCTACCTCGGCCTGAACGCGGTGTTCGCGGTGGCCTACCTGGCCCTCGGCGGCGTGGCCAACGCGCACGCCAGCTCGTTCTGGGACGCCTTCTGTTTCAGCGTCCAGACCATGGGCACCATCGGCTACGGCTCGATGTATCCGATCAGTCCTGCTGCCAACGTGGTGATGATCGTCGAGTCGGTCACCAGCCTGCTGGTGACGGCCCTGGCCACGGGCCTGGTCTTCGCCAAGTTCTCGCGCTCGAGCGCGCGGGTGGTCTTCTCGCGGGAGGCGGTGATCGCCCCCATGGACGGGATCCCCACCTTGATGATCCGCGTCGGCAACGAGCGGGGAAACTCCATTCTCGAGGCCACCATCCGGGTCGCGCTGATGCGCACCCAGCATCTGAAGGAGGGCACGGTCTTCTATCGCATGGTGGATCTCAAGCTAGCGCGCGATCGCACTCCCGCCATGGCGCGCTCGTGGACGGTGCTGCACCCCATCGTCGACGGCAGCCCGCTCCGTGGCGCTACGCCGGAATCCATGGCCAAAGAGGAGATGGAGCTCATCGTCAACCTGATCGGAACGGACGACACGTCGCTCCAGCCGGTGCACGCGCGCCGACAGTACGTCGACAAGGAAATCCTCTGGGGTGCGCGCCACGCCGACGTGCTCAAGGAGGACGAGAAAGGGAACCTGGTGTTCGACCTGCGCAAGTTCCACGACGTGGTCCCCAGCGAGCCCATTCCGGATTTTCCCTATCCGAGGGCGCCCCCCGAGACCGCGGGCCCCTCCCCGGCCCAGGCGCACGCGATCAGCGACCCAGCGATTCGGAGCGGTTGATGATGTGGGGCGTGATGAAGATGAGAAGCTCGCCCCGCGCGTCCGAGGCGCGGCGTCGCTGGAAGAGCACGCCGATGATGGGGATGTCGCCGAAGAAGGGAATCTGGTCGAGATTGCGCCCGGTGTTGCGCGTGTAGATCCCGCCGATGACCGCGGTGTGCCCGTCCATCACCAGCAGGTCGGTCTCCGCCTCGCGCTTGAGGATGGTCGGATCGCCGCGCGGGCTCGTCTGGTTGAAGTCGGGTTCGTCGCGGTTGAGCTTCACGTGCATCGAGACGCCGCCGTCGGCGGTCACGTGCGGCTTCACGAGGAGCTGGAGCTTGGCTTCCTGGAAGGTGGTCTGCACGCCGAGCGCGCTCACCTGCGCGAACGGAATGAGCGTGCCTTGATTGATCCGGGCCTCCTTGTTGTCGAGGACCATGACCTTGGGGGAGCTGACGATGCGCACGAGGCCGCTCGACTCCAGCGCCGAGAGCCTCAGCGCGAGGTTGAGGGTATTGTCGATGGAGCCGAGCGTGACGCCGAGCGCGCCGCCGGCCCCGGTGCCGACGGCGGCGGGGAGGTTCACCGCGAAGTTCGGCGTGGCCAGGTTGCGAGTGAAGGGCGAGAGGCCCGCGGTCGGCGTGTTGTTGTCGTAGTTGCCGCCGGTCACCGCCACGCTGGAGGGGAACGCAGCCCCCGTCGGGTTGCCGGTAGCGGCGCTGAACGTGGTGTCGCCGCCCCACTGGATGCCGACGTCACGCTGGTAGTTGCTGGTGGCCTCGACGATGCGCGCCTCGATGAGCACCTGCGCGGTCTGCGTGTCGAGTGAGCGAATGAGCTCCTCGATGTAGTTGAGGTTGGCCCCGATGTCGCGCGCGATGAGAACGTTGGTGCGCTCGTCGACGGCGATGGACCCGCGCGGGGAGAGCAGCTCCTTGGCGCGCTGCTGAAGCTCGTCGGCCTGCGCGTAGCTGATGGGGATGAGGCGTGTTTCCAGGGGGGTCAGCTCGTACTCCTGCTTCTGCTGGGCGAGCCGGAGCTCCCGCTCCTTCTGGAGCTGATCGAGCTTGGCGACGCGGATGAGGTTTCCCTGCCGCACCATCCCGAGGCCCTTGGCCTGGAGCACCACGTCGAGCACCTGGTCCCATGGCACGTTGACCATGCGGATGGTGATGGTCCCCCCGACGTCGTCGGCGGTGACCACGTTCACATGGCCGGTGTCCGCGAGCAGGCGGAGTACGTTGTGGATGTCGGCGTCCTTGAGGTCGATGTTGATGCGGCGGCCGTTGTAGCGCGTCTGCGCCAGCACGTTGCCGGTGGCACTCGACGCGAAGCCCGCCGCGCCTCCGCCGGCGGTCTCCACCACGGGGTCCTCGTCGTGGATCGACGTCTCGATCCGCGTCATGTCCTTGGCCTCTGGCTCGCGCGCAACGGTCACCACGCGCCGCACCGCGCCGCCGTCCCTGCCGACCGCGCGTCCGTCGATGTGAAGCTGCGCGATGGGTGAACGTTGCGGTGTGGGCTTGGGGACCGGGAACGACCAGACCAGGGTGCCCCCCTCGACCGAGAGGGTGCCGGCGATCTCGCTCGCACGTTCCAGCTCGAAGACGGCGGTGCCGCTCGTCGCGTCGTATGACGCGGTGATGGTCTTCAAGGCCCCGTCGAAGGCGCTCACGTCGAGGGTTCGCGCCAGCGTCTCGGGGAGGGCCGTCGAGCGAAGCTCCAGCCGCGGGCGACCGCTCTTGGACATGGAGAGCGAGTAGGCGGGGATGCTCCCCAGATCTACGGCCACCCGGTCGCACCCATAGGGCGCGCAACCGGAGACGCTGGCCGGCGTGCGCTCGAAGCGGACGTCGCGGACCAGCGCGCTCGGTACGACGGCAGCCTCGGCAGGCGTAGACGGCTTCGCGTGCTCGGCAGGGATGCCGGGACCGCTGGAGGCGAGCAGCACCTTGAGGCTGGTGCCGCTGGGCACCACGCGGTAGCTCGTGGGCTGGGCGAGGCTCACCGTCAGGCGCGTCATGTGGCCGAGGCCGGTCTCGTATCCCTGCGTCAGCACCCCGCCGACCACGCCAATCGGCGTCGTGATGGCGGCGGGGGCACCGGCCACGTCGGAGTTGGAGAGGTCGATGAGCAGCCTCCGCCCTCCGTCGGCGACACGGACGTTGTAGGTCGGCGCTCCTGTGCCGACGATCTCGATCTCCACTCCTCCGCCTTCGGACGCATGCACGCTCACGTCGCGCACATGGTTCGTGGTCGCGTCGGCATACACCACCGACTCGCCGAGCAGGACGCCGGAGGCGGCGCCCGCTGCGGCCAGCGCCACAGTCCCCCGTCGAAGAAGGGCGCCGTAGATAAGCGATTTCGCCCCGCGCATGGTTGGCTCCTCGCGTCCCAGGCTCGTACCCGAGGGGATCGCGACAGCAACCGTAGAACGCGTGATTGGAAAGGGACCAATTTGTGGCAGACTCTGTCCCGCCGATGCGGGTCGGAAGACCACCCGTCAGCGCGCCCCGAAGCCTCGCCGGGAGCGACAACCCCGGTCGTGCGCGCCCCGGCGAGCGCGCGGGACGTCGCCACGGGCGATCGAGGCGTCGGCATTCACCCCGCCGGCGAGGACCGCGTGGGTGTATCGAGCTCGCGCGCGGCCGGCCCTGGAGGCCAGGCCCCCTCACCCCGGGGTGAGCTGGGCTTCCTTGTCCGCGTCGGGATGCAGCGGGATGACCCGCGTCGCGGGGGGAATCGCCGGCTGCGCGGGGTCCTCACGAATGAGGACGACATCGCCGTCGCGAATGCGATCGACGCGCCAGTTGAGCTGGTACTCCGGGCCGTTGCTGCCGCCGATGTGAACCACCTCCGGCCGGCACACGAACGTCCCCTTGTAGACGACCGTTCCTTTCCCGGAGGGATCGAGAAACATGGCCCGCGACTGATCGGAGCCCTGCACGATGGCAATGAGCTTCAGCTCGTCGATCGAATACTGGGCGAGCTCGACCTTGCGCTGGTTGAGGGCCTCTCTGTTGGCTGGCTGCTGCTCCACGAGAAAGCTGCGGAAGGGATCGCGGTTGTGGTCGCTCTCGACGAAGTCGCTCTCGGTGTACTCCGGGCCCTTGAGCTCGGGCGGCAACCCGCTCGCCGAGGCCACCGGGGCGACGCGCACCGGCGGAGGAGGTGGGGCCTGCGAGCTGGAGATGGGCGTTCCGCACGCGACGGCGGTCAGCGCGAGAGCGGCGAGCGTGGCGGCTCGTTTCATTGGCTGCCTGCGGGGGCGGGGGTCAGGGCCGTTCCCGGGGCCGGGGATCCGCCGCGCGCTCCGGCCGGCTTCGGCTTGAGCGCGTGGAACGCCGTGGCCAGGCAACGGGCGTGGAGGATCACCTCGTCGCCGACGAGCTTGGGCTCAGTGAGCTCGATGTTCTCGACGTTGATGATGCGATCCACCTTGCCGAGCTCGAAAGCGAACTTGGCAATCTGCTGGAACTTGCCGGACATCTCCAGCTTCATCGGTACTTTCGCGTAGAAGGTCTGCGCGACTTCCTCTTGCGGCGCGTATCCCTTGAGATCGATGCCGGCCGCGTTCGACGCGCTCTGCACCGAAGAGAGGAAGGCGTCCTCCTCGGAGTCGGGTGGAAGGACCTTGTTGAGCTCGCGCGCCCGCTGCTCGCGAACCGCCAGCTCGTCCCGATCGGCGAAGTAGGTAGCTTGCGCTTGCTGGGTCTGCACGAACTCGTCGCGCAGCGCCAGCTTCTGCCGGTTCATGCCCTCGATCTTGGCCGCCGTATCCGAATAGAAAAAGAACCAGTAGGCGCCGCCGGTGATGGCGGCGGCCACGACGCCGATGAGGAGCTTGCCCCAGGAGGGCACCTTGGCGAGAACGGATTGAGTCGCAGCCGCCATGGCTAGTACCTCACCTTCGCCGAGAGATCGAACTTGAAGAGCTCCTGGTGCGTCTGCGCATCGATGGTCTTCTCACCTGGGAGGAGCTTCACGTCGGTGAAATAGTCCGAGAGCTTCAAGCGTCTCTCCAGCTCGCTCACGTCTTCGCCGTCGCGCGCCAGGCCGCCCAGCTTCAGCGTGCGATCGGTCTCCTGATACGAGGTGAGCCAGAGGCGGCGCGTGTCCCAGTTGGCGTTGTAGACTTCACTGGGGTTGTCGCGCTTCATCTGTTCGAGCTTGTCGCGGTCGGTGGTCGGTCCGCGCCCCTGCGTCAGCACGTGGGCGAGCTCGAGGAGGGTCGAGGTCGGGCCGCTGCGCGCGGACTGGAGCTTCTGGATGGCATCTTCACGATCGCGCAGCTCCTTGAGCTTGGCTTTGATCTCGTCGTGATTGGAGATCTCTTGCTTGATGGCGTCGATCTGTCCCTGGGTGTTCTGGTTCTCACGGGTAATGGCGGTGAGCTCGTCCTGCTTCACCTTCTGGATGAAGAGGCAGACGACGACGGCGCCGACGACGGCGCCGAAGACCCCCAGGATCCACAGCTGGGACGTGTCGGTGGCACCGCCGGCCCGTCGCGAGGCTTGCCGGCGATCGGGGAGTAAGTTTACGCGGACCATTGCCGCCGCTCCTTGTCGCATCGCAGCGAAAGGCCGAGCGCGACCACCATCTGCGCCGCCATGGCGCGCGCGTACGGCTCGTCGACGGTCTTGACGTCGACGGCCAGGTTCACCATGGGATCGAAGAGCTGCACCGGGACACGTGCGCGCTTCTCGATGGCCTGGACGAGCGGAGCCAGGTACGCGCTACCGCCGGAGACGAAGATCTGTCCGATCTCCTGCTCACCGCTGGTCGCCAGGTAGAAATCCAGGGACCGCTGGATCTCCCCGGCCAGACCCTGGCAAGCTTGCTGGACGATCTGCGTGACTTCCTGCGGAACCATCTGCGTCGGGCCGCCCCCCATCTTGTACGCCTCGGCCTGCTCGTAGGAGCAGGCCAGCGCCTTGCGGATCTCCTCGGTGATGGCGTTGCCCGCATTGGTGATCTCGCGCGTGAAGGCGCTGACGCCCTTGGCCACGATGTTGAGGGAGGACACGGCGGCGCCGACGTTGAGGAGCGCGATGGTCCCGTCGGCGGGCAGGCCGTACTGATGCTCGAACATGTTCTGGATGGAGAAGGCGTTGATGTCCACCACCACCGGCTTGAGCCGCGCCTCGCGCAAGATCGCCGCGTAGTCGTTGATCTCGTCCTTTTTCGCGGCGACCAGCATGAGATCCATCTGCCCGGCCTCGGGGCGGCGGCGGAGCACTTCGTAGTCGATGGACATCAGCTTGATGTCGAAGGGAATGTGCTGCTCCGCTTCCCAGTGGATCTGCTCGTCGAGCTCGGCCGCGGTCATCATGGGCACGGTGATCTTGCGCACGATGACGCTCTGCCCGTAAACACCGATGGCCACGTCGCGCTGCTGGATTTTCGCGTCACTGAAGACGCGCGCGAGCGCCTCGGTGACCGCGCCGGCGTTCATGACGTGCCCGTCGATGATAGTCTGCGGGGGAAGCGGCGCGAACCCCCATCGGATGACCTGAAGCTTCTTTCGGGCTTCTTTGAGCTGCACCACCTTGATGGAGCTCGCACCGATGTCGACGCCGACGAGATTTTTACCTTCAGCCATGCGAGGCATCAGTGTGGCACCGCGCTTGGCGCGCCGTCAAAAAAGGCGGCTGGTGCCGGAGCCTTTGCGGTATGGACAGCGCATGCGCGCCGTAGCCCTAGCGTTGGCCACCGCCCTGGGGCTGGCCCTATGCGCCCCCCCGGCGCGCGCCGACGTGACGCACGTCGTCCAGCGAGGGCATACTCTCGAGGCGATCGCCCACCGCTACCGTGTGAGCGCCAAGGCCATCGTCGAAGCCAACCACCTCAAGGACGCCAAGCACCTGAAACCGGGGCAAACGCTGATCATTCCGGGCGTCGATGGGCCCAAGAAGAAGGCGGAGAGGGGCGAAAAGGGGGAGAAGGCCGAGAAGGCCGAGCGAGGGGAGCGGACGGAAAGGGGCGATAGGGCCGGCGACAAGGGGCCTACCGGCGCGCGCTGGGCGGCCACAGCCGCGTTCGAGCCCCCCCCCGAGCCACGCGGTAGGGGCGACGGCGACACGGTGCACGCGGAGCGCCTCGGTGAGGAGTTTCGCATTCGTGTGAAGGACGCTCACGGCCACATACCGTCGAGCGCCCTGAAGGCGTTCGAGAGGATGATGCGCCAGGGGAACGGCGTCCATGCCGTCGATCCGCGCTTGGTCGCGCTGGTCGGCATCGTCTCCAGCCACTTCGGGGGCAAACCGCTGGAGATCGTGAGCGGGTACCGCGCGTACACGCCGACCCAATACACGGCCCACTCGAACCATAACCTCGGGAAGGCGCTCGACTTTCGGATTCGTGGGGTCACAAACGAGGCTCTCCGCGACTTCTGCCATACGCTGCGCAGCGCAGGCTGTGGGTACTACCCGAACAGCTCCTTCGTGCACCTCGACGTGCGGGACACCAAGGCTTTCTGGACGGACTGGTCCCGTCCAGGCGAGCCGCCGAGGTACGACAAACCGGGCGTCGCGGCGGACGAGGGCGCCAGCGAGGTCCCGGACGACAATCCCCCGCCGCCGCTGTCTCTTGAGCCCCATCGCGATTCGCCGGTGGAACTGCAATAAAAAAGAGCGATTCAGCGCGTCGCGCGGGGCGCGGGGGTGCCGGCGACCCCGGATGGGTCAGGAGCGACCAGGGTCGCGATTGTTGCGAACAGGGCTTAATTCCAGGCGTCTGCGCGACGCAGGGGCCTGGCGGGGGGTCGCCTGGTACCCAGGACCTGCCGGTCTGGGGCGCAAACATCGGGAATAATTGGGTGAACCTCACTGGCACGGCCCACGCAATAGGAGCGTCCGTCGCCAGGAGACGCCACCATGAAGTCTACTACCTCCAGTCCGAATGCATCGAGCTCGCCCACCCGCGAGGAGCTCACGAGCTTCATGCCGCTGGTGTACCAGGTGGTCGCGCGGGTGCTCCGGCGCCTGCCTCCCAACGTTCTCCGGGACGACCTGGTGGCTGCAGGCTCCTACGGCCTGGTCGACGCACTTCGAAAGAGCCCCGACCGCGGGCCGGCGTTCGAGTGGTATGCCCGGGTTCGGATCCGTGGTGCCGTCGTCGACGAGCTCCGTTCGCAGGATTGGCTGACCCGGCGCGCGCGAACGCGGACGACGCAGGCCCACGCCGACGGAACGGCAGGCGGGACGTCGGTGGTCGGCTTCGACGATCTACCCGACTCCCAGGCGCAGGCCTTCGTCGACGAGTCAGCGGTCACCCCTCACGAGCAAGTCGAGCTTCGTATGGAGCGAGTCGCCCTGGAGAAGGCCGTCGCGCTGCTGCCCGCGCGCGAGGCCAACATTGTCGCCTGGCACTACTTCGAGGACGTGCCGTTCAAAATCATTGCCGTGCGCCTGGGCGTGAGCGAGCCGCGTATCTCGCAACTTCATACGCGCGCCATGGGGCTGCTGAAGGCGAATCTCACCGAGGCCTGGGGCGCGGAAGCCGCAGCCTGAGGAGCGCTCAGGCCGCCGTTAGGGCTAGCGCTTCGAGCCCTGCGCAAACAGCGTCGCCGCGTCGAAGCGGAAGCCGCGTGGTTGAAGCGGGGCGGCGATGGCATCGAGCACCGTTTCGTCGTAGCGCGCTCGCGGAGGCTTGCCGCCGCCGGCGCGGTCGAGGAACGCCGTCGCGCCGTCCCCGCGATCGAGAGCCACCGCGCGCACGCAACCGGCCCGCGCCAGGGCCTCGGCCAGGGGCGCTCCGCTGCCGAAGGAACCTCGAGCGAAGAGGACCCGGCCCCCGCCGGTGAGGCCGATCGCCGATCGCGCGCCCACCGCCCCTGCGGTCGCAGGCTGCACCGTGCCGTCCCAGAGGATGATGGGGAGCTCGAGCAGATCGCCGTGCGCGTCGATGGTGGAAGGCGCCTCGCTCGCGCGGACCATCGACAGCCTCCCGTCCTCGGTGACGAGGATCAGCCCCGACTCGGCCCCGCCGTGAATGGGTACGGCGAGGCGTCCGTCGGTCGCGATGCCGCGCGGTCGCCTCTCGCCCGCGACGCCGGCGCCCACGGCAAAGAGCACGCGTTTGGCGTCGTCACCGGTGAGCTCGCGCAGCGGCGTCGCGGCCGGCGACTCCGACGTTCCGGCGCGGATGCGCCACGTCGCGCGGCCCGGCTCCACGTCGACGAGCTCGACGCTGCCCTGCGCCCCATCGACCTGGGCCGACCAGACCCCGGGCATCCAGCGCGGCGGCGGCTGCTGCCCACCGTCGGGCTCCCAGGGCGTCCCCCCGTCCAGCGCCGGGGGCGTGGGATCGTGCACCATCACGTAGAAAAAGTCCTTCGGGGCGTACTGGATGTAACGCTCGACGGGAATCGACATCCCCGGTGTGAGGAGCTGCGCTTTGTATTTCTTGGTCGGCAGATCGTCGATCGCCGTGAAGAGGAAACCGGTGTGATACGGGTTCATGTCGAGGTGCATCGCGTAGTCGCAGCCGGCCATCTTCAGGGCTTTGGCCAGCGTCGTGGCGCTCACGTCGTCGCCCCAGGCGTAGAGAAGGTGGCCGCTCGTCGTGACGCAAAGGCCGGTGCGCTCGGTCTGCACTCCCTTGCCCGGAAGGGTGAAGCCCCACAGATTGCGGCCGGTGGGGTTCACCTGCCCGCGGTCCACCAGCGGAGCAAGGTTCTGCCGGAAAGAGACGATGGACTGGTCGGCGACGTCGACGATGCCGCCCACCTTGCGATCCGCGCCCCAGGTGCCGAACCCCACGCGGCCGTCGTCGAGAACGACCACAGTCGCCGCGCCAGGCACGGGCGGAAGGAGCACCCGCTTGTGCACCATCATTCCGTAGTGACCGTGCTCGGTCTTGAACGCGCCGTTGAAAGCGGCGGCGACGCGCTTGTAGACCAGAGGATCGCGGGGGATTCGTCCGCCGCCGTGCGGGCCGGTGAGCGGCTCCGGATCCTCCACGCCGGCCTCCATGTCGAGGTCGAGCTGGCGGAGGTCCATCGCCACGAGCAGGACCTTGGCGTACGGCCGCTCCTCGTCCGGCCGCAGGAAGGTGCGGTAGAACGCGGGGGGCGCGTCGTCGGTCACGCCGGGGACCTTGCGTGCGAAGGGAAGGTCCGGCGGCGTCCAAGCGCCTTCCCCTTCTTCGGCCTCCTTCCAGATGGTCTGGATGCGCGGCGGAGGCCAGTGCGCCTCTTCCACCGACGCCGGCGACATGTCCAGCGTGGGGGGTGGGGGCTCGGCCGAAGCGACGACATCGGTCGCTTCGCCCGAGCCTCGGAACGTGCGGCGGCGGAAGGAGTCGCGCGCCGAGAGCGCTTCGTCCTCCACCCAGGCAATGGGCGCGGGTCCGATCCACGGGACCGCACGGAGCGTGTCCACCGTCCAGTGCGAGAAGCGCTTGGGGAGGTGCATCGACGCCGTTGCGCTCAAGCCGCGAGCCGGAGACCCTAGCTCGCCGCGCGCGAGCTCGAGGGTCGCCATCCGGGTCGCGCCGCGGCGGGGGGCGCCGTCGTAGAGCGCGATGGCAAGCGCCGAATCGTCGAGGGCCAGACCCACGGCGGCGGCGGGTTCCTCGAGCGTGACGTCGACCCGGCCAATGCCCTCCGTCGTCCCGGTTTGCTGCAGGTTGGTGAGCGCCGCCATCGCCCGGTCGCCCGGTAGCTCCGCCCGGTTCTGTGCCCCCTCTCCGCCGAGGTCGAGCGCGGTCACGCTCTGCTCCTGACCGTATGCGCGCGTCGCGTAGGCGGCTCGGGAGCCCGATACGACGAGGGCGTGATCGTCACCAAGGGGCGTGTCGGTCAGATCGTGCGCCTCCACGATCTCGAGCACGCCCCCTTCCGGTGCCAGGCGGACGCGTGCTCGCCAGACGTCGCGCGTCTCCTCTCCGCCACGCCTCGCGAGGAAGAGGACCCATCGACCCAGCACCTCGTCTTCGAGCAGGCCCCGCGACGGCTCCCAGCGCACGTCGGCGCCGGCCACGGTTCCGCCACCGACCTCCGCCGCTCGACCGAGAGCGACCGCCAGCGCGTCGAGATCTCTTCCCGGGGCGCTCCCGCGACGGGCGCCGACGACGGCGCCCAGAGCCGCCAACGGCAGCGCCACCCGCGCGTGCAGGCGCAGCCAGCCCTTCACGCGGGCACCCGAGATCACGGCCCGCATGAAGCATCGGCGGGGGCTCGGGTCAAGGCCGTCCCAAGGCCGTCCTACGCAACATCGCCCTCCGCCGCCGCGGCGGCCTGGAGAAGGCTGTCCATGTCTTTCGGCAGCGGCACGCTCACGTCGAAAGCAGGGACGCTTTCGCCTCCCGAGTAGGTGACCTGAGCCGCATGGAGGGCATGCCGCCCGAGCGCACGAATGACCGGACCTCCGTACAGCTCGTCGCCTGCCAGGGGGTGGCCGATGGCCGCGAAATGGGCGCGGATCTGGTGGCGCAGCGCCTTGCCCACCCTGGCCTCCACCAGGGCCCAGTTGCCGGCTCGCTGCAGTACGCGGTAGCGCGTCGAGGCCTCACGGGGCTCGTAGCGCATGACGTCGCGTGGGTGCACGCACGCGTAGACGCGCCGCTGGTCCTTCGGATGGTTGGCGAGCGGAAACTCGATGGTGCCCTCTTCGGGGAGCCCCTCGGCGGCGCAGACGAGCAAGTAGCGCTTGTCGAGACGCCCCTCCTTGAGGGCCGCCTTGAGCGTGGCGAACGCCCTGGCGGTGCGCGCAACGAGGACGGCCCCACTCGTCTCGGTGTCGAGTCGATGCAGGATTCCCGGATCCCGCGCGGAGTGCCCGATGAACCCGTCGGCCTCGCCGGGAACGAGCTCCGGATAGCGGCCGAGAAGCGCGTTCACCAGCGTCCCCGTCTCGCCCGGACGGATCGGCGCGGTGGGCTGGCCGGCCGGCTTGTCGACGACGACGAAGTCCTCTGTCTCCAGGATCACCTTGAGCGGCGCGTCCGGCGAAGCCTCGGCCGGCGCGTCGAGCACCTGCGCGACGTCGATGCGCAGCGCATCGCCCCCTGCGACACTGCCGCCCTTGGCCAGGCGCCGGCCGTTGACCCGTACGGCGCCGAGCTCGATGGCTCGCTTCACGCGAGCGCGGCTGAGCTCCGGGACGAGCTGCGTGATGGCCTTGTCGAGTCGCGCACCATCGAGCGAGTCCGGGACGACGAGCTCGCGCACGTCCTGCGCGTTCGCGGTCGGCGTGGGAGCGTGGCTCTGCAGCGCTGAGCCGCCGATGTCCTCGCCGGTCACGTCGTGGCTTCCGTTTCGGTTCAAGGTTGGGCACCATTGGTATCACGGTGGGACGTGCTGCGCCCCTTGCGCGCACATGGTAGTGATGCGCGATCGTGGACGGACCCCGACGCAGACGAGCTCCTCCGCGCGTCTTCTTGCCAAGCGAGCCGAGCGCGCCGTTCCTCCTCGCCACCGCGCTGGAGATGGGGCGCCTGGCGAACGATGCGCTCTTGCGTGCAGGGGTCGGCGAGGCCGTCATCGTCGGCGACGCGCGGCGAGGCGTCGAGGTAGTGCGCGAGCTGTCCATGGTGGTTCGCGGCCCGTGCAGCGCCAGCTCCCTCGCGCGAGCGCTGCGACAAGCGGTGGCGGGTGAAGCCGTGGAGATCGTCGATGCGTCCACGGTGCGCATGCGCTTCGAGGGCGGCGGCCCGGTACGGGTGCGGGTCGTGGCGCCGGGGGCTTTCGTGGAGGCTCTCGTCCGCGGCACGGGCAGCGCGCGTCACGTGCGTTGGCTCTCCACCGTGGCGGCGCACACCGGTGGGCTGACGGCGACGTGCAAACGCTGCAACACCGAGGGCGATCTCTACGCCGCGCTCGGCATTCCCTACGCGCCGCCCGAGCTGCGGGAAGGCTCGACGCGACGGGTGTCCGAGATCGTCGGAGAGGTGAAGGGCATCTTTCACGTGCACACCACGTGGAGCGACGGCGTGGCGACCATCGCCGAGATGGCACGCGCCGCGCGGGATGCCGGCTTCGCATACGTGGGCATCACCGAGCACTCGCAGGCGGCGAGCTACGCCGGCGGGCTGAACGCGACGCAGCTCGCGAAGCAGGCGCGCGCCATCGCCCGCGCGCGCCGCGACGTGCCGGACGTCGCACTCCTTCACGGCGTGGAGGTCGACGTGCTGCCCGACGGCTCGCTGGACCTCGACGACTCGACCCTGGCCTCGCTGGACTTCGTCATCGCCAGCGTGCACGCCGCCCTCGACATGCAGCACAACGAGATGACCGCGCGAATGCTGCGCGCGGTCAGTCACCCGCTGGTGACCATTCTCGGGCACCCCACCGGGAGGCTCCTTCTCGGTCGCAACGGCTCCTCTTTCGACATCGACGCGGTGGCGGACGCAGCAGCGGCCAACGATACCTTCCTGGAGATCAACGCCAACCCGCAGCGCCTCGACCTGGGGGAGGAGCTGGTGCGGCGCGCCGCCGCGCGCGGGGCGCGGTTCGCCATCGATCCCGATGCGCACACGCCGCGAGGGTTACGCGACACGGCGCTCGGCGTTTCGGTGGCACGGCGCGCGGGATTGGCGCCGGCGCAGGTGTTGAACACCCGCGGGGCGCGCGAGATGGCCGCGTACCTCGGGTCGCGGAAGCGAAAGGCCAAACGGGCGCTCGCGCTCGCGTGAGCGGGGCGCGACAATGAGAGACCGGAAGGTGAAGGACGTGACCACCCCGCTCCTCACCTGCCCTCAGTGCCACGCGACGTTCACCATCCCGCAGCGCGTGTGCCCGCGATGCCATGCGCTGCAGCCGACGCGGGAAACCTTCGGCCCGGGCGTCACCATCGACCGGGGGGACGCGCGGCTGGTCATCGACGCGCGCCTGGGCGAAGGGGGAATGGGGGTGGTTTGGCGCGCGTGGTCCTTCCGCGCGCCGGGAACGCCGGGTGCAGAAGAGGCGGAACCGGTGGCGCTCAAGGTCCTCAAGCCCCAGGCGCTGGCGCAACCGGGCGTTCGGGACCTGTTCCTCCGCGAGGCCGAGGCGCTGCGGCGCCTATCTCACCCCAACGTCGTCGGATTCCACGATCTGTTCGAGCACGACGGTTGCCTGGTGCTGTCGATCGAGCACGTCGAGTGCGACACGCTGGAGACCATCGTGGCTCGTCACGTCGCGCGCGCACACTTGCGTGGCGGGCACGGACTGCCGGCGATGCCGCTCCTCCGCGCCTGGTACTATTTTCAGCAGCTTCTCGGCGCGCTCGCGGCCATCCATGCGCTCGGCATCGTCCACCGCGACGTGAAGCCGTCGAACGTCCTCGTTCGCCTCGATGGTCTGGTCAAGCTCGGGGACTTCGGAATCGCGCGCTTCGCCGACGCGCCGGCGACCGCGGCGACGCGCAAGCTCGCCGCGGGGACGGGAGCATACATGTCACCCGAGCAGGTGCTCTCTCGGCCCCTCGACGGGAGGAGCGATCTCTACTCGGCGGCGACGGTCCTCTACGAAATGCTGGCCGGTCGCACGCCTTT